>Ga0302325_10032281_pt1 | contig 10757 bp, 23 predicted proteins | sample Palsa_T0_2_FD_201948 | JGI IMG/M metagenome (GOLD analysis project Ga0302325, IMG submission 201948) | Peat permafrost microbial communities from Stordalen Mire near Abisko, Sweden - Palsa_T0_2 | ecosystem: Environmental > Terrestrial > Soil > Palsa > Peat permafrost | place: Sweden: Abisko...
GTCGGGCTCTGCAAGTTCGGAACCACGCCCCAAAATCAGATTGACGTTTTCTTCTTCATGCTTGGGAAGGATGTTTGCGTCGCTTTTAACCGCGTCATTAACGCGTGGGCGGACGGTAGCGCGAACGTGACTCTGCATGTCTCTACCTCGCGGTGAGAAATGCGTTGGTTGACGTTAACGCCTACGGACTTTTTAAGGTCGGAGCGCATGATATGCCAGATTGCGGAGAATTGCGCAAGTCGGCGATCGCTATGAAGCGCGCGGCCGCCTTCCGCCGTGCCCAACTGACGACTTCTGAGTCAATCGCGTCATCTTGACCGTGCGACGAATACTTCCGGTCTTTTTCCGACGACGGACCTCGCAGAAAGCCGTGAGTGGGTCGTTTGGTCTGCGAGATGGTGTCCCAAGCGTGACTGAAGTTAATCGGCTTCAGGCGGGCATTCCGGGCAGGTGTCGCTGATCGTATCCAGCACGTCGCGAACGGCTACGACCGCCTGATCCGGAGAGTCGCCCGGCGGCGGCTCCTGGCGGGCGATAAGAAAGGCACGATCGCGGGCATGGGGATCGCCGCGATCGCGCATCCAGCCGTGCTCCTCGCATTCACGGATGGCACCCGCTCCCTGCAGCACGGAGATCGCCCAGCCGCGCAGCGTCCGGATCGCTGGCCGCTTTTCCTTCGTCATCAGCATCGAGACAGCTCCTGCTCTGGGACGAATCCTTGTGCCCCTCGTTCGTTCCGGCTGCTAACACAGGGCAGCGATTTAGAATTGCAGTGACTGCAGGTTTTCCACGTGTTCCGCCGGCCTGTGCAAAACATTGAGCGGCCAGCGCAACCACTTATACGCAGATCCGTTCCTTTACCGATGACGTCAGCCTATCGAGAAAGATCATCATGGACTCGAGCGCCGGAATCCTGATGTACCGGTGGTCCGGTCCCAGACTGGAAGTCCTGCTGGTTCATCCCGGCGGCCCTTTTTGGCGCAACAAGGACGAAGGGGCCTGGTCGATTCCGAAAGGCGAGATGGACGAGGGCGAGGACACCGAGGTCGCTGCCCGCCGTGAATTCCAGGAAGAGACAGGTATTGCTGTCTTGGGTCCGCTTGAACCCCTGGGCGAGGTCCGTCAGCGTGGAGGCAAGCGAGTTTTCGCATTTGTCGTCGAAGGCGATCTCGACGTTGAAGGCGTCAAGAGCAACACCTTCGAGATGGAATGGCCGCCAAAAACTGGCAGGATGCAGTCGTTTCCTGAAGTCGATCGCGCTGCATGGTTCGACCTGCCGGCAGCGCAGGTGAAAATTCTGGAGAGCCAGCGGTCGCTTCTCGATCGACTTGCGGAGCTTGTGGATCGTGGAGCAAAATCGGCACCATGACCGATCATTTTGATCTCCAACGCTTTCTAGATGCCCAGTCGTCGGTCTATCCACATGTCCTCGACGAACTTCGCCGCGGTCGCAAGCAAAGCCACTGGATGTGGTTCATCTTCCCCCAGCTTGTCGGACTTGGCCACAGTGCGATGGCGCAGCGGTTTGCCATCTCCTCGCGCGACGAGGCCATCGCCTATCTCGCGAATGGCCTCCTTGGATCACGGCTCAAGGAGTGCACCGCGCTCGTCAACGCCGTCGAAGGCCGTACCATCTTGGAAATCCTCGGCACTCCCGACGACCTGAAATTCCACTCCTCGATGACCTTGTTTGGCGGGGTGTCTTCCGACCCGAATTTCGCCGCAGTGATCGCGAAGTTCTACGGCGGGAAACGGGATCAAAGGACGTTGGACCTGCTCTCTAGGTAGGCGGCCATCTGCGACGAAATTGGACCCTTCTCGGCTACGTGGATCTATAGCTCAGCGTGCCGATCGGCGTCGGGACCCCACGCCGATCCACAAGCGTATGCTACGGGCCAACAAGTTTTCCGGTTAACACGTCGTTGCTATCAAATCCATTTTCTTCGCTGAAGAGCGTGATGGCGCCGACGATCCGTTCGACATTCGCGCCATGGCAGGTGAAGGGAAGCAACAGCCGCTCATATCGAATCAAGGGACCGTCCGCCTTGCGCAACATGGAGAAACTAAATGACGGTCGACGACTAACAACAACCTGCTTGTGAAGCAAAAGCGCATGGTCCCTGAATGCCTGCGGCAACACCTCGTCGAGAAACCTTCCAACACGCTTTTCGGGGTAAATGCGGTCGAACTGGGCGCCATTTTTAATGATGCGAAAGCGGTATCCGTTTTCGACATGAATCACTTCCGAAAATGAAAGCTTATCCATTGAACGCGATATTATTTCGGGGGTCAGGGCTTCAAACTCGGGCAGTTCGCACTTGCCTCGCAACTGCTCCCACAACCTCAGCAGTGATATCTGTTGAACGCAACGCATCCCCTGTGCGGCAAATTGGTCAACATACGGCACGCTTGTAGCTCCAATTAATAAAGACGAAAATTATCCTCATTTGAACGCTTATTTCAACATCGCTATTCCCGATTTGCCCCGCACAGCAGGCCTTTTAAGCAAAGTAAGGCCGACTCAGTTTCGAGACAGCTTGCCCGCGAAGTTAAGCCCGACGGCTATCAGCAAAACACCGGGCCTCCCCAAACAGGGTGTCGGTCTCAAACTGCTGAGCGTCGGTCCGGTAGATTGTCTTCGCGTGCCATTTGATCGCATGGGCTGCGCCCAAAACCGGTGCACTTGATGGGGTATTGGAGAACCAATATTCGAGAGCACCAAACGAAAGAAGCGATGACACCCCCGCCAACACCGCCGCTCTTTCCGCCCACTTCCAGATCTTTCGCTTCATGATAACCTTGGTAACTCTTGTGGGATTCGTAAAATGCTCGACGAGTCTTCAAAACGAGAGATTGTAGCCATCATAGCCGCATTTATCGTCGTCTGCGCCGTCCGTATGGGGTTCGGTGTATGTTATACAGAAGACATGACTGATGCGCTGTTGCGAATTGATTTAGCGCAATAGCCGGCGATCTGTTTGCTGCTAGGTTTCGATTTTTGTTATGAGTGGGTGGACAGACGTGCCTACGCTGACCGCCGCGTCGTTTGATCCGAAGACCTTTCCGGAAAACGCGGGCGCGGGGAAAAGGATACTAAATATTCCCAAGGGGCGACACGTTTTCTCCCAATGCGAAGCCGCCTTTCCGAGGCTTCGTCGCCGGCCTGATGGCGCGAGGTCGGTTCAAGCAAGGATCCACTGGATGACGGAGCCCGTACCCAACTTGACCGTCGGCGACCTGAAAACCGAACTCAGCAGGTGGTCGGATGAAACGCCGGTGACTTTTCATTCGCCATTGAAGGAACAAGAGTTCAGGTTTTATCGCTATAGCCCGGGCGAGAATCTGCTTGTTCTGGAGATCAATGAATTTCCGGAAACATCGCCGGCGGTGGTGCCCGGCGCATAGCCGTCCGATTCATTTGCCATGATACGACCCGGTCAAGCCGCTGGATATCTACCAGCGGCTTTTTCATTGGCGACTAACGACCACTCACAGTTTCCACCGGGCCGCCTTTCCAGGCCTTCATCGGAATTCCGAAGGTAAGAGGAAACGTGGAAGCGACAAGACGGTCCACCTCGGACCTTTCCTCCGCCAGACGTCTCTCGATGAACTGGCGCTCGAACTCCGTCAGTTCGGTCTTCAGCAGTCGGCAGTAGCGGCTGATGTTGTTGCGGTGCGTGCGCAGGAGAGCGAAGTTCTCATCGATCATTGTCGTCACCGTTTGCCAGCCGGCTGTCTACGCCGCCACGCCAGCCCGCTCGGCTGATTTCATGCGGGCCGGCTTACCACCGGGCGGGCCTTTGGGGTGGTGGTCCAGCGCGGACAACGCCTCAAGCACGTCATCGATGGTCACCAGGTGGCGCGAGCCAGGCATTTCTCGGAGCGCCGGTTTCGATGTCACGGCAGCAGCATCCGACGCCCAGGATGCCAGGATCGCGCGCTTTTCGCCGATCGATATCGTCTGGTCGGCCACGACGTCGCGGGGGTGGTCGTAGACCGAACCGGGATGCAAGATCGCATTGAGGTCGATGATGTTGTCGGCATGATCGATCATTGGGTGGTCCTCCTTTCCTTCGTCACCGCTGATCAACCCGCCCGGTTTCCCGAGCGGGGAATGCACAGGTCTCCAAAGATGAGATTTAAGCTGCCTTGCCTTCGAGCTGATGCACGTTGCTGACCGGAGCGCCGTTGATGGCGATCCGCCGCGGCTTCATCGCCTCGGGGATCTCCCGGAACAGCTCGATCTTCAGCAGGCCGTTCTCGAACGCGGCATTCTTCACCTGGACATAGTCGGCCAGATTGAATTGCCGCTTGAACGGCCGGGCGGAAATGCCCCGATACAGATATTCGTGCTCGGCCTTGTCCGCCTTGTGGCCTTCGACCGTGACCACGTTCTGTTCGGCCGTCACCGAGATTTCGTCTGGCGCAAAGCCGGCAACCGCCAGCGAAATCTGGTAGCGGTTGTCGCCAAGCCGTTCGATGTTGTAGGGGGGATAATTGTCCTCGCCGGCGCGCTGGGCGGTTTCAACGAGGTCGAAAAGGCGGTCGAAACCGATGGTCGAACGCCAAAGGGGAGAGAAGTCGTAAGTGCGCATAGCCAGATCCTCCAAAGAGCAAAATGGATACTTGCGGCACCGGACACGACCGGTGCCCGCCTCAGGTCCCCGACCCGTTACGGCATCGGGGACGCCACCTCTCGATGGCAACGGAAAAATAAAAAAACTCGTTTTTGGTTTCAAGGGGGGCGGCTAAAAATTTTACACCGGAATCCGATCCGATTTGGGCTTCCCTTAAGAGGAGATTAACGGACGACGCGCCTTGGGTGGGTAGTGCAACATGAATTGCCCCAAAGTTGGCTTTGGGACGACATCGAAATCTCCGCCATCCCAGCGGGGCCGTGCTAACGTTTCCGGGCGGCCAGAGCCGCGACCCCATTTAACGAAACAATTCCATGCCCGCCCCACCTGGGAAGGAGTCGATATCGGCCCCGACCGTAGCGACCGATGTCACCCGGCAAGAGCTTCCGTACCGCCTGCGGCAACAGTCGTTGTTGGGCGAGTTCGGCCGCTCGGCGTTGCAGACCCGCGACATCGCACAAATCCTGCAGCGTGCCACCGAGCTCTGCGCCCAAGGTCTCGAAACCAGGTTCTCCAAAGTCCTGGAGTATATGCCTGACGACAAACGCCTGCTGGTGCGTGCCGGCATCGGCTGGGGACCGGGGACCGTCGGCCAAGTGTCTCTGGGCGTCGACCTGGAGTCCCCGGCCGGCTACGCCTTCCAAACCGGACAGAATGTCATTTCCAACCATCTCCAGGAGGAAACGCGCTTTCGAACGCCAAAGCTACTCTTGGATCATGGCATCAGGCGCGCCATCAACGTCCTGATCGCCCGAGGCGGCGAAGGCCATCTGCCCTTCGGCGTCCTCGAAGTCGATAGCCCTGAATCCGGCCAATTCGACGTTGCGGATGCAGACTTCCTTGCCGGCTTCGCCGGGCTGCTTGGCATCGCCATCGAGCGCCAACATGCCGATGCCGATCTCCAGGAAGCCCTCGACCATCAGGCCATGCTGACGCGAGAGATGAGCCATCGCGTCAAGAACAGCCTCGCATCGGTCGTGGGACTGCTGCGCGTGCAGAGCCGCAGCGCGCAGTCGGAGGATGTCCGGAACGCCCTCAAGGACGCCGCTTCACGCATCACCACGATTGCCCAGGTCCACGACCATTTATGGCGCAGCAGCAAGATCGGTTCGTCGACATCGCCGACTTCGCGGGCGAGCTTTGCAGGAAGCTGCACAAGGTAAGCTGCACCTTCGGTCATCTGATGATTTCGGCTGACATGGCGATTCCGCTGGGCCTTCTGATCAACGAGCTTGTGACGAACTCTGCCAAGCATGCCTACCCCGACGGATCCGGCGAAATCAGGGTATCAGGCGAACGGCGCGGGGCCGACTTGCATGTGGAGGTATCGGATCTTGGAATCGGTCTTCCGAAGGATTTCGATATCGACCAGCCACGGGCGAGCCTGGGCTTCAAGGTGATCAAGAGCCTACTCGCTCAACTCGATGGCCACATCGCAGTGGCCTCCAACGCGCCAAAAGGCGTAACTGTCCAGCTTGATGTACCATTGGAGGCCAAAGAGGCATGACGACGCACGCCCTGGCTCGTCGATGACGCCTCTCGGTCAATTTGCCTACGACGTAGGTGATGCTGTTCTTGAGACGGTGGCTCCGTTTCACGTGTCAGCAGGGTCTGGTGCTCCAGACCTCCATGATTTTGGCGTCTGCGTGCTGACGCTCGATCGCCATGTCTTGAGCAAGACAGATCAACCCTCCAGAAAAGCTCCAACCGGTCCCAGAGCCATCTATTGAATTTGCTTTGTGGCGTGGACCACCGACGGGCAAAGCACCGGCGTGCGACTACTCCCGAAGGAGATAGCCCATGTCCGATTCGGAAAACGATATTAAATTCGAGCTCGAGTGCCTGCGTTTGGCCTCGGACCTCATGCAACTTTCCAATGATACCCTTAACCCGGATTTGAAGGCGCATTGCCTTCGGATGGCGAAGCAATGGTCTGGCGAGGCGGATGCGCCGGCCAAGACCACTGAGGCCAGGGCCACGGGGATCGAATACATCGGAGCCGATAGGGTTTTGCATTGATGAGCACACCAGGCGGCAAACCTCCAGTCGTCCTTGTCGTGGAGGATGAACCTCTACTGCGGATGCTTGCCGTCGAAGTCGTCGAGGAGGCGGGGTTCATTGCGATCGAGGCCCGGGATGCGGACGAAGCGGTTGTGCTGCTGGAATCACGTACCGATATCACTCTGCTTTTCACCGACATCAATATGCCCGGCAGCATGGACGGGCTGAAGTTGGCCCATGCGGTGCGCGACCGCTGGCCCCCGATCAAGATACTGGTTGTGTCGGGCAAACAGCGGCTCCAGTCCTCCGATCTCCCGTCGAACAGTTACTTTGTCGGAAAGCCTTACCAGGCGTCGGCGTTGGTCGAGGAACTTCGTTCGCTCGTCGGTTCCCCTAAAATTCAACACCGGTGATTGAGCTCTTTTGCTCAGACTCGCCAGAAGAAAGAGTGCGAGAATGACTGTCGCGATCCCACGCGCTTCCATCGACATGTCCGCTGTCCAGATTACGCAGGAAGCGGAACCGAAGCGACGTAACGCAATGCCGAAGGTGCAGACGGACCATGATCTGCGGAGCAATCGACTGCTTGGCGCGTTGGAGCCAGACAGCCGCAAGCGGTTAGATCCCCATCTCGAGCCCGTTGATTTTAAGCTCGGTGATATGGTCTGCGACGCCGGCGGCCTGCTGAAGCACGCGTATTTTCCGCAAGGGTCCGTGCTGTCGCTGCTGACCGTCCTGGAAAATGGCGCGGCGATCGAGACCGCGAATATCGGTCGTGAAGGCGCTTTCGGACTCTTTGCTGCCATGTACAGCCGCGTCTCGTTCAATCGATGCATCGTGCAGCTCGAGGGCCACATGGTCCGGTGCCCCATCCAGCTGCTGCAATATGAATTCAAGAACAGCGAGCACGTGCGCGATCTGTTCGTCAGCTACTCGGAAACGCTGCTCTCACAGGTCCAGCAGACTGTCGCATGCAATGCGATGCACACGACGGAAGAGAGAATGTGCCGCTGGCTGCTGATGATGCACGACCGCGCCGGCGGCGAAGCGCTTCCGTACACGCATGAGTTTCTCTCGCACATCCTGGGCGCCAACCGGAAATCCGTGACGCTTGCGGCGCAGGCCATGCAGAACGCCGGTCTCATCAGCTACCGTCGGGGAACGATTCAGGTCATGGATCGTCCGGGCTTGGAGAATGCGTCGTGCGAATGCTACGCCATCGTCAAGGAGCGCTTCGACGCGTTCCTGAAGCCGCCGTCGACCGCGGTACCCGGCCATAACAAAAGCCGAAGCGATCAAGCCGAAAAAGACTGAGTGCTACGCCGCCATGTGGGTCCGAGCGGCGAGGGCATTAAGTCAGCCCCGATATTCGCATCTGACAGTAAGGCCGCACATATGGTGCAGGGTTATCCATCCCAATAATTTTTGCTGAGAGACGTTCACAAAGGAACAATCTATGCACATTGAATCGCGTACAACGCCGAAGCCTGCACAAGGACCGCAGACGGTGCTTTTTGAGATCGCAAACGGGAATGCGCGCCAGCCTTGCAGTCTTAAGACCAAATTTCTCACCCAGAATCAGGCTTCCCGCTATCTCCGTCAGAACTGGAACAGGATCGAGCAGATGGCTCGGGATTGTCTGGCAAGGGAATGCATGGAAGACGGCCGGATTAATCTAGTGATGATCTGAGCCATGAGAGCCTCCACCGATATCCGCGCCAGGCCGACGCCCCGCTGATGACTTTCCATCATAGCATCGCCGCTAACTCATAACCCAACACACCCGCCCCGAGGCAGCGCCGCCACGGGTTGACGCCGCGCCAGACCTCATCGATCGCCCAGACAAAAATGGCGGTTCTGACAACAATTTCCAAAGCGGCGCCCAAGTGGCCTGCTGGACGCCAAGCCCAGATCAGGACGCTCCCAACGATCACAATCCACAGAACCAGGTTCGGCGCTTGAGCAACCGTAATGGCGCCAGTCTCGCGATTTCGGAAGAACCAGTACAAAAACCCAGGCATCCGGAAAATCATACGCAGCCTGGTCCGAGGATGTCGATGGTGTATGGCTCGCTGAGAAAGCGCACGCCTCTCAAGCATTCCCTGGTGGACCACCGCGTTGCGCGTGCAGCCGGTCATGAAAAAGCGGTGACGGCGCTACGCTTCGTTCGCTCGCGAAAACACCGACAACGGGAACGTTTAGGCCAAGATTTTCTGACCCGCGCCAAAACCCTGTTTGGAGGAGGGCAGATCCTGCGGCCGGCTGCTTTGGCTGAGAGACCGCCGGTCCGTCAGCGCTGAGCGACGGCGGTCGGAAAAATGCTTGAGCGCTAGATTTTCCGCGCTAGATCGGCGCGGTCGAAGACTGGTGTTTTCTCGATCTTTCCGGGACCGTCTCCAGAAGGCGTATCCTCGGTAGCGTGCCGGAGCTCCTCTGTCGTAGCGTCCAATCCATCAACCGTCTCATTGGCCCCGCTGCCCGTATCGTGGCGACGCGGGGGAACCTGCTCGCCTGCTTCGGGTACGGCCGGGTCGCGATCTTTGTCTGACATTGTCTACTCCTTTGGTTGGGCCAATTCGTTGGCGAGCCTTCCGTTCCCTCGCCGTTATTTACCAAGGAACGAAACCTGATCCATCGGATTGACTCACATGGTGCGCCGGGCCACCCGATTGGATACAGGAAAAATGGCGAAGCAAGAACACGGACACATAGTCGAGACCGCAATCGAAGCGCGGGGCGCGGAGCGCGGACCCACGGTGCGCAACGTGCTGGTCTGGAGTATTGGCCTGGTGGTGGCAGCGTTCGCGGTGATCTATTTCTTGTATTTCAAAACCTGATCAACTTGATTCGACATATTGCGGCAAGTGATTCAGCGTACACAATCGAGGGGACTAACGTGGCAGGTCAGCCCCGCGACCGAGCTTTGGATCGACGAAGATCGGCAACCGCTGCCGTACCCGTCTTGCGCTCGGGCGAAGTAGCTCGGCGTTCGAAAAAGGTGAAGGCGGCGGATGGGATTTTGATGGGGGCTCCATCCGTCGCCTTCAGCTCAGAGTCCGGCTCGGGGGAACGAGGGGACTCTAAGCTCGCGGTGTGTTGAATTTCTGCGCCAGCGCGGCGATCATGCTGCCCGTTACTATGCGCGCATTACCTTGGTCGATCTCGTCGTCGGTGGCGTCGAATTCGCCGGCGTCGATCCGCCGCAGGAGAGCGTCGGCGAGCGGCGAATGCGCGTCCAAGAGGTCACGGCGCAGCACCATCTCGGGCAGTGCATGCAACGACAGCCCGTTGCTGTAGACGCCCTCGGCGGCCCTCTTCGCCATCAGCGGCAGGCCGGCCTTGCGCAACTCGTCGGCCAAAATGTCTTTGGTGTGCATAAGACCCTCCTAAGTCGCGAATTATGATCTGAGCTAAACAGCTCACGCGCACTGTACAAAATTGCTCATCATCACAGGTTTTTTGATGCCTGTGGATATCGCGAATGATGACGCGCTCTCAATTTGATTGTAGCCGTAGTTACCTTGGCGGTCGCAATCCTCTGGAACTAATCCAGCCCATTATTTTTTCCTGTCGCGACCGTCTCGACGAATCGCACGCTATGCACTCGAACGTGGGTATGTCGACGCCCGGCAGCCCCAATTTCATGCCGGTAAACATCATTTGCCCCTCGCACTTTGGGCAAGGCGGGCGCTCTATCGCCGTTAGGCTCGGGTCAAATGAGAAGTCAGTGTGGGGCATGATGCTTCCCTTAGCGTTAGGGGGAACGCGACACTACTTGCCACCGATATGTTGGTTGGAACGGTGATAGGCATACATGAATCTTCGGACGACTGAACCGCTGCCCAATATTGATCAGTTTTCAAAATAAATGTGAGCCGTCGAACTACCGGAAGAAATCGACTCGCGAAAAGTAGGCTGACATGGTGTTGGCTTGATCCGCCATCGAATGCCACTGCGTCGCGAGTTCTCGCCATTCCTGTTCGGTGGTTCGGTCGGTTGCGTGTTCGGCCTGTTGCTCACACCCAACTGCTTTCAGGTGATATTTCGCAGACAAGTCAGACTCGGGTAGGCTCTGAAATGCGGGCATTCTGCCACTCCCCACCAGATCGGGAGCACAAC
>Ga0302325_10032282_pt1 | contig 10757 bp, 7 predicted proteins | sample Palsa_T0_2_FD_201948 | JGI IMG/M metagenome (GOLD analysis project Ga0302325, IMG submission 201948) | Peat permafrost microbial communities from Stordalen Mire near Abisko, Sweden - Palsa_T0_2 | ecosystem: Environmental > Terrestrial > Soil > Palsa > Peat permafrost | place: Sweden: Abisko...
GCCGAATGGGCGATCCTGAAACGCAGGCCATTGTCATGCGAATGGAGTTTGATCTAGCCGAGGTTCTGGCGCAAACCGCCGCGGGGAAGCTGGTCCCCGCGGCGCTCCAATGGAAACGCGGCGCCAGCGCATGCGTCGTGATGGCGGCGGAGGGCTATCCAGGCGAGCCGCGAATCGGCGACCGTATTGCAGGGCTTGCGGAAGTGGCGGCGCTGCCGGGTATCAACATTTTTCATGCAGGGACACGCCGGGAAGGCTCGGATCTTTTTACCGCCGGCGGACGGGTACTGAGCGTGGGCTGTTTTGACGCATCGCTGGATGCAGCCGTGGCGCGCAGCTATGCTGCCGTCGAGAAGCTTTCGTTTCCCGGCGCGCAGTATCGCACGGACATTGGAAAGATGGCACGGCCTTCGGCATCGGGAGCGAAGCGTGAGTGACGTGGAGCGCCTTTTCATCTGCAGCGTCCATCGCTTTCCGATGGAGGAGGTGGAGCCGGCCGAAGCCGTTGCGGACAAGGGATTCCGCGAGTGCATTCATGGGCGTCCCGGCAGCAAACGCCAGGTTTCCATGATAGCCGCGGAAACGCTGGAATCGCTGGGCGCGGAACCCGGATGGGTGAAGGAGAACACCACGACGCGCGGACTGGACATGAAACAGTTGCATCCCGGCCAGCGGCTGCGAATCGGCGAGGCGCTGCTGGAAGTGGCAGTACCCTGCAACCCGTGCCCGCGCATGGATGAAATCCGGCAGGGATTGCAGGAGGAACTTCGCGGGCAGCGAGGCTGGCTGTGCCGGGTTGTGGAAACTGGTCAGGTTCGGCGCGGGGATGCCATTGAAATCTTAAATTTAGAGCCGGAGACAAAAAGCATTGAGCACAAAATCCCAGGAAGCAAAACCGTTGGTCGGCATCATCATGGGATCCGATACGGATCTGCCGGTGATGATGGAAGCAGCAAAGACGCTGGAATCATTCGGCATCGCGTATGAAATTCAAGTGATGTCGGCGCACCGCTCGCCCGCGCAGACGCACGAATACGCATCCAACGCCGCGGCGCGCGGATTGCGGGCCATCATCGCGGGCGCGGGCGGCGCAGCGCATCTGGCAGGCGTGGTTGCGGCGGTCACCACATTGCCCGTCATAGGCGTCCCGCTGGGCACCAGCGCGCTGAACGGCATGGACGCGCTGTTGGCCACGGTACAGATGCCGGGCGGCATTCCCGTGGCTACGATGGCGATTGACAAGGCCGGCGCTGTCAACGCCGCCATTTTCGCCGCGCAGATTCTGGCCACGACTGATCCCGCTATGCAGCAGAAACTCGCCGCCCACAAGGAGAAGCTGGCGCAATCCGTTGCCGAAAAAAACGTGCGGCTGCGGGAAAAACTGGCCCCCATAACATGACCGCGGTCTGCACAGCGACTAACGGCTCGCGAAATTGAGAGTTACGGCCGCCCGAGAGTAGGCGCGCCGGATGGACGTTCCGTTTTTTCTTCTGCCGGGCCCTTTGGCCGCACAATCCATGTAAATCCGGTGTGTTCGCCGATCGCTGCAATCGCATAGCAGTCGCTGCCATTGCCTGCAAGAGCGCTTACCGCGGCGCGCATAAATGCAATGGCATCCGCCGGCAGGACTTTGCGCGTGTCGCCCGCCAGAATGGCTTGCTGCACGTCCGCTATCCCGGGGCCTGCGCCGGCAATACGTTGAAGGCGCGGGTCGTTGCGCATCGATTCCAAGAGGGACGGATTTGACTGTACGCCGGGATAGCTGATTTCCAGCGTCGAATGCGACTGACCTTTGTCTGGTGGCCACAATTGCTGATAGCGAGGCCGCTCTATTTGCGTTTGGAGATAATCCGCGCGTAGTTCTTCCTGGCGGAGCTTGTAATCCAGCGTCCAAACTTCCGGGCCGTAGTCTTCCACATAATCGGCCAGGACGATCTTCAGCACAGGTTGTGCGTCGGGAAGGTGAATTGGCGCGTGGAGTTGGGCTGCAATAGTGCGTAATCGCTCAAAGACATCAATGCCGACGATTTCAATGTCGGCCGCCACGCCTTCGGTGGTCTCCTGTTGCAGATGGGGAGTTTCCCCAGCGGCGCTTTGCGGCCGAAGGCTGGGTAGTTCCCGAGCCAGCGACGCGATCTGCCGCCCGGAATCAATTGCTCGCCAAGCCACGGCCCCGAGCAAGACGGCCGTCCGCTTGCTTCCTATTTCAACGATTTCGGGAGAGAGAGAGCCCGGCTCCGTCGGAATTCCTAGTGTGCCGACGACGATGGCATCTTTCACTACCAGGATGTAGACGCGGCCCGTCGCCTGATTGGCGATGATTTCCTCGCTGCGGAGATTCGAGTCCTGCTGCTGACGCGGTGCGGCCTCGATGGCGCCGACGGCTGTGCCGATAATCGCGCAGAGTGCGACTAAGAGCATAGCGGAAGTCATCCGAAGACGCATGGTTCGCGGTAAAGTCTCTCGCAGCAACATTAACACAGCATAATCGAGACCGAATGGGCGCTGTTCACATTGCAGGGCCAGCGCAATCGCCCCAGAAGTGCGCCGAATGCCGGATTCCTATACAATTTTTCGTGGCACGCGAAAGATCGTGCGGGAGGAGTTGTAAATTTGGGTCTCTTCGGAAAAAGGACGCGGCTGCGTTCGCCCAAGCGCATCCGTCACAACGGACGGCGCCTGACGGAAATTTTGGCGGCGCACGAGCGGTTCATCAAGGGGCAGGAGGGTGGAACGCGCGGCGATTTGACGGGCGCGGATCTGGCTCGCGCGGATTTTCGCGCGGCGAATTTGACCGGCGCGATCCTTTGCGGGGCAAATCTGGAGGGCGCCAGCTTCGTGAAAGCGAAGCTCAGTTTTGCAAATTTAGAACGCGCACGGATGCGCGGCGCGGATCTGCGCAATGCGGATTTAACGGAAGCCCATCTGAAGGAAGCTGACCTGACCGACGCGCTCATCAGCGGCGTCGAGGCGCTGCGAGCGGATTTCAGCGGAGCGTGCCTTCGCGGCGCGAATCTTTCCGTGGCAAATCTTCGTGACACGATATTGCGCGGAGCCGACTTCCGCGGCGCGAACATGACCACCACGGTTCTCCGCGAGACAAATCTGGACGGCGCGAATCTTTCCGGAGTGGATTTGAGCACAGCGTTGCTCCCGCCGGGCTGGAAACCGCCAACAACAACCGCATAGCATTGCGGGGACAATTCCAGTGACGGAATTCGCCCGCGCTATTTCGCGACGGGAAAATCGGCGGGATCAGGAGCCGTAACGCTGCTAGCGGGACGTGCGTTCTTGCGGCGCATTTCAATTCCCAGGCGCTTGATTTTCTGGTTCAGCGTGGAGAGAGGTACTTGGAACCGCTCCGCGGCTTCCGTCTGGCTCCAATCGGTTCGCTCAAGCATGTCTGTGATCAGGTGGCGTTCCACTTCTTCGACAATTTCGAACAGGGAATGCGACGGTGCGCGCATGCCGCCGCCCGCGAACGTGTCTCTGGGCATCGAGGAGAGAAATTCCAAAAGATCGAGGCGCACGCCGCGAACGAATTCGCGGGTCTGCACCGATTCCGGCAGGAGGTCAGCTTCCATGGAGGGCTTCGTGGAAAGCACGATCGCGCGCTCGACCACGTTTTCCAGTTCCCGCACGTTGCCGGGCCAATCGTAATCCATCAGGACCTTCATCGCGCCGGGCGTGAATTGCCGCGGCGGTTTGGAATTATCGCGGCAGAAGCGTTCCGTGAATACTTCCACCATCAGCGGAATATCTCCCTTGCGGTCGCGAAGAGGCGGCAGAACCAGGGAAATTACGTTCAGGCGGTGATACAGGTCTTCGCGGAAGCGGCCTTCGCGCATCAGCGTAGCCAGGTTTTCGTTCGAAGCGGCGAGAATGCGGACGTCTACGTGGATATTTTCAGTGCCGCCCAGGCGCATGAACTCGCGCTCCTGGATCACGCGCAGCAGTTTTGCCTGCGTTTCCGGGCTGATGGTGCCGATTTCATCGAAAAAAATGGTTCCTTTGTCGGCCACTTCAAAGAGGCCACGTTTCGACGCCACCGCGCTGGTGAAGGCGCCCTTCACGTGGCCGAAAAGCTGCGACTCAAGCAGGTCCGCAGGAATCGATCCCGTATTTACGGCTACGAAGGGTTTATCGGCGCGCGGCGAAGCGGAGTGGACGGCCTTGGCGATCAGTTCCTTGCCTGTGCCGCTTTCGCCCATAATCAGCACCGTCGAACGGGACGGTGCAATCTGGGTCACCAGGTCCAGGAGGGCCAGTATTTTTTCGCTCTTGCCAATAATGGTGCCGAAGTTGTAGCGCTGCTTGAACGCGCGCTTTAGTTCGCGGTTTTCCTCGCGGAGTTGACGGCGTTCGATTACGTGGCTGACCTGGGCGACGAGTTCGTCGTTCGACCAGGGTTTAGTAATGTAATCCTGGGCGCCGGCTTTGAAGGCCGCGCGTGCCGTATCAATGGATGCATGCGCGGTAATCAGGATCACCGCTAGGTCCGGAGCGCGGCCGCGCAATTCCTCTAGCACTTCCACGCCGTTCCGTCCGGGCAACTGATAATCCAGCAGCACCAGGTCAAACGGCTGAGTTTCCAGCAGCGCCAGACCCGCTTCGCCGGTATCGGCCATGACCACGCGAAACCCTTCGGAAGTCAGCAGAGCTTCCAAACCCTCGCGGATCTCGATTTCATCGTCGATGACAAGGATGTTCCGCTCAGACATGAACTTCTCTGTGGGCCACGGGGAATTCCAGCCGGAAGGACGTGCCCTTGCTCGGCGTGGAGCGCACGTCAATTCGTCCCTTGTGCTCCTGGATAATGCCGTAGCTCACCGAAAGACCCAGCCCGGTTCCGCGCCCGGTGGATTTCGTGGTGAAGAAGGGATCGAAAATTTTGGCTAGGTTTTCCGCCGGGATGCCCATGCCGGTGTCGGTGATTTCCACTTCGACCATGCCATTCGGCGCCGCGGTGCGTACTTCGAGCATTCCGCCGCCCGGCATGGCGTCTCGCGCGTTCAGAAAAAGATTTAGGAACACTTGCTGGAGGCGGTTGGGCGAACCGAGCACGGAGGGCAGCCCGTCAGCATACGTCCGGAGCACGCTGACGTTTCCAGTTTTCATCGGATGTTGCACGAGCGACAGCGTCTCTTCCAGCAGCGAATTCAAATTTACTTCGCGAAATTCCGAGCCGCCCGTGCGAGAAAAATTCAACAGGTTGTTTACGATTTCGCTGGCCCGGAAAGTCTGCCGGACGATCTTCTCGATGGTTTTCTGCCGGGAATCCTCGGGCGGGATCTGCTTGGCCAGCATCTGGATGTAATTGCTGATCACCGCCAGCGGCGTATTCACTTCATGCGCCACACCCGCGGCCAGCAAGCCGAGCGACGTAAGCTTTTCGGTCTGCAGCATCTGATCTTCGAATTGCATGCGCTGAGTGATGTCGTCGACAAGTACCAGCCGTCCGATATTTTCGCCGGTTTTTCCTTGCAGCGGCGACGCGGAGACGTTCACGACCAGCTTGCGGCCGCCGGACATCCTCAGCTCCTGTTTGTATATGTTGCTGACTTGATCCACCACTTCGCGCGACGCCAGTTCGACGACAAGTTCGGCGGGTAACACTTCCGCCAGCGGCCGACCCAGAGCTTCGGCGTCCTTGAGTCCCAACATTTCCTCTAGTGCAGGATTCCAGGTTTCTACGCGGTCTTCCAGGTCGGTGGTGAGCATGCCGACGCTGAGCGATGCAACGATGTTTTCGTTGAAGTCCTTGAGGCGCTCGACCTGCAGCGCCTTTTGTTCCACAGAGTTGTATAGCCGGGCATTTTCGATGGCCACGGCGACATAACCCGCGATGGCCAGAACCAGTTCGACGTCTTCGCTCGACAGGTATTCGCCGTCAACTGTTTTACCCAACCCCAGCACGGCGATGATCTTGCCCTGGAACCGGCACGGGACGTAATAAGTGAGGTCCAGCCGCTGCTGGGTGCGCTCGCCGGGGTTTGTTCCAATTTCGGCGTCTCGCCCAGGCTCGAAAAAGAGGCAGCCGCCTTCGAGTTGCGCGCGCGCGTCATCAATGAAGCTGAAATCTGACGGCCCTTCATAATGCACGCCGAGCGAGCGCGTCATTTCCCAAGCACCGGCTGAATTTTCGAGGAAAATCGCGACGCGATCCACCAGCAGGGTTCGCGAAATGCGGTCAAGCACCGAACCCAGCAGCGGTTCCAGACGGACTTCATTGGTTAGCGCGCGGCCGAATTCCATGAGCGTGCGGCGGTAATCGAGCCTGTCTCGGTAAAAGAAACGGTCCAATCGAGCCTGCACCCAATCGCGAACAGGCTGGAAAAGAAATGCGGCGACCACAATGGCGATAATCGGCGCCGTATGTCCGGCGGGCAGGGCCGTGTGAAACAGTTCGTCAATCAGGCCAACGGCGGCAAAGTAAATCGCGACGACCGCAGCCGTCGTAAATGTATACGCCAGGCCACGTTTGAAAATGATGTCCACGTCCATGAGGCGGTAACGAACGATGGCATAGCCAAAACACAGCGGAATCAACGCGAGGGATAGCGCTGATGCGTCCATCCAGGGTTGCGGCGTAACGCCCATCGCGTAGGGCAGAATATTGAAGAGCAGAAACGGCAACGTTCCCGCCAGCGTTCCGCCTGTCACCCACTTCAATTGCTGACGAACCGGCCCTACCGGAGCGCGGCGGTAACTCTTCAGGAAAATCAGCGCGGCAACCATGAAGTAGATGCCCAGATAGGCGAGTTCCCGCTGGTCGAGAATGCGCCGATTGCCGAGCGAGGGCAGCAAATCGAGCATCTGCGTGGCCACGCTGATATGCATCAGCAGAAGCGCCGCGGGAATGCCGTAGACGCCTGCGAGCCACATCCGGAGATACCGCTGCTTTTGCGGAAATACCAACGCGAAATGCACCAGCAGCGCCGGTTGCAGCAGCAATGCCGCTTCGTTAGACCAATAAACGATCCAGTCGAATGTGTTCAGCTTCCCGCTGTAATGGAAGAAATACAGGATGAAGGAAACCAAGCAGAAAATATAGAAGTGAATAGCCTGTGGCGCGTTCCAACGGCGCACAAAGATGAACAAGCCGATGAACAGATACAGCAGACCCAGAACCCGCAGGAAGTTTTCCATCGAGGCGGGTTTTTCCGCAGGCGCCGTGATCAGTTTCATCTCGATGGTTTCGCCTGCTCGCTCGACGGAGTAGCGCGCTTCAATCCACACGCCGACATGCCATAATTTGCGGGTAACGCTGGTCGCATCGTGAATCGGGGTTTCGTCCAGGGCAACAAGGATGTCACCCGGCTTAATCCCAGCCCGGCTGGCCGGTGAATCCGGGGCGATATAGCGGGCCACAACTCCTGCGGGAGAATCAAACCAGGAAACGCCGTCGTCCGGGGTAATGAAGCGGCTGCGTTGTTGGAAGTTCAGCAGGCCAAAAACCAGCGCCGCCAGCGTTATCAAAGCCAGCAGCACCGCGCCGATCCTTAGCCCAAAGCTATCCCTCGTCACAGGGGTCCTTGTAAGACACTTACCCGTGTTGATATGAGCACGCCTGATTCCAAAGTGTGTAGACGCCAGATGATACCAAATGGTTGCATTATGTGTAGCTTATGGATTGTTAAGCTCAGGCGTCGGATAGTAATTCCAATATTGGAAAGAACAATACCGAAAATTGTAGTGCTCGATATATTAGAACTGGAAACTGAGGCCGCCTTGGAAGGTCCGATAGGCAGGTATTAAAAGAACTTGGCCATCGCGTGTGGTGACGGAAACATAGCCTTGCGCCAATAGATTGCTGAAATCCGCCATTACGACCATGTGGCCCGGGAAGCAGGAAGGGAGTGGCTGTCGCAATGTCAGGTTCAGAAAAGGGTCAACGCCATAAAGCGATTCCCCGTAGGGGTCGAGGCGCGCCGCGGTCGGGCCGCTCTGCCACGTATAGCCGACCGTGATCTTGGTCTTCGTAAGCGGAATCTTTCCTGAAACTCGCAGGCCTACATCCTCTCGGGAGCGAGTCCTCAGCAAGCTGGCTAGATCGCCTGTGGTTTCCGTGGCGTATGGAACCAGCACGCCCGCCAGGGTGTACACAACATCGGCTTCGGCGCCGGTTCCAAATTTTTGCCGTAACGCTACCCGTCCGCCCCAGGAGCCGGAACTCCCGGCATCGTATGCGAACCCATTGGAATAGTAATCAGGCAGGACGTCTGGTCCAGACAGTGAACCTTCTCCGAAAACGGCAGAGTCGCTTGCCTGATCGTGAAACGCGGCAAGAGCCAGCGAACGCGAATTTCCAAGCCTGCCTTCAACGCCAACTTCCTGGTGCCAGCCGCTGGCCAGCACCGGATCGTTGTTTCTCTCCAGCAGCACCGGGAACGCATTCATGGAATTCATTGCCTGCTGCAGCGGTGTATCGGTATTGCCACTTTCCACATCATCTTCCGGGGGCTGGCTGGTGACGATGAGGCTGGCTCGCCATTCAGGAGTGATTTGTATGGCCATCTCGGCGTCGGGACGCAGCGCCGAAGTCATGCGGCCCAAGTCCGCCAAAACCAATTCTCCGCCGTAAAGCATAGTCACCCTGTTGGAGAAATCGATTTGCGATCGGTGATTCAGGCGCGCTCCGTGAAAGCCGGGACCATTCGGCCCCAGTTCCGATTGGCGAATCACAATTCCAGTCGTCGAACCGTGGCCGGTTGGGCCTTCCTGTGTCCAGAGGGTTGCAAACCCACCTGCCGGGAGTTCGTTCAGATAGCTAAAGGCGCCGGCCATTACCAGGTGTCCCTCCGCACCCAAATTCATGTCATAAGCGAAGCTAGTTGTGGGCGCGTCCGAGAAATTCGTGACTTGGCCCGGCTGAGATGTGCCCGCCGAAATGTCCAATTCGCCGTGCGGTTGGCGGCCATTTTGTTCGGCGGAGCTTTCTTCGTCATCGGCTACGACTTGGCCATCCAACCAACGCAAGATAGGACGAGAGGCAGTGGCGCCCCGCAGTACCCAGGTCCAATCATCGTCTTCGCGGGTGCTGACCGAGTGCGTCTCAGAGCGTTGCAGAGAAGCGAAGGCGGAATCCACGCGGAGATGGAGGACAGTCGTGCGCAATTCTCCCACGTCCACGTGCTGGTCCAGCGTGGGCAGAAAACCGGCTAAGGTTACACGAACGGTATAAAGTCCCGTGGCCAGCGGCGCGCTGTCAAACCGTCCCCGCGCATTCGTAAATATATCGGCAGGACGCGAACCATCCACCAACTCGGGCGCAATCGAGATTGTGGCGCCCATCTGCGGAGTGCCCGTGACATCGACAACCAGGCCCGCAATCCTGCCGGAAGCCGACGCCCCTGCTGCCGCTAACGCCAGGAGAGGCACCAGCAGTGCCGGGATAAGCGCGCGCAATTTGTGCAATGCCTTCACGATTGCCAGTGTACTCCTACTTCGCGACCGCTTTCACGGTAAATTCCGCCGAGGGTGTAATCGTCTGCTTTGTCAGATTGTCCGTCACCGTCACTTGCATCTTATACTTTCCGGGCGCCAGCGAGGCCAGGCCGACGGTATTTTCCAGTGTTAACTCCTCGCCATGCTGGCCGAGCTTGTCGCTGGTTTCGTCGAACTTCAATACCGGCACATTATCGCCGCCGTCTTTCAGCACCCGAAACTCAATGGATGCGTCCGCTTTGTGGCTTTTGTCGTCCACCTTCAGGTTATAGATCTGCAGAAAGAGTCCCAGACGCTCATCGGACGTGAACGTCGAATTCAGTTTCGGCCGCACCTTTGCGTCGCCCAGGACGAACTGTCCCACGCCGATATCATGCGCCGAAACGCGCTGAATTTCATCCGCGACGATAAGCGTGCTGGAGGAAAGTTGGTCATCGGAATATTGCGGCACCGCAAGACGCTCGTTGATGGCGCCCACGTTGCCGCTGTTCACGTCCTTAATCACCACATCCAGACGATACAGCCCCGGTCGCAGGGGCACGGCCTTCTGGTAAATGGAATAGCCATTTAGGGATTGCTGCAGCAACGAATTGGGAGTCGCGTGCGTGACGGTATCCTCGAACGTTTGCACCACGCGCCCGCTCAAGGTAGTGATGCGCGCGAATAAATTCATCGATGCCGTCTGCACACCATCCTTTTGCTGAAAGCTTAGCTGTTTGTTAGGGATTTGCAGCGTAATGGGCACAAGGACGGTATCATTCGTCACCTTCAGGAAGTCGAAACGATAATCAAACGTCAATTGATTGCGCAGTATGCGCGAGGTAACGACGGCCTCCAAATCCTTGAACTTCACCGGCGGCGGGGCCATGATCTTGGAATACTGCTCGAGCCGCGTGAACTCATCCATGGACGCAGGTCGCATTCCGATGGGCAATGCCAAGTGCGAACCGTCCGTATTGTCGAAGCGCGCCGCCTTCGAAGTCATCCCCATTGCTTCGGCTTGCGTCTGGCCACCGTTCGGCGTGTAGAGGAGGGCGTCTTTTTCGCTGGGATCAGATGTCAGGTGAAACTCGCCGCTCTCGGAGGGATCGACGAACTCAAGAATGACGTTTTCTCCCATTCCTTCCAGATACCGGTAACGCCACTGTTCCCAAGGATAGGTTTCGGTCGAACCTCCTCCTTCTTCAGGAGGCCGGTCGTAGCTCCCTCCCGCGTCATGGTCTTCCTCTTGGTCCGGCGGGCCCCACATGATGTAAATCCGTCCGCGATCCGTCTTCCATCCCGGAATGCCCGACGAGTAGTGTTCATTC
>Ga0302325_10032284_pt1 | contig 10756 bp, 9 predicted proteins | sample Palsa_T0_2_FD_201948 | JGI IMG/M metagenome (GOLD analysis project Ga0302325, IMG submission 201948) | Peat permafrost microbial communities from Stordalen Mire near Abisko, Sweden - Palsa_T0_2 | ecosystem: Environmental > Terrestrial > Soil > Palsa > Peat permafrost | place: Sweden: Abisko...
GTGTTTCGGAGGTCAGACGATACGCGGTTAAGGGTTATGCCTGTATAGTGGCGAATACAAGAGGAAAGGGGGGAAGCCCGCAGTCCATAGAGCCATTTGAGCATGATGCCGATGATGCCTATGATATTATTGACTGGATAAGCCGGCAGTCCTGGAGTAATGGGAAAGTGGGGATGACGGGCGGAAGTTATCTCGGCTTTGCGCAATGGGCGGCAGCCAAGACATTACATCCTTCGCTTAAAACGATTATGCCGGAGGTGGCGGTGGGTATAGGGGTAGATTATCCGATGGCGGGGAATGTATTTATGAGCTATATGCTGCGATGGATACATTATGTCACCAATAATAAACAAACCGATGAGGATGACTTTGGCAATTCTTCCCATTGGCGCGCTGTTTATAAGGCATGGTATCGGCAGGGGGTTTCCTTTCGGTCGCTCGACTCACTGGAAGGCAGGCCTAATCCTATCTTTCAGCGATGGTTAAAGCATCCTTCCTTTGACGGCTATTGGCAAAATATGACTTCTTATGGCAGGGATTTTTCGAAGATCAATATACCCGTGCTGACGACTACGGGATACTATGACGATGATGGTAATGGCGCGATGTATTATTATCGCCAGCATTATTTGAATAATCCGAAGGCTAACAATTATCTCGTGATTGGCCCGTATGATCATGGTGGTGCGCAAAGTTATCCCAGCCGGGAACTGAATGGCTATAAGGTCGACTCTGTGGCTGCAACCTTTAATTTTATCGACCTTAGTGTAAAATGGTTCGATTACGTGTTAAAAGACAGTGCCAGGCCTGCGTTGTTACAGGATAAGGTCAATTACGAAGTAATGGGCGCCAATGAATGGAGACATGCCTCCTCGCTGGCCGCCATGAGTAATGATACGCTTACTCTTTACCTCGGAAATGTCAGGTCGGATCAGTATTATAAATTAGATGGGGCGCCTCATGCGGATGAGTATATAAAACAGGAAATTGATTTATCGGACAGGTCCGATACTGCCGGGGATGACGAAGGGAACAAGATCGTTGACAGTATCATCGATACAAAAAACGCCGTTAGTTTTATATCTCAGCCTGTTGACAAACCATTTATTGTAAACGGATCCTTTATTGCTTCTTTAAAAGCAGCCATCAATAAAAAAGATATGGATCTGACTATTTCCATGTTTGAGCGGATGCCGGACGGAAAATATTTTCAATTGGGGTCGACTCTGCAAAGGGCAAGCTATGCAAAAGACCCGGGGATCAGGCAGTTGCTGGAACCGGGTAAAGAGGAGACTATACCCGTCGGCTATTCTTATATGACCTGTAAACAGCTGAGTAAGGGCAGCCGGCTGATCGTTGTGCTGGGGATTGACAAGGCCAGGGACATGCAAATCAATTACGGCACCGGCAAGGATGTGAGTGATGAAACGATCGATGATGCGAAAGAGCCGTTGGAGATAAAATGGTTTGGTGACAGTTATGTAAAGATACCGGTGTGGAGGTGATGTTGTAGAAAAAGGCCCTCCGGGGTAACCGGAGGGCCTGGTTGAGATGACGGATTATTTGCGGGCCGTTAGTTTTTCACCATTTTTAATGTTCCGGTCCATGTCCCCAGCTGTGCACGGAGGAAATAGATACCGCGGGGCAAATCACTGGCAGAGACATTGTATTGCATTGTTTGCAGGTCCTTTATAAAACTGTATTGATGCCGGATGACGCCGATAGCGTCGATCAGCTGGACGTTCGTGACGCCCATATACTTATTGCCGATCACGAGGGTAAATTGATCTGTAACGGGGTTGGGATAGATGGCAAATGCTTTACCGGCCATCGTGCTATCTGTGTTTGTCAGCGATGCAGAAGAAAAGTCAAGGGTATCGGTATTTGTAGCGGCGGCGTTTGTGTTTAAAACGGTGATGGTGACTTTTGCGCTATCGCTCATCCAGCCATTATCGATCACCTTTAGCTGGAACACGTAGACGCCTTTTGTCAGACCCAGGAGATTGGCTTTTGCTCCTGAGGGGATGCTGATCGTCGCCTGATTTGGCCCTGATACCTGGCTCCAGATATAATATACGATGGCCTCATTATCTTTTGATGCGGTACCGTCCAGAACGGCCGTGGGTCCTGCCACTGTTTGATTGCTGCCGGGGCTGGCGACCGGCGGAGTATTAAGGGGGATGCTAAAGACGTTGCAATAGTTGGAACCCGGTTTCGATATGCAGAGCGGCGAGCTGGAATAGATCGTCTCGGTCAGTTCAAAAGGGTTAACGGCGGTTATCCAGGGAACGTCAAAGGAGTTCGGATACATTGCGCCGAGGGTGCCGAGTACATAATCACCTTCCATTACTCCGTTGCCCAAAATTCCGGTCTTGTTTCTGCCCCAGGAATAAAGCTGTCCGTTGGCATCGACGGCAAACTTATAGAAAACGTCGGCTGTTCCTTCTGACAGGGCGACGAAATTATCGAGGCCGGGTCCGATCTGCATCGGCTTGTGCTGCTGGAGCTGGGCCGTGCTCAAATCCCAGTTCCAGGCGTAAGGGGCAGGTATGACGCCGCCATAAGGCGCCGGATCGGTTGTATATTTGGCGTAGTCTATGTCCTGGCCGTTTCCTATCTGCCCGCATTCGCTGGCACCCCATGCCCATAGCGTACCGTTGGTCAGGATCGCATAGGTGCTGGTGGTATTGCAGGAAATATGAGCAATGGGACTCGGCAGGTCAAGATCGTCATCCAGGAGAATCGGCGAAGGCTGGATGGTCCATCCGGAGCTTGCCGTGGCGCCGACGCCCATATAGCCGAGATAAAGGCCCCAGCCGTATAGAGACCCGTTGGTGAGCAAGGCATAGGACCAAAGGCCGCCCCCTGCAATATCCTTTGCGGCCGAGGGTAGGGACAGGATCTGGGGGGTCTCATAATTGGCCCGGCTCGTATTTCCCAGCAAGCAGTTGTCGCCGCCATTGCCGGCCCAGGTCCATACATTGCCTTTGGAATCGAGGGCAATGACAATGCTTTGTACTACGATCTTTGTGATAACGGTACCGGCCGGAAAGGAAGTGATCTGTGTCGGCCGTGTCACTACTCCTCCATACGTGCCGTTACCGGCATATCCGCCCGAGGTATTACCCCAAACCCATAGGGTGCCGTCGGTCTTGATGGCATAGACGATGGCGCCATAACCCGCTCCTCCGGTGAAGATGGAAGAGCCCATGGTAAGATATTGTACGTTGGTGAACGCATCGCCTTTGTCGTCGGTGCTGACCTGGACGAATGAGTTAGTCGAGCCGGACGTTGTGCCATTACCCATCGAGCCGTCCTCGTTTGGTCCGGTAAAATAAACGTTTCCGTGCGTATCGATACAGGTGGCTGTGTGCAGGCCGGCCGCGACAAATGCGATTTTTGTATTAGCCGTCGGAAACTGGCAGAGGGTCGGTGAGGCGGGGTTGCCGGAGACGGATCCGGTCCCGATTTGATTGTTACGTGCTCCATACAGGGTCTGTGTCGTGTTGTCCAGGATGAAATTGGCGTATTCGCCATTGGCCACGGAATATTTGCTGGTGGTGGTTGGCGGGGTGGTGACGGGTGGGGTGACGACGGGCGGGGTGACGACGGGCGGGGTAGTGACGGGTGGGGTGGTAACGGGTGGGGTGGTAACGGGTGGGGTGACGACGGGGGCTGCATCAACGGTGATGGTAACGGAGCCTGACGCGGTTAGTTTTGTATTGTCCGTAACGGTCAGCAGGAAGGTATAGGTTCCCTTTGCCAGACCGGTGACGGTGGTGGTAGCGGAAGAGGCAGAAGTGATCGTAATACCCGCTAAGCCGCTGGTTTTTGTCCATAGCCAGGAGGCAATGGTATGTCCTGTTTCGGCTGTTGCGCTTCCGGTTAAGGTGACGGTGGAAGCGGGCAGTGTTATCGTTTGGGCGCCGCTGACTTTGAGGGTCGGGGGTGTGCTGGCGGCAAGAACCGTGATGAGAACGGTGCCGGAGGCTCTTAGCCCTCCGTTGTCCAAAACGTTGAGTGCAAAGGTATAAGTTCCAGGTACCAGTCCGCTAACGGCGGTGGTATTGGAAGCGGGGGAAATGATGGTAGCCGCGCCCCCGCTGATTTTTGTCCAGGTCTGGGAGATGATAGATCTTCCCGTGGCAGCGGTTGCGGACCCGGATAAGGTTACCGAGGATGTGGGCAATGTTATTGTCTGAGGGCTGCTGACCTTGACGACGGGGGGTGCGCTGGGGGCATAGACCGTGATGAGAACGGAGGCGCTGGCCTTTTGTCCGGCATTATCGGTGACCGTAAACAGGAAAGTGTAGCTCCCCTTGGCCAGCCCGGAAACGCTGGTATTATCGGCAGCCGGAGAAGTGATGGTGGCCGCTCCGCCGCTGGTTTTTGTCCAGACATGGGAGACGATGGTATGTCCGGCGGCGGCTGTTCCGGTGCCGTATAGCATCACGATAGAGTTCGGTAGTGTTAATGACTCGTCGCCGCTGACTATGACGGTGGGGAGTGTGCTGAGGGCGGCGGGGGTTGGGGAACCGGGGGTATGTATTGGTTCGGTTCTCGCGGATAGGCAACCCAGAAGGGAAATAAAGCTGATGGCGAATAATTTGGTAGTAGACAAAAGGTGGCCTGTCAGAGGTAATCTCTGAGTTTTGATAGAGGTTCTCATAATAGTTTAGTCCGGAGGAATTTAGAATCTGGATTTAATCAGACGGTGTTATTTAATTTGTTACGTTAAATACTGTTGCACATAGGACGGTCTACGGCCTTAAGCCGCAATAAGCAAGCGTGACTAAGAACGAGGTTAATTTTTCCGGGTTAGCATTATGGGGAAGAACTTACCTGTAATCAAAATCCAAGCCAAACTTGCCCGAAAATTTAGACAATTTGAAAAAACCACAAATTTCATTTTGGAAGAAGCTCCGGGGGGGTGTTTGTGGGAGTAGTTGGTGGAGCAGGTCAAAAAGCTTAATTTAATATTTTTAATCATGTGTAGAAATTGTCAATTAAAATAATTTTGTTATGAAAAAGTTCGTGTATCCGGTTGTAGCGGTACTGTTGATCGTGGCTTCTTCCTTTACGGTATTTTTTTCCCAGGAATGGAAAATCGCCGATAACTCCGTGGTAAAATTCGATGGCGGAGACCCGTCCGGCCAGTTCGGCAGTGTACGGGGTTCAATAAACTTTGATCCGGGTGATCTGGCGACTTCAAAATTTGTCGATTCTATCGATGTGGCATCGATCAATACTGGTAACGGGATGAAAAACACGCATGCGAAAAGCGAAAAATGGTTTGATGCGGATAAATATCCTACCATCATTTTTGCCTCTTCGGCCATTACCAGGACGGCAACAGGATATGAGGCCAAGGGAATGCTGACCATGCATGGTGTCCAAAAGGAAGTTGTGATACCCTTTAGTTTTGATAACAATGTTTTCAAGGGAAGCTTTATGGTTAACCGTCTTGATTATAATATCAACACGGCGGAGCCCAATCATGGCGGCAGCAATTTCAAAGTAGACATCGAGGTTCCGGTTACCAAATAGAAAACATGTTTAAAAGGATATTTTTACAGGCGGTGTTTGCGAGCATTTTGGCATCCCTGGCGGGGATTATTTATAACCGGATCTATTATTTTTCAACCGAGGCTGATTTTTCACCCGTGTTGAATACGGGGCGGATCATTGCGCTAAGTGTGTTGACGTCAATGGTGGCCGCGTTCCTGAATTATTTTTTGATCAGGTTGTTAAAAAGGAGAGGAGAGATAGTGTTTAATTTTTTGTTTTCCATTGTCTCTTTCGCGGCTGTGATGATCCCTATATCCGTTTCACTGCCATTAAATGTAAAGTCTCCTGAATTATTTCCGGGCCTTGCCGTTCCGATGGTATTTTTCCCGGTGGTAGCGTGGTATACGGTAAACCCTTTCTTCAAAAATGATGGCCTATGCGATATGTAATTGTTTTGATTCTCTCCCTGGTCTTGTCAATGGACTCGATTGGGCAAATGCCTGATAGTGCGGGTATTCATCAGGTTTTAGTCGATTTTGTCAGCGCCTGGAATAACCATGACGCGAATGCATTTTCAATGGTCTTCGCCGAAGATGCGGACTTTACCAATATCCGCGGGATGGGTGCTCATGGACGTACGAATATTGACAGCTTCCATGCGCCCGTTTTCAGAACCTTGTTTAAGAATTCTCACCAAAAAATCACGAATTCGAAGATTCGTTTTATCGGCGCGGATGTGGCAGCCGTAGATGCCTGGTGGGAAATGACAGGGTCCACGAATCCGGCGGGACAACCTGTTCCGCTTCGGAAAGGGTTATTGAATTTCGTTATGACCAGGAGTGGGGGAAAATGGGTGATTACCGTCATGCACAACATGGAATTGGCGGTGGCGCCATAGTTTTATGGATCCGGTAGATGACTGTGGAGGGGGATCTGGGTATTAGTTGGGTATTGTCTAAATGCGTGATCCTTTGTCCGCCGATCTTTTCGACGGCCCTTTGGGAGCGGTAATTGGTTTCGTGGATGTAGAAAAGGACGTTGTCGACGAATTGGAAAGCGTGGTCCATCATGAGTTTTTTCATGGATTTGTTATAGTCGCTGCCCCAATATTGGCGGGCGAGGAAGGTCCAGCCGATTTCGATCGCATTGGCGGATTCGCTGACCGGGTAAAATCTTGTGCTGCCGATCGCTTCGCCGGATTTTTTGTCGATCACAATAAATGCGCCTTTGGATTCCATGGCCTCCTTGAAAAAGAGTTCGAAGCCGGCTTTTGTGGAACGCTCCTTGGCGGGATGTTGTTCCCAGATAAGGGGGTCCGAGGCCGCTTTGAAGAGGTTGTCAAGGTCTTCTGCCTTTAGCGGTTTTAAAAGGAGGAGGTCGTTTTCGAGTGTAGGTTGGGTGTCGAATTTCAGTTGGGTGTTCATGCTTTATTTATTTTCGTTCTTATATACTTCGCCTCCCTTCATGACAAAGGATACGTTTTCCAGCGACTTGATATCTTTCAGCGGGTCTGCGGTGACGGCTATGATATCTGCGAATGATCCGGGCTTGAGTGAACCGATGCGGGTGTTGCCGATCAGGTCTGCTGCGTTGCAGGTAGCGGCCCGGATGGCTTGCATCGGGGTGAGGCCATATTTTACCAAATAATAAAATTGTTTGGCGTTCCAGCCGTGGGGGTAGACGCCGGCATCGGTACCGAAGGCGATTTTTACGCCGGCTAAAACGGCTTTGTGAAAGCTGGCTCTCTGTACTTGTCCAACGAGTTTTTCCTTGTTGATGATCTTTTCCGGGAAACCGAGCTTGGCGTATTCGCTCAGGATATAGTCATCGTTGTAGATATCCGCTACCAGGTAGGTGCCCCGGTCTTTCATCATCCGGATGGCTTCGTCGTCGAGCATGCTACCATGTTCGATGGAGGCAACGCCTGGTTTTACGGCCATTTTGATGGCGAGGGTTCCATGTGCGTGGGCGGCGGTTTTGCGTTCCCAGAGATGGGCTTCGTCGACGATGGCATTCATTTCTTCCTGGGTGTATTGCGGGGCTCCGACGCTTTCTTCTTCGGTCAGAACGCCGGCGCTGGCGCCAAATTTGATCACGTCCGCGCCATACTTTACGTTGAAGCGAACCTGCTGTCGCACGCCGTCGACGCCGTTGGCGACACCGCTGAGTTCTTTGGGGCCGTCTTTAAAGTCCAGATATGGGGAAAATCCGTTGAGATCTCCATGGCTGCCGGTGGAGCCGATGAAAAGCGTGGCCACAAAAAGGCGGGGCCCCGGAATATAGTGGGCGTTGATGGCATTGCGCAGCGCTACGTCGACCGGGCCTCTGGAGCCGACGTCCCGGCAGGTCGTGAAACCGGCCAATAAGGTGCGGAGAGCAAAGGTGGGAGCAAGAATGGCATCATCGACGGCAGTTTTGCGAAAGATATCGGCATAATAGTCTCCGGAAGGTTGAGCCGTCAGGTGGGTGTGACAATCGATAAGACCGGGGAGTACGGTAGACTGGCTCAGATCGATGACCTGGGCAGAATCGGGGATGGGGATGTCCTTGCCGATGGCTTTGACGGTGTCGTGATCCACGAGGATCAGAACGTTTTCCGTGACGGTTCCCTCACTGGGCTCGAAGAGTCGGGCTGCTTTTATAACTTTGACTATTGCGGTGTTTTTTGCCGCGGTGGAGGGTTGGGTGGTTGATTGGGTGGTTGATTGGGTGGGGGGTTGGGCGGGGGTATAGGTGTAAAATAGAAGTAGGCAGATACCGGTAAGGAAATGTCTCATGTGCGGGAGTTTTGGTCAATGAATATAAGGATTAGGGGCCGGCGGGCCAAATCGGAGGGGTCGGGGCGCGCGGTCAGTGGGTCGGGGATTGGGATCGGGGGGCGCGGTCTATTCACCGTTCATCCAAACGACGTCCACCGCCTGCGTCCCGGGGGTCCGCTGGGTGAAGCGGAAATTGTTTTTTTCACCGGTTCTGCGCGGGGTATTCGTTAAGGATCTTAACAGGTTTGTCCACAAGTCCCTATTAACTTTTGGCGGCGGCGGGTCGTCGGTAGCTTTGCCTTATCAAACAATCAATGTATGAAAAAAGCAATCATGGGCGCTGCCCTCTTCCTGCTGATCGGCCTTGCACAGGCATCGGCTTCCGGACTCGGTTCGGCAATTTCGGGACACAATCCGGCAGCAATGGATCTTAGCCTGGCGAAAGGTCAACCCGGCGCCGAACACAATATCCTCAGCAGCCAATTGCCCGGGGCGCTGTTAACGGATATCAAAAAGGAGTATAAGGACTATTGGATCACGGAATGTTCCGAAAAAGATAAAAAGAAAAAGGCGGACTACTTCATTACGCTGGAGAATACGGACCAGATCGTACAGTTGCGTTCCAGCGATTCGGAAAACTGGGTGCTGACGAATACGAGTGTAAAGGTCAATTAAAAAGCGTTTAGGGCTGCTGTGGGCTCGCCGTTACTGCCGAAGGCGCCTTCTCCGTATCCTTGCCAGCTGTTATAACATTCCGGTTCCCAGTAGAAAACGCCGAGTCCGCCGGAGACGGATTGGGTTTTGGCAATGATATCCTTGAGGAAGGCCTCCGCGTCGGTGGGATCGTTTTCCGCAAAGCCCGCTTCGCAGATCATGACCTGCTTGCCATAACGGGAGACCATGGTCTGCATATTGGACAGGCATTCGGCATCCAGGGTTGCGTAGTTGCCGGCGGTCGGGTAGAGGGACATGCCGATGACGTCCCAGGACGCTCCGTTGGCCTTCAGTCCATCAAATAACCATTCAAAATCACTGGTATCATATCCATTGGCGAGGTGTACGATGACTTTGCAGGAAGGGAATACGGCCTTGGTTGCATTGTAACCGCAGTTGACCAGCCAGGCATATTGTTCCATGTTTTCGGATGCTTCTCCGTCCGGCCATAGCATGCCGTTATTTGTTTCGTTGCCTACCTGCACCCAGGTCGGTGTAATCCCGTTGGATTTCAGGGTATCCAATACGCCTTCGGTGTAACTGTATACTGTTGCCATCAGCTGGGTAAATGTCTCGTTTGCCCAGGCGGCGGGTACGGTTTGGGCGCCGGGGTCGGCCCAGGTATCGCTGTAATGGAAATCGATCAGGATGCTCATGCCTGCGGCTTTGGCGCTCAATGCTTTACTTACCACGTCCGCTGTATTGCACCATCCGCCCGCAGGATTGACCCATACCCGGAGCCGGATGGCGTTGATGCCTTTGCCGGCCAGGATGGTATAGACGCTTTGCTGGACGCCGCTGTTATTGTAGAACTTGTAACCCGATGCTGTCATCTGGGTGACCCAACTCACGTCAGAGCCATAGGCGAAGCCGGATGATGAAGCGGAAGCGGCGGCGGTGGCTGCGGTGGTTTGTGTGTGGTCCCGGGTGGTTGTCGCAGGCTCGGAGGTCATTTTGGAGCATCCGGTGGCTACCAATGCCAGGAGAGAGGCAATCGTTAAGATTTTCATATAGCTCAATTTAGGAGTTGAATATAGGAAGAGGTCGGCTTTTCCTGTTGTGCTAACGTGCCGCTCTTTGGTTCGATCTGGTTTTTTTAGCAGCGGTGGGTAATAAAAAGCCCCGCGGTGTTGCGGGGCTGTATGGAGGACCGGAGGCTTAGCGGTTATTGTTTTGTCGTTTTGTTATAGGTCTCCCAATCGCCATCGTTGGAGCGAAGGGTGACTTTGCTGTCGGCATTTTCCAGGGTAAGAAAGTAGCTGGACGATCCGTTTGCGTTGTATTCGAACAGGTCAGAGATCCAGTAGCCCGAGTAGTTGCGTTTTACCTGTATCAGCAGTTGGAGGGGGAGCTGGGTGGAAGTGATATTGTGCGTGACAGCCAGGAGCTCGCCGCTATTGGAATAAAAGGCGGTCAGGATCATGCTGTTCATTTTGAAAGTGACCTTTGTGTAATCGGCACCGGTGTTGGTAGAGATCAGTTCGGCCTGTTGGAAGTCCTTGCGGAAATAAGCCTCGATGTTGTCGTTGCCGTTAGTCGTGTTGCGAGAGAAGCTGCTGCCGACGCCTGCGGTGAGGAGCAGGGCTGCAGTGAGAGCGATGGTTGCGAATGTGCGTTTCATATTTTTAAGTTTTGTTGTTATTGATGCCAGCGTATATGCGAGCGGGATGCCAGAAAGATGTGTGGGCTGAGAATCAGATAGTTAGCATTTTCGGGTCCGGAGGAGGTGTACGTTTTTATTGAACAAGTGTTCGGTTTTGGATGAGCGGTGAAAA
>Ga0302325_10032285_pt1 | contig 10756 bp, 5 predicted proteins | sample Palsa_T0_2_FD_201948 | JGI IMG/M metagenome (GOLD analysis project Ga0302325, IMG submission 201948) | Peat permafrost microbial communities from Stordalen Mire near Abisko, Sweden - Palsa_T0_2 | ecosystem: Environmental > Terrestrial > Soil > Palsa > Peat permafrost | place: Sweden: Abisko...
GATGCAACCCATAATGGCGATTTTCACGCCTTTGAGGTGCTGCGTTCGCACCTTGATTTGCGCCGTCACGGTTTGGAGATTGAAGAGCGTCCGTCCGCACGATGGGCAGGCCACGTAATCGGTCTTGAAACTGCGGCAACCCGCCGCTTGCAAAATATTATAAGCCAGCCGCAGGCTTTGCCCGCCCCCGGATTCGCCACGGACGAGGATCGCGTCGCCAATGCCGTCGGCCAAAAGTGAGCCAATCACCACGGCAGCGCGGAGCAAGGCAATTTTCGGTTCCAAGGGCACAGGTTCGAAATTGAGGCAATCTTTCAATAAAATGGGGTTGTGCCGGCCCAGCCGCTTTAATTTCGCCACCAGCATTCTGAACGCGGCGATAGCCGGGAGTTGAATGCCGTCTTTGACCGTGACCAGTTGCGTATCGCAATTGATTTCGAAATCTCTGGTCGGATCAATTTCAAAAATGTTGAGGTCTTCATAGACCGCTTCCGGTTTGACATCGGCCTTGGGCCTGATTTTCGGAGCGACCTTTTCCCAGGTTGACCGGGTCACCACCACGCGGACAGTCTGTTCCCCGCCGCATTTGAATTGGTCGTTCAAAGGTATTTCCGGAGTGTAGCGGCGCTCAAAAGCGAACGGATCAAACGGCCATTGGATTTGGGCCGCGTCCGGAATATCGCGCACAGTCAAAGTTGGAATCTGGGCCAGCAAATCGGTGCAAACGGCGATTTCGTGCGGCGAATCTTCCGTCAGCGAAACTCGAATCGTGTCGCCCAAGCCATCGCACAAAAGCGACCCGATTCCGATGGCGCTCTTGATGCGGCCATCCTCGCCTTCGCCAGCTTCCGTCACGCCAAGGTGAAGGGGATAATTCCAGTCCGGCCCCAAAGCCTCCAAGCGCGCCACCAAAAGCCGGTAGCATTCGATCATGACCTTGGGATTGCTGGACTTCATCGAAAACTTGAAATTGTGGTAATCATGCTTGCGGGCAATGCGGGCGAACTCCAGCGCGCTTTCCACCATGCCCAACGGCGTATCGCCATATCGGTTCATGATGCGGTCGCTGAGCGAGCCGTGATTCGTCCCAATGCGCAAGGCGCGGCCCAAGTCCCGGCAGAGCAGGACCAGCGGCGTGAATTGCTCCTCCAGGCGTTCCAATTCGGCGTTGTATTGGTCGTCGGAATATTCGCGCACGGCAAATTTCTTCTTGTCGGCATAATTGCCCGGATTGACCCGCACCATTTCGACCCACTTGGCGGCTTCCATGGCCGCGTCCGGCTTGAAATGGATGTCGGCCACGATCGGGGTCAAACATCCGCGCGCGCGCAATTCGGCCACGATGTTTTTCAGATTAGCGGCGTCTTTGACCGTCGGCGCGGTGATGCGTGTGATCTGGCAGCCGACCTCGGTCAATTCCAGCGATTGCTTGACGCACTCGGCGGTGTCCATGGTATCGCACGTGAGCATCGATTGTTTGACCACGGGATGGTCGCCGCCAATGATGACTCCACCGTGGGCTGGATCGCCGACCACGACTTCACGGGTTTTACGGCGATGATAAAGAATGGGAGAATCGCAATAGCGCATGGTTTAGTGAGCGGTTTGCGGGGCTGGAGCGGGATTTCCAGAATTGCCGGGCTGTTCGATCTGAGTCTCGCGTTTGAAAAGGCGGTTCATCAACGGAATTTTTGTGGTGATGTCGTTCCAGGTCACGTAGAGCATGAAGGAAATAAGCAGCACGGCGAATGCAGTGGTCGTGTATTCAACAAGGCGGACTTCCAGGGGACGGCGGCGAATGCGCTCCAGAATGGCCATGGCAATATGGCCGCCATCCAGCACCGGAATCGGGAGCATATTAAGAATGGCGAGGTTGAGGTTCAGCATGACCAGGAAATGAAGGGCCAGGCGATAATCTGACTTCACTTCCAAGGCCAGCATACTGGCGATGCCCACGGGCCCGGACAAATCCTTGGCGGTGACGCCGCTCTCATGCGGATGGGCCAGCGCGACCACAGTGCCATAAAGCTGCTCCCAGACTTCCCGCACTTGCGCCAAAGGAGTCGGGTGCTCGATTTCATAAACATCTTTCCCCGCCGAATAGGCGATCCCGAGCATGAATCTCTTGGCGGATTTATCCTCCAAAGGCGTCACTTCCAAAGTTAATTTTTCATTCCCTCGTTTGACCACCAAGGGGGTCTTTTTTCCGCCGCAGGCCTGGACCAATTTAGTCAATTCCTCACGACTGCCAATCATCTTGCCGGCCAAGGAAAAGATTTCGTCGTTGGGTTGGACCTGCGCAATCGCGGCGGGCGAGCCCGCTTTTACCTCGCCAACGACCAAGTGATCCTTGGGGTCCAGATTAAGCGTTTTGACATCCATCGCGCCGCCGTTTTCGGCTGTGAGCCTGTACGCATTTGAAACTCCATCATGAGCGATGGTGACTTGGAAAACATTGGTCAACGCCAGAATGGTCGTATGGTATATTTCATCCCATGATTTAACCGGCTGGCCGTCCACGGCGACAATGCGATCATCCTCGTGTATCCCCATTTTTCCCTCAGGAGATGTAGGATCCACATAGCCAATAATGGGAGGGTTGACCGGCACCGGCAGACCGACGAAATAGATCAAGGTAGCGAGGGCAAAGGCGAAAACGACGTTCATCGCCGGCCCGGCAATGGAAACCAAAATTTTTGAAAGGGCCGGGGCCGGCGGGATGGGGGCGGTAACGGCGTTAGCCTCGCCTTCCAAGGCCGTGGAAGTGACCATTTGCGGCAGCTTGACGAAACCGCCGGCCGGAATCCAACGAATGGAATAGTCGATGCCATTGCGTTTCCATGAGACGATTTTGGGGCCAAACCCAATGGCGAATTCTTCGACCTTTAGGCCGCATTTAAGAGCCACCCAAAAGTGCCCAAACTCATGCACAAAAATCGCCGCGCCGAACAGGAAAATGACACCTGCGGCAATGTAAATATCATTCAAAATATGGCTCATGCAAACAAACCGCCTTCAGGGCGAACAGCACCAATCTAAAGGCAAATGACGCTTCTGGCAATAGCCCCTTCGGCATTTCTCAGACAGTAATTGAGGGTTATGGAGAAATTGAAAATTGGTCATTGAGAATTTGTCATTTGCTATTTAAACAACAGTAATGACGCCGCAAGAACTTTCCGATCGGCTGTGGCAATTCGCCGCCCGAATCGCCAAGGTGGTCGATGCTCTTCCTGAAACGCGAGTTGGTCGGCATGTGGCAGGCCAAATTGTTAGAAGTGGCATCGCGGCCGCGCCAAATTATGACGAAGCACGATCTGGCGAAAGCCGGGCAGATTTCGCGCACAAAGTGAACGTCGCGCTTAAGGAGTTGGTTGAAACCCGCGGTTGGCTCAAATTCATAATCTTGGCCGATCTGCTTCCCGCAAAGCGCGTCAACGTATTGGTCGACGAATGCGACCAGCTTTGCAGAATCCTGGGAAAGTCGATAGCCACAGTCAAAAGCTCTCGAAGAACAAATCCAAGACGTGATCAGGCATCCTCCCAATTGGACTCTTTCGATGACAAATGACAAATTCTCAATGACCAATTTTCAATATTTCTTACTTGCGGACAATTAGTACCGCATATCCGCCACGGTTCGCCCTGCCGGAATAAACGGCAGCACATGCTCGGTATAGGGACAAATCACATCCAGAACGTAAGGTTGATCGGAATCCAACATTTCTTGCATGGCCTTCTTGAGGTCCTTCTTATACATGACGCGTTGGGATCGCACACCGAAGCTGCGCGCGATGGCCACGTAATCGGGATAAATTTGCCGGCGATGATCCGGGTCGCCCAAATAGGTATGGCCGCGGTTGCCGTCGTAGAAATTGTCCTCCCACTGCACCACCATGCCCAAATGCTGATTGTTGAGAATCATGGCCTTGGCCGCGATCTTTTCAATGTGCGCCGTGGCCAGTTCCTGCACGTTCATCAGAAAGGAGCCGTCTCCGTCGATATCCACCACTTGCTTGTCGGGCATGGCCACTTTGGCGCCCAACGCAGCCGGATAGCCAAAGCCCATGGCACCCAACCCCGCGCTGGTGAGGAACTGGCGGGGAGACGAGAATTTATAGTATTGGCCGGCCCACATCTGATGCTGGCCGACGCCGGTGGTGATAATGGCTTCGCCGTGGGTCAATTCGTAGAGTGCTTCAATGGCCATTTGCGGCAAAATCACTTCATTCTCGCGCCCTTGCAAATGGTCGCGCATGTGTTCGGAGCGGATAACTTCCTCCGTGACGCCATAATGGAGCGGCGCGCGTTCCTTCCATTCCTCAATCTGCTTGTGCCAGGCCGAAAATGTTTTGCGGATGGGCCGCCGGCGGATCATCTCGTTAAGCCGCTTCAAGGCGTAGCGGATGTCGCTTTGGATGGCTAGATGCACCTTGCGGTTCTTATTATGTTCGGACTGATCGATGTCAATGTGAACAATGGTGCCCGATTTGCAAAAATCCTGCACTTTGCCGGTCACGCGGTCGTCGAAGCGAACGCCAAAGGCCAGCAGCAGATCCGCTCCATCCTTGAGTTTGACCAGCGGTTCGTCCGGGCTTTGGCGCGGCTTAAATTCGCCGCTGACGGCCCAATTGGCGTAGGCCGCGCCGTGCATGCCCAGCCAGCGCAGGGAAAGCGGATGCGTTTCGGGAAACGCCCCGCAACCCATAATGGTTGTGGTGACTGGAATTTGGGCCGCCTCGGCGAATTGGCGCAACTCGCCTGAGGCCTCGCCGGTAATGATGCCCCCGCCGCAATAGAGGACCGGCCGTTCGCATTTTTCGATCAGGCCAATGATTTCGTTCAGCGCCAGATCATCCGCGCGTTGTTCGGGGTCGTAGCCTGGCAGGGAAATACTCGAAGGCCAGACCGGCTGCGTTCGGGCTTGCTGGAGGTTTTTGGGAAAATCAATCACCACCGGGCCGGGCCGGCCCGTGCGGGCGATGTAAAAAGCCTCCTTGACCACGCGCGGGATTTCGTTGATGTCCGTAATGAGATAACTGTGTTTGACAATCGGCAGGGTCATGCCGAAGAAATCCGTTTCCTGAAAGCCGCCTTTGCCAATCATGGCTTGCGGTACTTGGCCGGTGATGGCTACCAGCGGCACGGAATCCATGTAGGCGTCGGCGATGGCGGTGACAAGATTCGTGGCGCCAGGGCCGCTGGTGGCCATGCAAACGCCGGGTTTGCCGGTGGCGCGGGCATAGCCTTCCGCGGCAAAGCTTCCGCCTTGCTCGTGACGAGGCAAAATCGTGCGGATCGTCGAGCGCGTGAGCGATTGATGAAGTTCCATGCTGGCCCCGCCGGGATAAGCGAAAATGCACTCGACGCCTTCCCGTTCCAGAGCGCGAATAAAAATGTCGCTGCCGGCCATGGGCTGGCCGATTTCCGCTTTGGGCGGCGCTGTCTTTTTTGGGCGAACTTTTGTGTTCATAGTATTTTGGCTTGCGAGCCGGGCCCTAACAAAAAACCCACGGCCGTTTTCAGCCGTGGGTCATTGTCGAAATTCGCGTTAAATGCGACAAGTCACCACGGCGCGCCCACCTACGACGGTGGCAACGCCTGTCAGAATAACTTGCAGCGTATTTGCTTGCATCCATGGACAAGTAGCGTACGGCCCAAACCGGGTCAAGGGTCAAATTCAGAGTTGAGAATGGAGCGGATGGCCGGAGGTGAGTTTGGTGATTTCCCGGGCATATTTTTCGGCTTGTTTGTTTTGGTGAAGTTTGGTCGCCAATGCCTCCATTTTGGCATAAAGACCTACGGCATCCGGGTAGTCCGGGAATTTCTTCATGAAACCATCGCAGAGCGCCAGCGCTTCCGCCTCTTTGCCGATGGCGATCAATCTATCGGCGAGCATCAACGTTAGCCGGACTTGTTGCTGCGGCGTTGGGTCAAAATTCAAGGCCCGGCGTAGGGCCTCGACGGCTAAATCATCTTTACCGTCCTTGTGATAGAGTTCAGCCATTTTCTCCGATAGCACGGCGCTGTCTTTTGGGACAGCAGGGCCTTGCAGATATTGCAACATTTCGGCAGGCGTCCCGCCAAGGACAAGTCCCTCATTGACGTAGCGCAGATCAGCCCATTCCAGCAATTTGCTGTGGCGTTTGGCCAACGCTTCATGTTGTGATAGAGGCGTCTTGCCAAAGGGCCGGTAGAGCGGGTCTCCTACGACCGTTGTTTGCCAGGAAACGACTCTTTGGCAGGCATAGGCCGCTTCTCCGAAAGTGTAACCTCCAGGCAGAAAGTAGCCAAAGAACGCGTCTATCCGCGGAGTGCCGTCCAAGTAAGGTTCGTCGATGCAACCCATGGTAGCTGTGGCCCCGGCGGCCAATAAAGGTCCACACCAATCCAGGGTCGCGCTGCGAAGATTTTGGGCGCTAAACGAATGCAAATGGTAAGCGAAGGCACCCGGCATGAATTCAACCTTGGGCCGGGCAAACGGACCGCTCACATTGCCCTCATACCATCCGGCGTAGAGCGCGATTTGGCTCATCGGAAAGGCGGCTGGGAAGGTCGCTTCTTTTTCATCCACGACCATCTCAAAGCCAAAGCGATGCGTGATATCCGCCGCGGTCCGGATCCAATCGTCGCCCTTTTTGTATTCTCCATTAGTCAGTCCGCGCAGATCAAAATAAGCGCGGCCCCAAAGGCCGTCGGCTTCGGCGGTCAGCGCTTTGTCCACCAACGCGCGCGCGATGGCCGGGCTTGGGCCGTCCAGCCGGGCGACCATGAGCATTCCGTTGGTCGGATTCAGCAGAGACCGGGCTCTGCCAAAAACATAATTGGGCATCGGGCCGGACAAAGGTCTGCTGGAGTTTATAATCGGCAACGTGCAAAGTTCCGAATCGACGGCCGCTCCGTTGTTCCGGACTGCCTCGGGGACTTTTTCTGCGCCCGGATCGTTCATGGAAGGGTCTTGCGCAATGCGGAATGGGACGCCGTAACAAAGAACAGCATAGCGGACCGTGGCCGCGATGGGCACCCTGTCTTTCAGCGCGGCGTTGGTCACCGGCAAATAGACGAAGAGGTTGTTTTTTTCGAGAAAGGCCAGCAAAGGCTCTTGCAGTTTTTTCCGATAATCCGACCGCGACATAGTGTCCTCGGTGGGAAGATCCAAACCAATGGTCTGGCTGGCGGGCACGTGTCTCCGGGCGGCATAATGCTCGGCCACGTCCCGGGAAGCCGGCAGCCGCTTATTATAAACAAGAACAACCGAATCGCCCGGTTCTCCGCCGTATAAAGAGGCCGTCCCTGCCATCACCAAGAACGTTGCCGCTAAGAGTTTTCTGTAGCCCATTCCTACGTTCATTCTATCATAATGCGCAGGCCGTCGAAAGCGAATTCCACCTGCGGCGGCAATTCTGCCTGGGCTAAATCGTGATCGAAGTCGTGGGTTAAGTGCGTGAAATAGGTGCGCTCCGCCCCAATCCGCCGCGCCGCAGTCAGAGCTTCATCAAGGCTCATATGCGTCGGGTGCGGCGCGCGCCGCAGTGCATCTAAAACAGCCACCTGGACACCGCGAATTTGTTCCAGTGCTGCGGTTGGCACTTCTTTGCAATCACTCATATAAGCCAATTTCTTTTTGCCATTTTGGATGAACAAATAGCCCGTGGTGGTGACCGATCCGTGCGGCAATTGCAGCGGCGCGATTTCCAAATCGCCCAGAGCAAACGGCCCTTGCACAAGGTGCGGTTCCGGCCGGAAATATCCCCTGGGTGTGGACATTGTGTCGAAGGCATAACTATAAACTCGGCGCAAATGGGTCATCGTTGTTTCGGTGGCATAAATTGGCAGCGCCGCCCCTCCACGCAAATCACAAAATCGCCGGCAATCGTCCAAGCCCATGATATGATCGGCGTGCGCGTGGGTGAAAAGCACCGCGTCGAGCCAGCGAATTTTCTCCCGCAACATCTGGATGCGGAATTCCGGGGTCGTATCGACCACCAACTTGACCTTGTCGGTCGCGACATAAATGGAAGGGCGCGTGCGGTGGTTTTTCGCATTGGCCAAAAATTCCGGCGGATATTCCTGGCCAATCATCGGCACCCCTTGCGAAGTGCCTGTGCCAAGAAAAACCAATGAAAAAGACATGCGCAGAATCTAACGGCGGCCAAGGACAGTTGCCAATGGAAACTAAAAATTATGGAGACTATCCCGCGGGACGGCATCTCTCCCAAGGAGGAGACGGGCTCCCTTAATGCCCGGGTTGCGCAGCTTGGCGAAGCCGGTTTTTGCAAGCCTTTTGGCGTTCGGGGTCGAGCACTTTGGAGCCGTCGAGCTCGGCGATATAGAAGGTATCGATGGCCGCGCCATTTTCGGTGAGGATTTTGGCCAGGTAAATATGAACGTTCAATTCCGATAAGGCGCGCGACACGTCGTAGAGCAGCCCCACCCGGTCCTCGGCCTGCAAATCCACAATGGTACGCGTGTCCGAGGTGGCGTTGTCCAATTCCACAACGGTTGGAATCCGCTCCCCCTCAAGCGATTTGTAGGTGGCCGGAGCGGGGCGAACTTTGGCGATGAGCGCAGGCAAATCCAGCGCCAGGCCGGTTAGAATTTTTTGGACTAGATTCTCAAATTTTTCGCGTTCCTCTCGATTCGCCAATTGGCCCGTGCGCGCATCGGTGACATAGAAGGTATCCAAAATGATCCCATCGGCGCGGGTCAAAATTTCGGCGCTGAGAATGTTTAATCCTGCGGCGGTGAGGCAGCCGTTAATGTAAGTAAAAAAGCGCTCACGGTCCCAGGTGCAAAGTTTGACAATGGTATAACCGCGGTCCCGCTCATTTTGCCAGGTGATGATCGGCGACAACGCGTTGTCTTCGCTTTCCGACAATTGCAATTGGATGAAGCGATGGACTTGAGTCACATCGGCCAGAACATCCTTGGCATCGTTAATTTGACAGTAGCGGGGCGGGAGATTGTTGACGTGAGCCTGGATTTCCGCCGGGTCAAAAGTGGGGGGCGCCAGGCGCTGCACTTCCTCAATCAGTAATTCCCTCTGCCGGGCTTCGGCCAGGAGGAATTCCGTGTTGCCGCCCAAAACGGGGCGGGTCCTATGGTAGAGCTGCCAAAGCACCGTGTCCTTAAACCCGTTCCACAATTGGTCGCTCGTCGCCCTGGAATCCGCAAAAGTATGCAAAGTCAGCATGACCAGATTTTCGGTGCTTTGAATTTGCCGGGCGAAATTCTCGATGACGGTCGGATCGTCCAGATCGCGGCGTTGGGATATTTGCGCCATCAGCAAATGATTTTCGATAATCAGCCGCAACGAATGCGACTTGGCGCCATCCAAATCCAGGCGGCGCGAAACTCTTTGGGCCACTTGTCCGCCAATTTGCTCGTGGTGCCCGGTTCGGAACGCTTTGCCGGCATCGTGCAGAAGGAGTGCGAGGTAAAGAAGGTAGGCGTTCTCCACCTGGCGCGAGATGTCCGCATAGGCGCTCAAAGGGGGATTTTTGGCGTTCCAGATTTCATCCAGCTTTTCGATGCAGCGCAACGTATGCTCGTCGGCCGTGTATTGATGATAAAACTCCAGTTGCACCAGGCAGGTCAGGCGTCCGAATTCCGGGAGGAATTTCCCCAATAATCCGACTTCATGCATGGCGCGCAAGATGGGGGCGACGCTGCCGCGCTGGTCCAAAATTTCCAGGAAGGAGGCGCGCACGTGGGGATCGCAACGGAACGAATTATTGACCAGCGAAAGTTGATTGCGAATGAGCTGGGCGGTGGCCGGATGCAGTTTGAGCCCTTTTTGCTGCATGTGCAGAAAGATGCGCATCAGCCTTTTCGGGCTGTCGCGAAAAATCCCGGACGACGCGGCCCGAATCTCGCCGTTGGTGAACTTAAGGCCGTCCACGATGCTTTCAGGATTGTTGGCGGATCGGCCGCGGAAAATTCGACGGGCCAGGGAAAGCAGGCGCTTCGGCGCCGGCGCAACCAGTGCCAATCGCTGCTCGACCGTGCGGGTGATCAAATCAATATTGCGGGTATGACCGTAGAATTCGCCCATGAATTCCTCCAGCCGGACGCCGGGTGAGCGATCATGCCAGCCCAGATTGGCGGCGACGGTCGGCTGCAAACTGCGGCCCAGGACATCCGAGGCGCGATTGAGGTAATAATGCAACTCGTTGCGCACGCGCAGGAGAAAGCCGTAAGCTCTGTCAAGCTGCTTGCGCTCGGTGGCGCTGATCATCTCCCGCTCTTCCAATTCCGCCAGAGTGGGCGCGCGGTATTTAAAGTAAGTCATCCAAAGCAGATTTTGGTAATCGCGCAGCCCGCCGCAGCCATTCTTGATATTGGGTTCCTGCATGAAGGCGGAGTTGCCGTACTTTGTCCGGCGCGTGGCCTGGTCCTCCACTCGCATTTGAATGTATTCATTTTCATGGCCCAGGACGCACTTGGCCAAAATGTTCCGCTTCAATTGTTCGAATATCCTGTCATCTCCGGTGATGCGCCGCGCCTCGATGAGCGAGGTCTTGGACTGCATATCGCTGTTGGCCACCTTGACGCAGTCATCAATGGAACGCACGGAGTGCCCTACCTTCAGGCCCAAGTCCCATAAAGTGTAAAGTGTGCCATCCACCAACTCCGCCAGCTCGGGGCGCGCCTGCCCGTTGGAAACCATGTCGCTTTCGTGCAGAAACATGATGTCAATGTCACTTTGCGGATTTAATTCAGCCCGGCCATAACCACCGATGGCCACGAGCGTCAAAAT
>Ga0302325_10032286_pt1 | contig 10756 bp, 9 predicted proteins | sample Palsa_T0_2_FD_201948 | JGI IMG/M metagenome (GOLD analysis project Ga0302325, IMG submission 201948) | Peat permafrost microbial communities from Stordalen Mire near Abisko, Sweden - Palsa_T0_2 | ecosystem: Environmental > Terrestrial > Soil > Palsa > Peat permafrost | place: Sweden: Abisko...
GCGCGCTGGGCTATGCGCCGCATGAGCGATGGCAACACGGCCCGGTCAACACCGGAGCGTTAGCGGTTCTCGCGGCGCTGCTTTTGGCAACGTGGCGTTTGGCGCTAACTCACTAAATCCGCCGGAGCGATGCTTTATGGCAAAACATGCGTCGCCGGCAGAATCTGGCAAGTCGGCGACGTTTGACAATTTTGCAATAGGTAGCTCGAGGAAAAGGCTTGTTGCGGGTCCAAAGGACAAACCGGCAACTCTCCGTTTCCACGGCCCAGGTAGGGCTGTATGTCTGTTGATTGCGGCGTGCTGGTTGACACTTCTCCGTGCTCCAAGGCCCACTGCTGTTTCGCAGCATCGAGCAGCCGAAGGTTGTCAATACACAAATTGGTCTGAGATTGAGTACGAGCATGGATAAAATTGGGAATGGCAATAGCTGCCAATAACCCAATAATCGCCACGACGATCATGATCTCGACCAATGTAAACCCACGCCTCCCACGTTTCATGGTCTGCATTTCACTGCCTTTCTTCCCAACGGCTGTGAACTATGCAAAAGGCGGTTATTTATTATTACGACACGTTCACGAATTGCCTCTTGCAAAGCCGTGAGGACATTTGGTGTAGCAATGAGCACGCCACATTTCTATGCTACAGCAATATCGATGGCAATCTCCAATTTGCGAAAAGCAGTGGCAAATTTGCGAAAGATTCCACCTGCTTGCGCGCTAAGCACTTGTAAACAAAAGAGTCTTTCCGCCGACGGGTTTTCTTCTCATGACCAACCAGCCAAATCCACACGTCAGAATGGAGGCCACCGAAATCGCGCCGCCCGCGCGCAGCGCTTTGTCCTTGTAAACCAATAGGATGTGATGTTTGCCGGCTGGCGCTTCAACCGCTTGGAAGGCATAATTGGCGCGCCATAATGGGGCCGCCACGCCGTCCACCGTCGCTTCCCAATTATGATAATAAGCCTGACCTATGACGAAGATCGTCGGCGCTGGCGTTTCAACTTCAAGGCTCACCTTGCTGGTGGTAAAACTCTTGTTGAGCAGTCGGGCATGTTTTTCCCCTAATGCCTGTACTTTCCCGCGCGCTTCGAGTGGCAAATAAACAACACTTCGAAAATCCGCGGCCCCTTTCTCTATGGCGTCGAACGCAGTTGCGTCGTCGGCAAAAACCGGCGCCTGGCCGAAAGAAACGATCGGTATATAATTGGCGCGCGGCATCCAATCGAAAACCTTGCCCGGGGCGATTGTCTGAGAAACGGACAGCATGTCTTCCAAACTGTCCAATTTTGGGCCCGAACGGGAATCCAGAAGCCAAAGCACTTTATCACTTTCCCGGAGGTTGAGGGAAAAGAATCCATCCACTTTCGGCAGGTCATCCAGCAGGTTGAAATTGGCTAGGAACACGCTCCGGTTGAGAAGAATGTTATCTTTCATATCCGGCGCCGGCCCGTAATAAAGCTGTTGCGCGGAGTAGGGCGACATCATCAGGCGCGATTCGCTTATATTAGGCTTTGGGTCGAATTGCGCTTTGAGCGCCGCCAAGCCGTGTTGAAAAAGGGACGGGTCCGCGGTTGGATTTTGCCAGGGCTCATGCGTCAGGACATCCAGCCAACAAAGGACCAACACCGGCAAAATGCTGCAGCCGCGCCATTGCGGGCGGCGCACAAAGAAATAAAGCGCCAACAGCGTGAGCCCAAGAAACACCACTCGCCAAAGGGCATTAGTAGCGGTCGAACTCCATGGACTCTTGGCCGAAGGCCATTCTCGCGCCATCCAGAGAACCACTCCGATCAACACTAACATCGCCGCCGCCAATATGGATTCCGCGCGGCCATCACGCCGGGCTCCGAGGGGCTGCTTTTCATAATGTGCGAAGCCCCAAGCGGCCAGGAGCGGCATAATCGCCAGCGTCAAAATCACAAACTTGATCGGGAACCGAAACAGCCCCAGCACCGGTATCAGCCATTGCAACCAACGGAAGACAAATCCGTTGTAACCCAACGCGAGCACGAGGCTGGCCAGCAACAAAGCTCCCAGCATCCAAATTCGCGAGTTGCGCCCGCCTCGCCATAGCGCCAGCCCAGCCAGAAAAACAACGCCAATCCCCGCGTAATAAGAGGACGTCCAATATTGGCCCGGTTGCACGACGATCTGCTGCATCGGGGTCATCTGAAACATGGGCACAAGGAAGTTCGCCCAGCCCAGTAATGGCATGGACCAATCCGAACGACCGTAATGGCTGTCGCGGTGCGAGTGTCGTGTCAAATCTATCGTCGGCAGCAACTGCGCCGCGGCCAGGCCCAGTGCTAATAATCCCATCACCGTCAGGCGGCGCGCCATCGTCAATAAGAAGCGCGGTTGCCTCGCGCATTCCACGGCGGCCAACGACAACACCATCAACCAGGTAAAAGCTATTGTTTCCGGCCCCCCCGCCAAAATCTGTATGCCCGCAGCCAAAGCGGCGGTCATCATTTTCGTTCCGCCGTTCCGCCACCCGTCCTCTGTCAATAGAACCACCCAGGGCATCCAGGAAAACGTGGCGATGTGGCTTGGCCACATGAGGAAATTCAGCGACAGCCCGTTGAAGGCGAAGGCCACTCCCGCCACCGCCGCCGCGGCTTGAGAACCTGTCCAACGCCGCGCCAGGAAATACATGCCCATGCCGCCTAGAAAAATGTGGCCGAGGCAAAAGGCGGGCAGCGACCACGTCAAAGGTAAAAGCAGATAGATCAGCGAAAGAGGATAGAGCGTAAGCGTGTTGAACTGGGCCAGGAAGGGTGTTCCGCAACAACTGTAGGGATTCCACAGCGGCCACTCTCCACGCCAAAAACACTCCTTGTAAAACGAAGCCACCGGCAAGGAAAACAATCCCCAATCCCGCACCGCGAAGGTGTCAAATCCCAGCAAGACTTTCCAGAATGGCAGAAAGACCATCGCGGCCAGGACCAGCGCAAATCGCTGCGGCTCGGCCCAATTCCGTGAGTGGTCGTTCATCGTCGGAGAGCATAGCCGCAACGGCGGCGGCGGCAATCGCTTTAACCGGCCCTGAGCGCCATCGCCGCGTGCATCTTTCTAAGGCCCGGCCTCGGTCGTTTTAGCCTGGTAAGTCCGGGAAAAATTTCGGGCCGGAATGCTAATCGTGTAACTTTTGCCGGAGGAATCCACCGAACATTTGATGTAATTGCCGGAACACTTCTCCTCCACGTTAGCGATGTATTCGTCGTCGGTGTTCCAGTCCGTTGCACCGCGCAAATCGCGATGCACTTGAAACATGGTTTGAATGGATGAGACGCTCCGCAGCGTGGCCAGCGTCTGCTTGGATCCACCTTTGCGCGGGCCGTTATTCATCACTGAAACCGTCGGCGCAAGACTTCGAATGAGCACCGGGTTGTTGGCATTTTCCACGCCGTGATGGTCTGTTTGATAGACATCCACGTGACCGATGGAATTAGTCGGGCAGACCATTTCGCCTTCCATGTTCCAAGTCAGATCGCCGCCGTCATAAAACTTGAACGACCCAAATTGCAGCAATGAAACGACGCTGTTGGCATTATCGCTGGTGTCGGTCTCCTGGCGCGTCGCTTCGGAGCAAAGTGAATTTAGGCCGCCCATATCCGGCGGGTGAGCATAATGTTTGCGCGCGCCCATGAAACGGAAGCTCAACGGTATGGCTCCGGCCTGCTTGAGGGGAAGGGTCTCGCCCGGTTGAACCTGAATGCGCCGATCCGCGGAAAATTCGCGATATGCCTTGATCGAGGCGAGGAAGTTTTGGTCGTTACCGCCGTCCGGGTCGTGCTGGGGAATGCTGTTGTCCAGAACGGTTCCAATCGGCATCAGCCCTGCCAACGGAGCTGCACCGCCAAAGTGGTCACTGTGAAAATGGGTCAAAATCAGGTAATCAATTTTGCCCACGCCGGCGTTGAGGGCGGCGTCATGGATGCGGGACGCGCTCGGTCCATTAGACCAACCTGTGTCAATTAGAATGGATTCCCGCGCCGGAGTGACAATTAAAGTGGCGCCGCCTCCTTCAACATCAATCCAATAAATGTCCAGCGTCGCTTCGTCCGCATGGACGCAGAATGCCGCCACGCAAAAACAGGCCAGCGCCAGAAACCAAATAAACCGTGCTTGTGTCTTCATTGAAAATAAATGGTGCCAAAACAGTGCGGAACATGGAAATTAAAAGCGTCCACAGGCGCCCACGAAGCCCAGTGCGGATGCGAGCTCTCGTCGGCGCATTTGTAGAAATTGCCCCGCCAGGATTGGCCGCGAATTTTTTCCAATGGGCCGACGTAATGTTCCAACACCTCAAAGGGCACAAAAAAATCCAAATGCCAAACCACCGGTTCCGCAATCTCAGGATCGATGACCTTGGGCAGAGACGATCGCACTTCAATCTTTTGGCCGATAGGCGCGGGCAGCGGCGTGAATTTCTTGAAACCTCCCGGCACGCGTTCCGGGTCCTCGATGTAACAGCAGAGATGCGCCCCGCCGGCGTTCATTTCCAGATTGAAGTAACCGGCGCCAAGCTTCGGTTGCAGAAAGATTTCGACGCAACTGTCTTTCCAAACTTCGTCCATGTAATGAGTCCGAAGCGAACGCACAAATTGGTCTTGCACCTGATAAATGCCGCGCAGGCCCCGCCCATCGTGAAGAAGTCGCAGCCGCGCGCAAGGCCGGTGTGCGCTGCCTTCGGGCCGAAAATGACTCAACTCGGCGGTCTGAGCAAAATTCCAAACTGGAACATCCCATCCAGCCGCGAGATGGGGAAGTGGATTGGCCCATCGCACGTCGTAAGTCAAAGCGAGCTCGTTCAAACTGGTCGTGAGCATGGCGCGGTTTCACGGGCCGCTCAAGCAGATACTCGATTCCCACCAGGGCAGACGCATCTAAATTGTTGCCCTAAATTGTTGCCAGTCGTTGAATACCAACACGGCTATTGGAGTCGCCCCGCGTTGGCGGAGGGTCCGTCCAGCAAAGTCATGGGCAGAGGAATGATGGGCAAGGGAATGAAAGACATGACTTTGGTTTTATTCCCCTGCCAAACATTCCCTTGCCCCTTTTTTTCGCTCGTGAGCGTTTGTTCCCAGATTCTCCATTTCGCGGCTGTCCGGGTCAAATTAGATGCGTCGGCCCTGCGATTCCGACCGGGATTGACTAAAGTCGTTGGCTAAATCATTTTGAGCCGGCCGCGTGAAAAAACGAATCCAACTTTCCTGTGAGTGATGCGCCGCCGCTTTCTTCATGGCGGGAACAGGCGCGCCGCCTAAACCTGGTTGAAGGACTTGGGGGGCGGGCGCAATGCTTCGTCTTATTTTATGCTGCCGCCATCATAGCCGTGCGGGCGCCGGACATGTTGCTTAATCCGCAGTTTTACGCGGAGGGCGGAACCTGGTATGAGGAGGCCTACAACTTGGGCTGGTCGCACACTCTGCTCTTGTCGGCGGGGGGATATTACCTTGGGCTTTTTCCTCGAATCATTACAGCGTTGAGCCTGGTTTTTCCATTTCGCGACGCGCCCTTGTTTACCAATCTCTGCGGGATCGCCCTCCAGGCTCTGCCGGTGTCAATTCTATTGTCGTCTCGTTGTTCCCGTTGGGGGCCGGTCACAGTGCGCATGGTAATGGCGGCAGTTTATCTGGCCCTGCCCAACGCGGGCGAAATCCACGTTGTTCTGGCCAACGCGCAATGGCATTTGGGGTTCGCTGCCTGCCTCCTCGCGCTGGCCAATCCTCCAGTGGGTTGGGGATGGAAAGCCTTCGATTTGAGCGTGCTGCTGCTCTGTGGTTTGACCGGGCCGTTTTGTCTGCTGCTCCTGCCGGTGGTCGCATTATTTTGGTGGCAGCGGCGTCAGGTCTGGTCAGGCATTGTTTGCGGGCTCCTGGCTTTAACTGCCATCCTGGAAACATGCCAGTTACTGCGCGGAGGCCTGCAGCATCGCGTCTACACACCCTTGGGAGCAACCCCGCTCCTCTTCGCGAAAATCCTCGCCGGGCAGGTTTATGTCGGAGCTTTAATTGGACAAAACGCATTCGCCAGCCGGGCCCATCTCCCGGCCGCCGTTGGCGTGGCTTTGATCGGCACAGGCGTCGTATGTTTGTGCCTGCTTAAATGCGGATTGGAACTGCGATTGTTCATTTTCTTCAGCGCACTGCTCCTGGCGGCGGCGCTCCGAAGTCCGATTGGCGCCGGCCTGCAGCAGCAATGGGAATTCCTGGCCACCAGCACCGGTGGGCGTTATTGGTTCTTCCCCATACTGGCGTTTACATGGTCACTGGTATGGTGCGCGTTCCAATCCGGTTCCAAACCGTGTCAACTCATTGGCGCGTTTTTCCTGGCCTTCATGTTGTGCGGCGAGATTCGTGACTGGCGCTACCCTCCTTTTGAAAACAAGCATTTCTCGCAATACGCCGATCAGCTCGCCGCCGCTCCCCCAGGAACCACGGTTATCATTCCGATTTGCCCCGAGGGTTGCCAAATGCGCCTCATCAAGAAACGTTGATTTCCTGTTTCCATTTTCACGCCGGCTGCTAACGTAAGCCACCCTATGCCGCAGAAATACAAATTTTGTTTTGGACCCTGGAACATCAGCGAAGGAGCCGATCCTTACGGGCCACCCACGCGACCGCCGCAAAACTTTGATTGGAAATTGGAGGCCATGCGCAAGCTTGGCTTCGACGCCATGATGTTCCACGACGACGACGTCGTGCCCGACATTGACAGCAAATCGCCGGAGCAAATCCGCCGCGAAGCCAAAGAGGTCAAGAAGAAATTGGACGATGCCGGGCTGGTTGCAGAAATGGTCGCGCCCCGCCTTTGGTTTTCGCCCAACACGGTTGACGGCGCTTATACCAGCAATAACTCCGCCCATCGCCAATATGCCATCGACCGCTCTTTGCGCTGCCTGGAGATCGCCAAAATTCTCGGAACGGACTTGATCGTGCTCTGGCTGGCGAGTGAAGGGACTTACATGCGCGAAGCCAAAAGCGGCCGGCAAAGCATCGAACGGCTCGTCACGGCTTTCGACAAATTGCTCGCCGCGGATAAGAAAGCCCGCCTGGCCATCGAACCCAAGCCCAACGAACCGATGGACCATGCCTATCTGCCCACCATTGGCCATGCCTTGGCCGTGGCCCAATTGACCCGCGATCCAAAGCGCGTCGGCTGCGTCATCGAAAGCGCGCACGCCATTTTGGCCGGGCTCGATCCGTCCGACGAAATTGATTTCGCCATGAGCTTCGGCAAACTTTGGTCGCTGCACTTGAATGACCAAAACGGACTGAAGTTCGACCAGGACAAACCTTTCGCCAGCGCCAACCTCCGCGTGGCTTTTAATCAGGTGCGCGCACTGGAGCGAAATCACTATGGGCGAAACGGCGAGTTCATTTGCTTCGACGTCCATCCTTTCCGCCCAACCAAACCGGAACATTGGCTGAGCCATCTGGAAAACAGCCGCCGCACCTTTTTACGCCTCGTCGAGAAGTCGCGCAGTTTCGATGAGAAAAAAGCGCAGACCTTGATCGCGGAGGGCGACTACCAGGCTTTGGATCAATTGGTGCTGGAACACTTGCTTGGGCGATGATTTTCCCTTTTGGCTGGATTTGGTGCGACTTGTTGCGACTTGGTTCGACTTGGTGCGACTTGGTGCGACCGGCCCGAATAGAGACCACCTCACCCTGCCCTCTCCTCACAGGAGAGGGTGAAATCATCTTCCGCTGGCCGCCAATTCGGCCAACGGAACTAGCCGGACAATCATCGGCAAACAACACGGCGTCCGGCAGCTTTCCTTCTCCCACGGGGAGAAGGCTAGGATGAGGGGTTCCAAACCGCCCATATCACAAAACTGGTTTGATTAGCTTTGACTGGGTGCGATTGAACACGCCAGCTACGCTGGCCCGTGATAGACACACCTCACCGGCGGCTGTTCGGAGGAATTCCTTATTTTTCGGTTTTGGCGGATCGGCTGAAATGAAGGCCGTTTCGCTTCTTCAAAAAACGATGCGGAACTATCCGAAATTATCATGGAAATCAACGACTTGCGACGCGTGGGCTGCGATCTTGATCGACCTTAACAGGATCGCCGACGGTCTTAAAACCGCGCCTTTTGCCGCTGACCTCTTACCCAAATTTCAATGAACAACCCGTATAACGCCCTTACACAGATTATCATACCACCTATGCTTGGGACTGCAATGTATTATTTTTACGGTAGGGCGACACTCTGTGGAGCCGTGACTTCGTTCCAGGGGGAAGCCTCGGTTCGTTCGAAAGCCGGAAACCACTACAAAAAAGGCCTTCCTAATGCTGTCCATCCGAGAATCCGAGATTCCATTACGCATTCTACAAAGGATATCACGGCTCCGCGGAGCGTCGCCCTACCGTTTTTTGGGATTTGAGATGGCCGATGGCCTTTGGCCACTTCCGGGAGGGGCGAGCGCCTGCGAGACCTTGATTTGCTTTGCGGAAAATATTTGGGTCTCGCGGGAGCTCGCCCCTCCAAAAAAATGATGGATTACCTCGGGTTGGTGTTGTAGAAGCGGGCGGGGAAGTTGGGGGCGTTGGTGTCGTCGAATTGCATGAGGCCGTTGGTGTCGGCCAGGATGGTGCCGAGGTCAAGCCAGTTGAGTAAGTCCGAACTGGCCTGAATATCAAAAGATTCGCCGGGGGAGCCTTGGGCTTCAATTAAAACAGTGCCGTTGGTTTGGCGTTGGATAGATATGGGACTGTATTTAATGGTGACGATGCCCGTGCCGCCACCAGGAAGCGTCTCGTAGCCGGTCACATAGACGTTGCCGCTTTTATCCACGGCGATGGCGTTGCCAGCGGCGTTACCTTTGCCGGGACTGCTGTATCTTTCCAGCCAGATTTGATTGCCGTTAGGATCATATTTGATCGTCACAACATCATTGTTGCCGCTAGCGCCGGGAGAATAACCCGTTACATACATGTTGTTCCCTGAATCAATGGAGATAGATGGCTGCATACGATCAGTTTAAGGGCTTACCGGGGTTCGCCCGTCCGGCGAATCCGCCTTTTTGGGCGCGGCGTCCAGGAATTGCAAGCGGCCGAAAGCGGCGGGATCAAACTTCACCTGACCAAAGTCGGGACTGGTGCCCTCGATGCCGCCGGGACGCCAGGCCAGCAGTTTAAACGTAATCGCGCCGCCCTGCACGAAGGTGGCGTGCGTGTTGACCGCAGCCGCGGGCGGCCGCTCGCCTTGGAAATGGGCGAACTCAATGGCGCTGGCGCTGGTCAGCGGGACATTGGTCGTGCCGCCGACCGTGAGCAGGGAAATCTTGCCGTCAGCGATGGATGCGACCGCGCCGCTGATTTTCGCGCCGGATTCCAAATACACCACGTCGTGCGAGGGATCCGAGACCTCGGCGGCGGCATCTTCCAACACGCCGTTCCATTTGGAGACGCGGAGATTGCTCATCTTGACGGCGGCGGAGCCGCTGCTGTTATTGACAAAGCGAAGCCCGGTGCCCTGCCCGGCGAACCCGCCCGGATCGATCCAGTCCTTAATCAGCGCCCCGTCCAGAAAGAGCACGATCTGACGGCTCTCCTTGTCCATGCGCAGATCGACGTGCATGCGATCCTTTTGGTTGAGGGATTGGACGATGAGTTGTTCACCCAGCGCGCGCAGCGGTTCCTTTTTGCGAATCGGCGTTAGATTGATAGAAACCGTATTGTAGAAGCGCAAACTGTAAAAGCCGCCGAAGTCGGGTCCGTTTTCCTTGTCCGTCAGCAGGATGGGTTGCATGGAATCGGTGTAAAGCGCGATGGCCAGGTTCAGCGGCCCTTTCCAGGCCAGATCAAATTGTATTTGGGAACGGTCCGGCAATTTCACATCGCGCGCGATGGAGGCGGACTTATCCGCATAAAACGCGCCGTTGCGATAGGTCCATTGGCCGGCCTCAGCAATAATTCCTTTGACCGCGTTGCCCTGCGTCCAGCCCTCGATGCCAGTCGGGCCGTCAAAAAGCACGGGGCTGTGCGGATTAAAAGAGAGGGTTTGCAGCGAGCGCCGCGGAATGGTCAACTTGCCCGCATACCAAGTATCAAAGGTTAAGGCGTCACGGCTGCAACTCACCAAGTTGCCGGCCAGAGTGTCGCCGTTGGCCAGCCAAAGTTTGCAAGAGGCATTGGTGCTGGCGCCGGTAAGAGGCCGTGGAGAAAGATCGATTTGTGTAACATTCTCCGGCTTGAAATCGATGTGACCCGAGGCATCGGCATGCTGCCAGCGGATGACACGGCCAGGCTCGATTTCCAGCAATCGACCGTAAAGAGTATCACCATCCCGGAACCAGAGGCAGTCGGCGTCCACTCGCGCCGAGCATGGTGGGACGAGGGCCCAGAGAACCAAGGCCAATGAGAGGAATTTATTCATCCAAGCCCTCAAACTCCTTGGTATCACCCGCCACTGATTCTGCCCTGGGCCGGTTGAGGTTGAACTCCAAGGCGCGGATGGCGTTCGGTTGGAAAGCCAGCGTGCCAAAAATCGAGCTTCGCCCCGAGACCGCGCTCTCGGCCCATTTTTCCAATTGGAAGGAAACGCTGCCGCCCCCGGGAAAATGAGCCCGCACCTGCCAGGGGCCGGGCGAATCGACCATCGGCTTGGCGTCCGCAAATTCAATCTGTGTCACCCTTTCCAGGGGAATATCCAAAATCGTCCCCGCCAGATTCAACTTCGCCTTTCCATCCTGGATGGATTCGATGTTCCCGGCCGCTTGATCGTGATTGAGGAAATGAAC
>Ga0302325_10032287_pt1 | contig 10756 bp, 6 predicted proteins | sample Palsa_T0_2_FD_201948 | JGI IMG/M metagenome (GOLD analysis project Ga0302325, IMG submission 201948) | Peat permafrost microbial communities from Stordalen Mire near Abisko, Sweden - Palsa_T0_2 | ecosystem: Environmental > Terrestrial > Soil > Palsa > Peat permafrost | place: Sweden: Abisko...
GCGCCGAAGCCAAAATATGGGAAGGCATCGAGAACGTCGACGACGGCGAGCTTTGGGAAACTCACCTGAGCCTGAAGTCGCGTCTACTCGACTTTGTGCGCCGCCGCGCGATGGAGCAAGCAGAAGGACGCGCGGAATCGCCCGAGACCGTCCGGCGGCTGGGACGCATGCTGAGTCCCGACGCGCTCACCGTGGGCTTCGCCCGGCGCTTCGCCACCTACAAGCGCGCCAACCTGATCCTGCGGGACATCGAGAAGTTGGCTTTGATGGTGAATGACCCGAAGCGGCCCGTGCAATTCGTGTTCGCGGGCAAAGCCCATCCTCACGACGAACTCGGCAAGCGCGTTCTGCAGCAGATCGCCGAGCTGATGCGCGATGGCCAATTCGCCAATAAGTTCGTCTTCGTCGAGGACTACGACATCAACGTGGGCCGGCATTTCGTCCAGGGCGTCGACGTCTGGCTGAACAATCCGCGTCGTCCTCTAGAGGCCTCCGGCACCAGCGGGCAGAAGGTGGTTTTGAATGGAGGCTTGAACCTCTCCGTGCTGGACGGCTGGTGGGCCGAGGCGTACGACGGGCTGAACGGATTCGCCATCGGCACCGGGCGCACGCACACCAACATGGACGTGCACGACACGCGCGACGGAGAAGACCTCTACCGCGCGCTTCGCGAGGAAGTGATTCCGCTCTACTACCAGCGCGATCGAGACGGCCTCCCCCGCGGCTGGATCAAGCGCATGAAGCGCGCGATCCGCACCCTAGGCTGGAGATTCAACGCCGACCGCATGGTGATGGACTACACAATGAAATGTTACGTCCCAGCAGCCGGCGGCACATCCAGCGACATGCGCCTGACTTCGTAAGCCAAATAGGCGTGCGGCAAGCGCTTGGTCTTTTGCTTTCGTTGTCATTTCGAACAAGCGCAGCGACGAGGACTCTCTCTGCGCGTGTCATTCCAGCAAAATCACTCCAACCCGCCACGCCTCTTAGGGGCCGGAGCTTCTTAGTGTCGTCAGAAAATCAGCTTCGATGCGATCTGGAACAGCCGCGGCGGGGCGGCGCTGACGACCTGGCCAAACGTCGAGTCGTTGAAGTTGCCGTCCACGGAAAGAGGGCCGTAGAACTGTGCGTGGTTGAAAACGTTAAACCCTTCCAGACGCAATTCGAAGGATTTTGACTCGGTGAGCTTCAACGTCTTCTGCAGCGTCAAATCGTAGTTGTTGATTCCCGGCCCGGAGAAGAACCGCCGGCCGCTGTTGCCAATCGTGTTCGCAATCGTATTCCCGACGGTGGGGTCGTCAGCCGGCAAACTGAAGAGAGATGAATTGAAGTAGGAATTTCCATTGCGTGGATTGTGGTTCAGATTGAGCGGACCCGGAGTATAGTCCAGTTCGTCGACGGTCAGGTTGTTGATGCCGTTCCCGAAGGTTCCAATCAACGATGTATCGTTGGGATTCATGAGCGTAACTGGAAAGCCGGTGCTGAAACGAGTGATACCCGAAATGGACCACCCCTGCGTCCAGCGGTTGTCGTCATGAAAGAGGCGTTCGAACGGAAGCCGGTAGGTGTAGCTGGCAACGAAGTCCTGCCGCATATCAAACGAGGACAGTCCCCTGAGGAGGCCGGGATCGAAGGGGTCCACCTGGTCGCCGAAGTTGGAGCCATCGTCGAGGGACTTGCTGTAGGTGTAGCTGACGAAGAATTGCAGGCGGCCGCTGGTATGTTTCAGGCTCGCTTCCAGAGCGTTGTAATCGGAATTGCCGATGGTGGTCTGGTAGCTGACGCTGCCGAAACTGGGGCCCAACGGCTCGCGTGTGCCATTGATCGTCTGCCCGGACGAGCCGGTGTACACATTGTTCTCGCCGTTGGGGCCACAGCCGGGCATCAAGCTCAGGCATAGCGCCGGGTTACCGGGATTCGCGGCCTCAAGGACGGCGAGATGATGGGCCTGATTGCCCACGTAACTCAGGGTGAGCAGGGTGTTGGCACCCATCTGCCGCTGCAGAGACAGCATGTATTCCTCGGTATAGGGGATGGTGTTGGTGGTCTTGTAACCCGGCGTGGCGCCGATGGGCTCAAACTGAGAGAAGTCGATGTTGGGGTCCGGATGGCTCGGCGATACATTCAACGGCGCCAGTTGCGCGGGAAAGCGCTGGCCTTCGACGTTGCCGGTATCGCCGTCAATAAACGGCGTCACAAGTAGAGGGTTCGATGTGTTTTGAAACGTGTATCCGTACGGGGCGTTGTCGCTGATCAGGCCAAGAGTTTCACCCGGGATCGCCGCATAAAATATCCCGAAGCTGGCCCGGATACTTGTCTTACCGGGACCGCCGGCGAGTTTGCCGAGAAGAGAGTCCTGCCGGAACTCCGGTGAATAAGCGATGCCGATTCGCGGGGCGAGGTCGCGGTTTCCCGGAGGGGCCAGAGTGCGTGAGACCCCGGGATCGCCAGGGTAAACGATGCCGACCGGAGCGCTCGGAAAAACGACGGACTGCTCGCCGGGGATGAAGGTGATGTTGTTGTCGTATTTCTCATACCAGGGCTCGATGCGGTCCCATCGCAGGCCGTAATTCAAAGTGAAGTTGTGCTTTACGCGCCAACTATCCTCGGCGTAGAGACCCACGTACTTGTTGCGCCCATAAAATGGCCGAAGCTGGTTCTGAGTGTATTCGCTCGTGATACCCAGCAGGAAATCGGCGAAGGCGACACCCGTCTCGCTACCGTTGATGACGAAGCTGCCGTCGAGGAAAGCGTAGGGATGCGTATCAATCTGGTCGTACTCCAACTGGGCCCCGAAGCGGAGCGAATGGGCTCCCACTATTTTGGAATAATTGTCGCTGATGCCGAAGTCGTTGTTGATCTGGTAGAACTCCGCGGGGACGGTTCCGATAACGAGGCTGCCATCATTGAATACGATGTTTTCCACGCCCTGCGCCGGCGCCTGAGGGACGATTCCCAGCGTGTTTGCGCCGGTTACGAAGCCCTGTGAGGCCAGGCTGACGCCCAGTCCTCCTGAGGGCTTGCCCAGATCGTTTGCGTCTCGGGTATAGTTCACCCGGAATTCATTCACGGCGCTCGTACCGATCGTTTTGGTGTCCCCCAGGACAACGGACTGCGCCCGGCCCGTGTACAGGCCGTTAAAGCCGGGCACGTTGGCTCCTCCCTGCGCCGCAGGGTACGGATTGTTCTCGGTGTAATTATCGAGCGAGTAGTAAACGAAGATGGCGCCCCAGCGCGTGATGGCGTCCACGCGTTCGCCGATTTTGTTGTCGTGGAGGATCTGGTCGAAGGCCGACGTGGTGAAGACGTCTCCGGGGAGATTCGGCGACGGGATGTATTTCAGCAAAGCCAGAGCCGGCGCGGACCACGCACTCTGCGGTATGGTGGCGTTGGGAAGAACGCACTGGGCGGAACTCGTGCATCCCGGGGTGTAATAGGGCTCGCCGGTTGTGACCGGATAGCCCAGCTTCTGTGTCAACGCGCTCGCGAAGTAGTCGCCGCCTACCGTGCCGGTGAGGGAGCTCGCTTGATCAAGGAGGTTGCCCGTGCGGTCTTGCAGAGAGGGGACGGGTATGAGACCGGTGTCGGTCCCTTCGATCTGCCTTGTGCCTTGATAATCGGTGAAGAAGAAGACCTTTTTACGCACGATGGGGCCGCCGAATGTGCCCCCAAACTGGTTCTGGATGTAGGTAGCGCGGGTGGGCGAGAAATAATTGCGTGAATCGAGATCGGTGTTGCGGAGGAATTCGAAGACGTCTCCATGGAAGTCGTTGGTGCCGGATTTGGTGATGACGTTGATCTGGCCCCCGGTGTAGCGGCCGTACTCGGCGTCAAAGTTGTCAGACAGGATTCGGAATTCGGAGATGGAATCGAGGTTGGGTATGATGGCGGCCGCCATGCTGCCGGTTTCTTCGGCATCGGCGCCGTTCACGAGGAAGCCATTCGCGGACTCGCGCTGACCGTTAATGGAAAGTGTTCCGGGGTTCAAATCACCGGACGGGGAAAAGACGCTCTGGCCCAGTCCCTGAACCGTGAGGGACGTGATTGTCGTGAGGGGCATTACGCCCGGCTGAAGGGCAAGGAGGTCGGTATAGCTCCGTCCATTGAGCGGAAGTGCCGCTACGCTGGCACCCGTGATAACGTCCCCTAATTGCGTGCTGGCGGTCTCCGCCTGCACGGCCGATTCCTCTACGGTAATGATCTCCTGGTTCGCGCCTACTTCGAGCACTGAATCGACTAAGATTGCGCTGTTTACGTCCACCGTTATGCTCGTCCGGCGATAGGGCCGGAAGCCGGCGTCCGTCACGTCGAGGTTGTAATGCCCTACCGGCAGGGTCGGAAAGGAGTAGGTGCCCGCGTCGTTACTAACCGCGGTTTGCTGGACCCCAGTTTCGATATTCGTCACCGTGACGGTGGCTTTCGCAATCACGCCGCCGGTTACGTCTTTAACAGTCCCGGAGATACTCCCCCCGACAGCCGCCGGAGTGGATACGGAAAGAGCGAGCAGCAGAGTCAAAACAATAACCGGGAAGACCGATCGTGCAATCACAGACGCAAATTTCCGCTCAGTCTTACACAGAGTCCGCATTTTTCCCCTCCACAAGAACGGGAGCAAGGTGTGCCGATATGCCCCACTGGCTTCGGCTACTTGTCTTGGCGCTGCCGCCCCACGAGCCATGCTGCACACTTTTCGCGATTCACACGGTAGTCCATCGTGTTCGTGGCCGCTGTAAATTGCATGTAAAAAGGTGGTTTTTGAGCGAGGAGGAGCAGTAAGAGGCTATATTTTCACTAGCGAGCGGCATTGCCGTAGTAACAGCAAGGCTACTCCAAGGATTGTCGGGGCTACGGTGAACGCCGCCAGACGACGGGTCAAAGCAGAGTTCTTACCCTGAGGCTGAATGATCGGCAAATTAACAAGGGCGCTCGCAAGCGAAGCCAACAAAGGCTATCGATCGGCGCTACTCCTGGTCGGGCAGCGCAAATACGTACAAAGCGTTCCCGTGCATCGGGTGGTGAATGTCCGGCAGGATTGCCCGGGGAGCCTCGCGCGGACTGCCTCCGCCTAATCCCGTGGTGACCGCGATGTATTGCTTTCCTCCCACCGCGAAAGACACCGGGAATCCCTGAACGGACGTACCGAGCCTCGTCTTCCACAGTGTTTTGCCGGTGGTGGCATCCATAGCGCGGAAATAACGGTCGAGATCGCCTATAAATGCCAGGCCGCCACCGGTAGAAAGCACCGACGTAAGGAAGGGAGGACGCTGCTGCCAGCTCCAGACCTCCTTCATCGTCTTCACATCGTACGCGACCAGTTTGCCGACATTGCCGTCGGTGCCGGGCATCTCATAAAATCTGCGATCGGCCGAGCCGCCGCCCGAACCATCCACGAACTCGACCTTGCGGCCGAACATCTCCATACAGCTCTGACTCAGCGGGATGATCAGAATTCCCGTGGGAGGGTAATAGCTGATCGCCGGCCAGTCGTGGCCGCCCTCGGTGCTGGGGCAAACCTGCACGCCCTCGCCAATCTTCTGCTCGACCACGTCGGGCCGGTACGTCAGCTTCCCCGTCTTCGGATCCAGGCCGCTGAAGACGTTCTGAAACATCGTCTCCTTCTGGGAGATGAATTTGCCGTTCTTGCGGTCGAGCTTCCACAGAATGCCGGTCTTGCCGATCGTGAAGGCGGCCTTCAAGTCTCCGATATCGACCAACACGCGCTCGTAGACTTCGTCGAGATCGAGCGACTCACCCGCCACATGCTGGTAGTACCAGGCCAGCGAGCCGTCATCGGGACGCAGCGCCAGAGTAGAACTCGTGTAAAGATCCTGGTCGTTCACGCCGGAGCCGCGGCTCACCTGCATCCAGGGCTTGGGCTGCGCGACGCCCCAATAAGTGAGATTGAGTTCCGGATCGTAGCTGCCGGTAATCCAGGTCTCGCCGCCAGCGCGCAGCATGTTGGTCAGCTTGCCCCAGGTATCGCCTCCGGGCTCGCCGGATCGCGCCACGGTGTTGAACCGCCAAAGAATCTTGCCGGTGGCAGCGTCCAGCGCACTGATGAAGCAGCCCTGTTCGCTGTCGCTGGCCTTGTAGCGATTGCAGCCGCCAAGTCCCTGCAACACTTTGCCGTTTATTACGATGGGTCCGCTCGAGTTGCCGAATCCCTTGGATGTGTCCGCGAGGACGGTGTCCCAAAGCGTCTTGCCCGTGCGCGCATCGAGGCCCTCCAGATGCGCATCCGTGGTGGCGACAAAAACCTTGTCTCCGTAAATCGCCATGTTGCGCATGGCTCCGGTGCCGCCGCTCTGGCGGCCGGGTGGGCGCAGGCGATTTTCCCAGATCAGCTCGCCGGTGGGACCATCGAGCGCCTGCACAATATTGTCCGGGTTCACAAGGTAAATGATTCCGTTGTGTACGAGCGGGCTGGGCTCGTTCGAGCCCGTGCCCTCATTCATCCCCCACACCCAGGCGAGGCGCAAATCGTGCACATTCCGCGTGTTGATCTGCATCAGGGGACTGTGGCTCCAAGCCTGATAATTCCCGCGGATCATCAGCCAATCGTTCGGGTCGGGATGCACCAGCATCTCGCTGGTGACCGGGACGTAATTACGCACCTCACCCTCAACGGTAAGCCCGGTTGCGGGACCGGCGGGAACGGCGGGACGCCGGGGAGCAGGATCGTCCGAGGGCGGAGGCTGTGGCTTCGGCGCCGCTTGCACAGCGGAACCCGCCGACGCAGCCTTGGCCACACTGACGATCGCCACAGCCACAGTCGCAGAAAACGGCGTGGCGCCAGCGGGAGCTCCATTCGACTGAAGAATAAAAGCCGTCAGATTGACGGCGTCCTGGTCGCTCAGCGAGCCCGGATTATTGGCCGGCATGGTGTAACGGATACGGCTGAAGAGATCGGCGGTCGTTCGCGTGTTCCAGGCGTTTACAAAATTGTTGCCAGCCAGTGGTGGCGCATCCATGCTGCCGCGAAGATCCGGTTGATGACACGCGGCACAAGTGGACTGAAACGTCGCGCGGCCCGCATTCGCCTGATCGGCCGTGTAAACCCCAGCTGCCGGTGCCTGCCTTCCCGAAGCGACCGACAATCCAAGCGTCAGCGTGACAGGCAGCGCCAATATTCCCAACGCCCTTAATCGACTCATCGCAATCCTTTTCTACGATTTCTTCTACGGTTTCTCCCGCAAGAACCATCCCCACAAGTTGCCCGCCGGAGCGCCCTGCGAGTTGATCTGTATGTAGAGGCTGCTGTTCCGCAGGTCTTCCACCTGTTCGGCCGTGAGGTCAATGGAGGCGCTGATCGTTCCGCTGGCGGCGTTCGGCACCGCCACATCGAGGATAACCGGCCCGCGTACCGCCTTCGGCCCACGATGAATTTGAGCGGCAATGGCGGGCGACTTCAGTCCGGCAAACATTCCACTGATCTTAAGTGTTTTCCCGGAAAGCACTGCCGTAAGCGAACCCGACCCGGCAACCGTCGCCAGCATTCCCTGATCGAGCGGCACAGGCGACAGCCTCACTTTGTAGACTTCCCCGCTCTGCGCGAACGCGCCAAGCGCCACCCACAAAATTGCCATGGCCAGGACGCCAAACGCAGACACGCGCCGTCCTATTTCAGCGCAAGTTGTTCCCGCGCTATCCATTTCAGTACCAGATGATCGCACTCGATCGACCTCGTGTTTGAAGCGTCGGCATCGTACGCCGCAGCCCCAGACGAATCAAGCACAGATTGCCAAGCAGCGCGCCAGAGTCACAGGCTGGCCGAAAAGCAGCGCCGCCGGTGGAACTCAGCCAGATGGGAGAAATTGTCCCTACAGGCTCTTCCCCGACCCGCGACACAAACGTGCTGAGAGATAAGCAATTACGAGCAGTGACCGCCAGTCAACTTTGGCATGCCCCTTGCCTTTAATACCGCCGTACGGGGAATCACCAGAAAAGGAGATACCATGAAATTCCGCTCTAATTTGCTGAAAATAGCGCGCGTTTCCGTCGCCATCGCGCTGGCTGCCCTCACGATAGGGGCCTACACGGCGAGCGCCGCCACCACGCAGGACCAGACGGTCAACGAACAGGCGCTCAACAAACACGTCCACCATGCGCTGGTAATGAATCCATGGTACGGCGTATTCGACAACATTACCTACCAACTCAACGGCACCCAGGTCGTGCTTTCCGGCCAGGTAGTGCTCCCAGTAACCAAATCCGACGCGGAAAAGTCCGTGCGGCGCGTGGAGGGCGTCACGCAGGTGGTCGACAACATCCAGGTGCTGCCGGTGTCGAATTTTGACGACCAGATCCGCCGGGCCGCATTCCGGAGAATCTTTTCAGGCGACACGCTGGGACGCTACGCGATGGGTGCGGTGCCGTCCATCCACATCATCGTGAATAACGGCCACGTGACGCTGGAAGGAACCGTGATCAACCAGATGGATGCCAACATCGCCCGCATCCGCGCCAACGAAGTGCCGGGCGTTTTCTCGGTGACGAACAACCTGCACATCGGCTGATCGTTCGCGATAATGCGGCTCACGACAGCGGCCCACTAAACTCAATCCTCAGGCCCGGTTCAAGCCGGGCCTGAGCTTTTTGTTGCCTACAAAAAGCCCGCATCGAAAGCACGCGGCAGAAGTTTGCCGGACCGCTCGTATTCCACCTTGCCCTGAAGGTTCGCAAGTATCACCGGCACGTCCCCGCAGAACTCCCAGATGATCTGGCGGCAAGCGCCGCAAGGCGGAGTCAGCGTCTCGGTATCGGCCACGACTGCGATGGCGTCAAAGCCGTGCTCACCCTCCGAGACAGCCTTGAAGATAGCGACGCGTTCCGCGCAGCAGGTGAGCCCGTAGCTCGCGTTCTCCACGTTGCATCCGGTGTAAATCCTGCCGGATTTCGCCCGCACCGCCGCCCCCACGCGAAAGTTGGAGAACGGCGCGTGCGCATTCTCCCTGGCAAGTTTTGCTCCGGCAATCAAAGCGTCGTATTCAGTCATGTTTCTGTCGCGGCTTGCAGTTATGCACCGATGATCTTGCGCACCAGCGGCTGCGCAATGGGCGCCTGCGCGCCAATCTCAAAGCTCCGCGCCAATAGGGCCGCGGTCTCGCGAAGCCGCGCCTCCGAATTGTAGCGAATTGTGCAAAGCGTTTCGCCGGCTTTTACGGCGTCGCCCACTTTCTTTTCGATGATCAGCCCCACGCCGGGATCGATCTCGTCTTCCATCTTTTCGCGGCCGCCGCCGAGCATCATGCTGGCGACGCCAATCTGCTCGCACTGAATTGCCGTGACGTAGCCACCGCGATGCGAGGTGACGTGCTGCTCGGCCTTCGCGCGGGGAAGGCGGCTGGGCTCGTCCACGACGCGCGGGTCGCCGCCCTGCAGTCGAATGACTTCGCGGAAAGCGTCGCGAGCGCGGCCCGAGGCGATCATTTCCGCGGCCAGCTGCTTACCCTCCTCGACCGTCTTCACGCGCCCGCCCAGCAAGAACATCCACGCGGAGAGTTCGTCGCAAAGCTCGCGCAGATCGGCCGGGCCCTGGCCGTTCAGAATTTCAAGCACTTCCTCGATTTCCAGCGCGTTGCCGACTTTGCGGCCCAGCGGCTGGTCCATATCGGTGATGAGCGCGACCATCTTTTTGCCCATGCGCTTGCCCGTCTCCACCATCAATCCCGCCAGATACTCGGCATCGGCGGGATTCTTCATGAAGGCGCCGCTGCCGGTCTTCACGTCCAGCACCAGCGCGTCGATTCCCTCCGCCATTTTCTTGCTCATGATGGAAGCGCAGATGAGGAACGGGCTTTCGACGGTGGCCGTCACGTCGCGCAGCGCGTAGAGCTTCTTGTCGGCCGGGGCAATCTCGGGAGTCTGCCCGATCAGCGCGCAGCCGCACGTTTCGAGCACCCGACGAAACTCGCCAAGCGAGAGGTTCACGTTGAAACCGGGGATGGATTCAAGCTTGTCCAGCGTTCCGCCAGTATGGCCAAGGCCGCGCCCGCTGATCATTGGCACCGAAATCGGCACGCAAATCGGCGCGGATATGGGCACTGACATGGGCGCCGAGTTTCGCGCGTGCGCGACCGAGCCGGCCGCGGCGACCACGGGCGCAATCACCAGGGAGGTCTTATCGCCAACGCCGCCGGTCGAGTGTTTATCCACCTTGGCGCCGGGAATGCCGGCAAAGTCGATCACCTCGCCCGAATGCAGCATCGCCTCCGTGAGCGCAGCAGCCTCGGCAGGCGTCATGCCGCGCCAGACGACGGCCATCAGCCAAGCCGCAAGCTGGTAATCAGGAACGGTGCCATGAGTCGCGCCCTGAATGAGAAACTCGATCTCCTCGCGGGAGAGCTCTCCAGCGTCACGTTTCTTGCGAATAATGTCGACAGCACGCATTAGTTTGAGAATCGCGCCACAGCCTGCGCGCGAATGGACCTCCGCATTATAACCGGGCAGCGCAAACCCGCGACTTCCCCCCTGGGAACGCCAATCTCCCGATTGGCGGGGTTAAGCAGCCTGCGCTTTCAGAGAATCGGAAAGAGCGCTTCTAGGCCAGATTGTGGGCTATTTAATCGGTTGAAAACGAGGCGTAGTGACTCCGAGCAAAGCAAAAGCCTGAGGTAGATTCCGGACCACGTGAAGATTAGGCCGCGTTGCCTTTCCAATTGCCTGAAACAGCCGCGCCAAGGCAAAAACCAGAGCACTCGGGGCTACGGTCACACGCGGGCGTGAAACCACGGGGTCTGCCGGTGACAACGCCGCT
>Ga0302325_10032291_pt1 | contig 10755 bp, 11 predicted proteins | sample Palsa_T0_2_FD_201948 | JGI IMG/M metagenome (GOLD analysis project Ga0302325, IMG submission 201948) | Peat permafrost microbial communities from Stordalen Mire near Abisko, Sweden - Palsa_T0_2 | ecosystem: Environmental > Terrestrial > Soil > Palsa > Peat permafrost | place: Sweden: Abisko...
GTGAGACGGGCCGCCTCTTGCGTCGAGCGTGGTTTTCCAGTGCGGTGTTGTTTCCCAGTGCTTGTAGATGTCTGCGTGGCAAGCCTTGCAGGTTTCTGAACCCACGTACTGGGCGGGGCCAGAGTTGTCAGAAGCTGCTACCGCCCCAGCGGGTGCCGCTTTCGGCGTACTCTTCGGTGGCGTTGCTTCTTGCGCCCGAATCGACGAATGCCCCAAGCAGATTAAGCCAAGGGCCACGATCGCCACCCAGCGGCAAGCCTTCGAGCGCTTCATCGGACTCCCTCAGTTCACATCGATGGGACCGCAACCGATGCCCACAACTGGTACCAATCTTCATACAACCAAAGTCGGATCCCGGTTGTGACTTGGGTCACAGATCCTCCAATTTAATCTGTGGTTCAATCTGGCACGAGCAATCGCTTGGTTTTGTGAGCCAAGCATCGTGAAGGTGTTTTGTTATGCGAGTGCGCAAAGAAATTCAGGTTTCCGGGACCGGGCAAGGGGGCGGATTCCGGCCCTTTGTCTTTGGGAATCTGGGCGAGGAGGCGATCGCCATTGACCATCGCGAAGCCGTGGATCGCTTCGGTAACATCGCCGACTTCTCTCTTGTGCACGACAGAGAGATTCTCCTTCGCAGCGACGATTCGGTGGTTCGACCGAATGGACCGAATTGAAGAACTGGCTGTAAACTATTGAGAGTATATTGGTTGCACCGCGTGGGCGTGTAGCTCAGCTGGGAGAGCACCTGCTTTGCAACACTCCTGTTGCACGAGTCGGATCTCGGCGACAACGGCATTGGCCTCCAGCACTGGTTGGCGAGACAGCGATATTGTCACCGCCAGACCTTGCCTAAGAAAACCCCCGGCCGCAGGCGATTTAACTACATCCGTGACACCCAAACTCACAAGCACCCCGCACCGGCGCGCAGCAGGGATATCGCTGGATCGCCTGGCAGAAAAACGGCATGGCCGTTTGGGTGGTATCCGACACAGCCCCTTCCGATCGCGATGACATGCAGCACCTGCTCTCCCGCTAATCTCCGCCTCGGGTCGTAGGCCAGTGAACAACGTGCAATAGAATGGCTTGCGTGGCGGCGCAGATCGATTAGTTCAATTTTGTTTCTGGAAGGTGTTGCGCTCGACTCAATACTTCTGTTTCCCCGCAGGTAAATTCAATGCAGCCGCCGAACTCGTCAGCGGAAGATTTGTGTACAGTGATTTGCCGCCGCTATCCGCTACCAAAATCAGTTTTGGCGCGCCCACCAGATCTTCTAACTGTGGAACTTTGGCGTTGGTGGACACGACGTACCGGCGCTCCTGCGCGAACCACAGCGATTTGAACTGCCCGTCGTCGATGAACACATCCGGGGCCTTCGGCGCATAGGAACCGTAAACCAGATTGTTGATCCGCCCGTTCAGCAGCAGCACATTTCTATTCGTGTAAAACACGAGGGACGAAAAGACGTAATACTGCCCGTTCACAATCAATTGCCCGTCGGGAGAATGAAGAAGCGCCTCCGCCAGCGGACGCGATGACAGGAACGGGTCGAAATCCACCAGTGCCAGCCGAGCGGCTTGAAAGAAAACCACCATCATCAGCGCCGCGCTCAGGAACGCGCGGTGTCCGGTAGCCCGCCAATTTCCCAGCCCTCCAATTAGAAACGCGATCGCCGCCACCACAAGCGGCCACCGCAAATAAGCAAACGACGTAATCGTCAGGTCGTCGATGTGCCCCATCGAAAGCTTGGAGGTGGGATGTGCCACGAGCGCCGCGGAAATATCGCCGGGCGTCGGAACATTGCGTACCATCCATAACAAAACAGCGCACGCCAGCGCCGCAATTCCCGAGATAACCGCCAGGGCGCGGGTTCCCCAGCGAACCCAATCACCCCCCTCGGCCATCGCCGAGCCCGCCAGTAGCGCCAGCGCCGGATAGCACGGCATCGAATAGTATTCTTGCGTCGTCGAAAACGTGAAAAAGGCCAGCAAGAATCCGGTCCAGCACAGCGCCAGCAAACGCGTGCGTCCCGCACGATCCGTGGGCCGGAACGAAAGTTTCGCGATTGCGGGGAAGTAAACGCTCCACGGAAACAGCCACACCAGATGCAGCGCCCAAAAATAAAAACGCGGAACGGTCGCGTAGTCCCGCGGATACCGCATGTTCAAAAATCGTAAGAGCTGCTCATTTATGAAATAGAACCACAAAAACCCGTGGTATTCGCCGGGCCCGCTGTGCAACGTCCACGCAAAAGTCGGTGGATTCCGCAGCGTCGCCAGCACCACCCATGGCGTCGCGATCGCCAGGCCGATTACCAGCCCGCTGAACGGTCGCAGACGTTTCCAAACGTCCCACGAAAACATTTGACGTGTGACGCACAGGTAGATGACCGCCGCCGCAGCCGGAAACACCAGCGCGACAAGACTTTTTAGCAGGAATCCAATCCCGATGCTTGCAGCCATCGCCGCCGCCCAGGCTCGCGGATGCGCCTCCTCCGGATCGAGCACGCGGAGAAACGCCCACATCGCCATCGTGATCGTCAGAACCAGCATCACGTCGGGTATCAAAATGCGCGTAAACAGGAACAGCCCCACGCATGTTGAAATGCATAATCCCGCGTACAATCCAGCGCGCTTCCCAAAGGCCCAGATTCCGAACGCGCATGTGATTAAGCTCAGCACGACTGCGGAAAAAACCCCCGGAATCCGCGCGGCCCAATCATGGGTGCCAAGCACCCTAAAGAAGCTGGCGACAAGCCAATAGTTCAGTGGTGATTTTTCAAGGTAGGCAACTCCGTCGATTCGGGCCGTTACCCAATCTCCGGAATCGAGCATCGTCCGCGAAATTTGGGCCTGCACCGAATCCACGTCGTCCATCAACCACGGTGGCGACACCATGCAACCCACGTATATCGCAGCTGCAATCAGCAGGATGACCAGATAGAGGCTAAGGTGCCGGCGGGCGTGGGGACCGTTTCGTAAATCGGCTGGGATTGGATAATCCATTTCTTCGTCCACTGGAATAGGATCAGCAGGCTCCAAAGTTGATATCCAAATATTCACACGCCGCTCGAAAACTTGCTGGATCAAAGTTTCGAGCGCTCCGGCGTGCCCTATTCAAAATGTCTCCACTTTGTATCGCCGCGGCCGGACCATTGTATCGCCCTGCGAGCCAACAACAGCGATCAATTCCCCACTTTTTTGTTCTCGCCCAGCCACGGCTCCAGGATGTTCGCCGCCGTCGCAGCGCCATGGCCCGACCAGTGGCCGTCGCACTTCAAAAAATAAGACCGGTAATCGCCGCCCTTGGCGAGCGCGTCCATTTCCGGCAGAAGGTCTTTGATCGCTATTCCGTTCAATTGGCCCCACTGTTCCATCACCGGCCCCAAACGGTTGCTCCCCGTATGATCCAGACGCCAGAAATCATTGGCGGAGGGAATCAGGAAAACGGCCACTTTGGCGCCGTGCGCGTCGGCGGTGCTTTTGATATCCCCAAGCGCCTTCTCCAAGCGGGCGAGATCGACGTCGTTCCAGTCGTTGTATCCCGAATACGGAGTACGCATGCGCCAAAACCAACTCGCATAGATATATTGGCCCACGTGGTAGGAGGCCAGATAGGCGCGAAGAAACGCCTCGATGTGATCCCAGACGCCCTCGCCTGCATTTGGCTGGAAATGGCCGGCATAAATTACGGAAAGATCGTCTCCGTAATACGGCCGATAGCGGTTGCCGCTGCCGTGCGCCTTCCAGTAGGCCAGCGACATGTCGGTGAAATCGTTGTCGGGCAGCACTCCCACGACTACCAGGCTATGGTCGAAGGAGGCCGCCATGCTCTTGTACAATAGAGCGTACTGCAGCGGTCCGAAGCTGCCGCCGGTTCCGAAATTCAGGTGCTCGCGGCCGGTGTCACGTTCGAGGATGTTGCTCAATCGCTCGTCGTCGGGCAGCCCCATGCCCTCCATGAAGGAGTCTCCCAGCACGATGGTGCGCGGCTGCGAGGAATGCAGGCTGCGCTCCACATCGCGCGCGCCGTAGCTGTTGGTGGTGTACTCCACCTCGTAGCAGCCGCCCTTGTGAATGTAATGGCCGTTCGGGCGATGCCACACGCCGAACACCGGGTTGCTATCAATCCAGAAGGCATTGTAGTTCAGGTGGTAGCTCGGTCGGCTCGCCGGCCAGCTCTTGCGATGAACGAACACAAGTGAGACGAGTTCGGCCAGTACCGCGAAAATCACGAAATTGATGGCTACGATCCGGAGAACAGAAAGCGCTCGCGCGCCGAAAGAACGCCTATGGGAGCGGGCCACGGCCGGCGGTGCCGTCATGTACGCTCCAGGGAAAGGGGCGAACTCTTCGCGGCTGCCGAAATCATCTTCTCCCGATGCATATCACAGATGCTGAACGATACCGGCTCGGTGGATTCCTTGCGTTCGCATTCGCGAGCTAATGTATCATTAATAAGATAAGGGATTCTCGGTGGTTCGTAATCCTGAATAAGTTTGTCATTATACGACAGCTGAGGAGTCTCTGAGCGCATGAAACCGCAGGAAGGCCTGCATGTCAAAACTTTTGTCCTGATTCTGATCATCATTTCAGTAGCTCCGCTCGGTAACACGTTTCTGGGGAAGGGCATGAAGCTCCTCCCGCCGATAACCGACTGGGCGCCGGCTAATCTTTTCCACTTTTTCTTTCGCGCCATGACTTCCGGAACGATCTGGATTGGGATCGGTTTGCTTTTTTCCTATTTCATTGCATATCTCTTGGTGCTCAGCTGGGCAGACTACAGCTTCGTACAACCGGCCACTTCGGCGTCCTACGTAGTGATCGCTTTGTTAGCTCACTTCATGCTGCACGAAGAGATTGCTCCCGCGCGTTGGGCGGGCATCGCGCTGATTTGTCTAGGAGTTTTCGCGGTGGGGCAAACGCAACCGCGCACGCCGGAGCAGCATTTGTGATAGCCCAGGTAATTCTCTACATTCTGATCGTTTTCGTGGGCACCGGGGGCGAGCTCTTTGTTTCGCGGGCCATGAAAACAATCGGTGAGGTGACCGACTTCCGTCCGTCGTCGATCGCCCGAGTGGTGGGCCGCGCGATGATGGTACCGGCGATGTGGACCGGCATCGCGATGATGGCGGTAGCGTTTTTTGCGCTGCTGGCGATGCTTTCGCTTGCCAAGGTCAGCTTCGTTTTTCCATCCACGGCGCTCAGATTTGTGGTGGCAGCTTTTGGAGCCAGGATTTTTCTCCACGAAAAGGTGACGCCCCAGCGATGGTTCGGCGTGTTGGTGATTTGCCTCGGACTCCTGCTCGTCTTCTTTGGCAAAGGGTAAGCGAGGCGAGCGATAACGGCGAATAGCTACCGGGACGGGCGCCTAGGTTCCCGGAGAATAGCCTGGAAACTTTCGCGACACGATTCTCGTTTTCGCGGTCGTGCATTCGACTACTACATCGTCGCGATCGCGGCAGCCGGCCCGGTATTCCGCAAGAACGGCGCTTCCCCGGATTTCCCTCCACCGGTCAGCATTGGTTGAGGAAAAGCGAAAAGCCCCAGCCTTCTGTGACTAATTTCTTGGCAGTCCCAGTTGCTGCCTTAGATGTAGGTCTCGATCAAGCGCTCCGCCAAACGATGGGCAAGCGCCATAATCGTAAGCGTGGGGTGTTTCTCGCTCAGCACCGGTATCACACTGCCGTCACAGACGTAAAGGTTCTTACTCTTGAAATATTTCAGGTCCTTGTCGACCACGCCGTCTTTCGGGTCAGCTGCCATTCGGCAGGTGCCCACGTAATGAATGCTTGATCCCGGAGGGGACGCGGCGTTATCCGCGATGTAACCGCTGGCCTTCCTCAGCATTCGTCGGCCCAGCGCGTCGAGCCTCCGACGGTGGTCGGCCTCGATCTCTGACTGTTCGTAATCGATACGCGCCTGACGTTGTCCGAAACGATCTAACAAATCGCCCAAAACGACCTTGTTCTTTCGCCGCGGAACGGCCGGGCTGTACAACACCAACGTCGCCGTGCTCTTGAAGACTTGCCGAGAAATGGTTTCCACCAGGAATCGGGGCAATCGGGGAATTTCGGCCAGATAAAAAGGAACCTTCATGAAATCCGACCAGAATTGGCCCACGAATGGAAAGCGTTTCCCTTGGGAATCCTTGATCTGACCGCCCAGCAATAGGTGATCGCCATAACCGCGGTCTTCGTTCGCCGGCCTGAACCACAATCGAAAGAAAGTGGTGCCGACGACCGTACGCGGGCTATCCTGCAAAAACTCGCCGACCTGCTCGGCTTTGCTCCGGTCGTCGGCGAACGAGTTCAGCAGTAACCGCGGTGATTCGATTGCGCCTGCACATACGATGACCACGTCTGCTTCAATCTCGATTATGCGTGCGTCGCGTTCGTCGAGCGCCACGACACGGGAGATCGAGACGCCCTCCGCATTGTCGCTGTCGATAAGCTTGATGGCTCTGGTATGTTCGAGCAGCCGAAAGTTCGGCAACGCTTTTATCTCCGGCAGGAGATGCGTAGAGAATTTATAGACGCTGCCGGCACGGCACCCGCGCCCGCAATTGCCGCAGGCCACGCACTTTTGCGTGGAATCCGGGCGCAAGTCGATGGCTTTCCTGTTCTTCAGAAAGAAAAGATCCGGGCCGAGCGAGCCAGCGTTACTGTCGATGAAAATGCGGTCAACTGGTCTGGCGCTGCCGGGTGGGAAAAAGGATCCATCCGGAATTTGATGCAAACCGTCGCGTTCACCAATCACCAATGCGAGCCGTTCGACCTCAGAATAGTGATTGGCAAGATCGCCCAGAGAGATCGGCCACCGGCAATCCTCGCTATAGATATTGCGGTTGGCAAAATCGTCCTCTGAATACCTCAGGCAGACCGCATTCCAGAGGTTCTGCAAGCCGTTGACGTGGTGAATTTGATAGTGAAGGAATCCGCCTTCCGCGGAGCTCCGGCTTCCGGAGTCCGCGAGGAGCGGATGAACGAAAGTCATTTTCGGCCTGACCGGGAAAGTGGTGCGAGGGTCTATCTCAAAATGGCCCTTTTGTTCAGGGCTGAACTCGTTTTGAAATTCGGATTGCGCGGGAATACCGCCGGAGTTGATCACCAGCACATCGGCGCCCGCCTTCGCCAGACGGTAGGCGAGGATGCCGCCGCCGGCGCCGGTACCGATCACGCAGAACTTGGCGCGAAGCGTCAGCGGCCTGTCCGGGCCGAGCGCGCAAAGGCATCGCTGGCGAAGTATAGGTACTCCACAAAATCGCGAAGCAGCTTAATTTCGGACCGAGTGAAATATTGCTGCGGGGTCAAATCAGGAGTCGCATTTTGTCGCCACGCCGTCCATAGCGGGCGGAGTTGGTTGTTCCGCTCCATAATGTCCGGAATTAGGCCGATGATCGGTTCGACGCGGTCGGCGTATGACGAGACCTGGCAGAGTCGCTTGGCCAGCGAGTCATGGCCGCTCATTACCGGACCGTCACCTTCGAGGCCCATACGAACGGGCCTGAAGTCGCGTAAACAACCGACCACGATTTTGAAAGGTTTTCCACTGCAATCACTTCAAGCGCCTACCCCTCCAACGGACCGCGAACAAATGTACCACTTCAAAGACTCCGCGGCAAAATCGGCCACAAAGCGCTTCTCCAACAAGCGAAGCGGTTGTCCAGCACACTTCTGGAGAGGTTCGATTGCCTGATGCCGAACGAATTATAGGGGACCAGATGAGACAGCGCTAGTTGAGGACGTTGAGACTTCGTACGCCTGGCACCGGATCTTGGTTCAAAAGACCCTCGCCACGGCGGCTAAACTCTTTCGGCAGGTCGCCATTATCGGCCCGCAGGTGCTTTAAGTAGTTCGGCCGCAGTGAAGCAATCAGTTCTCGGCGGTCCTTAGTTACGAGCGTCTTCCCAACGTCGATCTTGCCCATGCGCTCGAGGATCCTTTCCGGCGAAGCAGTCGTTAGTTCTTCGATTCGATCATGGATCGGCCAGGTGGTTGGCTTCGAACTTCCGTCCGAAAGCGCCGTTATTGGACTGAATGGACCGAAGATCAGAGTTGGAACAGTCGAAGAACTGGCTGTAAACTAATGGGTGTGCATTGGTTGCACCGCTGTGGGCGTGTAGCTCAGCTGGGAGAGCACCTGCTTTGCAAGCGCGTTCGGGCACTCCAAAGACTCCTTCCTTTGCCCTCGGTTTTCAATGTTTTCAACAATTTCGGGGAATCTGCTTCTCGCTCGAAGTAAGCCCCGAGGCAGCAATTACAGAGGGTTTTGGTACAGTTATGGTACAGCTGATATTCGACAGTCGAAACCTGCTCGTTGCGGTGGCCTGCAAACATCCGATTTGTTTAGTGCTGCCCTTCAGCTTGTGGAACTGATCCGACTCGCAGCATAGTTGGCGCGTGAGGTCAAAGGTCATAGGTTGACGATCGCCGGGGAGGCGCGATGAAGGCATTCGTGGAAGCCATAAAGTAAGCTCGAAACTACTACATCGATCATGGACTAAAGGAATCGTGAGAAAAGAAGTTGACTAGGTTCGCGCGTTTATCTGATACGCAACTTCATCAGAAAACGTTTCTCGACATCGAGCGCGGCGCATGAGTTGCTTCCGTCAGATTTAACCGGACGACATTTGGACAGGAATCAATTCGCGAAAGTGTCCAATTAAGTCGCGCGCATTGTGCTTCGAGAGCACACGTTCAACGGGCAAATCGATACGCGCTGGCTCACGGGAGTATTGGGTAAAAAGAATAATCGGAATCTGAGCATCAACTTTTTGAATTCTCGGGCAGCGGCGATTACATTCATGATTGGCATCGAAATATCGAGGATGATTAAATCAGGACGGCATTCGTGGGCAAGCGATATCGCTTCCATGCCATTGGAAGCCTCGGCGCACAACCTTTAATCATTGCTGTCCGCTAACACCCTCGCGAGAAGTTGTCGGATCAATGTTTTATCATCTGCTATAAGGAGGGTCTTGGCCATAAATCCTCAAAATCGCCCGGAGAAGCGATGGCCGGTGAACAACTCGAACTGGTCATACACCTCCCCTTAGACTTCAAAACCCACGCGGTCCAATACGCTTCGCGATCGTGATTTGCCTGGGCTGGCGTAGGTGTTTCAGTAAGGCGAGTCCACGGTCCGCGTTGAGCTCTTTTATAAAGTTACGAGGAGTTGGATTTTCACCATCACAGCCCGCCGCGAAAATCATCGCACGTAGAGAGAATCGTCGTACGCAGCGGCCTGAAATTACGACTGAGTACTCTGGCTTGGTTCAGAGGACACCTTCGCTATCGCCAAGGGAAGGTTTCTGTGCATCATGCTCGGACGGCTGATCGTGAAGAACTACGTTGAGAAGAGACTTATTGACGTGGATGCCGCCGTTGTAATCGATAAACCCGAGCTTGCGAAAGCGATTCATAAAGAAGCTGACCCGGGATCGAGTGGTTCCAACCATGTTGGCAAGGGACTCCTGCGAGACCTTTGGAATTTTCATCAGCGGCGCGCGTGACCTACCGAATTCTGCCATTAACAAGAGGACCCGTGCCAGACGCTTTTCGCTGGAATTGAACAGTTGATCGACGAGGTCGGCCTGCGTTCGCATACTGCGTTTCAGGACAAAAGCCAAAAAAAGATCAGAGAAGGCATGCTCCTCGTGAATCACACGAATCATCTCTTTCCGCTCGATCTTGAGCGCAGTACAAGCCGTCGTGGCGGTTGCAGCGGCTAATCGCAGGCCCGCCACCGCCGCGACGGAATCCTCTCCTAAAAAGTCACCTGCGCCCAGGAGCGCGATCGTGGCTTCTTTTCCTACCTTTGAAATGACTGTTAACTTCGCGCGACCTTTTTGAAGGTAAAAAGCACAATCGGCTTTGTCCCCCTGAGAAAAGAAGGGCTCTTTGGTCTTCAACTGGACGATCCGTCGTCCTATGCCGGCTTTCGAGAGGAAAGTCGCGGGATCGAATGTAGCAGGGGTTCGCCTGGTCATTTCGAGGGCCTCCTACTCGGAGGAAACTCGCGGGTGGAATGCGCCTCGGGCAGCTCGCATCTATTTATCTTCGAGGTTGGTTGTCTGCTCGGCCACACCGTTGAGCCTAAGCAAGTTCATACCAGAACGGTCGAGATCGGTGCGCGCGGAAAAGGGGAGGGAACTGTCTAGAAATTGCGGTTCTTGTCGAAAGGATGGCTACCACAGAGCGCCCCCGTTGATAGGACCGATCTAAACTAAAACCCGCGATTTCAAGGCCTTTCTTCGAGAGTCAGCTTTGCTGCAAGTTATGCTGGACTTTTTTGGGAGGAAACTGGAAGCGTTCTTCGCCTGCATCGGTATTCGCTGGGACTCTGCGCGAAGTGGCACCGAAATGTAGCCGCAAAATGGGACGGACTTTGAAATCCGCAGGTCAAAGCGATTTCAATAACGCTTTTGTCGGTGTCGCGAAGCATTCCAGCGGCAGCCTGCATTCGTAGGTGCTGCACGTGGCGATGAGGTGTTGCGCCGACAGATTTGGTGAACACACTGACGAAATGAAACTTACTGACCGCTGCTTCCTCGGCGAGGACGTTAAGTGACAAACGCTCATCCAGGTGTGCCTCGATATACTCCAAAACGCGCACAATGCGACGGTCGGCGATCTGTTCATGAGCTAAGGACTGGTGCCAGTGCGAATTCGCAGATGGGCCGAGCAGCAAGTGGGCGGCGATCCATTGCGCAGCAGATTGTGCGTAGAAGTCTGGAAGTCCGGCCTGAATGGCCGAA
>Ga0302325_10032292_pt1 | contig 10755 bp, 12 predicted proteins | sample Palsa_T0_2_FD_201948 | JGI IMG/M metagenome (GOLD analysis project Ga0302325, IMG submission 201948) | Peat permafrost microbial communities from Stordalen Mire near Abisko, Sweden - Palsa_T0_2 | ecosystem: Environmental > Terrestrial > Soil > Palsa > Peat permafrost | place: Sweden: Abisko...
ATCTCGTCGACGGCTGCGACCAGTTTGCCTTTCTCAACTCGCTCTTCGTCCAGGAGCTTTCGAAGTTCCGAATTGTCATGCTTCACACTCTTCACGACCTGTGCCAACCCTTCCAATTCAGCTTCCATTTCTTTCGTTCTTGCGTCTCTGGCGGCTTGCTTCTCAAGGTCCTCAGTGACTTCGAGGGGATGTTTAGGCTCTACTTTTGTCATGGTTGTATCACGTCCGAGCTTGAGCTCTTCGTTTTCTTTGGAAAGATCCTCGACCTGGGTTTCCAATTCCTTGACCTTCTTGTCCCATCTCTTCTCATAGCTCTTTTTGAGTGCGGCGACCTTGGTTTCATGCTTGTCTTTGTACAGTGAGTGGAGCTCCCTAGAGACTTTTTCAACGGCAAGTTCAACAGCTCTGCCTCCGCAATGGCATTCTTCTGTCTTGGTATTGTTGGTCTCTGAAGTGGGTGAAACTTTCCCTGCTTTCATAGCAGCCATCTTACTCTCAGCCTCCTGGGCCATTATCTCAGCAGCTTCCCTTCTTCTCTCGCTCTCCTCCAAGCGGCCCTCAAGATCATCCCTTTCTCGTTCTCCATGTACAATCTCCTCTTTAACATTTCTCAACACAGCCTCCATCTCTCGACCTCTCTTCTCCCATTCTTCCTTCTCAGCCGCCAATTGCTCCTTGAGATTCCGCTCTTCACGGACTTGCTCCAGGCTTTCACCTACACGCTTTTCGGCATCACCGACAGCTGTCTTGAGAGACTGAACTTCAGCTTGCTTACCGCTCAAGGAAGCTTTGAGGCTGCTAATCTCCGATAAGAAGTTTGATTTCAAACTCTCAAGCTCTCTTGGTGTAATTGACGGCATACTTCTGGGCGTTGGTGCAGGGGGAATGTCAAAATCAAGAAGATTTGACATCGTATGTCGATTTACTGAAGGAGTCGTTGCCCATGACATATTCTGTATTGTCGACCCTTTTGTGGGAGATTGTCTGCCTTGTCTAACGGGCGACTGATTACTGCGTCCAGAGAATCCATTGAATTGCTCAGTGAAATCGAGAATCAAGTTTGTGGTATTTCCTTCATCCTTGCTTTTGCCGTATCTATGGCCACGAGGGGTTGGAGACGGTGAGCGGTTGCCCATGGGTCTTCGTGCAGTTGCTGGAGTGTTCATCTGACTTCGCCTTGGTGTTGGGCCTATTCCAGAATGTTTGGTAGGACTGTGTCCAATCTTCGCAAACATCGTCATGTCCGGTACGGCGGAGAATGTGCTAAACGTGCTGACCATCGTGTCGTCCATATTGGGCTCCTCACAGCCAGGGCCTGCCAGACTGGTCAACGTATCGTCCGCAGGGTGATCTTCATTTGAATCGCTATCTCCATCCTCTAGAATTTCTATTGCCTTCGTAAGACCCTCATTCTCTCGTAGTACATCTTGAATGTCCAAAGTTCTTTCGACGACTGGGCGTTTCTCTGGGAAAGAAGGTTTGACGGGAAACCTCTTCTCTGGAGAAGACAGTTTTCTCGGGCTTCTAATTTTATCGGGGGCTTTGCATGGGGACTTTGCTTTGGGTGATGGTGTAGTGCGACTTTTCAGCATCTTCAATGGAGAGGCCGATTCGCGCTCGCTGGGACTCTTCGTTGTGACACGGGGCGAAATGTTTTCCGAGTTTTCTGAAGCTTCTGAAACATTCGCTACAAATGGAGAGCTTGGAGGCCCGTCGGTATCGGTATCAGTGTCGGTGTCGGTGTTGGTAAATGTCTGTGAAGTGCATCGGACCTCGTACTCTTGGCTCGAGACCTTTCTGGGAGTTACAGAGTTGAGAGCTGCTTCTCCGGTATTCGACAAAGGAGACGCCATGCCAATTGTAGATGATACTTGATTCCAAACTCCGCGTATCATTGTTCAAGTCGGTATGGTCGATCTGCTGTAGCTGGCGTTGTCAATGTTGATGGTTGAAGTAAATAAACACGGGCAGGGGACTCGCTAAGTTTATTTACTTTCTTTAGTGCCTTAGTGCCTTAGGCTTTAACAAATATGCAACGAGTTATTAAATCGCAAAATTAAATGTCGTGAAGTTTTTCTCATAAACTCGTCATGTCTAGAATAGCTCCAGAAATACTATGATGCTACCGTCCCATGCAATTCTCCAGCCCATGCTCCCAATGCTTCCATGTTCCATGCTTCCCATCCTAGGCTTCCGAACCGCAGCCATCCATCTACCTGAACCTAATCCAGCCCAACCCTAAAACACGCATGCATTGAATAAGAAATATGCAGGCTATCAAGACATCCAAACTGAACATGAGATGAAAAATTTTCCGATTGGAGTCTCAGAAAGCTCCATCAAGTCTCAGCTTCGATTCCTTCGGATGACTCCATGCTGTTTGTCTTAAACATGCTGTAAACGCTTTGCTGTCCTTTTGCAGCGACTTTTAGATTCGAGAACTGTGTCTCTGGTAATCTCTTCCCGAGTTTTAGACTTTCAAGTGCCCTGCACACAAATATGAGATTGTTTCACAGAGAAGGTGGGGGGATGCATACCATTCAACACCAACATACTTCACTCCACAGCCTCTTGTCCTTCGGATTTCCTTCTCGATTTTGCTTCCTGCAAGGCCACCTCCAGCACCGTATCCTTGAGTTCCAGATGGTGTACCCAGAATGACATGTGTGACCTGCTTTCTTCCAAGATGAATCGACAGCCTCGCACCGTTCTCGGCCAAGAGATGCTTGAGTTTGTGATCTGATATGAATGGATGCGTGCTGCCATTAATGTATATCACAAGTCCATCAAAAATCCCTCTCTTCCTGTTCAATTTCTCTTCCTCTTTCGCATTGTCTTCCTTCGTTCTTTGCGCCATCACTCTCTCTTCGGTCATGGACACTTTCATGGTATCAGCATGTTGCCTTGACATTATCATGGACCTTAAAGGATGTAGTACTCTTGCCTTTCCCCGCCAACATATCCTTTACACTGACTTTCGCCCGTTCTCTGACATCTTTGGGTATTAAAGCCTTGGCCTTCTCATCCCAGTCATCGGATCCAGCACCAACTTGATCTGACATTCGTTTGCCACCTGTGCCACCACTTTTAAATTGATAGGATAACTTTGCTGTTCGTGACTGCCTCCATCCTATGGACCCCCCCAAGCTGTTTTCTGCTCTCTGGTGGCCTGTCGAAGAGGAGTTCCATGCATCAAAATGCGCGCCAAATTTAGGTTGCGCAGGCGGAGGCACTGAAGGCTTTGGTGGCGGCATTCTGTCTAGTCGTGCGGTCGAGATCAAATCGTGCCTCTCTTGGATATGTTTGCATTTACTGGGGGATAGGATGTTATCTTAGCATTTCGGTGGCTTCTGGAATGGATTGAAGAAGCGCGACTTGTCCGAGTGGTGGGGCAAAGAGCGCTTGTGACGTTGACGAGGGGATCATCGCGTTGTCACGTGCTGGGCTACTTGCTCACCTGACGTTCTTTCCTCAGGTACGTATTTCTTATACTAAAGGTAAGGTACCTAGGTAAGTACCACAAAGTACCTACCTAGGTATCATGGGTTCTCGACCTTCACATTGCCGAAGTCACTCAATGCACACACACCCCGAGAAAAGAGGGATCGAGCACATGCGTCGCCCCCCTAACACCTCTTCCCAACCACCATCAAACGTACTCCAACATTATCCGATGTCCGTTCCCTTTAGCACAGCAGCAGAAAAGCTCCGGTTCGTTATTAAAGATGAAAGTTCATTGTAGTTACATCCCCAGCAGAAGATACAATGGGCCTTCAATTTCCACGGCCCATGGGCAACGAGCCAGATGCACAAGGCATGCGAGAACCCGCTCGCCTCGCAGCTTCTTGCACCAATTCTGCACCATCGTTGTCAGATCGGTTTGAATCGAGCAGTTTCAACGCAAGTATGTCGTGCGTGGGAGCTGGGTGCATCGAGCAGCTAGGCCGGTCCTTTCCTGCATGTGGCGGCCTAGCTCCTAGCTGCTTCTTTCACCCACCCAACCGCCATAGCCAGCATCGGGAAGCAAGCAAGCAGCATGAAATCTCAGCCCTTCTGCGAGATCTCTAATGAGCCTCGGGCGGATGTTGTACATGTCATTTGAGACCGGCGGCCACTCATGCAGGATGATATAAATTTTGCATGTTTTGGGACACGAGGGTTGCACAGTACAGTTTCGTCAAAGGGACCTTTGGCTACTGGAATGACCCCATTGAGATCACCAGAACAGTCAATGGTGACCTGCCTCCGAAAACGGGAGTAGCCGTTCCCACACACCTGCTGCTCATCGCAAGCCCCAACGTGCGCAGCTGTGGTGGGGTCCGCGTCCCGGATGATGGCCTGTAGTGATAAATTTGGCAGGGGAGGGACTGGGAGCAAGATTACGACTATATCACGAGCAACGCCGAATAACATGAATGTTGGAAAGGGTGTAAGACTTGTGACAGCTTGAGTTGGAGGTTAGGGACTACTTGCTAGGTTGGAAATCCTCCAGCGTTCTGGAGGTCGTTCCATGCTTGCACGTTCATAAGTTCCTTTTACGTTTGGCCCGTCCGACGACAGCCAGTCTCGGTTCAACCTCCTCCCTCCACATATCCATGATTCGGCCTGGCCTGATGAAGTGGCCGATATCAGTGACTTCGGTGCTACACGACCCTTTCGGATGTTTGGATCGAGGTAGCCTGGTGAATGGAGCGGCAGCGGAGAGAGGAGAACAGCGGTGTAGAAGGCGCTAGGGGACAAGCTCTGCGCCATCAATATCAGCTCGCAACATGGCCATCCGACGCCCGGAAACATCGAGGGAGTCGTTCCTGAATCCTGTCTCTCCTGGCCATGGGCGAGACCCTTCAATTTCCAGCCGCGCGAGCAGGTCCGCTGACAATGGCCTGTGTACAACTCCAGTCTCGATCGAGTACAGTACGAAGGTACGAAGTACTTCGTACAACGTACTTCCTACTGTACCGTCTGCGCCGGGAGCTGTTGAGATGTCGTGCGTCGCATTCTGGATTGGCTCAGCGCCATAGGTCTCAGCCAGAAATGCCATCCCTGTGATATGTAGACGGACCGTTAACCTGCCTTTCCGCGCTTGCAGCTCCACGATTTCGCTGATCCGCCCTATGGGCTTCGCATGCGCGCCGAGTCCGCTGCCAGAGTGTGCCAGCCTGCCAGCCTGCCAGCGCTGCAATTCGCCCGTCCTCGCCCTTGCTTACCTATGCCGTGCCTCTGCCTCTGCCTACTGCCTCATCTGCTCCACTTCGCCGGACAGCATGGCTATACTCCGCCGCAGCTATGGTTCGCTTGGCAGCTACTGTACAGTACTGTACTTCGTGCGGTACGGTCGCAAACCCACACGCTGCGAGGCTGGTGCTGCTCGATTCTTGCTCCCTGGTCGCAACAGCTGGTGGTGGGGTCGAGCGGGGCCGCGTATAAATGCTTGGCACGGATAGGCTAAAAGCTCAACCCTAGACGCCAGCACGAGAGCCCTCAGCCCATGCCCAATGCCCAATGCCCATGGAGGGGTGGTCGCGAGGAGCGAGGAGCTGGCTCGACGACGTGGATGATGGTGATAGGGTAACCCGACAAAAGCCACCGTCCTTGAGTGATCGGCGTTCGCGATGAGGGTTCCCTGATAAGCTGATAGGATGGACCACAGCGACAGCGACTCGGACGAGGCGGCCTCAATTTCCAATTGCGGTTCCTCGTCGCTCCTTCGTCGCCCGCTGAGCGTCTCCCATTTTGCGTCCCTTTGCTCTGGCGGAATGACAGCATCTTTTTGGCACTTCTCGCCTGAGGCCCACTGGCGATGACAAGCGCATGAAACACGCCATCCACCCCGGTCCCCGCCACTGCTGCTGGTGAGGCCGGTTCCTCTGTTGATTCGTCGTGTTCCAGCTGCAGAGCGGCAATGTGCATATGCATGCAAGTGCGCTGGCGCACATTCAAGCACTCAGGGACCGCTGCCGGGAGTGGAGAGCGATGGGATAAGAAAAATCGAGTGTGAAAGTGCAGGGATTTCTGGAGGCGGTGAACTTGGAGAATACGTGGGTCACGTATTGCCAATGATTTTTCATGAGCAAGAGTAAGACAATGAATTACAGCTCACAGGGCTCCATTTAGAAAACGGGAAATGCTGCCATTTCGAATTGGACGTCGGATGAGAGTTCGGGAAGTCGAGTACAGTATGTATGAGACGACGGACGACCTTCTAATCTTCCATTTGGAAATCCATGGTGTTTCGGGGAGCCGCATCGACGCCAGTGGCATGCCGGGAGGATCTCCAATACTTCCGCTGGTGGATCACGAGGCTTTCTGGGAGATCACCTTTATGATCAAGGCTACCTATCCACTCTCCGCGAAAAGAGAGTATTAATGTAACCCGTGATCATGACTATCCCCAATCCGGCGCCTGAAACGGTATCTATCATGTGCTCCTCAGAACTATCAGTCCTCAGATATTCATTATAAAGTTTGCTCCCAATATCCAATCCGGGATCTTCTCAAGGGATGCTTAATGACGCAACCTTTTCCCAAGGCCAAATCGAGGAGGTAGAGGTGCCAGATGAGACAAGAGGCTTATCGAAGAACCTCAGCTGGAAACCAATTAGGTCCAACCAACTGTTGGAATGGTTTGTTGAAGTTCTATTCCTCAATCTCGGACACTTGCTTGAATCCTTCCAACGGTTTGTCGTGTGTGATGTTCCTTGCGTCGTGGCAAGGCGGAAGGCGTCAATTTCGAAGCTCTGACAAGGGGTGGGCGTGTGACAAGTCGAGAGATATCTTCCACCAACAGTCATGTGTAACATTTTGATCAAGATCCCCTTAAAAGTTTACTGCGACCCCAACCAAGTAAATTCTGAATCAAGGCGAATAAAGGGATGGCGTTAATCGTTTGAGAAAGTTCTATTACGGGACAAATTGGACGGTCCGTCGCTGCTCTCTGTAGCCAGTCTTCTTCGACCACGAATATGGACGGCGAGACGACGGCAGACTTTTGGCTGTCACAAGGCTCTTGGTCGAAATACGATATCAAAAGCTGAGACAAGGCGGAAATCAGAGCAATCATGGCCACGCCTCAAATGGGACCTCTATGGCTTTCAGCATGGCACAATTACTGTTGGCAAATCTCGGAAACGACCTTCGAATATTAATCTTACCTCAGCATTCACATTTGATACGTTAGTGGCTGTCGATTTCTCCCGCCGTTGACGAAGACCAACCCGACGAAGCCAAAATAATCTCCATGTGAGAAATGCCGATCTGACTTGCACGTCGCTTTGAACCCTGACCATTGACCCTGGTTCGTACATCGGTACATGACTACTACTGTAAGAGCAAACAGCGGCGGGCAGAAAAAAGTCATGGAGTTTTATGAGGCCATATCGGGATGGAATTTCCAGCCGTTTTTTCTAGTTCCTGCACGTGTGCTTCTATGCGCAATCCTCAAGACTTCCACCCGTCTTCTCTGCCGTCTTGCTGCTTGGCACAGTGTCTCTCCGCCTGTAGTGTCTACGGGGGGCGTGAGTAAATTCCCATCACGCAGCAGGAAGTGTTCGACCTGCGGCAGGTAGACGAGCAGCTTGATGATCCTAGAGCGGGGCCCTGCATCCACCAGCAGCCCCCACAGTTGCAGAATGGAGAGAGAGGATGCCGTCCATTTTTCAAAGATTTTCTCCTGCCAACGTAACCTAGGAGCTTAGGGAGGCCTGTAAATGGATCCCGGGTGCTGTAGGGGTGCGGATAAGCCTGTCCCACCCATTATTATCACTAACCCTCGTCAATTTCCAGGGATAGAATTTTGCAAGAATACTTCGTACCCTTCGGAATTGATACGCGGTCGATTCAGCTGAGTCGCCCACCACCTTCGGTACAGGAGGAATGCAACAGTCCCGAGACTTCCTGATCTTTTGTGTGCGCCGTAACTGGCAATTCCATTTCTACCCTTGCTAGGATCCGCATATGGGCAAAGGCCCGAGGTGAGGTCTACGGAAGTGCGGAAGTGATGCCCAAATCATTATGGCCTTGTGGGATAACTTGCCTTGTTTTTCTCTAGGCACTTTTCGGTTTCTAGGAGCGTGAAATATCGTTGACTCTAGAGAGTAGGAGGCCTTATATAAATATTATTAGATCTAATTCAATACAGAAAAATTCCCAAGCCAGCTACATTACATACATACATACATACATACATACATACGTACATCAACTGCTGCCGGCCTGCCTGCCTGCTTTACCGATCAAGCCAGAGCTGCATCATCTGCCTGTGGCGGGATCCGGTTCTGGCCAGAAGCTCAACTCGTTGCTGCACTCCGGACTTTTGCCAACGAAACTTTCATCTAGCCCGCATTGGCGATTCAACCTTCTGCACAGTGCGGCAGAACGAAGGCAATCGGAGAATTCCTTCGCCCTACCTACAGTCCGGCTTGTGCTCTGTGCGTTACCATCAAGCTTGATCGCTGCACTGCGCCTGCGCTGCACTGCACAAGGATTCTTCTGCAAGCTTTACATCTCTTCCTCGCACCCCCATAGGGAGTCACTCACATACAACCAGCAGTAGATGTACAGTACCAGTACCTAGAATCCTTCTTCGTGGGGAACAATTGTAGTAGTAGACAATGTACATGTACGTATCTATGATTCTATTAGACGAAAGCATACGAGGGCGGACCACCTGCTTCCCTCACTCGACTAGCTGAGCTGCATAGGACGGGACAAAGAATCTGCAAGATCGCATTGCGCATGGGATAGGGCCAGACAGCCGCATGCTACCTCCTTACAACTTCTACGCGCTTCGGAGAAAGCTATGACGATTCGATTCTTGGTTGTTGGTTGACAACTTGACTTGACATTGCCAATTTTGACAACTGGATCCTTTTTGATTACAGTAGGCAATGGTTGGCGGATCCGATTATTCATCAGATAGGACGTCTGAGAGGCGAGGGGTCTGAGAGGACGAGAATAATAATACCAGTAGCTACCTCGGACTTTTATTACCATCATCAGCGCCGTCGGCTAGTCGGCAACAGTAAATTTACTTCGCAGTCGTGACTTGTGAGGAGGGTTGCCCCATTGATCTCCATTTTCTCCACTATCAGTCTATCGGCGTCAGGCTGGATCTGGTCCGGATCCGCGCTGGCCAGAACGCTCAACCCCGTTCAATTTTTGGCGCCGCTACTCCCCCTGCAGCCTCACACGGGCTCTGATTGCTGCCAACGTCGCCATTCTCCAGCGCGGAATTGGCGCTGAAAGCAATTCCAAACTCGAGGCTTGGCCTGTTCTCCGTTACCCTCACGTTTGTAAGCGCGGGTGTTTATGACTTGACGATAGTGTAATAATAATAGAAGTCGAGAGCTGCACCTGCAGGCCAGGCTTCGCCCAAGGGCCGCCAAAGCAAAAGTTTCAAAAGCTTTCGTGGTGGGTTGAGCCAAGGGGGGTTTTGTGCTGTCATTGTCCAGATTGTTCTTGGGTCGTGGTGGGCGTGCTCGTCCCGGTGGATAGTGGATAGTGGCTTGCTTTTCAGAGGAGCAAGGCGGCGCTGGGACAGCGACTAGTGTAGATGATTCACGATCCAACGTGGATCTTGGTTCTTGCGGTAGGGTAGAGGAGGGTAGAGGAGGGTACAGTACGGTACAGTACGGTACAGTACGGTATACTGTAGTACGCAGTACCACTGTACTGGACCAGTAAAGTACGAAGTTACTGTACAGTCCTGTAATGACCTCTGACCTCTGACCACCGACCACCGACCACCGACCACCGACCACTGACCAGAACGTGGGCGCGGGTGCAGGTGCAGGCGGCATCGCATCGCAGAGTGGAGTCGCGGGGCCCCTAGCTCAAACGTAAATTCTGACAGGACTGTGGACCTGCGGTTGTCGGCGAACGGTACGAAGCATTCAAGCATTCACTCTACTCGCGCTGAATGCTGATTGAACCGCCGCGCAGCGCCAGCCCTTCTCCACTTTTCCAGACGACGGACTTTTCACAGGCCTCGCTCTCTTCACTGCTCCAAACCCAGCAGCACCGCGGGCTCAGCCACCTAGTGGACCTATGATTTGTTAATCAGCATTGTTATTATTCACTTCGTTGTTCCCCTTCCCAGCAGTCGAATCACTCTGGTCACCGCACCGTACCGCACCGCACCGTAGCGCACCTCACCACCTCACCTCACCCTCTCTGCTCTCTTCACCTTCAGCCCGCGTACCTAACCCCGTCGCCGTCTCAGCAGTGAGCACCCCCTTCCGGCCTTGCTGGACCATTGCACACACCGGGCCCTTTTCTCAACGACCCTCCGCAACTGGCAACTGCAACTGCAACTGCAACTCCAGCTGCAACTCCAACCCCAACCCCAACGGAGCAGCCAGAACAGAAGGACGAACCAGCGGTACTCAGACTCAGACTCGCTCGAACGCTGGCCTTCGCTGCGCGTCCAGTCAGCAGTGGTCCTGTTTCTCGTCCCATTAACCCCCTTCACGGTCTCCGGCCACTGGACGCCCTCGTTTAGCACATCGCTCAGTAGCGCGACAGGGGGGCTGGATTTTGGCGCGACCGCACCGCTCGGCTTCCAAGGGAAAATCGGCCACGGGCACGCACGGCGTGGGAGCAGCAGCAGCGCGAAGTTTAAAAAAGCTTGGAGCGCTGTTGTTCTCTGCCCTCTGCCCTTCTGGACCTCTGCGGCGCACTAGGACCGAAAGGCGCTCGCTCCTCCGCCCCTCCCGGCCCGCCTGTGCCAGTCTGCCAGGGGGGGGGGGGGGGGGGGGC
>Ga0302325_10032293_pt1 | contig 10754 bp, 12 predicted proteins | sample Palsa_T0_2_FD_201948 | JGI IMG/M metagenome (GOLD analysis project Ga0302325, IMG submission 201948) | Peat permafrost microbial communities from Stordalen Mire near Abisko, Sweden - Palsa_T0_2 | ecosystem: Environmental > Terrestrial > Soil > Palsa > Peat permafrost | place: Sweden: Abisko...
CCGCCGGGGCTTCTCGTCCGGGATGCCTATCTGGCCTACGAAAGCGGCGCGACCACGCTGCGCCCGTACGCTAGCCTCCTCGGAGTCGACGTGGATGAACTCAGGCAGGCGCTTGAGGCCGAGGAAGGGGTTCCTGGCGCCTTATGACCGACCACCTGTTCCCCGACAACACGGTGTTGTGCAACTTCGCGGCCGTGAATCGTCTCGACCTACTGAAGTCGGTGCTCAGCGGGCGCGGCAGGTGGACTGAGGCCGTGGCGTACGAGGCCGGCCGGTCCGCGGCGAAGCTGTCGCCGCTCCTGACGCTGCCCTCCGAAGGCTGGCTCGATGACCCGATCGAGATCACCAAAGCATCGGACATCCGGAAGATCAACCAGATCCGGCGAGCGGTCTTCGACGGAACCGACGATGACCCGCTGAAGCATCTCGGCGAGGCGCAGACCTGCTACGTGATCAAGAACTGGGCGTCGTTCGCGGGCTCCTGGTGGATCTCGGATGACCGGGAAGCCCTGCGGTACGCCAAGTTCCAGCACATCACCACGCGCGAGACGATCGACATGATGTGCATCGCCGTCGCGGGCGGGGATATCAGCGCGGGCGGCGCCTTCGACCTGATGAACCAGATGGCGGACGCCGACCGGTACCTGCGGCTCCCGCAGTCCGTCGAGGAACTACGGCGCTGACCGAGACCTTCCTACCTCCTCGGCAATAGCGTTCGGAAGGCCGAGAGCTACGGATTACCCTTGGTCCGCATACACCGCCGCTGTGTTACGGCTGGAGACGCCAGATGGCGTGATGCGGGTGAAACCGGCGGCGGCTGGCCAGACCCGGAGTGAGCACCCAGCTCCGCTGGCCAGACGATATGCGCGATAACTGCGCACAACCCTCAAGGTTAGGCTCCCGGCAAGGAGAACGCCGACATGACCCGGCGACTCGGCAGTCCAGCCTGCGTGCATGTGATTCTCAGGCGCTGATGGTGAAGGCGGCTTCGTAGCCGAGGGCAGCTAGGTCCTCGTAGACGATGGTGGGGGCGACGCGGTTCCACCGGTGGCCGAGGAGGAGCGCGAGGCCCATTGGCGTGGCGAGGAAGAGGTGGACCCGCGGGTGGTCGTGGGCCGCATGGCGCGCGTGATCGCGGAGGCCGACGGCCAGCGCGGAGGCCTGTTCTGGCCCGGCGACGGCGTTGTCACGCGGGCCCCCAGGCGGTCCGAGAACGACCAGCCGGCCGACAGGAATTTGCCGGTCGAGCAGGAATGCCTGGACGTCGGCGGTCATCGTGGTGGCGATCTCGATGGCGATCGCGATGTCGTCGCCTTGCCCGATGGCGTAGTCGGCGCAGGTCGGCGTGATCGGCGTGGTGTACGGCGCGTCCGAGGTCCAGGGCGTGCCGCGCTGCATGACAGCGATGTCGGTGCTGGTGACCATCCGGAGCGCGGTGCCGACGGTGAAGGCTGGCGCCAGGCGGAGGCTGCCGGTGATGGCGACGTGCGATGCTGCGCCCAGTTGGCCGGGGATGTCCTGGATATCGGCTTGCAGCTGCTGCCAGGTCGCTGGCGGCTTCGGGCGCCGTTTGGCGTAGGCGTCGGGCCCGTCGAAGCGGTCGACCCAGTCGATGGCGTGCGCGGCCTGGGCAGCGAGGCGGTCCGGGGCGAGGGTGGCGATGGACACGATCGTGCGGGTCGGCCCGGCGCGCAGCCCACGGTTGGTGACGGCGTCCTTGATGGCGTCGAGGCCGAACTCGCGCCGGCCGGCGACGACCTGCTCGGCTACCCAGTCGGCCCCGGCGGCGAGGGCTAGGTCGTCGCTGCGCAGCCCGGCCGCGAACATGGTCAGCTTGACGGTCTCCTCCAGGTGCATGCGGTCGCGGGCCAGGTCGAAGTCCAGGACGGCCAGCAGGTCCAGTAGTTCGGCTTCGGTCAGGCTGGCGGCCTGGGCCCATGCGGCCCGTGCTTTCCCCCGTGCGGACGCCGGGCCGCCCGCGTTGGCTCGGGGCCGGAGGAGGCGGGTGCGGGCGTCTCGGCCGGAGAGGAGGGGGTCAGCCGGGTCGGGAGCGCGGTTGGTGATGATCGCCAGCTCCACCGGGTCCCCTGTGGCGGTGAGTTCGTGCCAGGCCGCGGCGATTTTCGCGAGGATGGACGGACCGCCGGCTCTGCTCGGTGCGGTCAGGTATGCGCCGTTGACCGGGGTGTGGCTGTCGACGGCGTATTTGACCTGCTTGTAGCTGTGCGGGGGCCGACGGCGACGGACGACGACGTCATCGAGGTTGCCGGCGTCGTCTGCTTCGACGCCGACGCTGACGGCGGGGTTGCTGGCGCCGGTGGCGGCATCGTGCAGGACGGTGAGGCACGCGTGCCAGGCCACCAGCCACTGGTAGCGGTCGCCGGCGACGCGGGCCCCGCTGGGGCTCGGTACGGGCAGCGGGCCCGTCATGGGGCCTGCCGGAACTCGGGAGTCGGGTCGGTGCTGGCCGCGGCCGCGAGCAGGATGTCGGCGGTGAGCGGCTTGTCCGGGAAGGCGGTGAGAATGGCCGCCGGGATCAGCCGCTGGGTGAGGTCGGAGTAGCTGAAACCGGGCCGGTCACCGTCCGGGCCGGTGAGGGCGGCGAGCTTGCTGATCGCCTCGGTGCCGATCCCGGCACCGGCGAGGGCGCCGGCCAGGACGGCGTGCCGCTGGGCTTCGTCGGGCCGGCTGAAGTGGAAGATCGCGGCGGCACGGCGCAGGACCGCCGGGTCGAGCGCTCGTTCCCGGTTGGTGCACAGGATGACGAGCACCGGGACGGCTTCGCCGGCCAGGGTATCCACGCCGGCCAGCAGCGCGTCGACGCCTGCGCGGTCCTCGTGGTGCATCTGCTCGGCGGCGCGGGACTGGGCGAGCGCGTCGGCTTCGTCGACGACCAGGATGAACACTGAGCCCGGCCCGCTGGCGCCGCCGGCCTTGCGGCCCCGGGTGAGCAGGTGGGCGAAGGCGTCGCCGATCAGGGTGGTCATCTCCCCGACCAGGCCGCTGCCGCGGGCGGTCAGCTTGAGCCGGTAGAGGAAGACCGGCAGGTTCAGGGAGTCGGCCAGGTCGCAGCCGAACGATTCGGCCAGCGCGGTCTTGCCGCAGCCGACGTCGCCGGCGAACACGAACAGCGGCGACCGGTCGGTGAACAGCGCCAGGGCGGGCAAGCCACCAGGGTGGTGTTCGGCCGCCCACGCGCGCAGCAGCCCGGGATCGGCGAGCAGGCCGGCCTCCCGGCGGAGCCGGTCCTTGATGTCATCGAGACCGACGAGCCGACGGTACCGGTCGGCCCGGACCGGCTCGGGCAGCTCGATGACGGGATGGAACAGGTCCTCGATGGTGCTCACGAGTCCTCCATTCCGAACGCGATGAACAGGTCGCGGGTCACCCCGGCGCCATTGCGTCCGTATCCGTGACCGGACTGGCTCGTACCGAGCCCGGCCACTGGTTCGTCGGCTCCGACGCGGTGGACGGGCAGGACGTCACGGACCGCATCCTGCTGCGCCGCGGTGAGGGCGCGGAAGGCCGGGCTGTAGGTGAGGTAGCTAGAAAAGGGGTACCCGGCGACGGCCGCCCCGGTGGGGAGCTTGCCGGGGCGGTCATCGAGGAGGTGGCCGCCCGTGGTCGCGGTGTAGCGGAGCCGCAGCTTCCACGAGTTCGTGGCCGTGTCCAGGAACCCGTAGTCGACCGTGCCGAGGTAACGGTCGCGAAGCATCAGCGCGGCTTCCTCGGCGAAATCGGCGATGCTTTCCAGGCTGGGGCGGCCGTACAGGATGTTCAGGAGCCGGAGGTCGGCGCCGACCTTCGCGCCGACGTAGCGGGCGTCGGTGACGGTGAACGTGGCCGTCCTGGTGGCGGTGGCGGTCATCAAGCTCCCTCGAATCCCGGGCCCAGCACGGTCCGCCAGGCGTCGTTGGCCTCGCCCTTGGTGGGGGCCACCGCAGCCCAGGTGATCTCCTCCAGCGCGGTGGTCGCCGTCTTGACCAGACGCTGCCGGTCGGATTCGGTGTAGGTCCGGGCGACGTTGTTCGCCGGGTTGACCGGGTCCCAGACCTGGATCGGTTTGCTGTCCGAGGTGACCTCGGCCTCCTTGCAGAAGTCGGTGAAGATGACCGGAGTGCGCAGCCCCGTCCGCGCGATGTAGCCGAGCACCTGCTCGAACGCGCGGGGGTAGTCATCCACGGCCAGCGGCTCGCCGTTCCAGCCCTGGTCCCACAGGTAGGCCACGATGAGCTCGAGCAGGAAGCTCTTGCAGCGCAGGTCGGAGTCGTTGCGCTTGGCCTCCCGGATCCAGGCCTTCAGCAGCCGGATCAGCTCCCGGTAATTCGGGCCCGCGGCGGCCCGGCGGGCCCGGATGAAGGCCAGGTGCAAGGTCACCGAGGTCAGGACCCGGTCGCCCTGCCGGGTGATCAGGTAGCCGCAGTCATCCGGCGCACCCTCGTACAGCACTGGCGCCACGTCAATCTTCAGTCCCGACCCGCGCAACGTGATCCCGACCGCGTGCTCGGAGATGACGAAGTCCTCGGCGTCCTTGGTCGCCCCGTACACCTCGATGCACCGGTCCCGCGTCCACTCCAGCAGGCCGCGCTCATCGGCATCGGTCCCGCCGACGCTGGACGCGCGGACATACAGCGCGACATCGGCATCGGACCCCTCGCCGCGCCGCCGCCGGATCGCCGTGTGCTTGGCGGTGCTCCCCGACCCGCGGAGTTTCACCAGGTCATATCCCGGATGGGCGTCGACGTGGGCCTCAAGCCGGGCGCGCAGGTGGTTAACCTGCCTGCGGCGCTTGCTGGCCTCGTCCGCGGGGATATTGACCTTGTTCTGCGCGTGCGCGGCGAGCACGGCGTGATCGACATGGGGATCGGGCATCGGCCGTCCTTCCTATGTAAGTGTGCGGGGACGGCCGGCAGCCGCGGGCCCCCCGTTTGCCTCATGCACCGCTGGTGCGGCTCGCCACCCCCGGCCTTGCCAGCGGAACATCAGAAAGCACTTTAGATTTCCGCATCAGTTTCGTCAAATTACTCAGCAGTAACGGTAACTTTGTTACGTGTCGGTAGCCGATGCCGGGGAAGTGATCACCAACAATGGGGGAACGACGGACCTGATGGGCAACAGGAACGAGGAGAGCGTGGACACCCTGGCATTCGAACCAGAGCGGCTACGCCTGGCCCGGGAACTCAAAGAATGGAGCCAGGCCGACCTCGCGGCGCGACTGGACGTGACACCCGCCGCGGTCAGCCAGTTCGAGACCGGCGTCACCCGGCCCGGCACCGACGCGCTGGACCGGATGACCAGCGCTCTCGGCGTGCCTGCCCAGTTTTTCTCGCTGCCGGTCACCGAAACCCACGACGGATGGTTCCGGTCGCTGCGCCGGACCTCGGTCACCCACCGGCGCCGCGCCCGGGCACTCGCCTACATCGCCCACGACCTAGCGGTGGCCGCCGGGGCACCCGGGCTGCCGCCGGTCCGCCTACCCCAGATACCCGTCACCGGCCTGGCGGCCCCTGACGGCGAACTCGAGGAAGCAGCCCGGCAGGTAAGGCAAGCGTTCGGCATGCCCAGCGGCCCGGTACCCAGCGTCGCCCAGACCCTCGAACAGCACGGCATCCTGGTCATCCGCCTCCCGCTGGACACCGCCGACGTCGATGCCTTCTCGCTCCCCTTCCACGACCGGCCCGTCGTCGTACTCGGCACCGACAAGAACGACCGGGCACGATCCAGGTTCGACGGCGCTCACGAACTCGGGCACCTCGTCGTCCACGGCGACCAGATCTGGGGCGTCAAAGAGGTCGAGCACCAGGCCCACGCCTTCGCCGCCGCCTTCCTCATGCCCGCCGACGACATCCGCGACGAACTACCCGACCGCGCCGACTGGCCCGTCCTGTTCCAGCTGAAACAAAAATGGCAGGTATCACTAGCGGCCCTCCTGATGCGGGCCCGGACCCTCGGCCGCATGAGCCCGAACAATTACCTGACCGCAGTCAAGGCAGCCTCAGCCCGCGGATGGCGACGCATGGAGCCGGTACCGCTAGGAAAACCCGAACAACCCACCTGCCTGAAACGTCTCCTGGCAACACCAGCCGGACACCAAGCACTCGAATTGCTCCCACACGACGTCGTCGACGCGCTAGCCGCCGCCACGACAACCCAGTCAGTCCCCATCTAGGCCCGGTACTCGGCATCCGCGTTCGGTCGCAGCCCCCAGGATTCCTACCTTCCCGCAGTCGACTCACGGCCTTCGCCGAGCCATTCCGGCGAAATTCCGTAATGGCCGCACGGTAGCCCAATTGGGGGTCTAACTGGCAGCCAACTAACACCGTCGTCCGACCATGCCCAGCCACACTAAGCCACGTATACCTGTTCAGACGGCACATAAAGCCTCGTCCGGGGTCATATGACGACACCACGACTTCGCCAGATCGTCAAACAGGTCCACAGGGCAGGAATGTTCTCGTTAGTAAGCGCCCGGCCTACTCCAGCTTGCATCGGATCTTGCCGCTTACGGCAGTCATCACGATGCTGAACTCAACAGGTGCCTGGTTATCTGCCAGGATCCGGTAGGAGAGCCGCCACTGTCGACCAGGGTCGAAGCGCCACAGTAGGCCGCGGTAGAAACCACCCATAGAGTCTCGGCTGAACGCACCGACATGAATGAGGCCGTCGGATCCGGTCGCAGCTGTGGCGATTACCCAGTACTCCTCGTGCCCCGGTGGCAAGTCAATGCCGATTCGCGGGTCTCCGCCTTTCAGTCTGGGTACCGGCTGAGGCAGGTCAATTGGAGGAAAGCTCCCTTCAATCGGCGGATTCGCCGGTGACATCCCCTTCCACTCCAGCCGGACGCCGACCACAAAGGGGTTACCGGGGGGATTCCGAATGCCCACCCGGTGCTCGATCTCAATTTCGCGCTCATCTGGCTGCCGATACGGCTCCTCCTGGAGGTACCACGGCTCAAGCGGCAGCAGGACCGGCTTGGTAGCGGCTTCCAGTTCGCGGCGCGCCTCCTCCCGTTCGCGCTGAGTCTTCCCCCAGTCGGCATGCGCGTTATCTAGATCGGTACGCGTCCTTTCCAACTCGCCGCGCGTGTTCTTCAGGTCGGATTCAGCCTTCTGGGCACGCTGCTGTGCGGCATCGCGCTCCATGCGCACATCATGGAAAGCCCAGATGATCGCCACGAGGAAGCCGCCGGCCAGCAACGGTACCCAGATCCATAGCGGGATAGGAGGCTGCGGCGGCTTCGCGCTCGGTTTCTGTAGGTCGCCAGCAACTGCGGAGATGATGCCTAGGATGCCGCCGATCACACCGACCGCCAGCGCGTAGAAGTGGCGGGCGACCTTGAGGCAGAACTCCCGCAAGCTGCCCAGAACGTTGCGCACGTCCGGCAGCCTACCGGCATCGGGTTCGTCATGTCCCGCACGGCACCGCAATCCCTACTAGGGTGCCTGAGTTTGTCAGGTAACATGACCGAATTTCAGCTGCCGGAGCGTGACGTCCTGCCTTTCTTCGAAAATCAGATTTCAGTGTTGCCCGACCAATGAAAGGCAACATAAATGAGGGCGATCCAGCTGGCTACCTTTACCGGCGCCGTCCGTGAAGACCGGGAGACGGTTTCACGGTCACCTAAGTGACGAGTGCCTCCGAAGGACGACTGCATCTTGTCTCGGACGTCTCGGACGTCTCACTGCGGTCCTGCCGCGTAGTAACCGGGTCCTGACACTCTGACGCATTCTGCGTGCATGACTACGCGTCCCAGCCCACGCAGGGGGACGCGAATCGCGCCGAGTGGAAGGAATTCCATGAACCATCAAATTCTCGTCGCCGCACTTGCCGAGGACCGGTGCCGCCGCTGTCCCTGTGGGGCTGTTGCTCAACAGCCCCACAGCCTGTGCCGCGAATGCCAGGCAGTCACCGTCTGGCGCCGCGAGACCAAACGCACCAGGCGCCGCAGCGCTCCCAACTGGATACGTACAGGGACCCTCAAAGCCCGACTCCTCGCACGGGTGGCGTTGCTGCTTCAGTTCATCGGCAAGCGAGTGGAGAGCTGATGCTTACCGCGTTGATCTTGGTTGTCTCCGCCGTCATCGCCCTCATTCTGATCATGCTTGCCGTCGTGGTCGTCGCTATACGACAAGAATCACGTGACACGGAGATACGCAACGTGGCACCGAGCCTGATCGCCTTCATGGTTCGGCGGCTGCTCGGGGTCACCGTACGCAGACCGACTCTCCCTGCAGACAGCACTGACCGGGAAGAGGAATGGTCGGCGGACATGCCACCAGCCACTGCACGAAGCCGTCCGCCAGGCGGGAGGAGGTGAGAAACCACTGCAGGCATACACCGTCGAGCAAGTAGCGCAGATGCTGCACGTCGGCCGAGACAAGGTCTATTACCTGCTCAGGACCGGCCAGCTACGCAGCCTCAAAATCGGCAAGTTGCGCCGGATCACCGAACAGCAGCTGACTGAGTTCATCGCTTCGCTCGACAAAGCCGTTTCATTAGGGACGTCTAGGGACGTCTATGCGGTAATATGGCGGTTGGGGAGCTGAGCCAAGCGAGAGGAGTATCGCCTGTGGCTGCACGCACACCCAAGCCGAAGCGGCGCCGCGAGCGCGGCGACGACGGCATCTCTTGGGATAAGGCCAACAAGTGTTACGTCGGCACCATCTCGCTGGGTTACGACGACACCGGCAAACGGCTACGGCGGTATGCCCGCGGCAAAACTAAGCAGGAGGTCAAGGACAAGCTCAGCGCGCTTCACGACGAGATCAAGGCCGGCATCTGGACACCGGCCACTTACACCGTCAAGCAGTGCGTCATGGATTGGCTGGACTCGTTGGAACTCGATCCGCACACCCTGGCCACGTATCGCGGCCAGGCCGAGAAGTGGATCTATCCGAAGATCGGCGCGACGAAGCTGGCGGACTTCAAGGCCACCGATGCCGACCGGTTCTTCAGGGACGTCGCTAAGGTACTCAGCAAGTCATCGCTCGTGAAGATCAAAAGCACGCTTGCCAGGTCGATCCGCCGGGCGCAGAAGTACGACCTGATCGGCAGGAACGTCGCGGAACTCGTCGACCTGCCGAAGGGACAACCGGGGCACCCATCGCGCGCCATGACCGAGGCGCAAGCCAGCAAGGTGATCCAGGCCGCCAGCGGCCAGCCGGCCGGCTACGCCAAGGTCGTGAAGGTGAGCCAGGGAAAGTCCGCGGCGACTCACGCCGCCTCCGAGACCGGCGAGCTGGCGTGCGGTACGTGGACGCGCCTAGGCGCTCCCGTGAACGAGATCGGCACCGATCTGGCTACCACCACCTGCCGGTTCTGCCGCGCGGCACTCGGGCTCGACGCCGATGCGGCCGCGAACCGAAGGCTCGAAGCCCTGTTCGTGCTGTCGATCACGCTCGGCCTGCGCCCTGGCGAGCTGCGCAAACTTGCCTGGGATCATGTGGACCTCGACAACGAAGTGATCCACGTGTGGCGGTCGGCGAGCAGGACAGGCGACGTCAAGACCCCCAAGTCGAAGCGCTCGCTCATACTCCCGAAGCGCGCCGTCACCGCGCTCCAGGCGCATAAGAAGCGCCAGGCGGCCGAACGGCTAGCCGCGGGAACGGCCTGGGAACACAACAACCTCGTGTTCTGCCACGAGGACGGACGCATGTACACGAGCGACGCGCTCAACTGGCGGTTCAGCAAGATGACCAAGCGGGCCGGCCTCGGCCACTGGCACGCCCACGAGGGACGGCACACTGCGGTGTCGATCATGAGCAGCAACGGGGTCCCGCTCCAGGAGATCAGCGACACCGTGGGCCACAAGTCCACCCACGTGACCGAGACCGTCTACCGGCACGTGATCGTGCCTGCCATCCGCGGCGGGGCGACCGTCATGGATAACGTCTTCGGCGCAGATGTCCTGTCCCAAGCAACCTGAGTCACCCACGCTCGGTATATCAGCGTGGTTCATGTTGACTGGACGGTTTGCCGGACCGGATCGTCCCGCCGATCGGAGTCGTGAGGTACTTCCGCGTGCTCGGTGGCGATTGCGTCCGCCGCTGTCCTCGTGCAAGGCTCAGCCCTTGCCGAGGATGCGTCCGCGCCATGACATGTTGCGCCCATGACTCAGGTCAACGGGACCAACGAGCTAATGACTCAGATCCACGACGCCTGACTCAGGTTGGACGGGACAGGACAGCAGACGATGGTGACGACCAGCCGGGTACGGCTACGACCGCGTAGTCGCTTGGTTAGTCTCTTGATCTTGAAAGCCGAGTTCGAAAAACCTCGATGACCTGGAGCCCCGTTACGGAATCGAACCGTAGACCTTCTCCTTACCATGGAGACGCTCTGCCGACTGAGCTAACGGGGCATGTGTTCAGTTGTCGCGCCGAGGGTCTGGCCCGGTGTAACCTGCGCAAGGCATTCCTGGGCCGGCCTAGGAGAGCTTACCGTACTCCAGATACCGTTGCGCCGATGGCCGGGATCTGTCACGCCCGGTGACGCGTGGCCTTGCGCGGAGGCGTGCCGGGGCCACTGGCCACGTCCATGGACAGTTGCGAGAACACAGGCTGCCCTGAGATTCTCATCAGGAGTCCTCCCAGTGAACCGCACGCCTCGGCGTCAGTCGTCGTCCACACGACAGACTTTGTACCGGGGCTCACCCAGGTAACGGAGACGCCAGTGCCCAGCTCCGGCTCGCCGGTGGTCCAGCGCCGACGCCTTGCGGCAGAGCTTCGCCGGTTGCGGACCAGCACCGGGCAGAC
>Ga0302325_10032294_pt1 | contig 10754 bp, 12 predicted proteins | sample Palsa_T0_2_FD_201948 | JGI IMG/M metagenome (GOLD analysis project Ga0302325, IMG submission 201948) | Peat permafrost microbial communities from Stordalen Mire near Abisko, Sweden - Palsa_T0_2 | ecosystem: Environmental > Terrestrial > Soil > Palsa > Peat permafrost | place: Sweden: Abisko...
GGCCCCCCATGGCGCTGCCCAGGCCGATCATGGCCACCAGGGCGCCCGCGCTCACCAGGATGGGCGTGGCCCCGGGGAACCCGGCCACGGCCATGACGATCAGGCCGGCCACCACGAGGACACCTCCCCCCCAGGCCACCGCCCTCACCCCCGCACCCCCCCGAAACGGCGCTCCCGTCGCTGGAATTCGGCCACCGCCTCGTAGAGGTGCTGGCGGCGGAAATCGGGCCACAGGACGTCGGTGAACACCATCTCCGAGTAGGCCAGCTGCCACAGCAGGAAGTTGGAGATCCGGTACTCCCCCGACGTCCGCACCACCAGGTCGGGGTCGGGCTGGTCGGGGTAATAGAGGTGGGCCCTGATGGCCTTCTCGTCGATCCGGGGCGCCGGCGTGCCCTCGGCCACGAGCGCCCGCACGGCGTCGACGATCTCGGCCCGTCCCCCGTAGTTGAAGGCCATGGTGAGGGTCATGACCCGGTTGTCCTTCGTCAGGTCGGCCGACTCGTCCATCCGCCGCAGGACCCGGCGCGGCACGCGCCAGTCCCGCCGACCGGCGAAGCGGATCCGCACACCCTTCTCGTGCAGCTCGTCGCGCCGACGGACGAGAAGGGACTCGTTGAACCCCATCAGGTAACGGACCTCGTCACGGGGCCGACGCCAGTTCTCGGTGGAGAAGGCGAAGACGGTGAGCCAGCCCACCCCGATGGCCAGGGCCCCCTCGATGGTGTCGAGCAGGGCCTCCTCGCCCGCCGCGTGGCCGGCCGTGCGGGGCAGCCCCCGCTGGCTGGCCCAGCGGCCGTTGCCGTCCATGACACAGGCGACGTGGGCGGGCACGCCGGTGAGGTCGACGCCGTCGGGCGGCGGCGGGGGGTCGCTCGTCACGACGCGAAACTAGTTCCTGGCACCCGGCCCCCCGCCCCGGGGCCCGGCCCGTCGACGCCGTGGGATAGCGTCGACCCCGGACGTCCACAACGAGGTGGTGAGCTCAGCGCCATGAGCGGGGCGACGGCAGGGACGCTGCGGACCCACCCCCTCGGTCGCCGCGAGCCACGGCCCATCTCCGCCGGGTACCGGCCGTGAGCGCATGGTTCTGGCTCCTGGCCGCCGTCGTCTTCGTCGTCATCGAGATCACGAACCTGGCCTTCTTCGCCCTCTTCGCCGCCGCCGGGGCCATCGCCGGCGCCGTGGTGTCGGCCCTGGGCGGTCCGCCCGTGCTCCAGATCGTGGTGTTCGCCGTGGTGGCCCTGGGCGGCCTGGTGGCGCTGCGGCGCATCCTGCTCGGTGCCTTCGGCCATCGACGGGCCGGCGCCCTCAAGTCGGGGGTGGCGGCCCTGGTGGGCCAGCGCGCCACCGTGGTGGACCGGGTGGACAGCGCCGACGCCGGCGGCCGCGTCCACGCCCGGGGCGAGGACTGGCCCGCCATCACCTACGACGACACGCCCTGCGAACCGGGTCAGGTGGTGGAGGTCATCGACATCGAGAAGACCCGGCTCGTGGTCACCGCCTCGTAGAGAGAAGGAGCCTCATGTTCGCCAGCGCCAGCGGCACGGCCACCGGCATCATCGTCGGCCTCATCGTCTTCGTGCTCGTCGTCCTCCTGCTGTCGCGCTCGGTGCGCCTGGTTCAGCAGGGATACGTGGGTGTGGTGAAGCGGCTCGGGCAGTTCAACTCGATCCGCAATCCGGGACTGACCTTCCTCGTGCCCTTCGTCGACACCATCGTGCGGGTCGACATGCGCGAGGAACCGCGCCTCGGTGACCTCCAGGCCGTGATCACCAAGGACAACGTGAGCGTGCTCGTGAACGCCACCATCTTCAGCCAGGTGGTGGACGTCCGCCTCGCCCTCTACGAGATCAGCGAGTACCACGTGGCCGTCGACCAGCTGGCCCGGACGGCGCTACGGGCCGTCTTCGGCGGCATGACCCTGGACGAAGCGCTGAGCGAGCGCCAACGGATCAACGCCGAGCTCCAGGCCCACATGGCCTCGGCCACCGAGAAGTGGGGCGTCCGGCTAAACCGGATCGAGATCGTCGACATCGTCCCCCCTCAGAACATCGTCGACGCCATGGCCCTCCAGAAGGAGGCCGACCAGCAGAAGCGGGCCGCCATCTTGCAGTCCGAAGGCCAACAACAGGCGGCCATCAACACGGCCCAGGGACAGAAGCAGGCCAACGTCTTACGGGCCGAAGGGGAGAAGCAGTCGGTCATCCTGGCCGCCGAGGGCGAGAAGCAGTCCGTGGTGCTGCGGGCCGAGGGCAACAAGGAGGCCGAGATCAGGATCGGTGAGGGCCGCGCCGGCGCCATCGCCGCCGTCTACGCCGCCATCCATCAGGGGAACCCCACCCCCGAACTGCTGGCCGTCCTCCAGCTCGACGGCATCAGGACCATCGCCACCTCCGACAACACCAAGCTGGTGGTGCCGGTCGAGACGGCCGGACTCCTGGGCGCCGCCCAGGCGCTGCGGTCGGTGCTCGGGGCCGTGCCCGAAGCGGGGTCACCGGGGACGAGCGGCAACGGCGCCGGCCCGCCGTCGGGCTGAGACCTGGCGCGCTGTAGAGCGCTCGCCCTTAGAGCTTGCGGACCTTGGTGGCCTGCGGCCCCTTGGCCCCGGCCGTCGAGTCGAAGTCGACGCGCTCGCCCTCGGCCAGTTCGCGGTACCCCGTGCCGTCGATGGCCGAGAAGTGCACGAAGACGTCGGGCGACCCGTCGTCAGGGGTGATGAATCCGTACCCCTTCGTCGCGTTGAACCACTTCACCACGCCTTCGGCCATGTCATCGCCTCGTTTCTCCACGCACGTGCACTCTTGCGGGAGACTCAAACGTCAACCGACAACGACGCCCGGCCTGCGTGATCCTCCGAACGCTGGCGGGAAGAGTAGCCGACGCGTCCCGGCGGTGTCCGTGGTGCCGGGACCCCCGACGGTGCCGTCGCCGTCCCCCGGCGCCGACGCGACGGCGACGCGCGCGCCACCGGGTGCGACCACGACGCGCGGCGCGCCGAGAAGCCGGCCCCACGAACAGGGCTACCGTCGCGCCGGTGGGCCCGACCACCGATCTCACCGATGTCCTGGCCGCCGTGGCCCACGCGTTGCCCGGTGGCGGCGAGGACCGGCCCGGCCAACGGGCCATGGCCGAAGCCGTGGCCCGGGCCATCGACGAGGGGAGCCACCTCGTCGTCCAGGCCGGCACGGGGACGGGCAAGTCGCTCGCCTACCTGCTCCCCGCCGTCCGGTCGGGGCGCCGGGTGGTGGTGGCCACCGCCACCAAGGCCCTCCAGGACCAGCTGGCCACCAAGGAGCTGCCCTTTCTGGCCGAGCACCTGGGCCGGCCCCCGTTCTCCTTCGCCGTCTTGAAGGGCCGGTCCAACTACCTCTGCCGGCAGCGGGCGGCCGAGATCGCCGGGACCGGGGCCGGGGCCGACACCGACGGATCGGTGGAGGCGGCCGTGGCCCTGTTCGCCACCGACCCCGAAGCCATGGCGGGGGAACCGCCAACACCGGGAGGGCCGGGCGACACCGGGCGGGGGACGGGGACCGGCCCGGCCGGGACAGAAGGGCCGGGCTCGATGGCCACCCAGATCCGCTCTCTCATCGCCTGGGCCTCCACCTCGGCCACCGGCGACCGGGCCGAGCTCGACTTCGAGCCCGAGCCCCGGGCCTGGGCCGCCGTCTCGGTGTCGGCCCGCGAGTGCCCGGGAGCCTTCCGCTGCCCCTCGGGGACGACGTGCTTCGCCGAATGGGCCCGCACCCGGGCGTCCACGGCCGACGTGGTGGTGGTGAACACCCACCTCTACGCCACCCACGTGGCGGGTGGCGGGTCGGTCCTGCCCCCCCACGACGTCCTCGTCCTCGACGAGGCCCACGCCGTCGAGGACATCATGACGGCGGGACTCGGGATCGAGCTGACGGCCGGGCGGCTGCGGGCCGTCGCCCTGGCCGGTCGGGGCCTGGTGGCGGCCGACGACGCGGCGGTGGCCGACGCCGTGGCCGACGTGGCCGAGCGCCTCGACCGGGCCCTGCGCCCGCTGGCCGGCCGGCGTGTCCTGCCGGCGGACCCCAAGGCCGGGGCGGCCACCGCCGAGCGGTCCGAGCTCGAGGACGTCCTGGCCCTGGCCCGGGGGCGGGTCGGGGCCCTGCACGGCGCCGTCCAGGGCCAGAAGGCGCACCAGGCCACGTTGGACGAGGGCGACGGGGGTGACGCGGCGGCCCGGCGTACCCGCCTTCTGCTCGCCGTCGACCACCTGGTCGACGACCTGAGCGCCGTGCTCTCGCCCGATACCGACCACGTGACCTGGGTGGAGTCGTCGGGTCCGTCGGGTCGCTACGTGACGCTGCGCCGGGCTCCCATCGAGGTGGGACCGGTCCTGGCCGAGGCCCTGTGGCCCGAGGTCACCGCCGTCCTCACCTCGGCCACCGTGCCCCCCCTCGTCGAGGACCACCTCGGTCTACCCCGGGGCACCAGGCGGATCGACGTGGGCAGTCCCTTCCCCTATGAACGGTCCGCCCTGCTGTACTGCGCCGCCCACCTCCCCGACCGCCGCGACCCGACGGCGGCGGCCGCCCTCCACGACGAGCTCTGGGCCCTCATCACCGCCGCCGGAGGGCGCGCTCTCGCCCTGTTCACCAGCTGGCGAGCCATGGAGGCGGCGGTGAAGGCGCTGCGGCCGGCGCTGCCCTACCGGGTGCTGGCCCAGAACGACCTGCCCAAGACCAAGCTCCTCGAGGCCTTCGCCTCCGAGGAGTCGACGTGCCTGTTCGCCACCATGTCGTTCTGGCAGGGGGTGGACGTCCCCGGGGCCACCCTGAGCTTGGTGACCATCGACCGGCTCCCCTTCCCCCGGCCCGACGACCCGCTGCTCGAGGCCCGGCGCGAGCGGGCCGGTGACGGGGCCTTCCGGATCGTCGACCTCCCCCGGGCCACCACCCTGCTGGCCCAGGGGGCGGGCCGGCTCATCCGCTCCTCCACCGACACCGGAGTGGTGGCCGTCCTCGACCGACGGCTGGCCACGGCCGGCTACCGCCGGACGATGATCGAGGCGCTGCCCCCCATGCGCTTCACCACCCAACAGAGCGAGGCCGTGGCCTTCCTGAAAGCGGTGGCGGCGCCCGCTCAGTAGCCGAGCCGCTCGATGGTCTCGGGCCGCTGCTGCCACCGTTTCTCGACCCGGACGAAGAGCTCCAAGTAGGCGCCCGGCGGGAGCTGGGCGCGCACGGCGCTGCCCACCGCTTTCAACACCAGGCCGCCCTGGCCGATGACGATGCCCTTCTGCGACTCCCGTTCCACCAGGATCTCCACCCGGATCCGGGGCCACTCCCATTCGGTGACGCGGCAGGCGATGGAATGGGGCAGCTCGTCGCGCACGGTGGCCAGGAGCTGTTCGCGCACGAGCTCACCCACCCAGAACCCCTCGGAAACGTCGCTCGTCATCTCTTCGGGGAAATACGGCGGCCCCGGGGGCAGCAGGTCGAGGACGGCCGTCACCAGCGCGTCGACGCCCTTCCCGGTGGCCGCCGACACCGGGAAGTACTGCGCTCCCCCGTCGAGAGACTCCCCGTCGATCGACACCCGGTCGATCGACGCCGTGTTGTCGGGCGATGCCGTGTCGTCGGGCGATGCCGTGTCGTCGGTCCCTTCGAGAATGGCGTGGGCCTCGGCCAGCTGTCGGAGCACCTGGCCGGGAGAGGCCCGGTCCACCTTGTTCACCACGAGCAGCAGACGCGAGAGGTCGCCGCCGGTGGCGCTGGCGCGCGACGACGCCGCCGCCCTTTGCAGGACGAGGCGGTCACCGGGCCCGATGGAGGCGGTGGCGTCGAGGACGGGGACGACCACGTCGATATCGTCGAGTGCCTCGCCGACCTGTTCGTTCAGGCGGCGGCCCAGAGCCGTCCGGGGCCGGTGTAGACCCGGGGTGTCGACGAAGACGGCCTGGAAACCGGGGCGGTGGAGCACGCCGCGGACCGAGCGCCGGGTGGTGTTGGGCTGCGGCGAGGTGATGGTGACCTTGGTCCCGAGGATCTGGTTGATCAAGGTGGACTTGCCCACGTTCGGTCGACCGACGACCGTCACGAACCCCGATCGCAGCGTGTCGGTGTCCACTTATCACTCCCGACGGGCGTGGGCGCCGTGGTCGGTGGCCGGGGACCGATGGTGCTTGGCCGGGGGGACGATCCGGATCCGACCGACGCGGTTGCCCTCCACCCGTTCGGCCACCAGGGTGAGCCCGTCCACCTCGACCGACTCCCCTTCGACGGGCACCCGGCCGAGGACGTTGAACAGCAGGCCCCCCACCGTGTCCCAGTCACCCTTGGGCAGATGGGCGTCGACGAGCTCGCTCAGCTCATCCACGGCCAGGCGGGCCGAGACCGAGTAGGCACCGTCGTCGAGGGCCAGCACGGGAGCCTCTTCGACGTCGTACTCGTCGACGATCTCCCCCACCAGCTCCTCGATCAGATCCTCCAGGGTCACCACCCCGGCCGTTCCCCCGTACTCGTCGACCACCACGGCCAGGTGGTACTTGAGAGCCTGCATCTCGCGCATGAGGGCAGCCACCCGTTTGGTCTCGGGGACGAACCGGGCGGGCCGCACGTACTGGCCGACGGGCTCGTGGCCGTGGCCCTGACGCTCGGCCCGGATGAGGTCCTTGGCGTGGGCCACGCCCACGATGTCGTCCACGTTCCCGGCGTGGACGGGCAGGCGGGAGAAGCCCGCCTCCATGGCCACGCTCAAGGCGTCGGACACCGAGAGCTCGGCGTCGAAGGTCCGCATGTCGGGACGCGGCACCATGACCTCGCGCACCACCGTGTCCCCGAACTCGATGATCGAATGGATGAGCTCGCGTTCGTGGCCCTCGATCACGTCTTCTTCCATGGCCACGTCGGCCATGGCCAACAGCTCCGACTCGCTCACCCCGACGCGCCGGCCCCGGGGGCCGAGGAGCATGTTGGCCAGCCCTATCAGTCCGCGCGACACGAATTTCACGGGAGGGAAGCGCACCACGGCGGAGACGATGGGGGCCATCAACAGCGCCGAGCGCTCCGGGTTCTGGACGGCCCAGTTCTTGGGCAGGGCCTCGGCCAGGACGAAGATCACCACCACCTCGAAGACGGTGGCGGCGATCACCCCCACCGGCCCGAACCAGCGCTCGGCCAGGATGCCCACCAACGTGGCCGTCACCAGCTGGCTCACGAGGACGAGCAGCAGGACCGGGTTCAAGAAGCCCTCGGGGTCCTGGACGAGCCGCATGAGCGACCCGGCGCCGCGCCGGCCGTCGTCCTCCAGGGCCATGGCCTTGGTCCGGCTCATCCGCACCAGACTCGTCTCGGCCAGGGCCAGGCCGGCCGAGGCCAGCAACAGCAGCACCACGGCGCCGATCAGGAACCAGTCGGTGGGACGGAAGCGGCTGGCGGCGGCCACCAGGGCCACGGCGGCCAGCTACCCCACCGCCCGGTGGAAGCGGGCCAGCAGCTCGCGCTCGCGCTTCTCCATGCGCTCGGCTTCCTCGTCGGCGTCGTGGTCCATACCCAACAGGTGGAGAAGGCCGTGGACGACGAGCAGGGCCAGCTCGTCGTCGACGGTCACGCCGTGATCGTCGGCGTTGCGGGCGGCCACGGCCGGGCACACCACCACGTCGCCGAGGAGGACGGGCATGTCGTCCTCGTCGGGGGCGCCGGCGCCGGGACCCGTCCCCCCTTCGTCGGGCGAGCGGCCGCCCGGCTCGGGTTCCTCGTCGATGGGGAAGGCGAGCACGTCGGTGGGGCCCGTCTCGCCCAGGAACCGCTGGCGCAGCTCGGCGATGGTGGGCTCGTCCACGAAGAGCAGGGACACCTCGATGTCGTCCTTCACCCCCTGGGCCCCGAGCACGTTGCGGGCCAGCTCGGCGAAGCGGCCGATGTCGACCGCCCGGTCGGACTGCTCGTCGGCGGCGAAGACGTCAGCGCCCATCGCCGCGTGCCCGTCCCATCGCTTCATCGGTGGCCCGCTCGTAGGCGGCCACGATGTCGGCCACGATGCGGGCGCGCACCACGTCGCGTTGGGTCAGATTGACGAAGGCCACGTCGGGCACGCCGCCGAGGACGAGCTCGAGGCCGGGCAGACCCGAACGGCCCCCGGGGACGTCGATCTGGGTGACGTCGCCGGTGACCACCACCTTGGATCCGAAGCCGATCCGGGTGAGGAACATCTTCATCTGCTCGGGCGTCGTGTTCTGGGCCTCGTCCAAGATGATGAAGCTGCGATTGAGGGTCCGTCCCCGCATGAAGGCCAGGGGGGCCACCTCGATGGTGCCCCGCTCGAGCAGCCGTTGGGCCCCCTCCGGCCCGAGGAGGTCGTAGAGGGCGTCGTACAGGGGCCGGAGGTAGGGGTCGACCTTGGCCATGATGTCGCCGGGGAGGAATCCGAGGCGCTCACCGGCCTCCACCGCCGGCCGGGTCAGGATGATCCGGTCGACCTCGTGGGCCTGCAACGACTGCACGCCGAGGGCCACGGCCAGATACGACTTGCCCGTGCCCGCCGGCCCGATGCCGAAGGTGACGGTGTTGTGGGCGATGGCGTCGGTGTAGCGCTTCTGGCCCGCCGTCTTCGGCCGCACCGTCCGGCCCCGGGCCGAGCGCAGGACCTCGGTGGTGAGGACCTCGGCCGGGCTCACGTCGTCCTTCACCATGACGATGGTCCGGCTCACGTCGGAGGCGTCGAGACGCTGGCCCTGCTCGAGCAGGACCACGAGCTCGTCGAACAGCCGCCCCACCCGTTCGGCGTCGTCGCCCTCGATGCTGATCTCGTTGCCCCGGGCCACGATGCGGGCGTCGGGGAAGGCCGCTTCGATGAGCCGGAGCAACTCGTCGCGTTCTCCGAGCAGGCCCACCATGAGATGGTTCCCGGGGACGAGGATCTTGACGGGAGTGGCGCTCACCCCAGACGCCCGGTCAGGGGGTGACCACCGATGACGTGGAGATGGAGATGGCCGACGCTGTTGAGGGCGTCGGCACCGACGTTGAAGACGAGCCGGTAGCCGCTGTCGGCGATGCCCTGGCTCCGGGCCACGGCCCGGGCCAGCACCACCATGTCGGCCAGCACCTCGGCGTCGGCCTGCTCGAGGGCGGCGGCGTCCTCGATGTGGCGTCGGGGGACGACGAGGACGTGGACCGGGGCCTGAGGACTCAAGTCGCGAAAGGCGAGGGCGCGGTCGGAGCTCTCGACGATGTCGGAGGGGAGCTCGCCGGCGACGATGCGGCAGAAGACGCAGTCCCCCGGGGCGCCGTCGCTCACCGAGTCACTCTGCTCCGCCGGTGACGTGGGCACCGGCCCGGGAGCCCTTCAGCTCGGGATAGAGATGTTCGAGGCTGCCGGGGGCGATCCTGCACGACTCGATGAACCGGTCCACGTCGCCCTGCTGGAGCCGGATGACCCGGCCGAACTTGTAGGCCGTGACCATGCCCTCGTCGATGAACCGGTAGAGGCTGCGCAGGGTCACACCGAGGTGCTCGGCCGCCTCCTTGGTGCTCATCCACCGGATCTGTTCGTTCACCTGTCTCCCGGGATCATCGCCGTCGTCGGCCACGGGGTCCGTCCGTGCCTTCCGATGATATCCCGTGCCTGTGGCCGTCCTTCCGGCGGGCCACCGCCGTGCACGACGTCGACGGCGGTCCGGACGCGACGAAACCAGGATGCGGGGAGGGACGAAAAGAGAACCGCCGGCCGCGTCAGGAGGTGACGCGTAGACCCAGTTCGTCGAGGCGGCGGCTCATGGCGTCGGGGGTCACGCCGAAGAGGCAGGCGATGGCCCGGAGGTCCTCGGCCCGGATGGTGATCATCCGACCGTTGAAGTCCTGGCGCTGGACCTGGATCATGCTCAGGAACCGGCGCAACAGATCACGCTCGGGGCCGCTCACCGAGTTGAGCTTGGTGAGGTCGATGGTGACCTTCTCGTGGCCGTCCCACGGACGCAGTTGACGACGGGCCCGCGCCGGACTCTCGGCATGGCCGTTGCCGCCTTCGCGCTCGCCCGCCGGACCCCACCGGTTGGCGTCGTCGTCCTGGGGGAGCAGCTGGTCGACGGGGACGTCGTACAGCTTGGCCAGCCGCTGCAACCTCGGCACCGAGATGGCGCGTTCCCCCCGTTCATAGGCGCCCAACACCGACGCCTTGAACTCCTGATCCGACATGGCCTCGACGGCCTGAAGGGAGAGGCGCATCTGCTTGCGCACGGCGCGCAGGCGCGAACCAACCGCCCGCGCGTATGCGGCGCGTGCAGTCTCCTCCTGCTCGTCCTCGTCGGGTACCACCGTCTGGTTGACCATGACCATCGAATCCTCGCTGCTTGCGTTCGTGCGCTGCTAATTGTCTCCCGACGACAACCCCCCGACAGCGCCCTGCAAACCCGTGGATCCCCGGGGGCATCCAGCGGGTGCACAGGGTGTGCCCGCAAACTGCTACCTCGCCAGTGTCGCTCACTCAGCGTGGTGATTGCAAGGACCGTTTCGCGTTGCGTCGGTGTTGTGATTTCCGAATCTATCTGCTACCGGTCCGCAGGGCCCTCCGGATCGGGGCCCGGAGCCTCCCCCACGAGACCGTTGCGCAGGGCACATAACAGCAGGCCGCTGGCCACGGCGGCCGTCTCGGTGCGCAGGATCCCGGGGCCGAGACCCACCACCGGATAGCCCCCCGGGGCAAGCTCGGAATCGTCCCAGCCGCCCTCGGGCCCGACGGCCATGGCGGGCATGGTCACGCTCGGTGGATCGCCCCCGGGGTGGGCCAGG
>Ga0302325_10032295_pt1 | contig 10754 bp, 13 predicted proteins | sample Palsa_T0_2_FD_201948 | JGI IMG/M metagenome (GOLD analysis project Ga0302325, IMG submission 201948) | Peat permafrost microbial communities from Stordalen Mire near Abisko, Sweden - Palsa_T0_2 | ecosystem: Environmental > Terrestrial > Soil > Palsa > Peat permafrost | place: Sweden: Abisko...
CCCTTCAGTGTACCAGGCCCACTATGTAACCTTAGCTGTACTAGCCTTAATACAAAACCAACAAATCAAAAACTCCTTATTTGAGTGCTTTTCCATTAATAATTATGTTATTCTGTCCTTCCGCATGCGCCAACTGGCCGAAAGGGATAAGAATTGATCAGAGATCAATTCGCTATTCTACTATATGTTTGAAGTCATGTGACTAATCACGTGATCCGTCACACTACCACCTTAAGAGTACGTTACGTCACGTAAAGTCAGAGAAAGTTACGCAAAGTTTGTAAATGTAACGAACGCTATCCCTAATTGTGATAATTCCACTTCGTTATTATCAGATCTAATTAGAACGCACACTTCGTCTCTAAAGTATGGCACGATTCCTCCAACCAAATGGCATGGAAGTCTGTGTGGAAGACAACAAGTAAGGTAGGACCTGCAGAAAGTTTCGGTTACGCTGCGCTCGAGCATTAGGTGGATGCAACGTTTGAATAGGTAGCCCCCGAACAATTCATAGCTGGGCATGACAATAAGGATAGGTATAGGCTTGTTGATTTGCATAGGAAAGTATTCGTACAATCAATGCTGCATGGAACTTTCTTGGAAAAAGTCGAGACCGTGAAGGGAACATCCTCGCTTATTTGAAAATGGGAAACGTGCGCCCTTGTCCATGCCCAGCTTCCTTGAATCTCACCTAAATGTGGGGAATTATCCCCACCTTTGAGTTGAACTGGGGAGGGTCGCGCCCAAAGCCCGATCGCCCCGCGTGGCAGCATTTCTTTCATCAATCTCTTGTCACTGTGTTCCACTGGATGGGGACAACTTTGGGCAAATACTCCGCCAGCCTAGGTAAACCTCCCCAGCTGGGGTAGTGAGGGGCGTCGGGGAAGCTGGCATGGTTTGCGGAGATGTGCAAAAAATCATAAGGCCACTGCGCAGCCCCGGAATTTCTTAAAAGTTGTCAAACCCCCATCGTCTAATCTTGGTTCTTTCCTCAACCACTTCTCGGTGACACTCGAAGCACACAGTACTGTACGCCAGCCCCATCCTTACCGAATCATGGAGACCTCAAAGAAGACCGACATTACTGGTGCCCCCGAGATTGTCGAGGATATCCATGATGAGGACGTTAAGAAGGGCCACATGGACTATTCGCTCGTCGACAAGGAGGTGGCCAAGTATGCTAGTGAGACAATTGTAGAAGTCGACGAAGAGACGAACACGCGCCTGAGAAGGATGATCGACAAGCGCGTCCTGGCTGTTATGGTTTTCACCTACTTCATCCAGACCCTGGATAAGGGAACAATGTCCTTCGCCTCCATCATGGGCATTATTAAAGATACGCATCTGCATGGTACCCAGGTAGGCGAAACTCGGCCCCATGAAATGTACAGTACACTAAATTCAGGCAATAGTACTCTTGGCTCACAACTGTCATCTATATCGTTATTCTGGTCGTTGAATACCCGGAGAACTTCATCATTCAGCGAGTTCCCGTTGCCAAATGGCTCGGCATAAACATTATCTTGTGGGGCATCACCCTTTGTCTTCATGCTGCGATGAAAAATTTCGTCGGCTTGGTCGTGCTTCGTGGTTTCCTCGGCGCTTTTGAGGCAACGTCTCAACCTGCCTTCGTCCTCCTATCAAGTATATGGTACAAGAGAGAAGAGCAAGCTGGTACAGTAATCTACTGGTATGTCTATTACTTACCCCAGCTTTTCAAAAAAAAAAAAAAAAAAAAAAAATTTATCCATATTGATGGGCTCAGGTACATGATGAACGGCTTCCAGCAAATTATTGGCAGTCTTCTAGCCTTCGGGTTCTCGTTTGTTCCAACAGCGTCTCCTATCAAGTCATGGCAGGCACTCTTCATGACTTACGGTATCATCACAGTCTTTTGGGGTTCTTTTGTCTTGTGGTGGATGCCTGACTCGCCCATGAAAGCCAAGTGCTTCAGCGAAGAAGACAAGAAGCTGATGATCGAGCGCGTTCGTCAGAACCGGACCGGTGTCCAAAACAAGAAATTCCGCAAGGAACAGGTCTGGGACGCTCTTTGTGACCCGCAAGGTGAGTGACTCAGTTCCCTCGCTTTCTTTCTGTCAAATTGACAAGTCGTACAGTATATTGCTTTGCCCTCATCCAACTCTTCTTAACCCTTCCATCCGGGGGTCTTGGCGCCTTTGCCAACATTATTATCAAGTCGTTCGGCTTCACGACATGGCAAACCCAGCTTCTACAGATGGTATCAGGCGTCATCCAAATCACGGCGATGTTGTCTGCCGTCTGGGTTGACAAACGATTCCACCAGACCATCTGGGCGATGATTGCATCTGTTATTCCCACGATTGCTGGCACTATCGTACTAATCATTGTCCCATTCGAACCCAGCAAACGTGTCGGATTGTTGTTCGCCTATTACATTATGATTTCATTCTGGGCGTGTTCTGGTCTCGTGCTGTCACTCCTTACCCGGAATGTGGCTGGGCAGACTAAGAAGAGCGTTGTCATTGCGATCAATTTTGTGTTCTGGGCGACCGGCAACGCCATTGGACCCCAGACCTTCCGCGCTCAGAATGCTCCACGCTACTTCCTTGCATTGGCCATTATCCTCGGCTGCTTCTGCCTGCTGGTACTGACATTGTTTGTGCTTCGAACCTATTATGTCTGGCAGAACAAGAGACGGGACGGCAAGATTGCCCGAGGCGAAGCCGTAGCGGATGAGCTGTATACACACTCCTTTGAAGATCTGACTGACAGGGTAAGTTTTCTTTCCATTAATAGCCTAGGGAGTATTGTGCTAATACTATGCAACATAGAAAAACGTCAACTTCAGATATATCTACTAGGACGTGATCTTCTGCGGGAAATGCCTCCGGGGTCTTGTTGGAGGCGTGGCAGTGATGAAGGATCGCAGAAGAATGCGTATGAGAATGTGGCAGTGATTAAGGGGCGTTGTAGTGTATCTTCTTCTATTCTAGACATAGTCTATCCCAATTCATGACACTGCGTATTCCAATTCAGTGTCTCTTACGTGGACTGTGTGCATTTACCAATGGCCCCAATCGTAAGGATGTGACCTATATTTCTCCGTTGAAAATTCCCTGATTCCACGATCTCTGGCGGTTCTTGAAAAGGGAAGAATCTCCGAAGCGGTCTGGAAAATTGATGCATCTTATCGGCACGTCCTTGTCGATCTTTTTGTTCCTGCTTTTAGTGTCGGACGTCGGCTTCCCCGCAGAGCGATTTTGACCGAAGCAAACCCCACTCTGTTCCATAATAAGTGCTTCCTCCCCAACGCACCATGGTCCATGGTGGAGAAATAATTTGAGGTTTCCACAGCTCCTCTGGAGATGGCGCGGGGCCATCGTCAAGCTATGCTAAAGAGTGGGGTATTCCCTGTCTCCAAAACATTTATGAAGGCTAAACGAAATTCACCAAAAGTATTGAGGGATCGCAGTACCTCCACTTCATTCTCACAAAAAGATTTCTCGGAAAGCAGTTACCATGTGCTCTCACGGAGTCGCCGCCATGTGTGGCCATGAACATGCAACTCCAACAAATGACTATCCCTTACGGGCCTTGGGTCCTGTGGGCAAACGCATCACCAGCCTCTACAAAAAGCGCATGGTCAACTTCTTTACTCCAGGACAATGGGAGAAGGTCAATATTCTTGCGTAAGGACCCCATTAAATTCTATATCATAACAAAATTTACTAACATACCGGGGCAGAGCTCTGAATGATGGCGTGTACTCTGGCCCCGAAAACGTCAAATTGTCCGTGTGGCATGCTCCCGGCACGACTCGTCCCACTTTCAAGTCAGCGACAGACAAGTCAAATACATATGAGGTTACTCACACCGGCCAGTCATTTGGGCCTTCTTGGACTACTCATTGGTTCAGAGCTTCTCTGGCAGTTCCCAAAGAGCTGTGTCGCGAGGACGGGCCCATTGAGCTACACTGGGACTGTGACAACGAAGCAACAGTCTGGTCCGAAAGCGGGGAACCTCTTCAAGGCTTGACTGGACGAGGAGAGCGTATCGAGTGGATTCTTCCCAAGTCCTTCAAGGACGGCAAGGAACACATCCTCTACATCGAAATGGCCTGCAATGGCATGTTTGGGAATGGCCCAGGACGGCCAATTTTCAAGAACAACGCAGGTGGTGATTCGATCCAGCCCCCCGATGAGAACAAGCATTTCAAACTTTCAAAGGCTGAGCTTGTCGCCCCGAATATGCAAGCTCGAATGCTTCAAATGGATTTCCAGATTATACACGATGCAGCTCTTGAGCTCCCCGAAGATTCATGGGAACAGCATGAGGCGCTAAATGTAGCTTCCAGAATCATTGACACATTCAATTTCGCAGACAAGAGCTCAATCTTGAGATGTCGGAAGATTGTAGAGGAGTACCTCGGCACGAATATCAACTCGGAACAGGTATACAAGAACTTCAATGACAAAAAGCCTACAGTCTTCGCGATTGGCCATTGCCACATCGACACCTGTTGGCTGTGGCCTTGGGCGGAGACAAAGCGAAAAGTAGTCCGGTCGTGGTCCAACCAGTGTGATTTGATGGACAGGTATCCGGAACTCAATTTTGCATGTTCACAGGCTCAACAGGTATGTGATTGAGAGAAGATTTCTGAGTTACTATATTCATATTTTTTTCGGATAGTTCAAATGGCTCAAGGAGGATTATCCTCATGCCTGGGAGCGAGTAAGGTCGAAAATCAAGTCAGGACAGTTCCATCCGATCGGAGGCTGCTGGATCGAACATGATACGAACCTTCCAGGTGGCGAGTCTTTGGTCCGACAGTTCTTATACGGCCAACGGTTCTTTGAAAGCAACTTCGGGACCCGTTCCACGACATGTTGGCTTCCCGACTCATTTGGCTTCTCAAGCCAGCTTCCGCAACTTTGCAGGCAGGCTGGTATGACCCGTTTCCTCACCCAAAAGCCTTGCTTTAACAGTGTAAATGACTTCCCGCATACGACATTCAACTGGTACGTAAATCAGGAATTGGACTTTCTTTTTAAAAGATGCAATTGGGGCTGCCGAGCACTCTTATCACTTCTGATGCATGCTCAGCTATTTCAGACTGTTGTGATATCCATATTCAAGGACTAGTGCTAATTCACTGATCAAACTAGGGTGGCACTTGACGGGAGCCAGGTCATTTGCCATATACCTCCATGCAAGACTTATTGCGCAGAAGCCAGTTTCACCAATATCACACAAAGCGTCTCAAATCATAAGTCTCTAGACCAGGACAATACAGCACTGATTGCGGTATGCATTCAACATCTTCCAAATATCCCTTAATTTAACCTTTATCACGAACATGTGCTGATACCAGCGTTGGAATAGTTTGGAAAGGGTGATGGTGGCGGAGGCCCGACTTGGCAGCACTTGGAAAGACTTCGACGACTGCGGGGCATGTCGGATACAGTTGGCCAGATACCTCGGGTTCACTCCGGGGGCACTGTGGACGAATTCTTCGACAATCTGCAGAAGAAATCCAGTTCTCTTGTTACTTGGTACGGAGAGCTTTACTTCGAGCTGCACCGCGGTGTGTATACGACCCAGGCCAAAACGAAGGCGGATAACCGTAAGTCTGAGTTCTTGTTGAGGGATATTGAACTCCTAGCCACAATCGCGTCGATCCAGGACACCTCCTATCAGTACCCCAAGCCGGAGCTCGACGAAATGTGGGAGGGTGTTTTGCTATGTCAATTTCATGATTGCCTTCCGGGAAGCGCGATTAAGATGTGCTACGACGACTCAGACAAAGTAAGCGCCCATGTTCTAAACGGTCATCAAAATAGTCTAATCATACACGCAGATCTACGCCAAGGTCTACCAAATCGGCTACAGACTACTTCAAACAATATATCCTATTCTCGGCATCACCGATATTGAAACCACTTCCATCAGTAGCCTCCAGAATATTGTAGCTCTAAATACTCTCCCATGGCCGCGGCATGAAATTATCGAGATCTCAGATAAAGAAACTGTTTTAGCTAGTGGTAGCAGCAACTTGCTTTCGGCATCAAAATTCAGCATATCGCAGAAGGAGAAACTTGTGACCATTAAGGAGGTCACCCCTGGTGTCTTTCATTTACAAAATAGTCAGCTCACAGTCACGGTCGAAGACGGCGGCATCACGTCTCTCTATGACCGATTAGCCAGGAGAGAGGTTCTTTCCGGCAAGGCTAACAAGTTCGTCATCTTTGACGATCAGCCTATCTACTGGCAGGCCTGGGATGTTGAGGTGTATCACTTGGAAACACGCCAGGAGTTGCACGCATCAAAAACCTCTATTCTAGAGAACAAGCCATATCGTGTTAGTGTTGTTACCGAAACAAAGATCAGTGATATCAGCTCGATCCGATCGACTATTACACTCTCTGCCGCACTCGATGGTCAGCAGTCCTATGTGGAGTGCGCAGCTGAGGTTGACTGGCATGAGACGATGAAGTTCCTCAAAGTGGAGTTCCCGGTGAACGTCAGGAACACTGAGGCAAGCTACGATACTCAGTTCGGTATCATAAAGAGACCAACTCATTACAACACCTCGTAAGCAACCCAAATTTCCCATTACCACTCCCTGAAATATTGACCGCGCCTTCAGATGGGATATGGCAAAATTCGAAGTCTGCTGCCATAAATTTGCCGACCTTTCTGAATACAAATACGGCGTTTCAATACTTAACGACAGCAAGTACGGCTTCGCAACAGTAGGAAGTGTCATGCGACTGTCCCTACTCCGCTCGCCAAAAGCCCCAGACGATACAGCTGACATGGGACGTCATCAAATCCGATGGGCTATCATGCCCCACCAAGGTGAACTAGGTTCTCAGACCGTTCGGGCTGCTTTCAATTTCAACAATCCACTCAAACTCATGTCTGCGTCTAAAGAGTCCTGCTTGGCTACCTTCCCGATTGTCTTGAAAGGTGATGATAACCTTGTCCTTGACACCGTCAAGCGCGGTGAGGACGACGCCGACGTTAGTCTGGATGAACTGCCGAAGCGACAAAGCAGAAGTGCTATCATCAGGGTATATGACGCGCTAGGAGGGCGTGGCAGAGGCACCATTGAGACGACTTGGCCACTCAGTAAAGTCTTTCAGACGAACCTGTTGGAGGATGATGGGGAGGAAGTTCCTTTCGCCGATGGAAAGTTCGAGGTCGACTTGGGACCGTTCCAGGTGTGCACATACAGACTTGTTCTAGCCTAGGTAGCGTGGTGAGTCTTCGTCGCGCGCAAATCTTGAGGCTTATCAGCCGAGCTATCAAAAGGGGGAAGCGTGGGATTCGAGATCACATGACTTGCGCGCAACTACAAATAACTTCGAGTCCATGCAATGGCAAATACAAATTTGTCAGAAATAGATAGAAAATCATACCTTAGACTGCTGTAACTTTTCTCTAGGCTGACGATGTCGAGGCATCAGTCTTGTTAAGTGATTACTCCTTAACTGCGTGTCAGATAGCCGCCGACAGTTGCCGAATCTCCATGGCATAGAAGTTGGCATTAATTACAGAGGCCAAAAAGGGGATTCTTTTGCCACGAATTTCTGAAATTTCTAGGAAGTCCTAATTAAGGCAGCACATTCAGGAGAAGACGAGTTAAATCTTTCAAATTTCATATTCCTATGAATTTGGATACAGATGAAGGAGTTTCAAGATAGCTGCTTTTGAAAATCAGCGACCAAACTCATGTATATGACGCAACCCTGAGTCAGACTCCTCGGATCTTACTGCTTCCACACAATCAAATATCTATCAGCACGCGAAACATAACCATGCAAAGAAGGGAAACATGCTACTCCCTAATCTCGATCCTGCAACAGCAGTCCGCTGCATCACGTGCCTCACGCGCCCACCTTCCTCTCTAGGATGCACGTCCGAAATACTTGCGTAAACATTCTCTCCCCACCAAGAAGTTCCGTTTCTACCAATAAACACGGTCTTACCAGCTCGTGAAACGAGGGTGTGCACGGTGGGGTCGTCTGACCAGGGGTTTCGGGTTTCGGCTCGTTGTTTCGTGCAAGTCTCAATCGGGTCTCAGAATCCCCTCCCACCGGCCGGGAAATGAAGGAATTTCTTATCGTACCCCTCTAAAACATTTCCCACAATTTACATTTCACCTCATTTCCTACGTCTTTTATCCTACGATCTTTATCCTATCAACTTTTATAATAACTTTGTCGCGCTGCTGGATTGTGCTGCTTAAACTTTGTTTTCGAATTTTTTGGGAGCGAGATCTGGCGCGAGCTGTTACAGGGGTTAGAAGTCGCGTTCGAGCTCAAGATTCTGACTTTAGAATAAAAGGTTAGTTCTGTCTCCGTAAGTTATTTCATGTATCCTACAGAAACCATGCTTTAGTGCAAGAAAGTTTGGTTGTCGCAATTCCTATCATTTTCCCAATTTGTTTCGAGAGCTAATGCATGATTATCTAGGACGTGTTTATGCAAACCAAGCCATTGCCTCTCCTGTCGATCAGGGGACCACACAATCATGGCAACATGGGGTGCATATTTCAGCTCTTATGTGACGAAAACGCCCAACCTAAAGCAAGTGGAATTGGAAGAATTAAATGAGAAAGAATTGTTGTCGAGAGGAACTGGTGCACCGAAGCGGATTGAGTCGATTAGCTCACAGAAGTCAAATTCAAGTGCGAAGAAACTTTATGATATTTTTGCGGAACCGACGAATAAGCCGTTTGAGAGGTCGAATTCAAACGCTGCGAGAGTGGCCAAGATGTTTGGGTACGGAACTCCTGCTCCTGCGACTGAGGTGAAAGTCGAAGAAAAAGTTGTGCAATCAGTTGCGCCTCTAGCAACATGGAGAAAGATTGAAAGCAACGTGGTTCAACCAATCACCCAGTTAACATTGGAGAAAGTCGAAATACCTCTAGAACCAGTAGCATCAGCAGTGTTGGTACCATCCGTCGAGAAAGCTGAAGGCAAACGTGGTCCAGGGCATGCACCGAAGAGGTCCAAGCAAGACATTTTCGCTATGCTTGATGATTTTGCGAACATGGCCGATAATCCAGATTCAATTCAAATCTTGCCAGACCCGCCCAAGGAAAAGCCAGTCGTATCAGAGATCAAAGTGGAAATGAAGCCGACAATTCCCGAGGTAAGAAATCCGTGATGGGATCAGATCAATGGTTACTGACATGAACTAGGTAGCGAAAGAGAATCTTGTGTCCCTCCAAAAAGAATCATCTTCATTTCGCAGCCAGATATCTCCGATATTACCACGCTCGAAGCTCGTAGTACCCAGGAACCCTTCTCAATCCGAGCCATCCGAAGACTTCAGGGCTCGAATGCTAGAATTTGAGAGACAATCCGAACAGTTGAAGCTCGAGCAAAAGCGACGAGAGGAGGAGCGTGAGCAAATGCTTAAGTACGAAAAAATGCAGAAGCAAATGCAGTATGAGCGCGAGAAGATGGAAATCGAGCGTGAAAAAATGCTTGAGGAGGAGAGGAGGTTCAAGGAGGAAGCAGATCGAATTGCCGAGGAAGAAAAACAGATGGAACAGTTTATGAAGAATTTTCAAGTGGAGATGGAGTGGGATAAGGAGAATGAAGAGAGGAAGCGGAGGGTAAAGGAAGAGGCTGAAAGGGGACGACAGAGAGGGATCGATGCGGAAGAAGGAAGGATTAGGGAAGAGAAGGAGGCGGAGGAGAGAAGACGCAAAGCTCAGATGGAAGCTGAAGAGAGGAGACTTCAAGCAGAGAGAGACAGGGAAAAAAAAGAAAGAGAAATGAAAGAGTATGAAGCCCGACGAGCAGCGCGGCAGAGAGAAGTCGAGGGAAAGCAGCTCAGGATGCGGGCCAAAGACGAGCGGCTAGCTCAAGAAGAAGCCGATCGTCTAAATGCAAAGATACGAGAGGCCCAGGAAGCTGAACAGCGACAAAATGCATACGAAGAGGAGCTGAAAGCAGACCGTCGACGATTTGAGGAAGAAGAGGAGCGCCAGCGAATAGAGGAAGAAGCAGCTGAAATGGAACGCCAACGTCAATATAATGCGGAACAAGAAGCAGAACGGATACGATTCAAGCAAAAGGAAGCTGACCTAGAACGCCAGCGTACGAGAGACGAAAGGATTGTAACACAGAGACGGGTAGCACAGGAAAGAGCACAACGAGCGCAGTTCGAGGAAGACGAGTCCAGAAGAAAAGCCCAAGAGAGAGCAGACAGAAGATTCAGCGCAGAACGCAGACGGGACCAAGAAGATGAGTCCGATGACGACAGGCCCTTGACCAAGGAAGAAGAGATGAAGAAAGCTGAAGAAAAGATCCGTCAAGCCTTTGCAGGACTCGCGATGGAGAGAGATCAAGCTGCAGAGCCTTTGCAGAGATCAAATACTGTTGCGATCCAGATGCTGAGACCCATGCAGCCTGTCAATAACTATCCAGGGGGGATCACTCCGACTGGTAGGGAGCCAGAGGTGCAGAGGTCGGATAGGGGAGTGTCGAGATATAATACCGTGGGCGCGAGGCTACAGCAACCGAAGAGCCCGGGAGATTTGCGGAAGACTCCTAGACAGCCGCCGGGCGGAGGTATGGGTCTACCGGGTGGCCCACGGGCTGGTTTGCCTGCTGGGCCGAGACGGGACAGGACGGCGCAGAAGTGATAGATGTTATTATAGCCATGCTTTTAATTCATTCCTTGAAGGTTGTTCTGAGAAGGTGCAGACCGGCGAATACTTGCAACACGTGAAAATGTCTGTTTCTTGAAGATAT
>Ga0302325_10032296_pt1 | contig 10754 bp, 4 predicted proteins | sample Palsa_T0_2_FD_201948 | JGI IMG/M metagenome (GOLD analysis project Ga0302325, IMG submission 201948) | Peat permafrost microbial communities from Stordalen Mire near Abisko, Sweden - Palsa_T0_2 | ecosystem: Environmental > Terrestrial > Soil > Palsa > Peat permafrost | place: Sweden: Abisko...
TTGATGTACTCCGACAAAGGAACCAGCTGCCCGGTCAGATTCTGAATCATGACGATTCCATCGTCGGAGGGCACAATCAGCGTCTGGCGGCTCTTATCGAAGAGGCGTGCCCACAAGGGATACGACGGATCTGCACGATACGCGGAAACGCGGCGCGCGATCGGCCAGGCAATCGCCAAACCGGCCAGCAACACCAAAGTTCCCAAACTAAAGAGAAGCCAGGGACGGCGCCGCGCGGGCTGCGCAGATACCGCAGCGGGTGTAACAGGTACCAGGGTTTCCAAAACTCCGCCGCTATCCGTTTCGTGCTCCGGTAGGACCAGCAACGGCCAAGACTGAAAGTGATTCGGGGAATAGACGGGAACATATTTCCCCCGAGGGATGCTGACCCTAAGTTCCTCGTCTCTGCCTTCCTCCAGAAAATACTGGTCCAGGCGATGGCGGAGCTGACGGGCATAGTTCCTTACGATATTGTCTTCTCCGGGGTTGTAGCCCGGGCGCCGGCCAAAGACCTGAACCCCAATCTGATGTTCGCTGATCTCGGCGGTCTTTCCCGTAATCTCGCGCTCACAGACGTAGAGAAGAAAGCGAGACAGCAAAGCAGACTTGGCAAAGCTCCGGCTGGCAACGATGCGCTGAGCCAACTGCCAGCGCGGCTCGGCAGCCAAATTAGCGACAGATTTCCAGGACGAACTGACGGGCCCATCAGGGCTGACGGCGGTGCCGTTTGGGGCTGGTTCGAGGCCGGGGAGTGAGGCGTCGCTTTGGCTCATAGCGTCCACGCACGGAAGGGTAACAGATCTACGAGAACAAACGGTAAAAGTTAACTAAGCTATTCTCCCGATGAGAGTTATTTAAGATCTACGGAATTTTCCAGGGGCGCTACACATTCCGGAAGAAGGGGAGACCGTGGCGGAACTCCCAGGTGTAAACACAGGGTAGACCCCTTCCAAATCGCGTTGCAAAAGCGCCAACATTGGCCCCACTGAAGTCTTTTGAGAGGCCTGTCATGTCAGCGATTCGAATCCTTAAAGGTATAGATGCGCGCGGTCCGGCGGCGTCACGGTTTATTCATTCTGTAACCCGCATTGTTAGGAGGTCGTCCGCGCCGAGAGCAAGCGTCTCCTTCTTCTGTACGGCGCTGATGATTTTCTTTTCTGTCGCCGCTTTTGCTCAGTCCGACGTGGGCACCATCGTCGGATTTGTCAAAGATCAGTCCGGAGCGGTGGTGCCCAACGCGAAAGTGACCATCCAAAACGAGGGGACGGGCGAGTTACACGCCGTTTCCACGGATGCGGAGGGACATTACGCGGCCCCCAGCCTGCCACCTGCCTACTACAGCATGACGGCCGAGGCCAAAGGGTTTGAGAAATTTACCAGTACCCATAACAAACTGGACTCCAACAGCACGATCTCCATCGACGCCAATGTCTCGGTCGGTGCGGAGTCGCAAACCGTCGAGGTGACAAGCACAGCATCGGTTTTACAGACCCAATCGGGGGCGGTGCAGAGCCAGGTAACCGGGCAGCAGATTCAAAACCAGGAGCTGAACGGCCGCAATCCCCTCTACATGGCGCAGCTTCTTCCTGGAACTCGCAGCGGCGCCACCCTCGGCGACTTCAACTTCGCGGTCGGCGGCGGCCAGCCTTTCCAGGTCAACGGAGCCCGCACGCAAGACACCCTGGTTACGTTTGACAGCGCCCCGGCGGTGCGCACGCGCGCCAACGGCGCGATCATCGGCGTGGCCAGCGTCGATGCCACGCAGGAATTGCAGGTGCTTACGGCTGATTACTCTCCGGAATACGGCAGCGCCGCGGGCGGCCAGATCCGGGTTGTGACCAAGAGCGGAACCGCGCAGTTTCACGGCAGCTTGTACGAGTACCTCCGCAATTCGGCCATGAATGCCAATACCTGGACGCGCAATCTGACCCCGTCGACCAGGTTCGCTGCCCCCTTTGTCTACAACAATTTCGGATTTGCAGTAGGTGGACCGGTTTGGATTCCCAAGCTGGCGTTTACAAACCCGCTGAGGCGGAGGTTTTTTTGGTTCGTGAACGAAGATTGGATCCGCTACCGCTTCACCGACACCCAGCAAGAACCGGTACCGACCGCGCTGATGCGCCAGGGCAACTTCAGCGAACTTCTGGGTTCCAACCCCTGGTATGCCAACAAGATAATCTACAACCCCACCACCTGCCCGACAGTGGGTGCCGCAAGCTGCGTGGCGTACCCGAACAATGTTATCCCGGCAAGCCAACTGAGCCCGAATGGCTTGGCCATCCTGAACGCTTATCCCGAGCCCACCGCGGGGATCACAACAAACTCCAATAACTGGATAGCCCAAGCGCGGCACCCGATCAACCAGCGGAAGGAAGTCATCAACGTAGACTACCTGCCCAGTGAGAACCACCATATCGAGTTCCGGCGCTCGGATGCGACCTACTTCGAGTATCAACCGTTCGATCAAGGGTCGGGCTTGACCGGCAAGTATTTCAATCGCCCCAATCAGACCAACGCCCTGGGTTGGACGTGGACCATCAATCAATCCACCATCAACGAGGCACGGGCGACCATCAGCATCGATGACGTCTATATTCCCGTGAATACGGCTCTCGCAGGCTTCAATCGCCAGACGCTGGGGATCGACTTTCCCTATATCATTCCCGGCGGTAAAGCCGCGCCGAACAAGATTCCCACCGTCAACGTTCCAACATTCTACGGTTTAGCCGGCGGCCCTTACCCGTCGCACTCTTCCGGCCTGATTTACACGGCTACGGACAGCCTGACCAAGGTGTGGAGAAGTCACACCGTCAAGGGTGGTTTCTTCTTTGAGTATTCCGGCGAAAACGATAACGACCAGATCAACGTCGCCACGGTTCCCGGCGGCGCCAGCAACCAGAACGGCACCTTCACACTTACCGACACGCGCAGCGGGCTGGGGGGTACCTCGGGCGTGGGTCTGGCCAACCTCGCTTTGGGCTTGGCCGACAGCTACACCGAGATCGGTCCGAAATCGTACACCGCGTGGCGCGGCCAGATGTATGAGGAGTTCCTGCAGGATGCATGGCAGCTCAATGCAAAGCTGCACCTCGATTATGGTTTCCGCGTAACCTCCACCGTTCCTTATTACCCCCTGTGGGGCAACTCGGACTACTTCGATCCCGCCTCCTACAATCCTGGACAGGCACCGCAGGTCAATCCAAAGACCGGCAACGTGACGCTGGGAACGGGTAACCCCTACAACGGCATGGTGATTCCGGGTATCAGCAAATTTCCCAGTTCCGCCAATGGCCGGGTTCCGGCTGCCGCACCTAACTCCACAGCCTGCGCGGGCCAACCATGTACCGGTCTGTTCGCACCGCAGCTGTCGAAATCGTATGTAAAGACAACCAACCAGTTTCAGCCGCGTCTCGGCATCGCCTATCAAGTGGACCAGAAAACCGTGGTGCGCGCCGCGGGGGGCGAGTTCGTAACCCGGATGGGGCTGTTGGACAATATTTTCCCCGGCGGCAATTCCCCCTTCCAGCCTTTTGTCACGGTGAGCAACGTGTCGGTCGACAATCCAGGAGCCTCCTTAACGCCGGGCATAGACCCCGCGCTCACGGTCACCACCCTGAACAAAAACCTGTCGCCGCCCACGCGGTGGAACTGGAACTTCACCGTCGAGCGGCAGCTTCCGCTCAGTTCAGTATTGTCCGTCGCCTATGTAGGAGCTCGCGGCCTGCACAATTTCAGGGTGTTTGACATCAACCAGCCCACCGTCGGCGCTCTGCAAGCGAATCCGGGTGAGAATGTGAACTATCTCCGCCCCTATCAAGGCTACGCTGCGATTCAGCAAGAGCAAAGCAACGGGAGCGCGTTGTACAGTTCCCTGCAGGTTTCGTGGAACCGGCGCTTCACGGCCGGCTCGCTGCTCGGCGTCAGCTACACCTTCGCCAAGAGTCTGGACAACAGCTCGAATTATCGCGACATCATGCCCGATACCTCCTACACCAACAATCTATGGGGTCCTTCGGAGTACGACACCAAACACATCCTGCTGGTGAACTATCTCTACGATCTGCCGTTCTTCAAATCGCAGTCGACGCTCACCGGTAAGCTGCTTGGCGGCTGGGAGCTCAGCGGCAGCTCGCAGTTCCAAACCGGCCAACCCTGCGGAGTCGGAGCCAGCAACGATTATGCCGGAGTAGGAGAAGTTGGGAGCTTCGGCTGCGGAACGAATACGTCCGAGGGACAGTTCTGGGTGAGGAACGGAACGCCTGCGCTTCTTAAGCACTTCAACCCCAACGGCACAGGCTCGGCCAAGTACATTTCCACCACGAACGGAAATGGATCTCCGATTTTTACCGCGCCGCCCACCGGCACGTTCAATTTGCAGTCTGGGATTCGCGACGAGATCTACGGACCCGGTTTCCAGAATTGGAATCTTTCGATGCGCAAACGGTTCCCCCTCAATGAACAGACCGGATTCGAGTTCCGCGCCGAAGCCTACAACTTTATCAATCATTCCAACTGGGCCCAGATCGGGCAGGCAGGAGGCCTGCAACTCAACCCGACTTCATCCCAGTTCGGCGAAGTGACGCAGAAGTCGACCACCAATCCGCGAACGCTCCAGGTCTCACTGCGGTACCTCTTCTAGAGTCATGCTTTCCTTCAGAGGCTAAAGCCTCGACGTTTTGGGTACATTGATGGACGGGCTGAACAGGCTGCGGAAGAACTCTGGATTCGGGTGAAATCGGCGGAACGCATACCTCAGGGCTAAAGCCCACGATGATTACATTGCGTTTACGCCGGGGATAAATCCCCGGCCTACCCTAAAACCGAGTTTTTTCGGAGCCTGTTCAGCCCGTACCCTTCACGCCAGAGGTTTTTCCGCAGCCTGTAAAGCCCGTCCCCTTCAAGACCAAGCAGCTGTAGACTCTGTGAGACCAGTTTTAGATAGATTGTTTCTAACTCAGCACAAGACGATAGACACGGTATGCCCTCGTGTGCGGCTCTTCTTGAGAAAAAGCAGCGGCGGAGTGGAGAAAAATATGCGTTTGTTCTGCACCCTATTCAATTTCGGCCAGCGGCTTCGAACCACATGGCTTCTGCCCGGACTAACAGCCCTTGTATTGTCCAGCTCAGTTCACGGCCAAACGATGAAGGCCCCGGACATCACCAGGGACCCCACACTGTATGTTGTGCCGTACGCTCACCTGGACACGCAATGGCGATGGGAAATGCCGCAAACTATCAGCGAATATCTGCTGAAGACGATGCGCGTGAACTTCGACTACATCGACAAGTATCCTCACTACGTCTTCAACTGGACCGGCTCCAACCGCTACCGCATGATGAAAGAGTATTTCCCGGATGATTATGCCAGGCTGACGCAGTATGTCAGCGCGGGCCGCTGGTTTCCGGCCGGCTCGTCGGTCGAGGAAGGCGATGTTAATCTGCCCAGCGCCGAAGGAATATTTCGACAGATCCTCTACGGCAACGATTACTACCGCAAGGATTTTGGCAAGGCGAGCACGGAGTTCATGCTGCCGGACTGCTTTGGATTCCCCGCCTCTTTGCCCAGCATTCTCGCTCATGCCGGGGTGAAGGGATTCTCCACCCAGAAGCTCAGCGCGGCCTGGCAGCCGGCGCCGAAAATCGGCGGCCCTGATTCGCCCGAGCAGACCCCGGAAGGGATCCCGTTCAACGTTGGCCTATGGATTGGCCCTGACGGAAAAAGCGTGATCGCGGCTTTGAACCCTGGCGGATACGGCAGCAGCGTCTACACCGATCTTAGCCAGGAACCCGGACCGCCGCCGCCCCCGCCCGAATTGACCAGCGAGCAGAAGGCGCGGCTCACGCCCGCTCAGCTGCGCTCCCTGGGACGGCCGAGAGAGTGGGAACAGGATTGGGTCAAGCGTATCCATCTGGATGGCGAAGTCACCGGCGTCTTCGCCGACTATCACTATGTCGGCACTGGAGACATTGGCGGCGCAGCCCGGGAATCGACGGTCAAACTGCTGGAAGCCATCGTCGATAAGAGCGAGACGGTGCTGCCTGCTCCTGGCGCATTCGGTCAGCAGGATCAGCCAGGCTCTGAACCGCAGGGGCCAAAGGTGCGAGTCGGCGAAGGCCCGGTCGACGTGGTCGAGTCAACAGCGGATCAAATGTTCAACGACATCAAGCCCGATATGACCTCGCGCATGCCACAGTACAAGGGCGATCTCGAGTTGATCAATCACTCCGCCGGATCGCTGACCTCTCAGGCCTACCACAAGCGCATGATCCTCAAGAATGAACTCCTCGCCGACGCTGCAGAAAAAGCCTCGGTGGCGGCCGCATGGATGGGCGGACGGCCTTATCCCCAGCAACCGTTGAATGACGCCTGGACGCTGGAACTGGCTGGACATTTTCACGACCTCGCCGCGGGAACCGCGACGCCGCGCGCCTATCAGTACTCCTGGAATGACGACAATATCGCGGCCAACCAGTTTGGCGGCGTGCTGACCAGCGCAACCGAGGCGATCGCTTCCGGGATGGACACGCAGGGCAAGGGAACGTCAATCGTGGTGTATAACCCGCTCAATATCGCTCGGGAAGATGTGGTCGAAGCGCACATCGCATTTCCCGGCGGGACTCCAAAAGCGGTCAGGGTCTATGGCCCCGACGGCAAGGAGGCGCCGGCCCAACTCGAAGACGGGAAGGTGCTGTTCCTGGCCCAGGCGCCGTCTGTAGGATATGCCGTCTATCACGTGCTGCCGGCGGCCCACTCCGCTGTTAACGAAACAGTCAAAGTGACGGAATCATCGCTGGAAAATGCCCGCTATCGCGTCCAGGTCAACCAGGATGGCAATGTCTCCAGCATCTACGATAAAAGCCTGAGCAAGGAGCTGCTCTCGGCTCCCATCCGCCTGGCGATCTCTACGGATGTGCCCAAGCAGTATCCGGCGTGGAACATGGATTTCGATCAGGAGCAGGCGGCTCCTCGCGCCTATGTCAGCGGCCCGGCGCAGATTCGCATTGTAGAGCGTGGCCCGGTTCGCGTGTCGCTGGAAGTGACGCGGCAGACGGAAAACTCTAAATTCGTGCAGACGATTCGACTTTCAGCAGGCGATGCGGGCAACCGGGTGGAGTTCGGCAACGCAATCGATTGGCAAACCCTGGCTGCCAATCTCAAAGTAGCGTTCCCTCTCAGCCCGTCGAATGAAGATGCCACTTACAACTGGGACGTGGGCACCATTGAGCGGCCCAATGCGCAAGAGCGCCAGTTTGAGGTCGCCTCCCATCGCTGGATCGATCTCACAGACAAGAGCGGCAGCTTCGGAGCGACCATCCTGACCGAGTACAAGAACGGCTCCGACAAACCGAATGACTACACGATCCGGTTGACGCTTCTACGCTCGCCCGGCATGCCGCCTCCAACCAATGGCCGTCCGCCAGGCTACAGCGACCAGGCAAACCAGGACTGGGGTCATCACGAATTCGTATTCGGCTTGGCGGGACACGCGGGCGGTTGGGAACAAGCGCAAACGGATTGGCAGGCCTACCGTCTCAGCGATCCGCTGATCGCCTTCCAAACTACAGAGCATCCCGGGCCGCTGGGCAAGACATTTTCTCTGCTTCACCTCAACAATTCCAGAATTCGCGTGCTCGCTCTCAAGAAAGCGGAAGCGGATGACGAGATCATTCTCCGCATGGTCGAGCTCGACGGTCATCCGGCGCAAGATGTGCTCGTCTCCTTCGCCGGGCCTATCGTCGCTGCTCGCGAAGTTAATGCACAGGAGATGCCTATTGGACCGGCGCAGCTGAGCAGCGGAGCGCTGGCCACGTCCTTCACCGCGTATCAACCGCGCACCTATGCCTTGCGCCTCGGTCCGCCGGCGGCAAAGCTGGCCGCCATTCGTTCGCAGCCGGTTGCGCTCCAGTACGACCTTGCCGCAGCCAGCAATGATGACACTAAGACTCCAGGGGGTGGCTTCGACGGCCAGGGGAACGCAATAGCGGCGGAAATGCTGCCGGCCGCAATCGCTTATCACGGCGTCGAGTTCAACCTGGCGCCCGCAAAAACAGGAACGCCCGATGCAGTGGTGGCCAAAGGACAAGCGATTCCTCTGCCTTCCGGAAACTACAACCGCGTCTACATTCTGGCTGCTTCCGCGGATCGAGATCAGACGGCGGCGTTCCGGGTGGGCGACAAGACGGCGGATCTGCATATCGAGGACTGGGGCGGATTCATCGGCCAGTGGGATACACGCATCTTTAAGAACCAGGACGAGCGCAATTGGGCTATCTCAGCGCATCACGCGCCGTGGCCTCCCGCCGATGAGCAGCAGCGGGAGCAACGGGTCCCGTCGCCTCGCTATCCCGAGGACTACGTGCGTCTCGATCCGGGCTACGTTAAGCCGGCCGGCCTCGCATGGTACGCGTCCCACCATCACACAGCCGATGGGCTCAATCAGCCGTATCAGTATTCTTACCTCTTCGCATACGCTATCCAGATGCCCCAGGACACACGGACGCTCACTTTGCCCGACAACGACAAGATCCGCATTCTCGCTGTCTCGGTGGCAGAAGAGAATCCGGAGCTGAACCCGGTGCAACCGCTCTACGACACGCTGAATCGCACCCAACCGCCCACCGCGGCTTCCGCGGTTGCTTCTTCAAGATAGGCTGTGTACAGCTGTTCCGCCGGAGCCACGAAGATGCGGCTGTCATCACTTTCACCCTTCATCGCCCTCGCCTGTTTTCTTGGTGGGCCTTCTCTGCGCGCCGCCCCGGCGCCCGTGACCGACGGGCTGGTGTTACAAGGAACGGTTAGCGATTCGCAAAACCATACTTATATTCAGGTGCCCTTTGCGGTGCCGCCAAGCGCGGAACGGGTGACGATTACGTTTGCCTACACTGGCAAGGAGCAACATACCGCGCTCGATCTGGGCTTGCTGGATCCTGAGCGCCTCCGCTGCTGGAGCGGCGGGAACAAGTCCCTGCTCACGGTCGGGCTTTCCGATGCCACGCCGTCCTGTCTGCCCGGTCCGATTCCGCCGGGCCATTGGAATGTATTGATCGGTGTGCCCAATATTCGCCCCCAGATGACATCGCACTACACCGTCCACGTCTTCTTCACATCAAGCGGATTGGTGGCGAGGGAGGCCGCCGAACTGCGGACAGCGCTCGCCGTTGGCCCGGCCTGGTATCGCGGCGATCTTCACCTGCACACTGCGCACAGCGACGGTCAGTGCCCCAGCCAGACGGGCAAGATGGTTCCGTGTCCGGTGTTTTTTACAGTGGATGCCGCGGCCCGCCGTGGTCTCGATTTCATTGCCATCACGGACCACAACACGACCTCACAATATGACGCCATGCGCGAGCTGCAACCCTACTTTGACAAGGTGCTCCTGATTCCGGGCCGTGAAATTACGACCTTCCAGGGGCATTTGAATTTATTGGGGACAACGGATTTTCTCGACTTCCGGCTGGGCAGCGCAAAGGTTGCAAACGTAAACACCCTGTTGCGGAATGCTGAGCGGCTAGGCGCATTGACCTCGATCAATCACCCCGCCGCGCCAAGCGGAGAGATTTGTATGGGGTGCGGATGGACGCCGGCGTCGCCGGTAGATATGCGCCTGCTAACGGCAGTCGAAGCGGTGAATGGCGGCAGCGAACAGCACGGATTCTCTGGCATTCCCTTTTGGAACAAACAACTGGATAACGGCTACCGCTTAACTGGCATTGGAGGAAGTGACAATCACCGGGCGATGCAGCCGCTCGATCAAGCCGGCTCGGTGGGCAACCCAACTACGGTGGTGTATGGTGCCGAACTCTCGGTTCCCGCCATTCTTGACGGAATTCGTGCTGGCCACGTCTTCGTTGACCTAGCCGGATCGCATGACCGGCTGCTCGAGGCAAGCGCGCAGAGTGAGGATCTGGTCGCTCACATGGGGGATTCTTTGCCCGCCGGGAGAGCACAAGTGGTGCGTTTCGATCTGCATGTAGCCGGCGTGGAAAAAGGAAAAATCATGTTGCTCGAAGATGGGCAAGAGATGCCTTTGCCCACCCGTTCAGATATTACTGCGCCGGACCAAACTTTTCATTTGGTGTGGACGAGCGACGGCAGACGGCATTGGTTTCGCGCGCAAGTGGGCGGACCCGACGCGAAGCTTTGGCTGCTGGGCAACCCGATCTACGTCAATTGGGACGCTACCCTTCGCGGTCGGGAGGAGCATCGGAACGGGGAAAATGCGGCGAGCGAGCAGGTCAAGTGATCACCACCGAAGTGCGGCAGGCGCATTTTGTGTAGTCTGGATCTGCCGATGAAATCTGTCCGGCTTTCGTTCTGGCTTGGTTTCCCGTAGTCACCAAAGGAGAAAAGCATGCCTCTCGTTCGAATCGATCTACTTGAAGGCAAAGCGCCGGAATATGGAGTCCAGGTTGGCCAAATCGTCCACCAGGCGGTGTGCGACTTTCTGAACGCCCCGAAGGACGATCTCTTTCAAATCATCACCGAACATCCCAAAGCCGGCTTGCACTTTGACCGCAATTATCTGGGCGTCCATCGATCGGACGACTGCATTTTTGTGCAGATCACGCTCAACAGCGGTCGAACGATGGAGATGAAGCAGCGCTTCTACAAAGCGGTAGCCGGCGGCCTGCACGAAGGCCTGAAGCTACGCCGGGAGGACGTCTTCATCAACCTAGTGGAGGTGCCAAAGGAAAACTGGTCCTTCGGCAATGGCGAAGCCCAGTACGCACCGGCCACGCCCTGAGCGCACGAT
>Ga0302325_10032299_pt1 | contig 10753 bp, 9 predicted proteins | sample Palsa_T0_2_FD_201948 | JGI IMG/M metagenome (GOLD analysis project Ga0302325, IMG submission 201948) | Peat permafrost microbial communities from Stordalen Mire near Abisko, Sweden - Palsa_T0_2 | ecosystem: Environmental > Terrestrial > Soil > Palsa > Peat permafrost | place: Sweden: Abisko...
CGAAATCGATGTTCTGATAGGGCGCAAAGGTCGCCAGCCCGATCCGTTCCCAGTGGAACAAATCCTCCGACATCGCCAGGGCAATCCGCGGGCCGCGCGATGAAAGTGCCGTGTAAGTCATCACATAGTGGCCCAGCGGTTCGACAAAGGTAATGCGCGGGTCCTCACAGCCGCCCCCGCCGTCCGCTCGCCGCTCGTAGTCCGCTTCCGGTTCGAGGGCAATGCCGAGCCGCTCCACTCCGCTCGGGTCGCCGCCACCGTTAAATAGGACCCGGGCAATGCCGATGCGTGAGTAGTTGCCCCGCGCGACCAGCCGTGGAAACAAGTAAAGCTGCCCATCCGGGCCGCGAACGGCCGCGGGGTTCAGGGTGCCTTCGACTTCGTGTGGATTGCCGGGCTCGGGTTCCATGATCAGGCCCAGGCGCCGCAACTCGAAGGCGGTCACGATGGCCTCTCCTGGCGAAATTGCGATATGGAATCACCCCCCAAACAGGCGATGATCGTTTCCATCACGCGTTTCGTCTCATGAGGATTTTTGACCTGGATCGACAACGCACCCGCCTCTTCGGCCGGATAATCGTTTCCCCCGGGAAACAAAGCATCGCCGACAAAGATCATCTCGCGGATGGCAATGTCCAGGGTATCGCGGAGTTTTCCAATTCCGTAAGCTTTGTCGATGCCCGGCTTGGTAATATCCACGGAAGTCGTGCCCCCAAGACGCACGGAAAACTCCGGGATCAGACCATCGAGCCGCTCTTTCATCTTCATGCGCTTGCTGAAATAGGGATCCCACATTTCCTTGGCTTTGAGGGGAGCCTGCTGCCCGAGCGCGGAGAAGGTGATCTGGCTGCCACGGTCTTCGATGACCTCTCCCCAAACCCTGTCGGGCTGGAAGCCCGATCTGACGCCCACCTGCTGCAATGATTGCGTAATCTTGGCCTTCTCCCCGGCAGTAAAGTCTTCCGAGTAGATCTTCGTCCAGTCGGCGTCGTAGCGGTAAAACTTGGTGCCGCACGTCGGAAGAAGGGATAGATTCTTCAGGCGATCGTCATGGGGAAGATTGGCAAGGATTTGCTTTTCGAACTGCGGCCAGTCCCCGCCGGAGATGACCGCGACCTTCACGATGCGGAGCAGAGTACTGAGCAGCCCGGCCATCTCGGCATCGAGCGAAGTTTTGCTTTCGGCCAGCGTGCCATCGAGGTCGAAAACGATGAGCTTTTTCATAAAGTCAGGCGCCCTCCGGCTGCGAAATCTCCAACACGGTCATGCCGCCCGGTGCCGGGCAAACACGCGCTTCGACGACGGCCCCCAGGAGCAGCACGTCGCCCTTTGCAAAGGGATAGTTGACGCCCTCGTGCAGCACCTGGCCGTCTCCGGCGAGGCCCACCAAAACCCTCGGCGTGCTCTCGGCGTCAACGGTAAACGGCGATTTTCCGCTGACGCGCGTCACCGTAAAATGCTTCCCGTGAAAGAGCCGCTCACGCAAGGCCGGCTGCGGTGACTCCACCACCGGGGCCACCGGGAGGACCGCTCCTTGCGCATAATCGATGCAGGCCATGGCTTTGTCGATTTGCAGGGCCCGGTGCCGGCCGGTCTTCGCGTCCACATGGTTCCAATCAAAAAGACGAAAGGTGACGTCGCTGTTTTGCTGCACTTCGAAAACCACCACCCCGCGCAGGGAGTGAACCGTCCCGGCGGGAATGAAGACGCCGTCTCCGGCTTTGGGGGCAAAGCTGGCCAGATGATCGGCCAGGGTCCCGTCGGCGATCGCCCGCCGCAGATTTGCCGGGGTCGCGCCCGGCTTGAGGCCCGCGTAGATCCGGCTTTCGGGCGCTGCCTCCAGCACCACCCATGCTTCGGTCTTGCCTGTCTCCCCTGGTGGAATCAGTTCCGGATGGGCATCCGAGGGATGCACCTGGACCGAGAGCGTGTCACGCGCGTCGAGAAACTTCAGCAGCAGCGGGAAGCGGTGAAAGCGCCCGGCCCATTTTCCCAGCAAGGGCTCGGGAAACTGCTCGATCACCTCGCCGAGGGTCCGCCCTTTGAGTGGTCCGTCGGCGACGACACTGGGGTGATCATCGCGATCGCTCAGCAGCCAGGCTTCGCCAATGGGGATATCCCGGGGCAGCGGGGCGGAGAGCAAATCCGCCAAACGCCGCCCACCCCAAAGCCGATACTGGTAGATCGGTTTGAAGCGCAGCGGGTAAAGAGGGATTTGCTTCATGGCCTAATTTCCGACGGCGTCGGACATCGCCGGCTGCCGCTGGCCGCCCGGGCGCCACGCCAGGTCCATGCTCATCACATAGACAATCATGGCCAGAAACATGAACATCACCCCGATCCAGAAGCGCCAGTCCGTGTGCGCCCGTTTCCAGTAAGGAATATGGGCATGATGGATATTGCTGCCATCCGGAGCGTTCTGCTGATTGCTCTGCTTGCTCATGGGTGACCTGCTCTTGAGGACACGCGGGCCTTCGCATAAAACTCCCGCGCCTTCGCGAGAAGCTGGTCCGTGGTCAGGTGGTGCTCGTCCACCGTCAGCGAACCGATAATTCGTTCGGCCAGCTTCGTGCGATGGGTCTTTGACCATGCCAGGAACTGTTCCATTTCGCTGCTCCGGCCCGTGCCCGTCCCGAAAACCAGGATCTGACGCGCGCCCTCGAGGACCCGGGCGATCGGTTCGAAGAAGCTGTTCAGATCCGGCTTTTCATGGCCTCGCGAAATGTCCTTGGAGTGATGGGAAAGGCGAAAATCATCCTCCGGCTGGTGCGGCAGGATTTGCTCCGGGATGGCGCCGTGCATCTTCGACCGGAAGATGCGCGCCTCCTGGTGATCGATGACGAGCAACCAATGCGCCTCTTCTTCATGCGTTGCCGGCGGCAACGCCTCCGACCGCTCGAGAAAGTGGCGCAGCGACATCACTTCGTCCGTCTCGGAGACATCCTTGGCGCGAGGCGCATGCAAGACCAGCGTTTGCCCATTGCGCGTCACCTTCAGGTTGCCGTTGGGTTCCGCATCGACCTGGCCGAGCCGGCGAAACAGCGCATGCACGTCGTTCCACCCGAGATTGTGCGAAACCGGATGTTGAAAGATTTTTTGGTAGGTACGCAGATGCGTGCCCGTAAGTAAAGGGGTCGTATTCATACTTATTCACTCCATTTCCAATTGCGGATTTCCGGCATGTCCTGGCCGTATTTGTCGATGTATTGCTTGTGCTCGATGAGTTTTTCCCGGAGTTGCTGCTTGAGATGGAGGCCTTTGTTTCCGGACTGCGGCAGGCGGTCGATGGTGTCCATGACGAGATGGAAACGGTCCATGTCATTGAGCACGGTCATGTCAAACGGCGTGGTGATGGTGCCCTCTTCCTTGTACCCGCGAACATGGATGTTCTGGTGATTGGTGCGCCGGTAGGTTAGTCGATGAATCAACCACGGATAGGCATGGAAGGCGAAGATGACCGGTTTATCCCTGGTGAAGAGTTCGTCGAAGTCCATGTCGCTCAACCCGTGCGGGTGCTCGCTTTGCGGCTGCAACCGCATGAGGTCCACGACATTGACCACCCGGATTTTCAGCTCCGGCAGATGCGCGCGCAAAATGGACACCGCGGCGAGCGTCTCCAGCGTGGGCACGTCGCCACAGCAAGCCATGACGACATCGGGTTCGGCGTCGCCATCGTTGCTGGCCCACGGCCAGATGCCGATGCCCTCGATGCAGTGTTTGACGGCGGCGTCCATGGTCAGCCATTGCGGCGCGGGATGTTTGCCCGCGACGACGACGTTGACGTAGTGCCGGCTGCGCAGGCAGTGGTCCATTACCGAAAGCAGACAATTGGCATCCGGCGGCAGATAAACGCGCACGACCTCGGCCTTTTTGTTCACCACGTGGTCGATAAATCCCGGGTCCTGGTGGGTGAAGCCATTGTGATCCTGGCGCCAGACATGCGAGGCGAGCAGATAGTTGAGCGAGGCGATATTCCGCCGCCAGGGCAGGTGCGCCGTGACCTTCAGCCACTTGGCGTGCTGGTTGAACATCGAATCGATAATATGGATAAACGCCTCGTAGCAGTTAAAGAGCCCATGCCGCCCCGTGAGCAGGTACCCTTCGAGCCAGCCCTCGCACTGGTGCTCGCTCAACATTTCCATCACGCGCCCGGTTGGCGCGAGAAACTCGTCGTTTCTCAACATGCTGGCATCCCATTGGCGATTGGTAACTTCAAAAAGTGCTTCCAGGCCGTTGGAGAGCGTCTCATCGGGGCCGAAGACCCGGAAGTTTTGTTGCGACCGGTTGAGCTTCGTGACGTCGCGCAGGAATCGCCCGAGCACGTGGGTGTCGCCGATGCCAGGCGCTCCCGGCGCCGGCACGTCGACGGCGTAGTCGCGAAAATCGGGCATGCGCAGGTCGCGCAGGAGGATGCCGCCATTGGCGTGGGGATTCGCGCCCATCCGTCGTACGCCCTTGGGCGCAAGATCGGCCAGTTCCGGCATCAGGCGTCCCTGCTCGTCAAAAAGCTCCTCCGGCCGGTAACTCCTCATCCAATCTTCCAACAGTTTAAGGTGCTCGGGATGGGTGGCGGGGTCGGAGAGCGGCACCTGGTGCGCCCGAAAGGTCCCTTCCACTTGCAGGCCGTCGACCCACTTCGGCCCCGTCCAACCCTTGAGCGAATTGAGCACGATCATCGGCCAGCGCGGCCGCGGCATGCAGCCGTTGACACGCGCCTCGTGCTGAATGCGTTTGATCTCCACGATCGCGTTGTCGAGCGTCGAGGCCATGGCCTCGTGCATGAGATCGCTTTCTTCCTCTTCGACGAAATAGGGCGTCCAGCCGTACCCGCGGAATAACTGGTCCAATTCCTCCCGGGTAATGCGGGAGAGCACCGTCGGGTTGGAAATCTTGTAGCCATTGAGATGCAGGATCGGCAGCACCGCGCCGTCGGTCACCGGATCGAGAAACTTGTTTGAATGCCATGCCGTGGCCAGCGGTCCGGTCTCCGCCTCGCCATCGCCCACGACGCAGGCGACGACGAGATCGGGATTGTCGAACACCGCTCCGAAGGAATGGCTGAGCGAATAACCCAATTCGCCGCCCTCATGGATCGAGCCGGGGCAATCCGCCGAGGCATGGCTGGGAATACCGCCGGGAAATGAAAACTGCAGGAAGAGTTTTCGCAGCCCGGCCTCATCCTGGCTGACGTTCGGATAGATATCGCTGTAAGTCCCCTCGAGATAAGTATTGCCCACGACCGCCGGGCCGCCGTGCCCCGGACCGGAAACGTAAATCATGTCGAGGTCATATTTTTTAATGACCCGGTTCAGGTGCGCGTAGATGAAGTTTTGCCCCGGCGTCGTGCCCCAATGGCCCAGGAGCATGTGCTTCACGTCCGCCAGCGCCAGTGGCCGTTTCAGGAGCGGATTGTCGTAGAGATAAATCTGGCCGACCGAGAGATAGTTGGCGGCACGCCAGTAGGCATCCGTCTGGCGAAGTTGTTCCGGTGTGAGCGTATTTGTTTTCATGGTTTAAGTTTCTCCGGGTGCGCCGAGGCCGAGGACGCGGATCACGGACCTCGCGATCGTGAGTTCTTCGTCGGTGCGGATGACTCGGACGGGGACCCGGCCGTGATCCGTCGAAATGAACGGCGCGCCGGTGGCATTTCGCGCTTGATCCATTTCAATGCCGAGAAAGCCGAGCCCATCGCAGATCCGCGCGCGAACGGGCGGGCTGTTTTCACCGATACCTCCGGCGAAGATGAGCGTGTCCAGTCCACCCAGCGCCGCGGCAAAGGAGCCAATCCATTTCCTGACCTGGTAACAGAACATCGCGACCGCTTCCGCCGCCCGCACGTCCTTCGTTTCCTGTTCGAGCAGGTCCCGCATGTCGGAACTGGTCTCCGAAACGCCAAGCAACCCGGACTGGAAATTGACCATCTCGTTGAATCGTTTCGCGGAGAGGCCCTCCGTGCGCGTGAGGTACCAGAGCAGTCCGGGATCGAGATCTCCGGAGCGGGTGCTCATGGGGACTCCCGCCGTCGGGGTGAAACTCATGCTCGTGTCCACGGGTTTGCCAGCACGCACCGCCGCCAGGCTGGCGCCATTGCCGAGATGCGCCAGGATCACCCGGCCTTGCGCCGCTTCCGCGCCGCCCAGGCGGGCGAGTTCACCCATGAGAAATTCGTAGGACAATCCGTGAAACCCGTAGCGCCGCACACCCATCGCCTCGTATCGCCGCGGGATTGGCAGGAGCTGCGCCACCCGTGGGAGATCATGGTGAAAGGCCGTGTCGAAACACGCCACCTGCGGCAGGTCCGGGAACCGGCGATGGAACGCCTCGGTCAGAAGAATCTCCTCCGGCAGATGCTCCGGATCGAATGGCCCGAGCCGGCGCAGTTCCTCCACCATCTCCGCGGTGATCCGCTGGGGCTCGCGGTACTTCGGTCCGCCGTGGACCACGCGATGCCCGATTGCGGTCAGGGCCGCGGAAGCACCGCGCTCCTTGATGGCATCCATGAGCACCTCCGCCGCGGCGGAGTGTTCCGGCGCTTTGACGACTCGCGTAGAATTGTCCGCCTCGTTCGAGCCTTTCATCCGCAAGGTGGCCAGGGGCTGGCCGATCCGCTCAATGCCGCCATGCAAAACGCGCCGGAGCGAGTCACCGGCCTCGAAGAGCGCAAACTTGATGCTCGAAGAGCCGCCGTTGATCGTCAGGACGTGCGAGTTGGCGGCTTTCATGGGCGCTCCCCTCCCCCGCTTGCCAATCCGGAAGCAGCCAGTCGCGCGCCGGTGGACTTGGATTGAATCATCGCTGCCACAGGATTCGGGCGTCTTCCAGTGGGACGGCAACGCCATTGCCGCGTGAAATCACTCGCGCCGTATAGTCGGCCGCTGGACGGACTGCCGGCACCATCGCGCGGTAGACGTAGCCGCCGGCCACGCCGTCCAGTGGACCGAAGAATGTCGTCTCGCACCGTTCCCGAGCCAGGCCCATGGCGCGATTGGCGTAAAGCTCCACCTGCACCGCGTGAGGGTCGAGGTCGTGGAGATAGACCTGAACTTCAAACGCGTGTTTTCCGCCCTTGGTCTCGATCTTGATTTCGCCAAAGCGAAGCGTTGCCCACTGGGCATCCCGCGCCTGCCGCTGCTCGACCCGCTGACGGCCCGCGGAACCCTTATTCTCCGCACCCTCAAGATAGTTTGTCGCCGCAGGCAGATAATGTCTGTCCGTGTATTCGCGCACGGAACGGTCCGCCGAGAAACGCGGCGTCAGCCGCGCCATGCTTTCCCGCAGGCGGGCCACCCAGGCCTTTGGAATACCCTCGTCGTCGCGCCCATAAAACTCCGGAACCACTTCATTTTCGAGCACGCTGTAGAGCCTCTCCGCTTCGGCTCTATCCCAGCCCGGATCCGCTCCATGCTCCTGACCATCGCCGATCGCCCAACCTAAATCCGGGAGATAGGCCTCGGCCCACCAACCATCCAACTCCGAAAGATTGATGCCGCCATTGACGAGCACCTTCATGCCACTCGTGCCGCACGCCTCCCACGGCCGCCGCGGTGTGTTGATCCAGACATCGACGCCCTGCACCAGGCGCTCCGTCAGATGCATATCGTAGTCACTGAGGAAGATGACGTGGGCACGGGCCTCGGGCCGCCGGATGAAATGCGTCCATTCCTGAATCAGGGCTTGTCCTGCCCGGTCCGCCGGGTGGGCCTTTCCCGCAAGGATGAGTTGCGCCGGTCGTTGGGGATTGGTGAGGAGGCGCAGCAGCCGCTCCGGGTCGTGCAGCAGCAGGTTGGGTCTCTTGTAAGTCGCAAAGCGTCGGGCAAAACCCAGGGCCAAAATGGTGGGATCGAAAAGATGTTTCGCCACATCGATCACCTCCGGCGATCCGCCGGAGCCGGCCAGTTGCCGGGAAAGTCGCTCGCGGGCGAATTCCACCAGTGCCTTCCTGGCGGCGACGCGAAATTGCCAAAGGTCGGCGTCGGAGACGCCGCGAATGCCCCCCTCGAGGGATTCCGCCATGCCCAGCCAGCGGTCTTTTCCACAGGCCTTCGTCCAAAGGTCGTCGGCGGCCGCCGAGTCCCAACTCGGCATATGCACTCCATTGGTGACATATCCCACGGGCACATCTTCCGCGGCCCAGCGCGGAAAGAGAGGCTGAAAGAGGCGCCGGCTGACTTGCGCGTGCAAGCGACTCACTCCGCTTACCGCCCCGCTGCCGCGGATAGCCAGATAAGCCATATTGAAACTTTCGGAGGAATCGCCCGGATTCTCGCGGCCCAGGGCGAGCAAATCGTGAAGGGTGATTCCGAGCTTCTCCTCCGCATACCGTGCGAGGTATTGTTCGATGAGAGCCGGCGCAAATCGATCAAAGCCGGCGGCCACAGCCGTGTGGGTGGTGAAGAGGTTGCCGGCTCGTGTGACGTCAAGCGCGACGTCGAATGGCTGCCCGGTTTCTTGCATGAAACTGCGGGCGCGTTCCAACACTGCAAAGGCCGCATGCCCTTCGTTTAAATGACAGACTTCCGGTCGGATGCCGAGCGCGGTCAACAGCCGCCAGCCACCGATTCCGAGCAGCAGTTCCTGCTTGAGGCGCAACTCCGGCCCGCCCCCGTAGAGCTCGCTGGTAATCCCGCGATGAGCGGGAAAGTTCGCCGCGTCATTGCTGTCCAGCAGGTAGAGTTTGACCCGGCCGACCTGGACCTGCCAGGCACGCAGCCAGACCGAGTAACCGGGCAAGGCGATCTCCAACCGCAACCACTCACCATTCGGACGCCGCAACGGCGCGACCGGCAATTGTCCGGGGTCATTGTACGGGTAAAGAGCCTGTTGCGCCCCATCCTTGTCGATCACCTGGCGAAAATAGCCCTGCTGGTAGAGCAGACCCACGCCGACCACCGGCACACCCAGATCGCTGGCGGCTTTGAGCTGATCGCCGGCCACATTGCCAAGCCCTCCCGAGTAGATCGGAAGCGCTTCACTCAACATGAATTCCATGCTGAAATAGGCGACGCATTTCAAGGGAGCCTGCGGATGCTGTCGCTGAAACCACGCCGGCCGCTCCGCCTCCTCACGCCTCGCATGCAACATGTCCTCAAGGTGGTGACAGAATGCGGGTTCGGAGAGCACGCGTTCGAGTTGATCCCGCGAGACGGTCTGCAAAACCACCCACGGGTTCCGCGTGAGTTCCCACAGCACCGGATCCAGCGTGCGCCATACTTCGTCGGTCGCATGGTTCCACGACCACCGCAGGTCCAGGGCCAGCTCACACAGGGAATCAAATCCTTCGATCCCCGTGGGTAAAAGATTGTAAATCGGATAACTGACGGATCTTTGATTGCTCATAACTTCTGTTTCCAATTCGTTCCAAATCGGATCTTCGAACTCCTTGATCTAGGTTTTCTGGATTACGCCGTTCGTCCCAGGATTCGCTTGCTAAAGGTCATCTCCCTCGAGCCACGCACGCGCCTTATCGACCTCGTCGAGGTGAAAGTAGTGAATCTTCGCCGTCGTAAACGGACGACAGAACAGGCTCATCCCTTGCTCCCATTTCGTGTCACCGACGATCGCGAGCCGTTCGATATCGGCAAAGTGCTTCAGGTCAAACTTGATGTCATCCCAGAGCGCGCCGGCTTTCCAGCCGTGAAAGTCCACCATCTCGAAAAGGACGCGGATTTTACCGTGCTCCTTTATGAGTTGCTCGAACTTTGGCACGAAGTCCTGATAATCCTCGTGGTCGAGCTTGCCGCCCACCTGCACTTCGAGCACTTTGCCTCCCTTTCTTTCTATCATCGTAATTGCCGTAATGGTTTTCATATCTTTGTTGTTTTGGATTTCACTGTTGGTTGCTCAAATGATGTGGCGCGCCTTCCAGTTCCGTGACCTTGGCCAGACGGCGACAATGCCGTTCGGCGCCGCTGAATCCCGCGGCGAGAAATGTTTGCACCAATTCCCAGGCGAGCGCATGACCAACGACGAGACCCCCCAGGCAGATCAAGTTCAGATCATCGTCCTCGACACCCTGGTGCGCCGAAAAGTTGTCGTGAATCAGGCAGGCTCGAACTCCCGCCACTTTATTGGCCACGACGCAAGCCCCCACCCCACTTCCACAGATGGCGATCCCGCGCTCCAGGTCTCGGCGGCCAATCGCGCGGGCCAGCGGCACGACAAAATCCGGATAATCATCGTCCCACTCCGCCTGGTGGTTTCCGAAATCGTTCACTTCGTGGCCACTTTCCCGCAACATCCCAGCCAGATACTCCTTCAACTCGTAACCCCCATGGTCGGCGGCGATGCCAATGCGTTGGAAGGTGCTCATGGCGGTGTCAGATCAGCAGGGCCGCCATCCCGGTTTGGTGGCAACGCTCCGGCGGATGGATGCCGTTCATCAATATCTCCGGCTCAATCATCGGCGCCAACCCGACTTCCTGACTGAGCGCCGCGCAAAGCCCCAGCGCGCGAGCGTTGGCCTGACGTGTAGTGGTGGTAAATAAAGCCATTAAAATGTCACTTTTGGCGATCGATCGGCCAGGGCATGGCAAGCTTTCCCCGCAGGAATGCTCGAACCGGTATGAGAATCGCGGCGTATCCGTGATCCCGCCAATACCTTGCCAGTGCCCACGCCATAGCCAAAAGCTATGCGCGAAGGCGCGGCGCGCGCCTTTTCTGCGAAACAGCGCTTGATCTCGCAATACTAGTGATAGCTTTGAGCTATCGCCCTCGCTCAATTTCGTTCTCGGCCGCCGAGGCAAGCGCGGCTACG
>Ga0302325_10032301_pt1 | contig 10752 bp, 8 predicted proteins | sample Palsa_T0_2_FD_201948 | JGI IMG/M metagenome (GOLD analysis project Ga0302325, IMG submission 201948) | Peat permafrost microbial communities from Stordalen Mire near Abisko, Sweden - Palsa_T0_2 | ecosystem: Environmental > Terrestrial > Soil > Palsa > Peat permafrost | place: Sweden: Abisko...
ACCCGCCGCTGATCGTGCTGGTCCTGATCGTCGTGGCGTTCCGGCAGGTCGGCGACGCGCTGAACGACATCGTGAGCGGGCACCGGAGCAACGTGCTGCGGCGCCGCAGGCGGTTCCGTCTGCTGCCGCTGTCCGCCCCCCGCGACGAGTAGCCCCGGTCTGGCCAGGCGCCAGCGTGCGGCTATCCGACCGGGCCGATCTTGGCGTCGGCGAGCTCGGCGCCAGGTGGAATATCGCTGCGCCGCGGGCCCTCACCCGAAGGTGCCACGGGGTTGCCTGGATGCAGCGTCAGGGGATCAGGCCGAGCTGCCGGGCTCGCGCGACGGCCTCGGTGCGGTTGGCGGCCCCCAGCTTGCCCAGGACGTGTGTCACGTGCTTTTTGACCGTGTCGAGCGCCACCACCAGCTCGTGGGCGATGCGCTGATTAGACCTGCCCGCGGCGAGCAGCCGCAGCACCTCCGCCTCGCGGTCGGTCAGCGGCTCGGCCATGCCCGCTAGCGCGGCGGCCGCTCGCCTCGACGACGGCGCGCCGGCGGCCTGGCCACAGGCGCGCAGCAGCCCAGCCAGGTAACCGGGATCGATGTCGCGGGCTGGGGCTCGCTGGTCCTGCCGGGCGGCGCCGAGCCGGGTCAGCAGCGCGCGCATCGGAGCGCCCTCGTCGGCAAAGACCCGGACGTAGCCCTGCGGGCAGGCCAGCGTGACCGCCTCGGCCAGGGCACCGAGGGCGCCGCCGTGATCGCCGCGAGCGGCCAGCGCCAGCGCCCGCAGCGCCTGAATCTCGATGACGTCGCGGATGCGGCCCTGGCTCGCCGCACTGGCCAGCAGCCGCTGCAGCAGCGTAAGCGCCGGGCCGGGGCGGTCCTGCGCGAGCAGCACGCGCGCCAGCAGCAGATACGCCGGCTCCCGGGGGTAATCCGGCTCGTCCTCTGGGCTGAGGCCAGCCTCCTTCGCCCACTGGCTGGCCGCCGAGACATCGCCCTGAGCCAGCAGCAGCCTCGCCCGCTGCGCGGGCACCGGGTTGAGCAGGGCGACCACTTGCGGGCTCAGCTCGACCCGCCCGGCCTCGCCCATCGCCGCTAGGGCTGCGGCCTCATCACCGTGAGCCTGCCGGATCCGGGCCAGGATGGCCAGGCCGGCGGCCAGCGGCGGGGTGAAGGCCAGCTGCCGGCATAGCGTGACCCCGCGAGTGACGTGGTCAAGAGCGGCGGCCAGCTCGTCCCGCTCGTAGAGCACCTCGGCCAGTCCGACATGCGCTATGCCCAGATGGGGCGGCTGGCTGGCGACCTCACCGGCGGTCTCAAGGGCTTGCCGGTAGGTCGCGAGCGCCGCATCCAAGTTACCCTGGGCGCGCTGCACCTGGCCCAGGTCATGACAGACCCGCGTGGCGAGGTAGCCCTCGCCCGCCGCCCGCCGCTCGGCGAGAGCCTCGGCCAGGCCGCCTTCAGCCTGCCCGAGCTGGCCGCGTAGCCAGTCCGCCCCGGCCAGGTTGGCGCGGACGAGGGTGCGCAGGAAGTAGTCACTTTCGCCCAGCTGGGCGCGGGCCTGCCGGTCCCAGTCGACCGCGCGTGCCGCGTCACCGCGAAGACGCGCGAGCTCGGCGCGCAGGAATGCGATCCCCGCGGGGATATTGGCCAGCACCCCCCCGGGCGGCCCGACCGGCGGCTCAGGGGGCTGGCGGCCGGCCGCGGCGAAGGCGCGCTCAGCGTCGTCCAGGAGTGGCTCGACCGCTTCCACCTGGCCGCTGACGACGGCGTTGAACCCCTGGGCGAGGCACAAGCGCGGCCGTGCGCGCAGCACCTCCGCGGGCAGCGTAGAAAGCCAGCGACGCAGGGTCACGCCCTCGCTGCGGCGAAGCAGCGTCCCGACGTACCGCTCGACCAGCCGGGCGGCCCAGGCCGCGTCCCCGGCCGCCAGCGCGTGCCGCACCGCATCATCGCCCAGATCATGCTCATCGGACCAGGCGGCCGCGGCCCGGTGCAGCTCTTGCACCCGGCCAGGCTGCTCCTGCTCCAGGCGGGCGCGGAGCAGATCGGCGAACAGGTGATGGTAGCGCCACCAGCCGCGTATCTCATCCAGCGGCACCAGGAACAGCCCCGCCCGCTCGATATGGCACAGCATTGCCTGGCTGCCGGACCGGCCGGTGACCACATCACACAGCTCTCCCGACAGCCGCTCAAGCACCGAGGTCTCCAGCAAGAATGTGCGCACCTGGCCGGGCTGGCCGTCGAGGACCTCATCAGCCAGGTAGTCAAGCACGAAGCGGTGGCTCCCGCTGAACGCCGCGACAAACCCGGCCGTATCTGTGCGCCCCCGCAGCAACAGCGCGGCCAGTTGGAGTCCCGCTGCCCAGCCCTCGGTGCGGGCCGTCAGCGCCACCACCGCGGTGTCAGGCAAGACCGGCCCCGCCGTCGCGCCCAGCAGCGCCGCCGCCTCCTCGGTGGTAAAGCGGAGCTGGGCGGCGCGCAGCTCAGCCAGCTGGCCGCGGGCCCGCAGCCGCGCCAGCGGCAGCGGCGGGTCAGCCCGGCTGGCTATCACCAGCAGCAGGCCAGGCGGCAGATTCTCCAGCAAGAACGCGACCGACTCGTGCACCGGGCCAGCGTCAACCAGGTGGTAATCGTCCAGGACCAGCAACACCTCATCCCGGCCGGGCTGGGCAGCGAGCTCGTTGATCAGGGCCGTCACCAGCCCCTCGAACGAACGCGGGGCGGGCGGCCCGAGCAACGGGGCCAGCCGCTCGGCGATCCCGGGCTGTGCCTGATCCAGCGCAGCGACCACGTAGCGCCAGAACCGGACCGGGTCGTTGTCGCCGGCATCCAGGCCCAGCCACGCCACCGGCTGCCCGTCGCGGCGGGCCCAGTCGGCCAGCAGCGACGTTTTACCGAATCCCGCCGGAGCGCAAATCAGCACTCTTCCCCGCGCCAGGCCCTGGCTGAGCGCCTGTACCAGGCGCGGGCGCGGCACGAAGCCCGGCTGCGGCCGGGGCACGTGCAGCTTGGTCGCCAGCAGGGCATCTTGCCCGGACATAGCAGCCCCGACGGGGGCTGCCGTAGGCGGGTCAGCCATCGGGGACCTACCGCTCAGCCGGCCAGCGAGCCTCGGTCCGGCCGCTGGACGGAGCCATTCTACGGCCTGCCCCCCCTAACGTGCGGGCCTGAACGGACACGCGTCACCGCAAGATTCCACCCGCATGCCACCTTCGGGTGACGCCTAGGCCCCGCGTCCGCTCCTAGTGTGCCTAGGAGAAGGCAACACACATCCAGCGGCAGGACAGCAACCGCTGCCCTCAGTACTGCCCGGTGCCCGGCCGGCCACGCCGGCCCGCGCCCCACCCGGCCCTGCCGGGCCTTCGCCGACCAGGCTCTCAGACGAACAAGGTGATCTTGATGACAGCTACCCCGTCCACCCAGCGCCACGGCGCGACCTGGTGGCGGGCCGTGTGCCGCGCCGCGGCGGCCCTGCGGGCCGTCCACCGCGAGCAGGTTCTGGCGTGGGAACTCCGCTGGCAGTCCAGCCGGGTGCCCGTGGAACGGGCCGGGCCGCTGACCTGGACCCCGAGCCTGGACGGGCCACGGCTGACCGGCCGTCACCTGCCCAGCCCCGATGAACCCCAGGCCCCGCGCAGGCCCTGACCGGCACACCCCGCCCCAGACCGGCAGCAGCGGCAGCCGGTCAGCCCGGGCCATAGCGGGAGCGGAAGTTCGTTGCCCCGCTCGGCGAGGATGCCGGACACTTCGTCGACGCGTTTGAAATCGCTGTCGCTGACGCTATCTAGCAGTCACGGACTTCAGCGGCACGAGCTCATCTCACCCGTACACGGTGGCGGCCCGAGGCGGTGACCAGGTACGGCATCGTAGCTTGGAAACCCTGACACATCCGCCAAGGCCGACGCCTGGACGTTCAGCCTGCGGCAGTCTTGGCATCTGTCACATCCGCGGCCGCGTCTCCGTCAACGTAAGTTGCCGCTAAACCAGGCCCGCGCTGAGAGCGTGACGGGTCAGGTCCGCGCGCCGCCGGCAGCCGGTCTTGTCGCGGATCCGGTCCAGGTGCGAGCTGACCGTGCGCACGCTGATAAAGAGCTCGGCGGCGATCTGCGTGTCCGTGCGGCCCTGCGCCACCAGGGTGATCAGCTCGCGTTCCCGGGCGCTGAGACTTCCCGCCCCGCCTGCCGTGACCGGTGACGGCGCGCCCGTGGTGACCATCAGGGCGTACTCCGCCGCGGTGGTCCGGCTCATCGCCGCGCCACGCTCGCCGGCCGCCCGCGCCCGGTCCGGTCCCAGGGTGGCCCGGGCTTCGCGCGCGATGCCCTGCCGGTCGGGCAGCACCATCGAGCTCATGTCGCCCAGCTCGCTCTCCCGCAGCGCCGTGAACGCGGTCCACACCGTGACGGCCTCGGCGTAGCGCCCGGTGGCCGCGCACAGGTACCCGCAGCTGTCCAGTCCCAGCAGCAATTCACCGCCCAAGCCGGACCGCAGGCCAGTGTGGAGCAGTTCCCGCAGGTGCTCCGCCGCATCGTCCACGCGCCCGGTCCGCAAGTCGATGACCACCAGGTCGTGCAGCCCGGGCGCGACGTTCCACAGGTCGCCCACCTCGCGCGCGCGGGCCAGCCCGGTCACGCAGACGCGTTCGGCGGCGGCAAGGTCGCCGCCCATGATCAGCACGCCCGTCAGGGCACGACTGAACACCCGGGCGATGGCGCCCGGCAGGTCGGCCTCGATCCGCAGCGCCTGGTGGGCCAACCTGACCGCCTCGTCGCGATCCCCGCCAGTGGCAGCGAGCAGCCCAAGCAACGCTAGCCCGAGCCCCTCAGAAGCGGCGTAGCCGGCCTCACGCGCCACGATCAGGGAGCGGCGCGCCTCGTCGGCCGCCTCGGCGGTTCGGCCGAGGTTCAGCAGTGTCCACGACCGGCCGGTCAGGCTGGCGGCCAGGGCCCGGGACGGTCCCCGGTCGCCGACGGTGTCGTGCACCAGGGTGAAGTGCTCAAGCGCCGCCGTAATGTCGGCCGAGTACTGCAGGGCCTGGGCGAGCCAGATCTGCGCCGAGCACCACAGCTCGCTGCCGAAAGCGGGCAGGTCCGACGCGGCGCGCAGCAGCGGGATCTGACTGGCCAGCTGGCCCCTCAGCAGCCACCACCATCCCAGCGCGACCGTCAGCCGGGGCAGCATGGCCGGGTCGTGCCCCGCGGCCCAGGCCAGCCCCTGGCGCAATGTGGCGTCCTCCGCGTCCAGGCGGCGGACGCTCGCCCCTTCCCGGGTAATGGTGTCCAGCCCTGCCGCGGCCTCCTCGGCCACCTGCAGGGCGTACCGGGCCAGCGAGGCAGCGGCGGCGTCCGCCTCGCCGGCCTTGGCGAGCAGCCAGGCCCCGTAGCCGCGGAGCGTCTCGAGCATCACGTACCGGTGCCGGTCATCCGGGCCAACGCGCGGCGGGACGATCAGCGAGCAGTCCACCAAGCGCAGCACGGCGGGCCCGGCATCCGGACCCGCCACCGCCTCGGCGCCCTCCAGCGTGAACGGCCCGGGAAACGCGGAAAGATGCCGGAACACCCGCTGGTCGGCCTTGTCCAGCAGCTGGTAGCTCCAGTCGGTGGTGGCCTCCAGCGACCGATGCCGGACCGGCGCCAGCCGGTCGCCGGACACCAGCAGCCCGAAGCGGTCGTCGATCCGATCTAGCAGCTGGGCGACGCCGAGCGCCTCCACCCGCGCCGCCGCCAGCTCGATCGCCAGCGGCATCCCGTCCAGCCGCGCCACCAGCCGCGCGACCGCCGGGGCGGTATCACCGTTCAGCGCAAAGCGGGCGTCGGCACTGCGGGCGCGTTCGGCAAACAGCGCCACTGCCTCCGATGCCTGCGTCTCGTGACCGTCCGCGGCTTGGCCGGGGGCCGGCAGGCTCAGTGACGCCAGCCGGTACCGTGCTTCCCCGGCTACCCGCAGCGGCTCCCGGCTGGTCGCCAGGATCCGCAGCTCGTCGCAGCCGGGCAGCAACGCGGCGCACAGGGCGGCCGCCGCACCGATCAGATGCTCGCAGTTATCCAACACGAGCAGGAGCTGTTGGCTGGCCAGCGCCCGGGCCAGCGCCGTGGCCGATCCCTTTCCCGGCAGCTCTCCTACCCCGAGCGCCGCCGCCACCGCCGCGGCCATTCCCGCCGGGTCTTGGACCATGGCTAGTTCCACCAGCCATGCCCCGTCCCCGAAGCGGTCCGCTACTAGCTGCGCCACCTTATCTGCCAGCCGGGTCTTCCCCGCACCACCCGGCCCGGTCACCGTTACCAGCCGGTACTGATCCAGCAGGCCCGCCACGTCATGGACAGCCTCGGCTCGGCCGACGAAACTGCTCAGCGCGACCGGGAAGCCGTGCAAGCTTCCCGCCCCAGACCGCTCCACATGGCTACCTTAGCCGTGGCCGGCGGCTGGGGCGCAGGTGAACCCTCGGCACTGAACTTCACGCTTCAGTCCACGTGCCGCTGGGTGGCCAGCCTGAGTTCGGCGGTGAGCTCCGCCACGGCGGCGGTTCCCGCGGCAGCATCGGGTGCGTCGAGGATCGCCTTGACCAGCGCGGACGCGACGATCACCCCGTCGGCAAAGCCGGCCGCATGGGCGGCCTGCGCGGCGTTGGAAATCCCGATTCCGACGCAGACGGGCAGGTCGGTGGTCGCCCTGATGCGCCGCACGAGCGTGCTGGCGGCGGTACTGACCGCCTCCCGGACGCCGGTGACTCCCATCAGCGATGAGGCGTAGACGAATCCTGTTCCTGCCGCGGTCAGTTCGCGTAGTCGCTCGTCGGTAGTACTCGGCGCGGCCACGAATACGGTGGCGAGGCTATGCCTGGCCGCGCTTTCGCGCCACCGCGCGGACTCCTGCACCGGCAGGTCAGGCAAGATACATCCGGCGCCGCCTGCCTCGGCCAGTTCGCTGCTGAAGCGCTCGGCGCCGTACTTGTCGATCGGGTTCCAGTAGGACATGACCAGGACTGGCTTGCCGGTGGCCTGGTAGGCCTCTCGCACGGTGCGGATGACGTCGGCGATCCGGACGCCGCCGCGCAGGGCAATGTCGCCGGCCGCCTGGATGACCGGGCCATCCAGTACCGGGTCGCTGTGCGGCAAGCCGACCTCGACGATGTCGGCTCCGCAGTTCAGCATGGCCTGGACCGCGGCGATGCCCTCGCCGACGGTCGGAAAGCCGGCCGTCATGCCCGTGATGAGCGCGGCCCGGTTCTCTTGCTTCGCCCGGGCCAGTGCGCCGGCCAGAAGCTGCAGGTTCCCGCTCACTTCGAGACTCCCTCGGCCGCGTCCTGTTCGAAATACCGCGCAGCGGTGTCCATGTCCTTGTCGCCGCGGCCCGACAGGTTCACCAGGATCAGTCCGTCCGGTCCGAGTTCGGTGCCGACGTCGATAGCGCCGGCGAGCGCGTGCGCGCTCTCTATCGCCGGGATGATGCCCTCGGTCGACGCGAGCAGCCGGAACGCCCGCATCGCCGCGGCGTCGGTGACCGGACGGTATTGGCCGCGGCCGGTGTCGTGCAGGTATGCGTGCTCCGGTCCGACACCCGGGTAGTCGAGCCCGGCCGAGATCGACCAGGGCTCAGTGATCTGGCCTTCATCGTCCTGCAGCACGTAGGAGCGCGAGCCGTGCAAGATGCCGGGCTCGCCCGCCGACAGCGTGGCCGCGTGCTTCCCGCTCTCCACGCCATGCCCGGCGGCCTCGCAGCCGATGAGGCGTACACCCGTGTCGGGGAGGAACGCGTGGAACAGGCCGATGGCGTTAGATCCCCCGCCGACGCACGCGATCGCGGCATCGGGCAGGCGGCCGGCCCGCTCGAGGATCTGACGGCGGGCCTCCACGCCGATAACGCGCTGGAAATCGCGGATCATGGCGGGGAAGGGGTGGGGCCCGGCGACGGTGCCGAAGATGTAGTGCGTGGTCTCGGCGTTGGCGACCCAGTCCCGGAACGTCTCGTTGATGGCGTCCTTGAGAGTACGGGAGCCGGAGCTGACCGGTATCACCGTGGCACCGAGCATCTGCATCCGGGCCACGTTGACCGCCTGCCGGCGGATGTCAATGTCCCCCATGTAGATGGTGCATGCCAGGCCGAACAGCGCGCATGCCGTCGCGGTAGCCACGCCGTGCTGGCCGGCTCCCGTCTCCGCGATAACACGCGGCTTGCCCATCCGGATGGTCAGCAGGGCCTGTCCGAGCACGTTGTTGATCTTGTGTGAGCCAGTGTGGTTGAGGTCCTCACGTTTGAGGAACACCCGTGCGCCGCCAGCGTGCCTGGCGAATCTGGGGACCTCGGTGAGCGCGCTCGGACGACCTGCGTAGTGGGCGAGCAATTGCTCGAGCTCCGCGGCGAAACCAGGATCTGCCTTGGCTTTCTCGTACTCGATGGCGACCTCATCCACGGCGGCGACCAGCGCCTCCGGGATGAACTTGCCGCCGAACGCACCGAAATATCCGTCCCCGTCAGGGGCTTTGCCCGGCCATGCCGGAAAGAAGAATTCGCTGTTCATCGCACACGCGCTCCTGGCACGGGACAGGCCCGGCTTTAGGTGGCTGGTAAGGGAAGCTGGAGGAAGCCTCGTCGTCCCGGAATCGGGGAGGAACGACGGAACCGAGGAGAGCGAACTCGCTCAGATACCTCGTAGGGCACGCGGGACGCAGAACCATCGCATCCCGTTCACCTGACCAGCCTCGGCGCCAAGCACGTACCGCACCCTGCGCCCCAGCACCCGCCGCGCGGGGGCCCGGCAGCCGCGCGGGCGGCACCCAGGGGCGAGGCGGGTGGCGATAGACACAGCCCGATGCTACCCCGCGGTCAGCGGCCAGGTCATGGCGCGGCCAGCCCCAGCGCGCACCACGGCTAATAGTGCAGTGCCGCTTAGCCATGTCGGACCTCGGACTGTTCAGGGCACCCGTTCTCGTCAGCCCCGGTAGCAACATTTTCGAATCACCGTGCGAAATAGACCCCATGGCCAGGGAGTTCCTGTCGCACAATGATGAATAACGCCCATTAGCTGTTACTCGCGTTACCGGCGGGACTCATCCAGGGGCGGCTGGTGCTTCTGCACGCGCCGCGCGAAACCGCGGCATCTTCCGCGACTCACCGCCGTAGACCGCTTGCTGGATAATGGCGTAGAAATCACGATGCTGACAGCGGACAGGACGGTGTTCCCGTGGAGGGCTTCTGGGAGTCGTTCCGTCTTGACCCCCGGCAGCCTGGGAACGCGTCGATGCGGGCGTCGGACGCTGACCGGGAGATCGTTCGCGTCATGCTCGCCGATGCTTACGCGGACGGGCGCCTCACCCGCGAGGAGTACGACGACAGGCTGAACACCCTGTTCGGCAGCCGGACCCTAGGTGACGTGTCCTGCCTGGTCACCGACCTCGTGCCGCCTGACGGCCCGGCTACGGCAGCCGCGCCGCTGCAGCCCGCTGAGCTGCGGACGCGGGGCGCACGCAAGTGGCGCAAGGACGTGGAGGAGTCGTTCGCGGCCTTCCTCGTCCCCAGCATCATCTGCACCGTGATCTGGATCGCGGTCACCGGCGGAGGCTTCTTCTGGCCCGCGTTCCCCATGCTGTTCCTCGGACTAAACCTGGTCAAGACCGTCGTGCAACGCGAATCGGTCATCGAACGCGAGGTCCTCCGGCTGGAAGAGCAGGCGGCCAAGGACGCCGCTCCGGAACTCCCCACCGGGCGCGGTGACCCGGGCGAGGCAAAGGAAGGGTGATCGCACCTACCTGCCGTAGGTCAGCGTTCGTAGTGATACCGGCACGCGGCAATGCGGATCTCATCGTCGGCGATCTTGTACACGAGACGGTGCTCGTCGGTGATGCGTCGTGACCAGTAGCCCTGGAACCCGTGCTTAAGCGGTTCGGGTTTGCCGATCCCTTCGTTGCCGTTGCGCTGGATATCTGTGATCAGCTGATTGATCCGCTTGAGGACCTTGCGGTCCTGGGTCTGCCGCCAGACATAGTCCGCCCTGGACGACTCGTCCCAGACGAGTTTCACTCCAGCAGGTCCCGCTCGATGCCGCCGCTGTGCTCGAGGCGGTCGATGGAGGCCAGCAGCCGCCGGGCGTTCTCCGGGCTGCGCAGCAGGTACGCGGTTTCCTTGAGCGATTCGTAGTCAGCGAGCGCGACGATGACCACCGGTTCGTGCCCGGCGCGGGTGATGACGACTTCCTCGCGGTCGTCCACGACGGCATTGAGAGTCTCGGCGTAGTGCGCGCGCGATTGCGAGTACGTCATGGTCTTCATCGGCCGGCCCTCCTCCGCTAGTCGCAACTGTATACGTACAGAAAGTTGTACGTTCCTGGTCTGGAAGGTGCAAGCGGCCGTGACGCGGCTGACGCCCGACTCCGGGAACAGCGGCCGCATATAGTTTGTTGTGCTAACGAAACAATAAGCCGGCGGCGGTAGGGATGAGAGCGTGAAGAGCGAGCGGGGAACCTTCTGGAGCAGGACTTTTTCTTCCCTGAAGGTGCCGAACTATCGCCTGTACTTCACTGGCCAGTCGATATCCATGGCCGGCACCTGGATGCAGATGACGGCACAGTCCTGGCTCGTGCTGACCCTCACCCACTCGAGCACTGACCTTGGCCTGGCCGTGGCGCTGCAGGCGGTGCCCGTCCTGTTTCTCGGTCCCTACGGCGGCGTTATCGCCGACCGGGTGGACAAGCGGCGGCTGATGATCGCGCTGCAGATCGCCATGGGGTTCCAGGCCCTGGCGCTCGGGCTGCTCGTCGTGTTCGGCTCGCCCCGCT
>Ga0302325_10032302_pt1 | contig 10752 bp, 6 predicted proteins | sample Palsa_T0_2_FD_201948 | JGI IMG/M metagenome (GOLD analysis project Ga0302325, IMG submission 201948) | Peat permafrost microbial communities from Stordalen Mire near Abisko, Sweden - Palsa_T0_2 | ecosystem: Environmental > Terrestrial > Soil > Palsa > Peat permafrost | place: Sweden: Abisko...
GCGCTCTTGGCAAGGGAGCGGCAGCGTGTGCTGGATCGAAAGTGAAGGCGTCGGCGGCATCGCCGGACTCCAGCATCTGCGCGCGTTCCTGCAGACGAGGCGCGCACTTCGGCCAACGCTCCAAGGCCTCGCGCAGGCACGGAGCGATGTCCGTGGCCACGACCGCGCGGGTGAGATCGCGCGAGACGACGATGAGTTTGCCGTCGGGGCTGGCGTCATTCAAAGTCGCCAGTTTCATCGGTGCGGGCCCATTGCGAACGCGTGCTTGCGTTGGATCATTGTGCCGTCCTTTTGCACTTGGTAGCGATACGTCACGTGCGGGCGTCTGCTTTCGACCACAAGGTCTAAACGCCCGCCCTCCCCAAAACCCGGGAAGAGTGGGGCACCCGGAAGCGATAAAATCGTAGAACCGTAACAACATAGAACCGTAACACCGTAGAACCGTAGGAGCGTAGATTTCTCGCCATCGTTATTTTTTTACCGCTTCGGGCGGGGCAACGGCCACCGCGGCCCGGCCATAGCGGCGAACTCGCAAATCGGCCTGCTGCTTTTGTCCCCGAACCGTTCGATGGCGCAAAGCCGGGATGCGTATTGGCCAATCCGCGCGCTGGCGTCCGGGCTCAATTGTTGATAGCTGCACGTCTTCATGAATTTGCCCACCCACAAGTCTTCGGTATATCGCGCCGCACCGCGGGTAGGCAAGGTGTGGTTGGTCCCCACCACTTTATCTCCGAAAGCGACGTTGGTCTCCGGCCCAAAGGAACAAAGCACCGAAGTTGGTCAGATTCGCCAGAAACCATCGCGGATCACGAGTGAGCACCTCGACGTGCTCCGATGCAATGGCGTCGGCTTCGCGCCGCATCTCGTCGCGGCTGGCCACCAACCGAATCTCGCCGTGCGTTTGCCACGCCGCACGGGCGATCTCCGCCGTGGGCAGCTCGGCCAGTTGACGATCGAGCTCTGCCGGCAGCTGCTCAGCCAGAATACGCGAAGTGGTCACGAGTATGGCGGGCAAGTTCGGTCCGTGCTCAGCCTGGCCCAGCAGATCGGTGGCGATCATCTCCACATCCGCGGAGTCATCGGCCAGCACCAACACTTCCGTCGGGCCAGCCAGCAGGTCGATGCCGACGCGGCCAAAGAGCTGGCGTTTCGCCTCGGCCACGTAGGCGTCGCCAGGACCCACCAGCATGTCGACGCCTGCGATCGTCTCCGTCCCCAGCGCCATGGCGGCGATAGCCTGTACACCGCCGAGCAAATAGATTTCATCGGCGCCCGCCAACACCATCGCGGCAATGGTTTCCGGATGCGGTTTGCCCGCGGTCGGAGGAGTGCATGCGATCGCGCGTTTTACACCAGCAACCTTGGCGGTGACGATGCTCATGTGGGCCGAAGCCACCATGGGATAGCGGCCGCCCGGAACGTAACAACCAACGTTAGCCACGGGGATGTTCTTGTGGCCGAGGCGCACTCCCGGAAGCGTCTCCACCTCGATGTCGCGCAACGCGGATTTCTGGTGTTCGGCGAACCCTCGCACTTGTTGCTGTGCGAAACGAATGTCTTCCAGAGTTTCTTCCGAGACTGAGGAAACCAGCTCATCGCGTTCTTCCGCGCTGAGCCGGAAGCTTTTGGGGGGACCAACGGTCCAGCTTTTCGGAATACTCCCGGACGGCCGAGTCTCCAATTTCCTCAATCATCTTCTGCACAACCGTGCGAACTTGTTCCTCTTCAGCGTGTGCCGCCGCCTGCGAGGCGCCGCGTTTCAAATACTCGGTCATCGCCGCACCTCGAATTGATTTTCTTGCCGGTTCAAACCAGCGCTCCACGCACCATTGCATCCACCGATCCATCGTGATGAAAGCCAAGCGCCTCGGAGGCCCGGAACCTGGCTTCCGGCAAACGTCCGAATCGCTCTTCAATTTCCGGCTGAGGCGCATAGCTTACAAGCTCCCGCGCCGGCACACCATACACGGGGCCAACGGCGTCGACGACCTCGGCAATCGAGGCGCGCAGTTGCGGCAGCGGCCACACTCGCTCCAGGCTAAGACCGGAAGCGGGTAACAGGGCTGCGTGGACCATATTGTCGATGCAGCATTGCACCGACATCCACCACGAGTTAGCCTCCGGAGAAACAGGGCACACGAACCCCTTGCCTTCCGAAAGGCTCCGGATTAGGTCGCTGAGAAACGCGGAGAGGGCACCACTAGGGTCTGGCGGCCTAGCGACGATTCCAGGAAAACGCTGGGTGCGAGCATCCACCCAACCCTTGCGGCTATAGTCCGCCATCAACAGCTCTCCGATCAGCTTGTGGGTACCGTAACTCCAGGTAGGCTTCGCCGGCGTGTCGTCGGTAACATTCGAGGGCAATTGGCCGTAAACGCCGATCGAGCTGCTATAGATGAGCACGGGATGTTTCGCTTGCTCACGCGCAAGGTCCAGCCGGCGGATGGTTCCATCCAGATTCACCTGCTTGCCCAGCTCAAAGTTCTGTTCCGCGAGTCCACCGGCGATGCAGGCAAGATGGAAGATGATGTCGAATGGAGCGTCGAAGACCCTCGGTAACGTGATGCGGTCCGCAACGTTAGCCTTGACGATCCTCACACGCGAATCTACCGGAGGTGCATCGAAACGGATATGCGGCATGTGCGGCAGGGTGTGCTTGCAGCACAGCATGGAGCCGCGCACGTTCACGCGAAAGGTGCGGTCCCAGACTTCGACGTCCATGGATTCGGCATCTCTGTCGCGCATGTAGAAATCCGGCGAAAGATCGGCGGCGTTGTTGTGCAAGATGTCGATGCGGCCAAAAGCGTCCAGCGTGAGGGGAACCATTTCCTGAATCTGGTCTTCCTGTGCGAGGTCTACCGGGATGGCCACCGCCGTCCCGCCGTTGGTTGCGATTTCCGCCGCAACCCGCCTCGCACCTTCGGCGTTGATGTCGGCGATGGCGACCTTCGCTCCCCGCTCCGCCAGCAGGCGCGCGGTCGCCGATCCGATTCCGCCTGCGGCTCCGGTTACGATGGCGACCTTACCGGCTAATGGAAGCATGGGTTTCGCCGCCTCAGTGTTTTTTGGGGGGCAGATATTTTTTGTCGATCTTGGCGATCACCACGTAATTCGGGTCGACCATTTCGGTGAGATGAATTTGGGCCGCTTGCGAGAGCAGTTCGTAAGCGTCGAGTTCAGACAATCCGTAGTCCGCGTGAATCCAGCCGACCAGCTGGGTAAACGCAATCCGCAACGCGTCGTCCACCGGCCGGTAAATTCCGGCGGCCATGATTTCGTTTTGATTTTCAAACCGCGGCCAGTCGATCTTCCGCCCCTTGATCACGGTAACGCGTAAGCGAACGTGCAGCGCAACTTCGATCGCCGTACCCGCCACTTCTCCGTCGCCCATCACCGCATGCCCGTCGCCGATATACAGCAGCGCCCCCGGCACATTCACGGGAAGATACAGCGTATTCCCAACACTGGCTTCCGGCGCGTCCATATTCCCGCCAAATTCCGCCGGCACCACCGAGGTCCTCGCTTCCCCGCCGGAGGGAACCACACCGATGCATCCGAGAAAAGGGTGCAGCGGAATGTCCACGGAAAAATTCGAATCGTGCGCGGCAAAGGTCGCGGTACCTTGGTTCGGGTGAATCGGGTAGAGCCAGATGCGTTCCGGCAACGGCGGATTGATCATCGGAGTGTAGTTGGTCGAGTTGATCGCAATCGTATCGCCCACCTCGGCGCCCTCGATGTAGAACGGTCCGGTGAGCGGGTTATCGCCTTTCACCAGCGCCAGCGTATCGCCCGGCTTTTGAATCACACCGCCAAAACAATCGATGGTGTTGGTGTCCAGAATGTCTCCCGGGGCGAGTCGCGCGACGGGTTCGGCCGCGCCATAAACATATTTCACGGTGCTCATGGTGGCCTGATATTTCACCACGTGCGGCGCTGCGGTTTGCGCATGCAGCGCGCAAGGGAACGGCATGATCGCAAAGGTCAAGATCCACAGTCCACTTCGCATCGGCGAATCCTCCAGCAAACCAGCAGAACCGGCCGATGTTCCGCGGCAGTCTGCCATTTGGAATTTCCGTTTTGATTTCCCGGACGAGCGGTAATGTACACCTGGCCCGCGAGGTATTCAATAATTCCGGCAGGTGCGCCGCGCGAACGACGATCCAACCCGATCGCTGGCCCTCGTTCCGGCCATGAACAAATCAAGCGGCTGAATATGTCTTCCTGCGCACCATGAAAACGGAGGCAGCGTAACTCAGGAGCACGAAGATAATTGTAAATAAACTGTGCCGCAGATCGCCGATCACCGATCCCAAAAGGAACGCTGCCGAGGCGACCAGCACGACCAGGGTGCTCCACGGAAACAACCAAGCCTTATGGGGCCTGGGCAGGGCCGGTTCACGTTTCCGCAGAACGAACAAGGCTACGAAGCCCGACAGGTAGACAGTCACGATGAGAATGGAGTTAACCGCAATCAACGTGTCAAACGTGCCGGTGAGCACCAGGCTGATGCTCGCGCACGTGCAGAGAAAAAGGGCCACCGTGGGGGTTCCGCCCTGGTTGATGGAGGTCAAGCTTTGCGGCAAAAGTCCGTCTCGCGCCATCGCGAAGAGGACGCGAGGCATCTGCAAGAGAGCCGCGTTAATCGCGCTAATTACCGTGACCACGGAGAGCATCAGAATGAACTGCTTTCCGTAGCCGCCGAAAATTAACAGGGCGGCGTCGGCGGCCGGGGCCAGCGACCCGACCAGACGTTGCATGTGCAAAACATGAACTAAGGCGGCGTTCACCAGCAGGTAGATGATCGTGCATGCCAGCACCGTGCCAGTCATCGCGCGCGGCAGGTTGCGGGACGGATCCTGGTCTTCTTCAACAAAGTAAATCGGCGCGTACCAACCGCCATAGGTGACGATCACACCCTGCAGGGCCAAAACGATGCCGAGAAACAGGCTGTGTTTTTGTCCTAACAAATGAGCGACCACCGAAGGAGCAGTTGCCGCAGCTTTGGGCGAAATGGCGAAGCACGCCGCTACCAGCGCCAGGAGGCCAAGAGCTTTGGCCAGACTGGTGAGCGCCTGCACCCGGCTGCCCGCCCGTAGGCCGAGCCAATTCACAAAAGTGAGGAAGCCCAAACTGCTGATCGCGACAAATCGCACGTGCTCCGCGAGGCTGGGAAATAATCCGGCGGCAAATTCTCCCAGTGCGATTCCCAGATAGGCAGTGGCGATCGTTGGAATCATCGAGTCGCAACAGCCAACGACGAATCCGATCTTCTCTCCGAAAGCTCGGCGCGCATATACGTACCAGCCACCTACGGTGGGGAGCATAGTGCCGAGTTCCGCCACCGAACTGGTACACAGCAGTGAGTAAGCTCCCGCCAACGCCCAAACCAAGAGAACCAGCGAGACACTCCCCAGGTGGCTTGCGACTATGCCCGGCGTGCGGAGAATCCCCGTGCCTATGACGGTTCCGACGCCGACGGCAATGCCGAAGCCAGCGCCGAGTATGCGCAGCAGGTGTCCGCTGCGGCGGCTCGCGTGATTGGTGCTGGCGTGAATGCAAACTCTCCTTGAGACGTTCCCCGCTCGGCTACGCCAAGCTTTCGGCGCTGAACCTGCGGTGGAAGCGCGAGGAGCTTACAAGAGAGGCGAACACCGGTCAAATTCAGATCAGGCGGATGCTCCATCCAGCGAAGCTACGGGCGAGTTCCGTGCAAGCGAATCAGAAACGGCGCTCGGCACGGCATCTCATACTATCGACTTGACAAAGAGCCTGTTTGCCAAATAAAGTTCGGCCAATTTAGTTTTTTAGGGGTCCACGCGCCTTCGCAATGTAGTGCATTCCTACTATTGCGGATTGCGCGGAGCGAGCACATCGTGCCGAGTTGCGTTGTGGGTGTTGTTCTCGGAAACGGTCTGTGCTGGGTGCGGTACGTGGGGGGAGAAATGATTCGTCTTCGAAAGCCGGCCGTGGCCGGTCTTGTCGTTCTATGCCTGGCGCTGTGCCTCACCGGGTATCTGTTCGCGCAGGGCGGCGCCACCGGAGCTATCAGCGGCACGGTGCAAGATGCGTCGGGGGCTGCGCTGGCCGGCGCGAAAGTCGACGTTATCAGCGAGGCCACCGCGCAATCGGTCCGGCAACTAACCACGGACTCGTCTGGATTGTTCAGCGCGACTCTTCTGCCTGTGGGGACCTACTCCGTCGAAGTGAGGGCCACGGGATTTGCCATCACCAAGTTTTCAGCGATCACCGTCAACATTACCGAAACCACGCGCATGACTGCCGTACTGAAACCATCCACCGTCCAGCAGGTGGTGGAAGTGCGCTCCGAAGTGACCGAAGTGGACACATCCGACGCGACCACCGGAGAATCGCTTGGTTCCACCACCATCACTTCACTTCCCCTGGCGACGCGGAATTTTCAGCAGTTGCTCACGCTCTCCGCCGGAGCTTCTTCCGATCTGAACAACGCTGCCCAGTTGGGCCGCGGGACTGTTTACATCCACGTGAACGGCGGGCGCGAGGACAACAACAATTACCTGATCGACGGAATCTCGGTAGCCGATTACGCGTTCGGCGAGTTGACCTATACGCCGTTACCCAATCCTGACTCCATTCAGGAATTCAAGGTCAGCACCAGCCTCTATGACGCCTCGCAAGGACGCAACGGCGGCGGCAACATCAACGCCACCCTGAAGACCGGGACCGCAGGCTTCCATGGCGACGCCTGGGAGTATTTTCGCAACACCGCTCTGGATGCCGGCGACTACTTTCTGGGCAAGGTGACGATCCAGCAGAATATCTTTGGCGGCGACTTCGGCGGGCCGGTGGGGCCCAAAGCCAAGCTAGGATATTTCTATGTGAATTATCAGGGCACTCGCCAGCGCAGCGGTGATTCGCCTGGGACGTTCATCAATACCAGCATCCCAGTGATTCCCCAGCAGCGCGACGCGACCACCCTGCTCAACACGTTTTTCACCTGCGCCGGCTGCCCCGGACCCGCGGCCACGAATATTGATCCGGTGTCGCTGGCGCTGCTGAACGCCAAGAGCAATCAGTTTGGCGCCGAGAACGGAGGGTATCTGATTCCGTCGGTGGCGGGCACCCCTGGGTTCACGAACGGCGCGCTCAACTACGGCCCGCTGGTTATCAGTGATCCTGGAAAGTTCCGGGACGATCAGCTCACCGCCAATTGGGACCGCGAATTCCACGGTGGTAAGGATCACCTATCGGAGCGCTTCTTCTGGTCGGATTCCGACACCTTTGAACCTTTCGGGGCCGATTCTTTTGGAATCCAGACCGGAGGACAGCCCGCATCCAATAACCTGAATTTCCCGTTGGATGTTCCGCTGCACGGCCGTTTCGGAAGCATCACCGAAACGCACATCTTCAGCAACGCGCTGGTCAACGAATTCCGCTTCGGCATCAACATCATCAGCGACGAACTGAACAACCAAGCACCAATCACCGGCGCGGACGTAGGAATCAACCTACCTACTGCCAACGGCGACCCGAACATCTACCGCCTGCAGTTCGGGAGTTGGGGCTTCGGCGCGTATCCCACCCAGCCGCAGTCAGCGCTCTCTGACAACTTCTCGTGGCTGGATACCGTAAGCTGGACCCACGGGGCGCACCAGTTCCGTTTCGGCGGAGAGATCGATCGGGTGGCCATGCGCCGGAGTTTGCCCATCGCCGACAATGGACTGGTGTACTTTGCCCCGCCCACCTACGGATCCGATTTTCAGAGCTTCCTCGCGGGTTCGCCATTCATCGGAGAGGGTGGCGGCGGCTTGGGGAACCACGACTATCGAGTACCCAGTTACGCTTGGTTCGCCCAGGATGACTATCGAGTGACAAAAACCTTGACGCTGAACCTGGGTTTCCGCAACGAGCTGGATGGCGCGCCGTATGACACCCTCTGCCACACCGGTAACGTGATACCCCAACTGGCCAACAGCACTGGGCAACCGTATGTTTATCCTTCGTGCGTCGACCAATTTCATCTTTCCGGCTTGAGCGGAACGCTAAATAAGGCTGGCCTAAACAACGAGTTCGCCAGCGTGTGGGAACCCCGCATCGGCTTTGCCTACGATTTGGGCGGACACCACACCACTTCCATTCGCGGCGGTTACGGCATTTACAGCGTGCGCGAGGACCTAGGCGCAGTGGATAACCTTGCGGTTTCCCCTCCGATCTACCCTTTCTTGGTGGGCTTTTTGCCAGGGCCGGATAGCCTAGCGAACCTGTTTGCACACAGTGCGGCGTTCCCGAACGGGATTCCGCCCCTCGGCGCCCCGCCGGAACAGGCTTACGTGCCTACCGCTGCAATTTTTCAGGGCTTTCAGCCCAGTTGCACGCTGGGAAATGGCAATGCTTCAACTAACTCGACGCAGTGCGGACCCGGATTCTCCGGCAACGTGAACAGCTTGATCCAACTCGCGGTTCCCTTGCACTGGGTGGTGGGCACAACGCAGCAGTGGAATTTCACCATGCAGCGCGAACTGGGAAGGGACTGGTCCGCGGAACTCGGCTACGTGGGTACCAAGGGCACGCACCTGCGCTCGACGTATGATCCCGACCAAGCCACACTCGCAACGCCCGCAAATCCCGTCACCATTCCCTATGCCTGCGGGGGAGGCGCTGGCACCTGCCAAATTGTGGATTCGACTGCGGAGAATGCCAGCGCGCGAGCGCCCTTTCTGGGCATGGCGCCGCCGGATTTCGAGGATTTCGCTCCTAACTCCGACTCCGATTACAGCGCGCTACAAGCAACCTTGATCCACCGCTTCAGCAAGGGGCTTTATTTCCAAAGCGCCTATACGTACTCGAAATCCATCGATGATGTGTCGACGGCCAGCGTGGCGTTTCTTACCCGCTTCAACAATCAAACCGATGCGCGCGATTCGCGCGGCCTTTCGGACTTCGATCGCCGCCATCGTTTCGTGACCAGCGCCGTCTATCAGGTACCCTCATTCCTGCATGGGAATGCCTTTGCAAGCAAAGCGTTGGGCGGATGGGAAGCCAGCGGCGTTTTGATTCTGCAATCGGGCGCGCCATTCACGATCATGGATCCCGCAGGCGGAAGCGCCTATGCGCTGGCCAGCCCCGCGGCCACCGCTACATTCACAGCAGGGTCGAGTTGCGCGAATGCCCCGAGCTCCGGCGGAACAACGGCGCGGCTAGCGAACTGGGTAAGGGCCGCGGCTTATGAGCCCGACCCAACCCTGACACTCTCCGACGGCTCACCCAGCGATGCCACCGGCTACGGCGATACGCCGCGGAACTGCATCATTGGGCCAACCCAGAAAAACGTGGACTTCACGCTGGGCAAGAGCTTCAAGCTCGGCGAGCGGCATAGCCTGCGCTTCCGGGCGGACTTCTTCAACCTGTTCAACCATCCGTCGTTCGCTATTCCGTCAGAGGCGGTAGTTGGTTCTGGCGGGGCGTCCGCGCCGATCACCTCGGTGGTGGGAACACCGCGATTGATTCAGTTTTCACTCAAGTACTCGTTTTGACGGCGGCGGAGCGCGCAGACCGCGCGTACCGTGGGAGAGATGGGCGACCATCGTGACCGCCCATCTTTCAAATCATCGGATCCAGCAGCGAGCTCTCGCTTACCGTACTTAACCCAACTGCGTCGTTACCCCGCCGGCAGCTACGGACGGATGTGGGCTGCCCATCCGCCACCGGGCGCCAATTTAATCTTCAGCTTGGTGGTGTTATTCACTTTGGTTTTCACCAGCTTGTAATCACTCGCGTAGCGATCGGCATTCACTCCGTCCTGATATGCATCCAGGGAAAACTCTCCCGCAGGCAAGAATGAGAAATCGATCTCCAGTTCGCGAGCAGTCCAATTGTTCATCGCGCCCACGTACCAGTCATTACCGCTTTTTCTTGCCACCGCGACGTATTCGGCGATTTTGCCGTCGAGCGCTTTGGTGTCGTCCCAAACCGAAGGGACGGCAGCGAGAAACTCCATGGCCTCGGGTTCGCGCATGTAGTTGGAAGGACTGTCCGCGAGCATTTGCAGGGGGCTTTCAAAAACGACGTACATGGCCAGTTGGTGGCAGCGAGTGCCGAGAGCCATGGGCTGCTGGAAAATGGGAGCGAACGTGGACTGGGTGGCATTGCGCATCGCACCAGGTGTGTAGTCCATGGGGCCGAGGAACATTCTGGTGAACGGAAGGGTGACGTTGTGCGTTGGCTCCGCGTCCGCGTTCCACTTGCTCCACTCCATGCCGCGAACACCTTCACCGCTGATCATATTGGGCCAGGTGCGAGTCATGGTGACTTGCTTCTGACTGCCGTGAAAATCGACCAGCATTTTGCGCTTGGCGGTTTCGCTGCTCACTCGGTAGAAAAAATTGATCATGAGCTGATCGTCGCGTTGCTGGAAGTCGACCTTGATTCCTTTGATGCCCCACTTGGCGTACTGATCGAGAGCGGGAATCAACTGATCGTCGAGCGATTTCCAGATTACCCAGAGGAGGACGCCGACGTTTTTTTGCTTGGCGTAGGCGGTGAGCTCTTCCATGTTGATTTCAGGAACAACATCCAGCACATTGCCGCGCTTGTACCAACCTTCGTCCAGAATGATGTACTGCAGTCCGTACTTCGCGGCGAAATCGATGTAGTACTTGTAGGTCTGGGTGTTCACGCCGGCTTTGAAATCCACATCATAAATATTGTTGAAGTTCCACCAGTCCCAGGCGACTTTGCCGGGCTTGATCCAAGAGGTGTCTTGCAACTGCGAGG
>Ga0302325_10032305_pt1 | contig 10752 bp, 14 predicted proteins | sample Palsa_T0_2_FD_201948 | JGI IMG/M metagenome (GOLD analysis project Ga0302325, IMG submission 201948) | Peat permafrost microbial communities from Stordalen Mire near Abisko, Sweden - Palsa_T0_2 | ecosystem: Environmental > Terrestrial > Soil > Palsa > Peat permafrost | place: Sweden: Abisko...
ACTGATGCGGCACTCTGAAGGACAGGAGCTGAAGCAGGGGCAGGGGCATCCCAATTCGGCCTTGGAGGCGGTTCTCGCCCCTCCCTCTTCGCCTGCAACTTCTCCTCCTTGTATTTCGCCTTCTCCTCCGCAATTCGTAGATTCTCTGCCTTCTCAGCAGCTGCTGCTGCCTCCTTCTGTTTCTTAGCTTCCTCAGCTCTCGCGATCGCATCCTTCGACTTCACTTGTCCGTCGGGCATGATGACAACCTCGCCAACGTTGAACATCTTGCCACTAGGGTCGTGAATGGCAGCTAATCTTTCAGCCTGGCGCACAGCATCGTAGCGGATTTTCTGTCTTTCAAGCATGATGTCTCGTTCCCGGTTGCGGTCTTTGTTCTTGACGTACTTCTCGTTATTCCGCGTCTGCAGCAACGTCAGTGAATTGCAACCTCAAGCTGTGGAAGATTAAGGCATACCATTCGCCTATGGAGGATAGCATTTTCCTTTCGTGCCCTTTTCGCATCGGCCTTGGCCTTCTTCTTCACTCTCTTGGCCGCAAGTCGGTATTCCCTCGCAATCGCCTTCCTCTCCGCTGCGTCTAAATCAGCGATTATCCTACCCAATCTAATAGCCGAGAATGCAAAAGTAAGAAAGCTTACCAGGTGTAGCCCCAATGACCTTAGGTCTATCAAGAATTGAGTCCCCGACAGAAAGCCTCCGCTTCGAGATAGACGTTGGAACATTGGAAGTAGAGCCTCTCCGCTCTCTCCCAAACCCTCTATCTACACCGAGAGGTATGTAGTTGGCTGCTTCCTCCATTTTCAATGCTGGTGCTGGTCAACAACGCATTGGTGGAGTTAGTTGTTGATTTCGAGAATGAAAGGGCGGAGAAAAGCGTAGAAAAATTATTTTGCGCCTGAGGCGATAAGGAAATTGCTTATCGCCCGTGACTGCCCCTCCGAGCCGAGCCCCTGAATATCCTTGGTAGCGTGGACTGTGTTTTGTGTGTACCTTGATCTTCTATTGAGGGTGAAACAGCAGGACTTGATGTTCTTACGAAGTTTATAAATTTCTATGTCCATCACCAGTCCCAAGTCTACTTAATATTGGGAACCATGCATCCTGCAATGCTCCATACTCCAAACATGCCTCAATCGCTATGCTCCAGAAGCAACTATGTCCTGTGGTTCATCTTCATCGATCTTTGTCTTTTTCTTCTTCTTAGGCTTTACAACCTCCGTGGTTGTTGACCCTTCGGCTGCACCATCATCCATGACCATCGGCTTCGCTTTCTTTTTCTTCTTCACAACAGTCACCGCTTCCCCACCGTCTACTTCAGTTTCCGCCATCTTGGCCTTTTTCTTCTTTTTCTTAACCACGGTCCCTTCTACCCCTTGAGCAGCTTGTATCCGCTCATTTGCTCTCTGCATCTCGAGTCTCAACCTCTCTACTTCCTGCATCGCCTTCTTCATTTCAGCTTCCTCTCTTTCTTGGCGCTCGTAGTCCAATGGACCACTCGAACTATCGCCTTCGAGTGAAAAGGCACCAATATGACTTGAATCGACCTGCAAGAGAGATTTTCCCTTTGTCTTGGACCTCTGCGGCCCCTCAAGACTATTCTCTGAGTCGTCGTACCGTGGTGTAGAGGTGCCACTCGTGGCGAGAGTTTCATCTGCTGCAACTTGTATCCGTTGAAGAGGCTTTTGGCCTGAAAATCTCTTAGGCGAAGGCTGGCCGCTTGGAATGGTCTTGCCAAGATCCAATTGCATAATTGGTATGGAATCGATGTCTAGATCTGGCCCATTGTTGCTTTGCAGAATGTTGTGAAGGGGCGTTGACCTGCCAGATCTGTCTTCCGTTGGAGCGATGTAGAAAGGGTCGTCTTTGTTTCGCTCTATCCGTTCCGCCCGCCGCCGAGCAACAATATCAGGGTCAAGATAACTTTCCTCGGACCCTTGCTGATAGGAGTGAACCGGCTCTTCTCGCGCGCCAAGTCGGTTGACAGCGGGCTCATCGGAACTAATTGCAATCGGTGGTTGCTGTTGATGATAGTAAACCTCAAATTCATCTTGCTCTGGCTCGTCAAAGGATGCTGATTCCACTGCTCTGAGCAAATTGTTCAAATTTGCATTGATAGGTTGATCCAAATCTAGTCCTTGCGGTACGGGCACATTCTTTTGAGCGCCGACAGCAACGGAGTTTAACTCCTGTCCAGCAAACAAAAATGGGATTGCTTGAGTCAGGAGAAGGGGTGCATCCTGCTGTGTGCCGTCTGTGGAAGTCTCCTGCCCATTTACGGCTTCGGCAGCTAGCTTGAGAAGCTCGGAGAATTCAACAGCTCTCTCCTGAACTTCAAGGTCGGGATGTACCGCGAGAGGCTCTAGAGTATGGATTATACGAGCCATGAGCAATGAAGTCATGGTTTTCCGTTCAGGCGTCCACGCCATTTGATCGTCCCCCGCAAGTACTGAAAGTATCTTCGGTATCGCTTGCAGATATATTATTAGTCCTTCTGTTGTGGTTGTCGCCTTTGTAAGCTGCAAGAGAGCCGTCAAAGTACCGTCTGGCGAGGCTAGACAGGATGCGTACTCTCCAACCATCCAGGCAACGGCTTGTAAAACCCCACTTCCAGAAGTGAGTTGGGATGAAGTGTCGTTGTAAGTCGAAATCAGGATTGATTCTGCAGCTCTCGTTGCCTGCGAACGAAGAGCTTTCACCTTAACTGCCACAAGTCGCAGCTCGTCCCCGATCCTTTCCGAGACATCTATGCTCGAGGAATCCTTTCGTCCCATGTTGGATTCTCCTGAAAGAACCGACGAGTTGGGAACAGGTGCACCTCGGACTAGCTGTATTAGAATATCAATATACCAATCAAATTCCACCAGATTTCCGTAGTTGTTACTCGAGCACATGTCCAAGATTCTGTTGATAACATCGATCTTGTAGTCATCCGGAAGTAGAGGAACCTCGGAGGCCTCCTTGCTCGTTTTGATGGCAACTTCAGGAAATTCATCGTCCGAGTCTGCCGCAGGTTCAATAGGTGCAGATCGGTGATTAAGCTCTTCGGCAGTTGCTGATCGAGAGTTCTTGAGTTGTCTCATGAGGCGGCCAACGATTGACATTAAGTTATCGCCATTGACCATTCCTACCACAAGATCTAGAGCTCGTAATCGAATCGAGATGTCAGGACTGTCGATACATTCCATGATGACATCTTCCTGTTGAGCAACAAGATAGGCATGTGTCAAGACAATCTTATTGAATGCCAACAACGCAACGTATTTCACTAGCTGCTGTAAATAACAGCACCTGAATGGCGGAGGAAAAGACTTACAATTTGCATCACCCTCCACCATGATCATGCCCCGTAGCTTGCTAACGCAGAGAGTTGCAATCTCCTCACCACCAACAGAGTCGTCAGTGCTGTCTAATATCCCTCCCTGGATGATGCCATTTATACACTCGTACAGGAGCGACATTGCTGGGGTGGTTTTTATAATGTTGGTTAGTGGAGGCAGTAGTTTTCGAACTAATCGCGGTTCTAATGGAGTAAGGGTTGCAAACTGCCTTCTATCAGCACTTACTTAGCACCAACGGCCGTCTTACTAACCAGTTTAATCAACTTGATTGCCATCCAATTGTTTCCACTGTCTACAAGTAATTCGAATAACCTTGGTGCTAGGGGAAGAAAGTCTTGGGGCCTTCGCCACCCAAGTTCGCAGACTACGTTCACAATTGCAGCAGTGACACTTGGATCCTCACTCTCATCCATCAGCCTCTCCTTTATTTTAGGCCATGCTGGTCGTAGAGTTTCCGGGTATACAAGAGCCAAGCGGTACAACGTCACAATCGTTTTCTTGCGGATCGCAGGACTAGAATGCGTCAATCGGGGAAGGAGATCTGAGAGGACTGAAAGGGCCAAAGACGGAGTAATGACATGGGGTAGCGTTATGATCGGGAGAGACATCGTTGTGATAGAAGTTGAAGTCAAATCCTAGACCGGCTTAGCACCTGCCTCAAGTAATTTCCATGGCTCTGGTACCTTCTTCAAAAGATTTGTAGCCAGCATCAGGACCTCAGTATCCTGCCGGAAGCTCTGAACCGCTCCAAGATATCCTACTCGTTTCTGGAGGTATTTGGCGGAGGACATGACTTCGAGGACGTGAAAGGAGGCCCAGGACATATCGTGACCAAACATTTCGAGATATACAAGCTTCAAGAGAGCAGTGGCCTTGAGGTCTGATTATAATTATCAGTACTAGGCTTTTCTTAAGGTCTAAGTTACACTGACCCATGTCCTGCCCTCGAATCTCTGCCCGACATTCTTTCAGACTGTTCTGGATGTATTCCTTTTCATTTCCCTTGTGATTCCGCAGACCTCGAATGAGATCATACAGGGATTTCTCGAACCTGGTAGGTCGTCAGAGAGGAAGCAGTTCGCAGCGGATGTAGAGTTGCGCACATCTTGGAGGCTTGCCCGCAGTATCGGCTTGCCGTGGAGAGAAAGGCCGACAGAATGCCTACAAGTGCGCTGGTGGCATATTGAAGATGCAGAACTGGTATGCGACCATGCGAGTCAACAGTAAGAACTCAGACTGCCCATGGCGAGGGATGTTGCGAGGCATGATGCTCCCCCACCAAAGTCGTGATGGCGTAAATATTAAAGCAGCGTCAATATTCTTAGAGCAGCATCCACTAAGCTCTATTGAGGCAGCTCCCGAGAACAACATTCAACTTCCCCAGCTTTCATTTAACTAGGATTCACGAATTGCACAGTCTACATCTTCTGGCATCGATCTTCTACTTCTCAATTCGCCAAGATGAGCTCCTCATTGTCCCACCCACCAGCGCATCTCCCTCCAGCGGTCGCTCTCCAACTCTCGCAGCAAGCTCCATTAACCCTCCGCAGTACTCCATCAGTAATCTCTTCCTACTCCATCAGCTCGCTCTGGTCCGCTGCAGAGACTCCAGAATTATGGACCGGATACGAAAACCTCATGATCTCGTGCCTGCGTACCGGTGACGAACAATCAGCGCATTTGTGCCTGGAACGACTCACTGAGCAATTCGGCGCTGAGAACGAGAGATTGATGGCATTAAGGGGGCTATTTCAAGAAGCTATCGCGAAGGATGACGCAGAATTGAAGCAGGTATTGGAAGAGTACGAAAACATCCTGACCAAGGATCCAAGCAACATGGTAGGTGTTCAGAGACGCGTACGTTGGGCGTTTGCTAAGTAATAGCCCGTGACGAAGCGTCGAATCGCCCTTTTAAAGACCTTAGACAAAACAGCCGAAGCTATTACTGCCCTCAACGAGTTCGTCGATTCGTCCCCTACCGATGCAGAGGCTTGGGCAGAGTTGGCGGATTTGTACGTTGGTCAAGGCTTGTACCCGCAGGCTGTATTTGCTCTGGAAGAGGTCCTATTGATCACCCCAAATGCATGGAATGTAAGAATGCTCCTACGTGTTCTTAGGAACCACTGTTGACCCCTGACTTCAGATTCATGCCCGCCTAGGCGAGGTGCTATTTATGGCCGGCTCGACGGGAGACTCCTCAGCGGACAAATACCTTGGGGATGCATTACGGAGATTCTGTCGAAGTATCGAACTCTGCGATGACTACCTGCGGGGGTATTATGGTTTAAAACTGGTAAGTACTTCCAGCACAGCTTACAATTTCTTCCTGACAGATTCTAGACTACGAGTAAGCTGTTGTCTACATTACCACAAGCATCCCGACAATCGAAGTCAGACTCCGGGTTGTCACTCCCAGATCTCAAGACCGTCGAGCGTCTGAATGAGACGGCGACTGCAAAGCTCTCCGAGATCGTCCGGAAGAGTGTAAATGGTGAGCCTGGTTGGGGTGGCTATGAGGAGGCCGAAGTGATTGCTGCAAAAGCGCTCCTCGATTCGAGTGCCGCCAAGCCCATTCGCTGAGAACAGCATGACGGGCTGAATCAGAGGGAAGGACGTTTCGCATCTCATGGAGGTCTGAAAAGCATTGGGATTTGAGCAAATTCTAGACGTCGAATTGCAGGTGGGACATGCAAGGAACGATTTTTTTTATGATCCGCTTTCGGGATTGCAAATCCAGCCTGGAATCCCAATTTTCGTTCTTCCTGGTTGAGAGCGTTGGACCAGCAGCCAGCCAAGTGGGTCGGGTCGTGTTCGTGGCACTCTGAGAAGCGTTTCTTGGGAAGCGAATGGCCAAATCACAGCACATTGGGCAACTTGGGCTTTCCATTGGACTCTTTTGGGCATCAACTGCGCCTAACAGTCCGATTAGCGGTGAGGCGCATTTGCGGCAGCGGCTCCTTTGCCTGGCTGAAAGTGAAGAATGCAATTGTCCGCGGTTGGGGCCCTTTTGGGGGGGAGTCATTGACAGCACAAGAGTTTTCGAAAGCGTAGAGGCCCACTGCCTATGTATGTATATGTAGATGAGATCAGCCTTAAGCAGGCAGACACACATGACAGCTAGCAAACCGCCGAGTACCAAAGCACGCATCCCCTTCTTTCTTTGCCGTACAAAACACAAGCCGCCGCCGCAAGATTTGCTGTGCAACGACTCATAGGTCATAGGCCGAAGTCTGAGAGACTTGAACATGCACCATCCACCAAAGCATCGCCACAAGCATAAGGGTCACAAGACAACCCTGTACCGTTGAAAGAAGCACGCAGGCCTCTGCCCCAGACTCCATCTTTTTTGGCATTTGTCAACCAAGTTCTTAACAGCACACATTTTATTCATCAACTCGTAATCTGCCCAGAAGGTCGGGAGGAGAAAAAGAAAGCTTACCCGCACCCTGGTACCCTTCCGGCATTGCGCCTCGACTGCCTGCCCGCCGATTCGATTGGAAGAACAGGGCAACGAATAGGGACGACAAAGCTCAAACACCTCCAGCGACTCACGCTTCACTGGGCCCAACGTTTGCCTCTCGCCTCCGCTCAATCGACGTCAATAATCAACATTGATCCATCTCGTCCGTCCAGGCCCAACGCGCGCCTTGCCGGCCTGCACTATATCCATCCACCACCACCACCACGCAGGCACGCGGCAGAAAAAGGGAGCAAACAGGTTGACCCTCCCCTCGCCTCGGCATCTCATAAGATCTCCCATCCCCAATCATCGAGTCGCTTCGCTGCTGCCGCGCCATCGACGTTCGTCTATCTGACATTTCGCTGAGGACACACGTTACGAACCTGTCGCAAGGCCCAGACGGAACCTCCTGTTTTTACCCCCTTGCTCCCCCTTCCAGAAAGCCACCCCAGGAGTTTCAGAAGCCCCTCGACCCGAATAGGCTACTTCTCGGACACTGAATAGGCCCAGGTACGTTAAATTCCCCCCTTTCATTTTCACATTCATGCTGGTGGAGGGCTTGGCGGGCGTGGTGAGCGTGGGCAGGTCGACCGTCGATCATCTGGAGAGATGTTTGGTCTTCCTGCTCCCCTGCAGGCTGCAACGGCTGCTCTCTGGGCCCGTAACCTTACCTTATGGTAGCTGCCGCCCTTCGTGCGGTGCGGAGAATGCAGGCGATCTCCCTTCAACGGGGCTCTCAACTGTGCATGGCCATGGGAAGGAAGGTTGCGCACAGGATTGAAAGAAAGAAAGGATATCTGGTGGATAAATAATTTGATTCTTGTGTTGTGTTGTTGTGCCTGTCTGACCGCAACGACTGGCTGACCATCACTGGAGTTCCTAATAGGTAATCCCGTTCGCGCTAAATCCATCGACCCCTCTGCCTGGTGTCTCGCCCTGCTTTCCTGAACCACCAAAACCGCACCGCACCGCACCGCAACCTACCTCCCTTTCCTCAGCCCAACCTCGACTCCGACTTCGACATCACCTCTCGACCACCACCTCACAAGCAGAAAGGAGAATCAAACGCGCACGCCGTGTCAATCGTGGTTGGGTCTCTCGAACAACACTACTCGGCATCGCGAAATCGACCTCACGCGTGACGTCTGGTCCACTCAAAGCCGGCCACAGCCCTCGCTCCGTCCCGAGCCTACTTCTCGACCGCTCTAAAAGCGACACCCACAAATACCGCCTCAAATCAACACTGCAACGAACCTCCTCGAGCCCTCACTGCTCTGCCAGCGCTACCAATCCCCCCATAAACAAACCCATCAGCAGGTAGCACGCATCCGCCACAGTCAGGCGGCTTCGCAGGTTTTGTCTCTGCGGTCACCCGGGGCGGTCGCCCTTCACCCCATCCCAGTAACCCAAGGGAAACTTTCAAGCTCCGACTTTTCTCTGGCGGAATTGTCGTGAGCGAGAATTTCCTTTGAATACCATCATTTCCGATGACGTGAGTCTGCAATCTCTCCTCTGCACATCGTCGCAAACGGTGGATCCCTAGCTGACATTCCTGCCCAAGCAGCACGACGATCACAGTAAGAATACTCCTCAATCGGCTCTCACACGTTGCGGAACGATACGCTGCGGCCAACCATACAAATATCAGCTTTCAAGCCCCTCTTTGATTCCGTATCATACAGACAATTTGCTGACACCTTGCTCTCCAGATCGACACGCACCAAAGTACGAGCTCGCGCTCTGGTTCTCGTTCCAACTCGTTCACCGACGAAGGAAGCTCAGGTACCGGCGTCCACGTTTCACCCGCTGGCAGTAGCGAAGTATCTAACCAGTCAGACGAATCTTGGGAAGGTGTCAACAGTGAGATAGATCCGAGCGATTCAGCCTCTAGACCTCCGACATCCAACACAGGCTATCGAGACCGACCGAGCCGGAGTCGACCTCCGCCAGCCTCACGAGCGCCAACTCGAAACAGACATCCCCCCACCGAACGAACAAATCGACGTCCACCAGCCTCGCGCGTGCATCGGCATCCTGTGCCGGCACCACCCTCAAGCGTGGATCCCGAGGACTACCCGGGCTATGGCCGAGGCTTTCCTACACCACAGTATGGGCCCTATGGTGGTAGGATGCCTCAAGGCTACGCCCCCAGTGCGTACTCGCAGCCTGGGCCTTACGCGCCCGCCCCTCCTTTTGCAGGCCCAGGCGCGTTAGCCCCTTATGGAGCTCCACAACCGTACCAGTATCCCAGCGGGAATCCCTTCTCGCCCCAACCGACACCTGGCCCGGGTGGAGGAGCTGGCTACTTCGGAGCTCCTCATCGTCCCATGTCTGGGCACAGCACACCAGGTGCGTATCCCGGTCACGACATGATGCCGTATCCGCAACCCGGATATGGAGGATATGGGCCTCATGGTGGTATGGGAGGACACAACATGCAATACTACCCTCCGTGGCCGGCAAGTGAAGGTTCGGTAGTTGCAGTTCCAGACCCCGAGACAGAAAAAAAGCTACTCGCGATCACAGAGCTGATGAATCAACAAAAGATTGAATACGACAAACTTCAAAAAGAACTCGCCGACAAGGCTGAAAAGGAAGCAAAAGAAATGGCGGACAAAATCGAAAAGGCCCAAAAGGAACTAGCTGAAAAGGCCGCAAAAGCACAAAGGGAGATCGACGAACGCAATGCAAAAGAGGCCGCGGAGCGGGCAGCAATGGAGGCTGCAAGGAAGTCAGCTGAAGAAAAGGCGGCGTGGGAGAAGAAAATAGAGGAGGAGAAAAAGCAGGCGCTACTTGATTATGAGGAAGCGCAACGGAAAGCCCTTGCGGCAGCAGCAGAGGCTTCGAGGAAAGCTGCGGAAGAGAAAGCAGCCTGGGAGAAGAAGGTGCAAGAAGAGAAAGACAAAGCACTGAGGGATTTTGAAGAGGCGCAACGGAAAGCAGCTGCAGAGAAGGCAGAGGCAGCAAGGAGGGCTGCCGAAGAGAAGGCAGATGCTGAGAGGAAGGCAGCTGAAGAGAAGGCAGCCTGGGAGAAAAAGGTACAGGATGAGAAAAAGGCAGCGCTACTTGAATTCGAGGAAACCCAACGGAAAGCCGCAGCGGCAGCGGCAGAGGCCGCGAAGAAAGTTGCTGAAGAGAAGGCAGCCTGGGAACAAAAGGTGGAGGATGAGAAAAAGCGAGCGCTGGTGGAGTTCGAGGCTGCTCAAAGGAAAGCAGCTGCAGACGCGGCAGCGGCCGCGGCCAAGGCGAAGGAGGAAAAAGAGGCATTTGAGAAGTTGCTGAAGGAAGAGAGGGAATTAGCAATGGCGAAGGGTGTTGAGAAAGCCAAGAAGGAAGCAGAAAAGGAGAAAGAGAAGGCCGCAGCGGCAGCTGCAGAGGCAGCGGCGAAGGCAGCAACCATTGCTGAGTTGGAGAAGGTCAAGAAGGAAGCCGCGGAGGCCGAAAAGAAACTCAAGGAGGAACACGAAAAGGCCAAGAAGGAAGCTGCTGAAGCTTTGGCAAAGGCGCTCCTCCCACCTGGGGCTGACAAGAAGAAACCTGTCAAGTTCAAGGATGCCGTTGGGCGCAAGTTCAGCTTCCCATTCGAGTTGTGTGCGACCTGGGCTGTAAGTATCATGGATCTATTACTGAGTACGATTTGCTAATGTTTGACAGGGAATGGAGGAACTAATACGGCAAGCTTTCCTACATGTCGAAGGGCTTGGACCTCATGTTGCGGAGGGGCACTATGATCTGATCGGACCAAATGGGGAGATCATCCTCCCCAGAGTTTGGGAAACAACAATCGAACCCGACTGGTCTGTCTCCATGCACATGTGGCCTATGCCAGAGCCTCCGAAACCTGGCCAGTTTGGTGGTCAAGGTCCTTTCCATCATCGCCCAGAGGGCCATGGGGGGCGTCCACCAAGTCGGCACCACGGCGCCCATGTCCGGCCCCCTGGGCAGCCACCAT
>Ga0302325_10032307_pt1 | contig 10751 bp, 6 predicted proteins | sample Palsa_T0_2_FD_201948 | JGI IMG/M metagenome (GOLD analysis project Ga0302325, IMG submission 201948) | Peat permafrost microbial communities from Stordalen Mire near Abisko, Sweden - Palsa_T0_2 | ecosystem: Environmental > Terrestrial > Soil > Palsa > Peat permafrost | place: Sweden: Abisko...
CGGCAGGTTCTGGTTTTTCCAGCGCAGAACGTAAAAGTGTCCTTTGGTAAACAGTTCGACCCCACCCGAGCCCCCGAGCCAGACGTGGTCATTCTGGACCGACATCGTCGTCTCCGAGACACCACGCGCACCGTTGGGGAAGGAGAATCTCTGATAGCCGCTTCCGTCCCATTCGACCAGGTTGTTGGAGAAGCCAAACCAGACGTTTCCGGCCTCATCCCCCGTCATCGTTCCCAGGATCCCGGGCTTTTTGCCCAGTACCTCGTTCTGCCTGTTCCACCTGCCCTGTGCGAAATGGTAGGCCCCGCCGGTGGCCGTAGAAATCCATAAATCATGGTTCCGATCGACAGCCAGTGAAATCACCGGTCCCACCTCTTCCTCTGGATAAGGCATGGGCGTCCAGCCGGATCCTGAAGAACGATACAAACGAGCGTCCACACCGCCGGCCGACCAGATGTTTCCATCTCGATCGCGTCGAATACAAATAGTCCCGAGAGTCCTGGGAAAGCTGGTTATGTGCCCATCGGCCGCCACATGGGTCAAGGGCAGGCTCCTGTTTCCGGTCCAGATAGAGCCTTGATCTCCAGCCAGGATGCTGAAGTCATGCTCCTGAGCTGGGGGAAGCGCCAGGGTCGATACCGCTGTGTGTCGAAGGCGGTCGAGGCCGGAGTTGGTCCCGACCCATACTGTGCCCTCGCGATCGATCAATACCTTCCATACCGCATCGGAGCTGAGCCCCTGGCGGGCGGTGAAGCTCTCACCGGGAGCGCGTTCCGTCGCTTGCGTCGTGGGCCACTGGTCGACATGATCGAACCGCCGCAGGCCCTGGTCGCTTACCGCCCACATAGAACCGTCGGCGGCAAAGGTAAAGTCTCCAAACTGAATATTTTCCTTTTTTTGCCTGGCGGGAGGTGCGGGCAGGATCCGTGCAGCTCCCTTGTTGGTTACACGGCGGAGCCCATGATCGTCCGAAAGCCAGATGGAGCCGTCGGGGGCTTCATGCAGAAATGTGTTATGCGTGGCCGTAGCCAGAACGAAAGCGGCCGAGCTGGCGCCGGCGTCGTATTCAATTCGTTGAAACCTGGATTGACCCGGGGCGAGGAAGAGAAGGGCTCCGGCAAGCGTTCTTACCCAAACATTTCCTTCGCGATCCACCAGAATAGCCGCGGGAAAACCACCAGGATAGCCGTGTTCCGGGCCAATCTGCTCACAGACAGAACCGCGCATATGGAATAAGCCGCCCGATGTCTGAAGCCATAGCGAACCATCGCGGTCCTCGGCGATTCCTTCCATCTGCAGAACCGGAGTGCAGCGCCGGTCGGTGAAGGTGGTCAGCCTTCCGTCTTTCCAGAAGAGGAGGCCGGCAGCGCGTGTCTTGAGCCAGACACCTCCGGAAGCGGAAAGAAAGACAGCATGGATTTCGCTATTGGGTGCGGCCCCGTTGGTCGCCTCTTCCACGGACTGGAAGCGCACTCCGTCAAAGCGGAAGACGCCGGTCGAGGTGGTGAGCCATAGATATCCGTCGGCCGCCTGTTGAATATCGAAGACAGCTCCGAGGCCGTCTTCTGAGGTCCACATCGTGTGATGAAAGTTCGTCAATTCTGGAACCGCGGCCCAAGCGGCTGATCCGCGCGCTGCGCCTATCAGGACCAGGATCACGGTGAGTAACCATCCGGTCTTCTGTAACAGGCTCCTCATAGGGCGATCGGAACAATTCCACTGAATGGTTGACGCAACAGATGGGCCTGGCCGGCTTGATGGTGCTGCCGGATTGTCAATTGTAGCTCCAGATCATGACAGCGACGTGTTGGCAGGTTTTCCATGTGACATGCCCGCAGAAGATATGTCATGCTTGTGTGGCATTAACACAGGAGCGATGGATGACCGAATCGAAGCTCGATCTGCTCCAAGGAACACTTGACGTGATGGTGCTGCAGACTTTGGTGACCATGGGTGCGATGCACGGCTATGGTATTGCGCGCCGCATCGAGCAGGTAAGCGGCGATGAAATACTGCTCAACCAAGGCACCATCTACGCATCGCTGGTGCGGTTGCAGCAACGGGGATGGATCGCCGCGGAGTGGGGCACATCGGATAACAACCGTAAGGCGAAGTACTATTCGATCACCAGGAGCGGTCGCAAGCAATTCGCTGAAGATGCTGCGTACTGGCAGCGATTAACCCGGGTGATGGGACGCGTGTTGGCTGTGCCAACCGAAGGGGAGTTGTAATGGGCACGTTGCGGGAAGGGCTGGAGCGGGTACGGTCTTTTTTTCACCAGCGGCACCGCGACTCAGAACTGGATGCTGAGGTCGCATCGCATCTGGAACTCGCGGTGGAAGAGAATATGCGGAGTGGCATGTCTGAGGAAGAGGCCCGTCGTCAGGCGCTGATCCGTTTCGGCGGAATGACTCAGGCTAAGGAACAGCAGCGCGAGGCCCGGGGCTTGCCGTGGATGGATGTGCTGCTGCAGGATCTGCGGTTCACCTTCCGCACCCTGGGCCGCGATCTCGGTTTCACCGCCATCGCCGTGCTCATCCTGGGATTGGGGATTGGCGCCAACATAGCCGTATTCAGCGTTGTGAATACGCTCCTGCTGAGGCCGCTGCCGTTGCGCAATCCGCAGCAACTGGTCCGCATACTTTCGAAAAATCCCACCGGCGGCGAATCCGGTATGACCTACTCCGCGGATGCTACAGAAGAGTTTCAACGGCGAAACCGTTCATTTCAGTCCGTGTCTGGTTACTACGCCTTCTCTGGGCCGGATAACCTCAAACTCATGGGCACCGGTCAGCCCATCCCGGTCACTGGGCTCATGGTGGGGGGAGATTTCTTTGAAACGTTGGGAGTAGAGCCGTCGCTGGGACGGCTCTTCACCGCCGAGGAGTGTCTCCACAACAGTCGTCCTGTGGTGCTGCTGAGCCACGCGTTCTGGAAGCGGCAGTATGCCGGCGATCGCGGGATTGTGGGCCAGGCTATCGACCTTAACGGCACGCCCGTCACCGTGATTGGCGTACTGCCGGAGGGCTTCGACTTCGGTTCGATTTTCTCTCCCGGCTACAAGGTTGATCTCTACGGACCGGTCATCTATGACGATATCCGGGACGAAGGCAACACTATGGCGCTCATAGGCCGGTTGAAGCCCGGAATCAGCCTGGCCCAGGCGCAGGCCGAGGCAGATCTCCTCTTTCCTACCCTTCATTTCAGTGTGAAGCATCCGGAGTACGGCGGCGGCTACACCGGCAACCTGCTGGGGTTGAAGGACTACGTGAGCGGAAAATTGCGCCGGTCGCTGATCGTGTTGTGGTGTGCGGTGGGGATGATTCTGTTGATTGTATGCGTGAACCTGTCGAATCTACTGTTAGCGCGGGCGGCGGCGCGCAGTAAGGAATTTGCCATGCGCACGGCGTTGGGCGCCAGCCGCGGCAGGCTGGTGCGCCAGTTGCTGACGGAGAGCCTTATACTCTCGTTTGCCGGCGCCTTGCTTGGCCTCGCCATCGCATTCAGTATCACGATCTATTTGGCGCACCAGGGCTCGATCGCCCTCCCACTATTGAGCAGCGTGAGCATCGATGGGGCCGCGCTCGCCTGGACGTTGTTTGTGGCGGTAACCGCGGCGGTCATCTTCGGTCTTGTTCCAGCCCTGAGAATCTCCAGCGGCAACTTGCAGGAGTCGCTGAAAGATTCCGGCCATGGGTCGAGCGATGGTAAGAAGCATGATGGGCTGCGCTCGGCGTTGATCGTTTCAGAGATCGCCTTGGCCTGCGTGCTACTGGTAGGCGCAGGATTATTGTTGCGAAGTTTTCTGCGCATCCTGGACGTCGATCTCGGCTTTAAACCCAGCCGGGCCGCCTCGATCAGCCTGGATTACAACGATGGTGGCAATCCGGCCAGGAGAAGCGTTTTCTGGCAGGAGGTTCTGCGCCGGGTGGAGGCTATTCCGGGCGTGGAGACCGCCGGCATCACAGACAACCTGCCCATGAGCCGGAATCGAAGCTGGGGCATCTCGGCAAAAGGCAAAGACTACCGCAAGGGGGAATTGGAAGGTACTTTCGTCTATATTGTTTCCCCGGGCTACCTGAATGCTATCGGTATGCACCTGTTGAAGGGCCGCGACATTCAATGGAATGACACCGACAAGAAAACTGGTGTCGTCATCATTAACGAGACGATCGCGCACAAACTCTGGCCTGGGCAAGACCCGATTGGCCAGATGGCGAATGTGATTGGTATGGATGCCCGTGTGATCGGGGTGGTGGCTGATGTCCATGAGAGTAGTGTCGAAGGCAAACCAGGTTGGCAAATGTACTTGTCCGGTGCGTCGCCGCAGTTTGGGCCGGAGGGAGCGCAACTGGTTGTACGCACGAAGTTGCCTCCGGAAACGCTTGCTTCCAGCGTGATGAGTACACTGCGGCAAATCAATCCTGCACAACCTGCTACGGAATTCCGGCCGATCCAGCTGCTGGTGGATCATGCGGTGTCGCCGCGTCGTTTCTTCGTCCTATTGGTGGGCATTTTTGCCGGGCTCGGATTGATATTGGCATCGTTGGGGATTTATGGCGTGATCTCATACTCGGTCACGCAGCGAACACAGGAGATCGGTATTCGCATGGCGTTGGGGGCGAGTCAGGGACGGGTGCAGCTGGCCGTCATCGGCAAGACGCTGTTTCTGGCGCTGATTGGGATCGTCGCGGGTACTGTGGCGTCCTTGGCGATCGCCGATCTCATTGCGTCACTTCTCTTCGGAACCAAGGCTACTGATGGAGCCACTTTCCTGAGTATGATCCTGTTGCTGCTGTTGGTGGCTTTGCTTGCCGGATATATACCGGCGCGACGAGCTTCACGCATCAACCCGATGATCGCTCTACGAAATAACTGAGAACCGCAGATCTCTCCACTCCGCTACCCCGGATTTCCTGTTGGGATTGGTGGCGCCGGCGAACTTCATGCGGCTTTCCTCAATGAAAGCCGCACACGTGGTCCTATCCGGCGCAGCGAAGCAGGAAATCCGGGTACGCTCCGGTCGAGATGACAATTCTGTTGCCAGGATGTTCTTGTAGATTCTCCTGGAAAACGGAATCTTATCTTCAAAATGAATTGTCATCTCGACCGGAGCGCAGCGGAGTGGAGAGATCTGCGGTTCTCTTCTCCTCCTCACACCAACCGAAAGCTAGAAGCGCCGATCGAGACGCGGATACCACGTAAGCTGGAAAGTGGTGCTGGTGTCGGATTGTTGCCCTGGCTTATAGAGGGGAATAAGCCACCGTTCGTACTGCACATTGGCCTTCAACTCCACGTCGGGCGTGAGCCGCTTGACTACATCGAAGCTGAAGTCGGTCTGGGTCGTGCCCCCGGGAATAAAGTCCTTGGAAGCCTTATCACTGCGGTAGGAAACCTGCAGCCATTCGCGGGGCGAGAGATGATAAGTGAGCCACGCTTGCCCTCCTTTATTTTCTCGCCCGATCCAATCGCCCATGAGCAGGCCATTGTTGGTGTAGCCATTTCTCTGCACCACCTCGATGTACATGTCCTGGCCACCATGGCTGAGCCCGCTATCGGGGTCGGTCGACACACCTTCGACGCGCAGGTCGAGCTTGGGTACACCGGGGAAGTGCGAGAGGTAAAGGCCGGGACGGACAGCTGCGTGGCGCGGCGCAGTGATGGGGAAGACGTCATCGTGTACTTCAGAGTCAGTATAAAAAGTCAGCCACTTGCTGAGATAGGGCAGCCGCCAGGAGAAGTCAACCGAGCTGAAGCGAGCGCCGGGATCGTTGCGGCTGAATTTCTCCGATCCATTGGTATCGCTGATGCTGTAGAAGCTGTGCCAGAAAGTACCCAGCGTGATGGGCGCATGACCAACACCGCCCCAGATAACGGTGCGCTGAAAGCCGAATTCAAAGTTCGGCGTTGGCTTGAAAGAAATCTTTTCCGCATGTGTCCAGGGGCTGACCGGGACGTTATGGCCCTTCAGCGGTCCCACGAAAAAGTCGTAGCGAATGAGCCCCGCGATGCGGGAGATGTAGGGGATATAGAGCGGCTCGACCCGATTGATGCGAAAACTCCAGACGTTTTCCGCATTGTTGCTCCAGGCCATCCCACCGCCTACCCCTGGCCCATACCAGTTGTCCATTTTCCCGAAGGAGATTTCGTGGCCGACGACGTGGGCCGAAACGTAACCTTCGAGGACGGTGAGGTTGTTGACCGAGGAAACCGGGCCCAGGGGGATGGTTGTGTTGCCGGGCAAGGGAAGAGAGCTGAAAGTATCGTAGTCGTCGATGGCGGACAGGGTCTCGGCAAGGTTGAGCGGATACCCTTCCCACGATGGGGCATGTTGAAATTCTCCGCGAAAGTAAGCGGAGAACATGCCATAGTGGGCGTGCGCGCTGAAGCCGCTGTAGCTATTGAAGCCGCTCGCGTAGGGGCGGCCAAAATCATTGATGTCGGTCTGGCCGAGATGGAAGCTGTCGCGCAAAGGCGTGCCGCCGATACCCATGATCCGCTCATACACCGATTCGAGACCCACGCGGCCAAACTTCTGGTCCAGAGGAATCCGCATATCGGGCTGCAGATCCTTTTCGAGCGCAGTGTAAATATCGATCGCTTCGTCGTTGGTACTGCCCGTGATCCGGTCCGAGCTTGCGTCCAGCAGGTGGGCGACACTCAGGCGCGTCCATGGGCGCATTCCGAGAAACACTGTGTCGACGAAGCCCATGCCATACAGGCGCATCACGGCAGGGTAGATCCAACTGTCCAGCGGGATATAGCTGGAGCTCATGCCCTCAATCGATTTGAGCGGCTCGTAGGGCGCAAAGTGAATGGTGTCGCGCGGAGCGGGAAGCTGATCGGCCGCAGGAGCCGCGGCCGGCGCTTGCGTCGTCGGTGTCTGATCTGTAGCAGCGATGGTCGAGGCGGCTGAGATTCCGGTGGTCCACAAGACCAACAAACACAAAACAACGGGGAATTCCACTTATACCTCAAATACCAGAGCGGTTGATCCCGGACCTGACCAGGAGAGCGACGAATCATTCATCTGTGTTCAAGCTAACGAAACCCAGACTGGCGGTCAATCGTTTGCAATCAGCTGTGAAGCGCGAAGATAACGGGTAGGTCAGCCCTCAAGTTCTTTGACCGCGGCGCTCAGTTCTCGGGAGAACTGCTGTACGAGCCCGTTTTTCCAGCGCGCGGTGAATAGTTTCTTGGCCGTGAGGTATCGTTCCATGTGGGTCAGAGGGTCGCGCTCGCTGTTGAGCAATACGTGACCATGCTGGCGATACGGCTTGGCCTCGATCAGCACTGCACCGCCGCCCCTGCGTACCCGCTCCAGGCTTTCATAGGCTACCCGATAAACGGCCACGACATCGTTGCCGTCGACGGTGATGCTGGTTAAGCCGTCCTTCTGAGCTTTCAGGGGGAGGTTGCCCATACCGTTTCTGGCTTTAGTGCCGGCAACTCCAGCCCATGGATTATTCTCTACAACAAAAATAACTGGCAGGCTGCGCCTGGCGGCGCTTCGGAGCGCCTGATGCCAGTAGTCCAAAACGGTGGCCGCCACACCGGTGAAGACGACTACCACGTTGCCCTTGTTCTCCCGCTTGTTGGCCAAGGCCTTATCGACGACCGCTTGGAATAGCTCGCCCTGACCGGAGGAAAGACCGGAAGAAAGACTTGACAGGCCTCTGATGACGTTATGGGCTGGCCAGCCAGCTGTGTTGTCGCGCGCATACATCTGTGCGACCACGTCACTCAGCGCGACTCCTTTCACCAGGCTCGCGATCGAGTCGTGGGATGCAAGTGCGATAGTGTCCTCGGGCCGCAGATCGATGGCACAACCGGCTGCAATCGCCTCCTGGCCCAGGGAAGCATCGTAGAGGGTTTTCGATCGACGCAGCCGGCGTGCGTATTCCGTCAGCAACCGGCATCGCAGCATGATGGCGTAGAGCTGCTTGAGTTTCGCGTCGTCGATCAGCGAGCCGCCGGTTGAGATACCAGCCATCCTTTTGGAGTTCTCCTAATGGGTGAATCGGTTGTGGAAAGCCGCCGGAGTTTTTCACAGAAATGTGAATAAGCCTGTGCATTTCCTGTCTTCGATGCCGCGCGATTCCTGAATTGATGGGAGTTTTAGCAATCTGCACTGCTTTCGATGCTGAGGTTCCGAAAGAGGACTCATGTGGAGTAATCCGAGTTGATGCGGACGTATTCCGTGGTAAGATCCGTCGTCCAAAATCGGCAAGCTCCAGGTCCGAGACCAAGATCGACATGAATTGTCAGATTACGTCGTTTCAAATACTCGTGCGTGGCCCCTTCATCAAAGCGCGGTGAGAGAAGGCCCCCCAGGCAAATCTCCAACTCACCGAATGCAATATTGATGCGGGCAGGATCGATGGCAACACCGGCGTAGCCTATAGCGGCCAGTATGCGGCCCCAATTGGGATCGCATCCTGCCCACGCGGTCTTGACCAGGGGTGAGTGGGCAATGGAACGGGCTATGCGTAGGGCATCCGCATCGGTGAGCGCCCCGCCGATGGCCAGTTCCACCACGTGTTGAATACCTTCTCCGTCCTCCACGATTTGCTTGGCCAGCGATAGGCAGACAGTCTCGAGTGCAGAGGTAAACGCTGCCGTGCGCTGGTCTGCGACGGTGCGGGCGGTGTCGTGGTTGTGGCCTCGGATGGTGACTCCACTGGCCCCGCTGGCGAGGAGTAGAACGGTATCGTTGGTTGAGGTATCGCCATCGATGGAGATGCGATTGAAACTGCCTTCAACCGCATGGTGGAGAAGGTCGGCAGCAACACCGGGTTCGAGCTCTGCATCGGTGAAGAGATAAACCAGCATGGTGGCGTGCAATGCGGTGGCCGATTGTAGCTGCGGATGTATCATGCCCGCACCTTTGGCGACACCGGCAACACGAACGGTCACCCCCTCAACATCGAAGTCGGCCGCCGCCACCTTCGGTCTCGTGTCGGTGGTCATGATGGCGCCTGCCATTTGTCCCAGGTGAGCGGCGGAAGAGCCCAGCGCGGCATGCAATGCGGGGAGGGCTGCCGTCAGCTTCTCAACCGGCAGGGGCACGCCGATAATGCCGGTCGAAGACGGGAACACGGAGTGCGGGTCGCAGCCGAAGAGTGCGGCTGCACTCACGCAGGATTGTTGGGCAGCCATGACACCGGCCTCACCGGTGGCGCAGTTGGCATTGCCGGCATTGACCAGTGCAACCCGGAGGCGATGTTGGCTGCGTTCCAGATGGCGTTGTCCGACGATCAACGGTGCGGCAATTACTTTGTTACTGGTGAACATGGCAGCGGCGGCGGCAGGCTGGTCGGCCACAGCGCAAGCGAGATCAGGCTTACCGCTGGCTTTTAAGCCGGCGCGCACCGCGGCGAACGAGAAGCCGCGCGGCACTTGATCATCTTGAATGAGGGGAGCGGGGGACGTATCAGCCATGTGGCCTTTACTCTATCAAGAGAAAGCAAACCATGATCATGACGACGCAACAGAGCAGAGAATTTGAGGCGCCGGCAGAGTTTCTCAGCATGCGCAACGTGGATATTGCGCGCGGCCAGAAGGTAGTACTGCAGGATGTAAACCTTACCATTGCCACCGGAGAACACATTGCCATATTGGGGCCGAATGGGTGCGGAAAATCGACCCTGATTAAAGCCATGACCTGTGAGTGCTATCCCATCGTTCGTAGCGGGATGGAAATGAAAGTCTACGGCCGGGACCGCTGGGAAGTGCAGGAGCTGCGCAAGCATCTCGGGGTGGTCGCCACCGAGTTGCCCGGCGAACGCACCTCGGTGACGCGCGGGCTTGACGCTGTCGTCAGCGGTTTCTTTTCCAGCTCGACGTTGTGGCCGAACCTTGAAGTGACGGAGCCCATGCGTGCCAGTGCCATGGATGCACTGGGCCTGCTTGGAGCGGCGTATCTGCGCGATCGCTTTGTAGGCGAGATGTCAGCCGGAGAGAAGCGCCGGGTGATGATTGCGCGGGCACTGGTGCACCGGCCGGAGATGTTGCTGCTGGACGAACCCAGCAATGCACTCGATCTGGCGGCGCAACGCGAACTGCGAGAGATCCTGCGCGCCGTGGCTGTCGGCTCGGACGATCGTCGCGGAACCGGCGTGGTAATGGTGACCCACCACCTGGCGGACATTCTGCCCGAAATCGATCGGGTGGTCATGATGCGGGGCGGCCGTATCGTTGCCGATGGACCCAAAACGGAACTGCTAACCGCGGAAAGGCTGGAAGAACTCTTTGGCGTGGGACTCGAACTGACGGAGCGCCATGGCTATTGGCATTCCTGGTGAAGTATTTGCGATCACACCAAAGATTCCAGCTTGACCTTAGCCCCGCTGTGGTTTTAATTTATGGCTACACGGGAAAGGAGGATGATCCAACGAATGAAAAATTCTGATGGTAGTTGTAGATCTATACGTGAGGTGACTGAGGCTTAGAGCGTGCGCTCTAGACCTGGCGGTAAAGTAATTCGTCCGCCGAGGCCCACTTCGTAAGAAGAGCGGACGCCTCAGCCAAACTCCACAGCTTCACCGGTGATCAAGGCCCGCGGCCATCATGGCGCGGGCCTTTCACGTTCTGGAATTCAATCTCCCACGAAACCTGGTTAAAGACCTCTCACTCGATTGACAACAAGCATCAAGGTTCGCGTGTCCGGACGAAGGGGACGGCTTCAGCCGAGTGTGTGAGAACCAGGCTTTAGGAGTTTAGTCCCGCAGGGACGGCTGAACTTAGCCCAG
>Ga0302325_10032308_pt1 | contig 10751 bp, 9 predicted proteins | sample Palsa_T0_2_FD_201948 | JGI IMG/M metagenome (GOLD analysis project Ga0302325, IMG submission 201948) | Peat permafrost microbial communities from Stordalen Mire near Abisko, Sweden - Palsa_T0_2 | ecosystem: Environmental > Terrestrial > Soil > Palsa > Peat permafrost | place: Sweden: Abisko...
CGGATCGCCCGCCAGGCCGGCGCCGACCTGTTCATCTCCCTGCACGCCGATTCGGCCGGCTCCGATCCCACCCCGCACGGGGCGAGCATCTACACCCTCTCCGACAGCGGCCAGCAGCGGGTGAACTATGTGCTGGGGCCGCACGAGTGGTTCGGCCGGGCCGGCGATCACCACACCGACCCCGGCGTGCGACAAATCCTCCTCGACCTCACCCAGCGCAGCACCCGCAACCGCTCTTCCGAGTTCGCCGGCGTGCTGCTGCAACACATCAGCGACAGCGTCGACCTGCTGCCGCGCACCCATCGCGACGCCGGCTATTTCGTGCTGCTCGCCCCGGACGTGCCGGCGGTGCTGCTGGAGATGGGCTTTATCACCAATCCGGCCGATGAGATGCGCCTGACCGACCCGGCCCAGCGCGGCAGGCTGATGGACGGTGTCGCCGGCGCCATAGACGCCTATTTTTCCGGCGGCACGCGGCTCGCCGCGGGCTGAAAAGCCTTCGTTGGCGCGCTGGGTGAAGGTTGCTAGAGACGGGTCGGGCGGAGAGCGTGCTCCGCGGAGGTCCGCCTGTTTTGAACGTCATGGGTCGCAGGATCAGAGCCGCGGGCCTTGTCGGCCTCGGCGTCGTCGCCGTGGCGGCCGTTTCGGCGGCCGTCTACGCGGCGGTGCTGTTTCGCCAGCTGCCCAGCGCCGCCGAGCTTGCCGACTATCACCCGCCGACCGCGACCCGGGTCTATGCCTGGGACGGCACCCTGATCGGCGAGTTCTCGAAGGTCCGCCGGATCTATGTGCCCTACGACCAGATTCCGCGCCGGCTGGCCCTGGCCTTCCTGGCGGCCGAAGACCACAACTTCTTCTCCCATGGCGGCGTCGATCCGGGCGGCATTTCCCGGGCGATGGTCAAGGACGTCTTCAACATCCTGCAGGGTCGTCGCCCCGAGGGCGGCTCGACGATCACCCAGCAGGTGGCCAAGAACGTCCTGCTGTCCAACCGGGTCTCGGTGGGCCGCAAGCTCAAGGAGGCGCTGCTCGCCACGCGCCTCGAGGAGACGCTCGGCAAGCCGCAGATCCTGGAACTCTATCTGAACGAGATCTGGCTGGGCTACCGGTCCTACGGGGTCGGCGCGGCCGCCTACAACTACTTCGGCAAGTCGATCTCGGACCTCACCCTGGCCCAATGCGCGTTCCTGGCCGCCCTGCCCAAGGGGCCCGACAACTACCAGCCCGCGACTCACAAGGCCGCCGCCATCAGCCGCCGCAACATGATCCTCGCGACCATGGCCGAACTCGGCTGGGTCAGTCCCGCCGAGGCCCAGGCGGCCATGAAGGAGGACCTCGAGATCGAGCTGGCCCCGGCCCGCGCGAAATATCGCGACGCCGACTATTTCGTCGACGAGGCCCGCAAGCAGGCGCTGCAGCTGAAGTCGGTGGGCGCCAATCTGACCGAAGGCGGCTACTATGTCCGCACCACCCTCGATCCGCGCCTGCAGACCGCCGCGCGGATCGCCCTGATGGACGGGCTGGAGACCTACGACCACCGCCATGGCTGGCGCGGGGCCTGGGGCCACGTGGCCAACACGCCCGGCTGGCAGCAGGCGACCCTGGCCCACGCGCCGCCGGCCGAACGCAAGAAATGGCTGGCCGCCCTGGTCATCGAAGCCGAGGGCGGGCGGGTGAAGGTGCAGACCGCCGCCGACAACCTGGTCGGCGAGATCGTCGGCAAGGATGTCGCCTGGGCGCGCGCCGGCAGGGGGCTGGCCGTCGGCGACCTGGTGTTCGTCGAGCCGGCGGACGCCGGCGGCTTCCGGCTGCGGCAGGTGCCGCAGGTCAACGGCGCCGTGGTGGCGATGGAGCCGGGCAGCGGCCGCGTGCTGGCGATGGTCGGCGGCTACAGCTTCTCGCTGTCGAAATTCAACCGCGCCACCCAGGCCTATCGCCAGCCCGGCTCGTCGTTCAAACCGTTCGTCTACGCCACCGCCCTGGAGACCGGCCAGTTCACCCCCGCCAGCATCGTGCTGGACGCCCCGATCACTCTGCCGGGCTTCGGCGGCGAGAGCTGGAGCCCCGAGAACTACGAACACGACTTCCACGGTCCGCTGATCTTCCGCCGCGGCCTGGAACTGTCGTTGAACACCATGACGGTGCGCATCGCCCTGCAGGTGGGCATGCCGAAGATCGTCGACACCGCCCGGCGGTTCGGCATCGTCGACAGGATGGACCCGGTGCTGGCCATGGCCCTGGGGGCCGGCGAGACCACCCCCTACCGGATGACCGGCGCCTATGCGTCGCTGGTCAACGGTGGGCGCAAGGTGACACCGCACCTGATCGAACTGGTCGAGAACCGCACCGGCGACCTCCTCTACAAGTCCGATTCGCGGGAGTGCCCTGACTGCGCGGCCGGCTTCGCCGGCGACGACGGTCCCGACCCGCGGCCCGACGGCGCCCAGTTGATCGATCCGATCACCGCCTACCAGATCGACACCATGCTCGAGGGCGTCGCCCTGCGGGGCACGGCCGCCGCCGCCCACGAAGCTCTGCGGCGGCCGGTCGGCGGCAAGACCGGCACCACCAACGATTTCCGCAGCGCCTGGTTCATGGGCTTCTCGCCGCAGATCGTGGTCGGGGTGTTCATCGGCTTCGACGACAACCGCTCGCTCGGCAAGGGCGAGACCGGCGCGGTCGCGGCGCTGCCGGTGTTCATCGAGTTCATGCAGGAGGCGGTCAAGGGCCTGCCGCCGCTCGACTTCAAGGCCCCGCCCAGCACGAAGTTCGCCCAGGTCGGCCCCAACCGCGAGGCGTTCCGGCCCGGCACCGAGCCGAAGGTGGCGATCCTGGCCTCGGCCCCGGGCCCCGACCAGCCCTTCGCGGTGACCCCGGCCGGTCCGCTGCTTCCCATCCCGCCCGAGGCGCCGCGTCCGCTCCCCAAGGCGATCAAGCCGGCCAAGACCCCCGACGAGTTGGGCGGCCTCTATTGAGAGCATCCGCCGGCAATTGTCTTTAGGCGCCAGCCGCGCTATCGGGCGCGCCCCGGCCCGCTCCGCGCCGGACGTTGAGGCTTGATTTCATGCGTGCGGATATCGAAGCGATGGCGGGCGATATCGAACAGTCCATCGGACTGCTCAGGAGGCGTCTTTGACTGGGAACCGGCCCTAAGGCGCCTGGACGAATACAACGCCCGCGTCGAGGACCCGTCGTTCTGGAACGACGCCGAGGCGGCCCAGACCTTGATGCGCGAGCGCACCCAGCTGGCGGGCCAGGTCGAGGCCGTCCAGCGGCTTGAGCGTGAACTGAGCGACGCCATCGAGTTCGCCGAAATGGCCCAGGCCGAGGGCGACGAGTCGTCCCTGGACGATGTCGCGGCCCAGCTCGCCGCGCTGAAGGCGTTCTCGGCCAAGGCCGAACTCGAGGCGCTGCTGTCGGGCGAGGCCGACGGCGCCGACGCCTATATGGAAATCAACGCCGGGGCCGGCGGCACGGAATCCACCGACTGGGCCAACATGCTGCTGCGCATGTACACCCGCTGGGCCAACGCCCACGACATGGGCGTCGAGTTCATCGAGGAGACCGACGGCGAACAGGTCGGCATCAAGTCGGCGACCATCAAGATCAGCGGGACCAACGCCTATGGCTGGCTGAAGACCGAGGCGGGTGTGCATCGGCTGGTGCGCATCTCGCCGTTCGACGCCGCCGCCAAGCGCCACACCAGCTTCGCCTCGATCTGGGTCTATCCGGTGGTGGACGACAGGATCGAGATCGACATCAACCCCGCCGACGTGCGCACCGACACCTACCGGGCCAGCGGCTCGGGCGGCCAGCACGTCAACAAGACCGATTCCGCGGTGCGCCTGACCCACATTCCCACCGGCATCGTCGTGGCCTGCCAGACCCAGCGCTCGCAGCATCAGAACCGCGACACGGCCTGGAAGATGCTGCGCGCGCGTCTCTACGAGGCCGAACTGCGGCGTCGCGAGGTCGCCGCCCAGGCGGTCGAGGACAACAAGACCGACATCGGCTGGGGCCACCAGATCCGCTCCTACGTGTTGCAGCCCTACCAGATGGTCAAGGACCTGCGCACCAGCGTGGAGACCTCCGACACCGCCGGCGTCCTCGACGGCGACCTCGACGCCTTCATGGCCGCCTCGCTCGCCCAGCGCGTCGGCGTCACCCGCGACGCGGTGGCCTGATCCGGGCAATCGGACGAACGCCCTCCCCCGGACCGCGGGTGTCCCGCCCGCGTCTTGCCTCGCTCTTGAACGGTTCGAGAAACAATCGCGGGCGAGACGCCCGCGGTCCGCTCGTCGATGCCGCCGCGGCGGGAAAAATCCACCGGGCATACTGAAGCCGAGACTTGACAATGGCCGCCATGCCCACCGTCCACGACACCTTCGTCCTGCGCCGCCGCTATCCGAAGTCACCCCAGCGGGTGTTTCGCGCCTTCGCCGATCCGGCCCAGAAGCGGCGCTGGTACGCCGACGCCGCCGGCCACGAAGCCCTGAGCTATCGGATGACGTTCGCAGTTGGCGGCGAGGAGGACGGCCGTTACGCCATGGGCCCCGGAACGCCCGTCGCGGGCATGGAGCTGGCGAGCGCCAGCCGCCTTCTCGACATCGTGCCGGACGTCCGGGTTGTCAGCGCCCAGACCATGACCCTGGACGAACGATCCATCTCCGCGGCCCTCATCACCGTCGAGCTCGCGCCCGAGGGCGACGGCACGGAGCTGACCCTGACCCATCAGGCCGCCTTCTTCGAAGGGTCCGACGGCCCCCAGATGCGCAAGGGCGGCTGGGAGGCGCTGCTCGACCGGCTGGGCCAGGCGCTCGCGTGAACGCCGTGGCCGGACCCGAGATCGACCGGCTGTTCCACGCCCTCGGCGATCCCACCCGCAGGGCGATCCTGGACAGGCTCACCAGGGCGCCCAGTTCGGTGTCAGGGCTGGCGGCGCCGCTGGGCATCACCCTGACTGCGGTCTCCCAGCATCTGGGCGTGCTGGAGGCGAGCGGGCTGGCCCGCACCCGGAAGACCGGCCGCGTGCGCACTTGCAGCCTCGAGACCGCCGGCTTCGACCGCCTGCGGGACTGGATCGACGAGCACCGCGACATCTGGACCCGCCGCCTCGACGCCCTGGGCGCCCTGCTGGACGAGGACCAGACGCCCTGACGGACGCCGGGCTGCCGTTGCGAGCGCCGCGGCGGGAACATCCTTCCCGGACGCGGCGGCTCATGGGTCAAAACATTGGCGCGAGGACCCCGACGAGCCAGTCGATGAAGACGCGGACGCGTGGCGAAAGCTGACGGCTCTTCGGATAGAGCACCGAAATCGGCATGGGGGAGGGAGGGTAGTCGGGCAACACCTCCGCCAGGACGCCCGCCGCGACGTCCTCCTCGTATCGATGGCGCGGCGCCTGCATCAGGCCGAAACCCAGGCGCGCCAGGGCCGCATAGGTCTCGGAGTTGGATACGGTGACGCGGCACGGCAGGGTCAGGCTGCGGAGCTCGCCCGCCACGGTGAACTCCAGCGGCAGCACCTGTCCTGTCCGCGACGAGGCGAAGCCGATCATCACATGACCCTGCAAATCATCGGGCGCGCGCGGTGTGCCGTGGCGCTCGAGGTAGGCGGGGCTGGCGAAGGTCGCTTCCCGCGCCAGACCCAGTCGGCGGACGATCATGTCGCTGTCGGCGATCTCGCCGCCGCGGATGACGCAATCATAGCCTTCCCGCACGATGTCCACGAACCGGTCGCCCTCGCCGATGTAGAGCGTCAGGGCCGGATGGCGTTCGAGGAAGGCCGGCAGGCGCGGCAGGATGAACAGGCGCGCCATCGGGCCGTGCACGTCGACGCGCAACAGCCCGCGCACCTCGTCGCCGGCCAGCGCCGCCTCGGCGTCCTCGATCTCGGCCAGGATCGCCTTGCAGCGCCGGTAGTAGATCTCGCCCTCCAGGGTCGGGGTGACGTGGCGCGTAGTCCTCTGCAGCAGCCGCGCGCCGAGCCGCTGCTCGAGCTGCTTCAGGCCCGTGGTCGCGCTGGACCTCGCAAGGCCAAGGTCGGAGGCCGCCGCGCTGAAGCTCCGCCGCTCCACCACGCGCACCAGCAATCGCATGCCGTCAAGCTGATCCAATTGTTCTCAATTCCTGAATACAGAAGCCAATATCACGATATTGTTTGAGCTATAGGAACAGATAAATGCTCTCCACGCCACCCAGAAGGAGCTTGGCCATGACCGAACCGACTCAGAAAATCGCCCTCGTCACCGGCGGCGGCCGCGGCCTGGGCCGCAACACCGCCGAGAGCCTGGCGCGCGCCGGCGTCGACGTGGTGATCACCTACAACGCCCGCGCCGATGCGGCCCAACAGGTGGTGGCCGTCCTCGAGGCCCAGGGCCGCAAGGCGGTCGCCTTGCAACTCGACACCGGCGCGGTGGGAACGTTCGACCGCTTCGCCGAGACCCTGAAGGCCGCGCTGCGCGACACCTGGGGCCGCGACCGCTTCGACTTCCTCGTCAACAACGCGGGCATTTCGCATCACAACAGCATCGAGCAGACCACGGAAGCCGAGCTGGACGCACTCTACAACGTCCACTTCAAGGGCGTGTTCTTCCTGACCCAGAAGCTGCTGCCGCTGATCAGTGACGGCGGCCGGATCGTCAATCTGTCGTCGGGCCTCACCCGCGTCACCGCGCCCGGCAGCGCCTCCTATGGCTCGATGAAGGCGGCTGTCGAAACCCTGACCAGATACATGGCGCAGGAACTCGGGCCGCGCCGGATCGCCGTCAACGTCGTCGCTCCGGGCGCCGTCGCCACCGATTTCAGCGGCGGCATGGTCCGCGACAATCCGGACATCAATCGACGCATCTCCGACATGACCGCGTTCGGCCGCGTCGGCCTGCCCGACGACATAGGGCCGATGATCGCCTCGCTGCTCTCCGAGCAAAATCGCTGGATCAACGCCCAGCGCATCGAAGTCTCGGGCGGCTTGGCCATCTAGCCTTCGGCCCGAAGCGGGCGTTGACTTCGATCGCGTCCAGGATCGCAATGCGCGGAGGGCGAAGTGAGTCCTCCGTTCGGGAGAAGATCATGCACGGCGCGGCGCCGATCGAAATCCAGCTGCTCGGCGGGTCCGTCCTGTTGCTGTTCGTTCATATCGCCGCGCAGGGCGGCTTCGCCGTTCCCGAGCGCGGCCTGACCTGGAGCGCCGGTCCCCGCGACGAGGGGCGCCCCCCGACCGGTCGCTGGGCGGGACGCGCCGACCGCGCCCTGGCGAACTTCAAGGAAACCTACCCGGCGTTCATCGCCCTGGCGCTCGGCCTGGTCGTGGCGGGCAAGGCTGACGGCGGCGGCGCGACCGGCGCCTGGCTCTGGCTGATTGCGCGCATCGTCTATCTGCCGCTCTATCTGCTCGGCGCGCCGTGGCTGCGCACGCTCGCCTACGGTGTGTCTCTCGCCGGCCTCATCATGATGCTGGTCGCGCTGTTCTGATCTGAAAAAGACCCCCGAGGGCCGGAGGCTACGGGCTCGCGGCCTTGTCGAAGCCGAAACCGACGGCGTCCCCTTTGGCAACCACGCAAAGTCATACGGAGAGGCCTTCCGCCTCGCCCGGATCGAGCCGCGCGGGTTCCCGGTGCAGCGCCAATAGGCCGGGAGTGCACTCGGGCGGACGGCGGCCGAAACCGCACTCGGTGGCGATGCCAAAGTCGTCGAGGAAGCGCGAGGCTGTGGTCACGCGCCGGCGCCCGCCCCGCGGGCTGTCTATCACGATGCGCTCGCCGCCGACCTCCAGGCCGGGCGACCATGACCTCCCAATTTAGCCGATGCGGTTCATTTGCCCACTTCAGCGAAAACAGTCTACGGCGCTCCGACCTTCCTCGCCGACGGTCCGCGGGTGTAGTTCGGGGCGGCACTGTCCTGGAGCAGACCCTTGGCCCGCTATTCCCGACACTACCTCAGCAAGCTCACCGACGCGGATGGCCTGCTCTACGACCTGCCCAACCACGCCGCGCCCAACCGGGACGGCTGGCTCGACACGGGCGACGGACACCAGATCTACTGGCATGAGTACGGCAATCCGGCGGGGCTGCCCGTGCTCTACGTCCATGGCGGTCCGGGGGGCGGGACCGAGGCGGCGGACGCGCGGTTCTTCGATCCGCGGCGCTATCGCGTCATCCTCTTCGACCAGCGCGGGTGCGGCAGGAGCCGGCCCGATGTCGCGACCGACCCCGCGGCGGCCCTGGCGGGCAACACCACGACCCACCTGATCGCCGACATCGAACTGTTGCGGCGGCGGGTGATCGGCGAGGAGCAGCTGTTCGTGCTCGGCGGCAGCTGGGGGAGCACGCTGTCGCTGGCCTACGCCATCGAGCATCCGCGGCGGGTCAGGGCGCTGATCCTGCGCGGCATCTTTCTGTGCCGGCGGCGCGACATCGACTATCTCTACCAGGGGAACGCCACCACTTTCGACGCGGCCGAGACCCGGTTCTACGACCCGGCCCGGCCCGGCGCCTACATGGTCGCTCCGGAGGCCTGGGCGGACTTCGTGCAGGTGATCGACCCGGCCGATCGCGCCAACATGGTCGATGCCTACCATGAGATCTTCAAGCCGCGGGACCCCCCGCATCCGAAGTTGGCGCGGGCGGCGCGGGCATGGTCGGTGTGGGAGGGCGCGGTCAGCTACATCTCGGCCCGGGACACGGCGTCCTTCGAGGGCGAGGAATTCACCCTGCGCTTCGCCCGCATCGAGAACCACTACTTCCGCACCGGCGGCCTGCCCGACGCCGACCCGTTCAGCGTCAGCCGCCGCGAGGACTACATCCTCGGCGCCGTCGACCGGATCAAGGACATCCCCATCCACATCGTTCACGGCCAGTATGACCAGGTCTGCCCCAGGTCGATGGCCGACGAACTGGTGGCGGCGCTCGAGGCGGCGGGCGCGGCCAAGGTCTACTACGTCCTCACGCCAGCGGGACACAGCGCCCGCGAGCGCGAGACGGCCCGCGAACTGCGCGCCGTAATGGACGCTTTCGCCTCGGCCTGACATCGCCCGCGTGGGCGTGCTTTGATGTCGCCCTGAGGTCGAACCCCCAGCGCACGAGACGGAGCGACGGGCCGGTCATGACGGACAACAACGACGAGGCGGCCCTGGCGCCCGACCTCTACGACTATGACTTCGAGAACGATCCGGCGGAGACGCTCATCCGCCTGCGCCGCGAGGATCCGGTCCATTGGTCCCGCCACGGCTTCTGGTTCCTGACCCGCTACGACGACTGCGCCATGGTGCTGAAGGATCCGGTCCGGTTCTCCAGCGCCTCGGCCGGCTGGGGCGGCGGCAACCCCCTGGCCAGGCCCGGCGCCGACGCCGGCGCCTCCAGCGCCGAACGCGGTCTCAGCCGCACGCTCGCCCAGTCGTTCAACCAGATGGATGCGCCGGGCCACACCCGCATCCGCGCCCTGGTCGTCTCCGCCTTCTCGCGTCGCACCGCGGAAGCGCGGCGGGAGCGCATCCTGGAGGTGATTCATGGCCTGCTGGAAGCGGCGGCCGTGACAGGCCGCTTCGACCTGATCAGCGACTTCGCCTTTCATATTCCCATCATCGTCGCCAGCGAGATCATCGGCATTCCCACCGACGACCGCGAGACCTTCCGGGCGGCGTTCGAGCTCACCGGGAGGCTGCTCGCGCCCAAGCGATCGGAAGAGTCCTGGGCCGAGGCGCTGGACGCGGGCCGCTGGGTGGGGCGCTACGTGCGCGACCTGGTCGCGCAGCGCCGGGCGTCGCCGCGCGACGATCTGATCAGCGCCCTGATTGCCGAAACGGGCGGGGGAGGGGCGCTGAGCGATCCGGAGTTGTCGTCGGCGATCAGCACCATCTACACCGCCGCCGGAATGACCACCGAGCGGATGATCTCCAGCGGCCTCTACCTGCTGCTGTCGCACCCCGATCAGTGGCGCGCCCTGGTCGCCGACCGGGCGCTGGTCGGCCCAGCGATCGAGGAGATCCTGCGTTTCCACCACCCGACCCAGTCGACCTCCACCAACCGCCGGTGCACGCGGGACATCGAACTGCGCGGCAAGATCCTGAAGGAGGGCGACACCGTCCGCGTCGGGCTGGGCGCGGCCAACCGTGATCCCGAGGCCTTCCCGGACCCCGAACGCTTCGACATCCGCCGCCAGATGGCGGTTCCGCCGCTCTCGTTCGGCGCCGGCCCGCACTTCTGCATCGGCGCCGCGCTCGCCAGGTTCGAAGCGCGGCTGGCCATCGAGGCCATCGCCGATCGCTGGCCGGGCCTGGAACTGATCACCACCTCACCCGTAAAGGACCCGCGCCGTCACGACCGCTACCGCGAACTGATCGTGCGGGCGGGTTGAAGCGTCTCGTCTTGCGCGGCTTCCAGCTTCATGGATCGACGCCGGAACGCGCGTACACGTCGCCCACGGTCGGGTCCGCCGCGCGCGCGGCGGCAAGATCGGCGGACGCCGCCGAAATGTTGCCCAGCGCCTTCTCGGCCAATCCGCGTAGGAACATGGCGTCCGCGAATTTGGGGTCCAGCGCGAGGGCTGCGTCGGTATCCACAATCGCCTGCGAGTATTCCGCCCGTCGGAACCTCAGAAACGCTCGACTGTCGAGAACATAAGGGCGGTCAGGAAGCCGAACGATGGCTCGATCACAATCCGAAAGGGCGTCAGTGAGGTCGCGGTTGAGCAGTCCGCGAACGAAACACCGAAGGTTCAAAGCCTTACCACTATCCGGGTTCAGCCGTATCGATT
>Ga0302325_10032313_pt1 | contig 10750 bp, 12 predicted proteins | sample Palsa_T0_2_FD_201948 | JGI IMG/M metagenome (GOLD analysis project Ga0302325, IMG submission 201948) | Peat permafrost microbial communities from Stordalen Mire near Abisko, Sweden - Palsa_T0_2 | ecosystem: Environmental > Terrestrial > Soil > Palsa > Peat permafrost | place: Sweden: Abisko...
TTCCACCAATCGGATTGCGTGCGCTGCGATTGCAGCGTGTCTTCGTTGCCTGGCGAGTTGTCGTCGTTGTCGTCGCAGGCAAGCCCTGATGTGTGCGTCATCAGTTGCGCCAGCGTGATCGCGGCTTTACGCGGGTCAGGGTGGGTAAACGGGCCCATGCCTGCCACCAGCGGATAAAGCCGGGTCTCCGGCGATATTGCCACGCCCTCGTGCATCAGCGCCCCCAGCATCACCGAGGCAAACGTCTTCCCGGCCGAGCGCAGGTCATGTTGCCGGTCAGGAGTTGCGCCTTCGAAGTATTCGTCGAGCACCAGCTCGCCGCGCCGCGCGATGGACAGCGAGTGGATCAGGTTGGGGCGCGGTGTCGCCGGATCGGTGTTGACGATCGTCTGCACGAGTTGCGCGAGCCTGGCTTCATCCATGCCGACGTCGCGGGCGCGCGCGACCCGCCATCCGTCATGCACATCGTCAGGTTCGCGATAGATGTAACGGGTCGTCTCGGCGCTGCGCGGATAAAATCCCGCTGCCTGCTGCCCGGTCGCGCGTGTTAGCGTGAGAGTACTGCCGAGATTGGGCCAACGGATCCCGATGCTGTTCAGTTGTCCATCAATCGTCGCCGTGAGATGAGTGGTGCCGGCGGCAAAGACGACAGACTGTCCGTTGCGGGTTACTTGAAACTGTGCCGCGCCGCCGCGCATGTTAGCTTCGGGATTGCGGAACGCCGCAGTCAGAACGCCGTCGTTACCGCGAAAGATTTTGAGGTAAAGCGTGAACGTGTCGCGCAACGGTGTGATCGTGCCCTGCCAGTCGCCGTTCGCATCGCGCTTCAAAGCGAGCGGCGACGCGAAGGTCTGGCCCGCGCCGTCCGGGTCGCGCGGGTCGTTGTCCTTAGCATGAGGTTGAATCCAGAAGCCGGAGATTGATTGTCCATCGCCGGCGAGTGCGCCGCGAAACGTGCCGCGGTGGCCGGGGATTTCGAACAAGATGTGGGCGCCCGCGTTCGGGACATCTGTTGTCATCGTCGCAAGCGCGGCGTGCCAGCCGCCGTTTGTCCGCGACAGTGTAAGGGGTCCTGACGGCCCCGGATCCCAGGTGCTTTCGCTTACCCAGAGACCCAAAAGCGCATCGTCCGGTTTTGCCGGTATCTGCGCCTGCGCGCCGAAAAACGACAGCGCGAGCACGGCACATGCGGTCATCGCCACACGACGCACACAGAAATTCATGAATTCAATCCTTCCGGTTGGTGCGCTCGCGCTCCCTGAGCCAGGCTGCAATCGGTTCGCGACCGCTCTCGAGATTGCTCTTCAGGGCCGCGCATGCGCCGGAAAGGTCGCGCCGCTTCAATGCTGCCAGGATCGCCTTGTGATCGAAGCTGGCGCCAAGCACATTGCGCCGCTCGCTCATCAGCGCCATTTCGTAGCGCCGTGTGCGCCGAGTGAATTGTCCGATGAGCTCGATCAGGATCTTGTTCGGACAATCGGCAATCAGCGCGAGATGCCAGGCATCATCGAGCGCGATTGCTGCCTCCGTTTGGCGTGCCCGTTCGATCCTGGCATCGATCACGCGCAGCTCTTCGATACGTTGAGGCATGGGAAGCCCCGCCAGTCTCAGCGCCTCGGGATCGAGTAGCGGTCGGATCGGGTAGATCTGCTCGAATTCCTCGAGCGTCAGCGGCCGTACCGACCAGCCGATGCGCGGTACACTTGTCAACGCCCCTTCCTGCGCCAGCCGCCCCAGCGCTTCGCGCAGCGGTGTGCGGCTCACGCCCAGCGCTTGCGCCAGGTGCACTTCGTTGATCCGCGCTCCGGCCTCAAGCCTGCCGTCCATGATCATCTTTCTCAGCGATGCGACCAAGGCGTCGGCGATGGTATCGCGGGCGATAAGGGGTTCAGCCTGTTGCATACTGTATACAGTATGCACGCTGGTGCCAGCTGCGTCAAGGCGGCCGCCGGAACGACGCATCAGGATGAACAAGCATGGTGACAACGGAGCTCTCAGCAGCTAATCGCACATCGGGTTTAATTCAGGAGCGCAAATTGAAGATCGCGAACGTCACAACGTGGCTCGTCCTTCTTGCCTGCGCGATGATCATAAACCCTGTCGCGCGCAGCGCTTCGGCGGCGGCGACCGCTCCACACCCCCTCCCAACGGCAGCAATCGATGCCGTCTTCGCGGATGTCGATCGATCTTCCCCGGGCTACGCGGTCGGTATCATCCGGAATGGCCAAATGGCTTTCGCCAAAGGCTACGGGCTCGCCAACCTCGAAGATCGGGTTCCGATTACACCAGATACGGTCTTCCATCTTGCGTCGCTATCAAAGCAGTTCACGGCGTCCGCAATTGCGCTGCTGATCCTCGATCACAGGCTTTCGCTCGACGATCCGGTGTCGCGCTACATACCCGAGACCGCGAAATACGGACCCGATCTTCGGATCAAACATCTGGTCTATATGACGAGCGGGTTGCACGAGTACTTCGACGTTCCGCGACCCGGCGGACTTCCCTGGTACTCGGCCTATCGATTCACGCGAGACGATGCGCTGGCGGCAGCATTGAGCCCGCCAACGCTGGAGTTCGCGCCGGGTACGAAATGGGCCTACTCCAACACCAACTTCATGCTGCTCACGAAGATCGTGGAGAAGATCAGCGGACAGTCTTTTGCCCGCTTCATGCACGACCGCGTTTTCGTACCGCTCGGCATGGATGCCACCCTGATTGACGACGATACGACGCTGGTCATTCCGCACCGCGCCATCGGCTACACGCCACGCTCGGGCAAGGTTCTCGACGAACTCGCGAAGGCGAACATCCACGCGCAGAACGGAGCAGGATTTATCCGACTGGATCGTAATTCGCCGCATTTTGGCGGCAGCGGCGTGTTCAGCTCGATCGCCGATCTCGCCAAGTGGGACGCGAACTGGTACGCCCAGCGCCTCGCCGGACCGGGTTTCACAGCGCTCATGAACAAACGCATCAAATTCAAGCACAACAAGGACAACGATGCGTTCGGGCTCGTATTCGGCAACTATGACGGCGAGCAGACAATCTGGTACGCGGGCGACGACATCGATTCGTCGACCTACATGATCCGGTTCCCGGCCAGACGGATGACCGTAATCGTCCTGTCAAACAATCCGCTGGGCGACTCGGAGGAGCGCACGATGAAAATATTGACAACGCTCCACGCGGCCGGAAATCTGAACTGACAATCGTCAGTGCAACTATCTCGCCAGCCGCTCCACGATGAAAGACCGATGCGGCTCCAGAACAGGTCTGCGATGGCCGCCAATCTTGCCGGGCGCCACGGAGCCGGTCCGGCGATGGCGTTGCGACCTCTTCACGACTGAGGCAACCGAAACCTCAAATCGCAGGGCCACCGCTCGGCAACTCTCTCCTGCTCCAACCGCAGCAACATCACGCTCACGCAAATCGTTCGAAAGAGGTCGGGTCATCGATGCTGGCCTCCTCTCCAGCCAGCATCTTGAATCAGAATCGCACCTTCTTGGGAATCCCAAACCTATTCACTTAAGTCCTGAAAAAACAATCTAACGCGGCACAAAAAGACTCTAATGAGCAAATGTGCTCAGACTCTACTTGGCTTTAGTCATAGAGATACTTCGGTCCGTGCCAGCGTGCAGGAGCGATCCCCGTGACTTGACTGCGCCGGCAAGGCTGTCGAGGAGACAATTCCCCCATGAAAGCGAACATCAAACTTGGACGCAGCGCAAACCTGTTGAGCATTCTGTCGATGTCATCCGCGCTTCTTCTCAGCAGCTCAGTGGTCAATGCAGCAGGGCGCGGTGACAGAGGAGAATTTTCGTTGCCCGGCTATTATACGACGGTGCCGCTGGGAGCGGCGACCCAGTTCGTGATTCTTTCGCAATCGGGAATTACGGATGTTCCGACATCTGTCGTGACCGGAAATGTCGGCGTCAGCCCCATTACCGGCGCCGCCGATCACTTGACCTGCGCCGAGGTCACCGGAATGGTTTACTCGGTCGACGCCGCTGGTCCGCAGCCGTGCAGCATCATGAAACCTACAAAGCTGACCAATGCCGTGAATGACATGCAAGCCGCCTATACGGATGCAGCAGGAAGGGCACCTACGGTTCTGAACCTGGGCGCCGGAAATATCGGCGGCCTTACACTCCCTCCGGGCGTCTATAACTGGACCACGGGTGTCACGATTCCGAGCAACATCACGCTCGACGGACCCAAGTATGGTGTGTGGATATTCCAGATCGCCGGTGATCTCGACGTATCCAGCGGCGTGGGCGTGATCCTGCTCGGACAAGCGCATGCGACGCGAATTTTCTGGCAGGTCGCCGGCGCGACAAATCTCGGAACCACTTCGCATCTGGAGGGAACCGTCCTGGACGCTACAGCGATCAATTTGGGAACCGACGCATCGATCAACGGCAGGCTGCTTGCGCAGACTGCGGTTACGCTGGAGATGAACACTGTCACTGCTGTCCGATGACCGCTTAAGCGGCGGTCGCAAGCATTCAACCGACGAATGACACAGCGAACACGACGGGCCCGACAGGAACGGTCCCGTTGTGTTTCGGAGCGACTGCAATCCGCTCGCGCGAATTCAGGGACAAATCTGGTCGGTGACCTCCAAGCCGTAGCAAAAAAATGCTCGGCTTGTCTCCCAAAAGAAGGTTTGTGAGACGCCAGTCAGGTTCTGAGGAGTGATCTCCGCGCGTCAGCGCCGCTTGCGCTTCGGGCTCGCTTTCTTAGGCGACCGGCCCAACCCGATCTTCTTGGCGAATTGTGACCGCCGTTCGGCGTAGTTGGGTGCTACCATCGGATGATCGCGAGGCAGGTTCCATTTGGAGCGATATTCCTCCGGTGAGAGTCTGTATCGCGTTCGGAGGCATCGTTTGAGCATCGTCAAGCGCTTTTGGGCCTAGCTGCGACGATCGAGCAAGCCGCCGCGCTTATTAGGGAGCAGGTTTTTGACGCCGCCATGCTGGATGTGAACCTGAAGGGCCACAGGAGCCATGCCGTTGCCGACGCCCTGACCGCGCGAGGCGTTTTTTTTCCACCGGCAACAGCGGCCAGCACATAATGGACGGCTATGGCGACCGAGCCGTCCTTAGGAAGCCGTTCAAATATGACGCCCTGTCCGCGATCCTTACGGGCTTGATCTCTCGCTGACGCTACCCTAGCGCGCCGTCGCGTGAACAGAGTGCCCGAGGGATACAACGGTGTCGATGCAGATAGCGGCAATTCGTTCGACCACCCGGCGCGAAGTGATGAGACCCGGATATCAGGCCTGTTAAGCCGAAGGTCTGATTTCCGGCTTCTCGTGCAGAACCAGGTTCAGCAAGGAACGATGGACTTCGATATGCCCATTATAGGTAATGAGCCCCAGTTGCCGGAATTTGTTCATGAAAAAGCTGACGCGCGAGCGCGTGGTGCCGATCATCTCCGCCAGCGTCTCCTGGCTGATTTTCGCCAGGATCGGTTCGGGATCGCCCTCCTTTCCGAAGTTCGCAAGAAGCAGGAGTGCACGTGCCAGCCGTTTCTCGCTCGAATTGAACAACTGATCGACGAGATCTTCCTCAACACGTTTGTTGCGAGCCAGGAGGTGCGCGATAAACAGCTCGGCAAAGGCCGGCTCGGTGTGAATGATGCCGACAACCTGCGCCTTCGGGATCGACGTGATCGAACATTCCTCCAGCGTTGTCACCGTTGCCAACCGTAGATCCTGTCCACCCAGACATCCTTCACCGAAAAAATCTCCCGGCCCCAGAACAGCGACGACGGCCTCCTTGCCAAGAGCCGAAATCACGGTGACCTTGGCTTTTCCCCTCTGCATGTAAAAAACCGAATCGGCCGGATCGCCCTGCCGATACACAACCTGATTTTTCCGGTAGCCGGAGATGGTTCGCCCGCCGTTCACCTTGGAGAGAAACACTTTGGGGTCGAACGGGAGCTTTTTCTTCTCACTCTTCATGGCAGGCCTCCCACGGCTCAATTGAAAACCGTGATCGCCATTCTAGCACCCCGGCGCGGCCGAGATAGCCCTATTGCCGACGCAGTTTTCGGCGGACTCCGGCGTTTATCCGCCGCCGGTGCGGCTCAAATGGAGCGAGCCGCCACTGGTCAAACAGCACGCGTTCAGACGTCAGAAGCGCGAACCACAGACCAGCCGCATCGAACTTGTGTCCCCAAATCGGTCGCAGCGACATAAGTATTATTGGTACCAAATCTCATCCCACACGTTCACCTCACATCGGGCGGTGCGTTGATGGTCGAAGTCGTTGTCACCGGTCCATCGAACAATCCAAGCCTTGATGCCGGCGCCAAGAGCGTTCGCGGCAGCACGATACAAGCTCCAGATTTGCATGAGGATCGATTATGACCGCAAAAATCCCAGAGACAGTTCTGTCGGAACGTGAGGCGTCGCAGGGCTTCAAACTCGGCCACATGCGCTACGTGTTGACGTTCAGCCTTGTGCTGTGTGCGGCAGCGGGCACCATGTTCTATCTTTTTCACTGACGCCGGTGCGGCTGAGCTAGGCCTCGTCGCAACCCTGCCGAACTTGAGCGCGCCGATGAAGGCCGATTTCCTGGAGAAAACTATGCAAGGTCAAAAACACAAGAATGTGGGGCGCTCACCGCAAAGATCGCAGACGATCTCTGGCGATGAGACCAAGGGACTAACAGCCATATCGACCCAGCAAGGCATGCAACCGTCCAGCATTGATCTGGCAACCGCCGACCGATCGGTGCGTCCACGACCCATCTTGTCGCTGCCAATGATTGGCGCCATCGAGCCGCCGACCGGCGCGGCTTCGCCGGAGCAAGCTTAGTACCGCCATGAAAATGATCGGAAAGTCCGGTTGTACAGAGCTGGTCTTTCGAGCCGGGGTTCCCATCCAGCATGCCCGGCCTCTGCCGGCCGCTTACGTCGTTCTGCGCCACGCGTTGAAGGACGATGAGAACAACATCAAGGTAACCGAGGAAACGCATTCGATGGACGCCCTTCTACGGGTTGTGGAATCTCTCAAGGAAGACCTCGATGCGATCGTCGAGCAAGCGAAACAGCGATTTGCAATCGATGCGCGCTAGCACAGAAGAGTTCGTAAACGGGATATCGCGCTGGGAGAACGAGGGGGGCGCGCTTCGCTCCGAATGGATCGCCAAGCGCGGAAGCTCCCGGAGAGAACGAGAAACCGAAGTCTCCGCCGAAATGGCGAACGGTCGCCATAATCCAGCGAGGCCGAGCGACCTCGCCGAGCGGGACCAATAGCTGCACGTCACGCCCGAGCGAGTCGGGCGAATATTTCAGGCCGTATTCTGCCCGCCACGTAACAACCGCGCTGAGTGAGCTATTCGGCTCACAATAGGTGGCACAAGCTGTGGTAGCGTACCCTTACGCCGGAGGTGTGGCCCAGCCACCGCCCCGTCGACTCGCCAAAAAAAACCTGTTCCGGGTATGACTTTCGCTTCGCGAGTCTCCGGTTCCCAGAAAGGGGCAGCCATGGCTCCCCAGACGACACTGCATCCGGATGTGGCACTCAACCTCGCGTTGGCGGTAATCGCCACATCGACCGCGCCTCTGTTGCTCCTCAGCGGAGACCTCAAGCTGATTGCAGCCAGCAAATCGTTCTGCGCGGCGTTTCAGATCGATCCGGCAACGGTTCCGGGGCGTATGCTTCGTGAACTTGGGTCGGGCGAATGGAGCATTCCACAACTCAATGTGTTGCTCAAAGCAACGGCCTCGGGCCGCGCAGCAATCGACAGCTATGAGGTCGACCTCACTCGCAACGGCCGGGAGAATCGTCGTCTTGTCCTGAACGCTCACAAGCTCGAATACGGAAACGAGGAAAGCATCAAGCTCCTCGTGGCTGTATCGGATGTCACGGATGCCCGCATCGCCGAGAAACTCAAGGACGATATGCTGAAGGAGAAGGCAGTCCTTCTTCAGGAACTTCAGCATCGCGTTGCGAACAGCCTTCAGATCATCACGAGCGTGCTCATGCAGAGTGCCCGCAAGGTACAATCCGAAGAGACGCGGAGCCACCTGCATGACGCACATCAGCGCGTGATGTCCGTCGCCGCTTTGCACAAACAACTCGCAACCGCCGGTACTACCGATGTCGAACTGCGGCCGTACTTCACGGCGCTTTGCGAAAGCATTGGGGCATCGATGATCCGCGACCACAATCAGTTGTCATTGGATGTGGCAGTGGACGAGAGCACCACCACTGCGGATATCTCGGTAAGTCTCGGGTTGATCGTCACGGAACTGGTCATCAACGCACTCAAACACGCATTTCCGGGAGATCGCAGCGGCAAGATCAAAGTCGACTACCATTCTCGCGGCCCAAACTGGACGCTGTCCGTCACCGATAACGGCATCGGCATGCCGAAAGATGCCGCCGACGCCAAACCCGGCTTGGGCACGGGCATCGTCCAAGCACTGTCGAAGCAGTTGAACGCCTCCATCAAGGTGGCTGATGCAGCCCCCGGAACCGCAGTGTCCGTGGCTCACGCACATATCGCCCTCGTCCAAGGCGCTAAGCCCAAAGCGGCCGAACGTGCGGTTTAGAAACCGGATATTTCCGATGCCGCGAAGCGCTAAAGCGACTCTACTTCGATCCGCACATTGGCGGCATCGGCATGTCTAAAGCTCAAAGACACGATATGCGCAGCAATCAGTTGCTCGGCGCCCTGGAACCCGACGCCGGTAAGCGAATCGCCGCGCATCTTGAACCGGTCAAACTCAAGCTTGGCGCCATTGTCTGTGAAGCAGGAGGTTTGCTCAAGCACGCCTATTTCCCGCAAGGCGCGGTCCTGTCGCTGTTGACCGTCCTGGAAAACGGCTCCGCTATCGAGACGGCGAACATCGGACGCGAAGGCGCGTTTGGCCTTTTCGCGGCAATGTACAGCCGCGTGTCCTTCAATCGATGCCTCGTGCAACTCGAAGGCGATATGGTTCGCTGCCCGATCGAATTTCTTCATGCGGAGTTCAACCGCAGTGAACATGTGCGCGATCTCTTCGTCAGCTATTCGGAGACGCTGCTGTCCCAGATTCAGCAAACCGTCGCCTGCAACTCCATGCATACGACGGAGGAGCGCATCTGCCGATGGCTCCTGATGATGCATGATCGCGCCGAAGGCGAAGCGCTGCCGTACACGCATGAATTCCTGTCCCACATGCTGGGCGCCAATCGCAAATCGGTAACGCTGGCGGCTCAATCGCTGCAGACGGCCGGCCTTATCAGCTATCGCCGCGGGGAGATTCGGGTTTTGGATCGCTCCGGACTAGAGAAGGCATCGTGCGAGTGTTACGCCATCGTGAGAGAGCGGTTCGATGCTTTCCTGACGCCGCCCTCGACGGCGGTTCAGGGCAATACGAAACGGCGTGGAAAGAATTGAGAAACCCGTAACGTGACGACACCATGCGGGCCGGGCGCGGCGAATGGGGGTCAGTTCAATTTCATGGCCTTGGGACTGGCCCTGGGTCCGCGCAACGCCAGGGTTGCCCATACCTTCGCCATCCCCGCGAAATGAGCCCGCAAGACGGGATGCTCGACGACGCGCGCCCAGTGCGTGCAGTCTGCCGCGAGACGCAGACACTCCAGAGCATACTTTCGTTTGTTGTCCGGCCCAGACACAATGCGCTCCCTGAACGACCGCGCACCAGTCATTGCACGGCACCCCGCGCCCTGTCGGTGGTCCACGCCACAAAGAGGTGCGGATCAGCTGCCGTCTGCCGCCGCGTCCAAACTGGAACTGGCGAGTTAGAATGCTGGCCCCGAACCCGGCGCGCGGCGTTAAATCAGCAGCCACTTGTCAGCACAAAACCGAAATGCTCATAAGCGCGCGTGAGGCCCAATTGGCGTTCGTCTGGCGCTTCGCATTGTCAGGGCTGAATCTCGTCGCAGATATCGCACAAGATCAGCAATTCATCGGGTCGGGTCCTGCCTATTTCCCAATGGAAGCCGGACGACACCTTCACCAGATTCTTGATAGTCCTATCAGTGCCGCTCGTATTCCAGGCTACGACACCTGACTGCGCACAGTTTGGACAATTGAGACGGGTAATAGTGGTCTGGAGGTCCGCCATCCGCTCACCCTGTTGAGGCGCAGGCCAACGAGCCAAGGGGATTTCCCCGAACATTGTCCACTAGGGGCGGGATCGTCAGCCTGCGAAACAAACTTAACACATGACGGGCATTCGAGCGTCATGGTCTCTTTGACCGGATGGGCGCGCTCGGCGCGAACTGGGCAAGCACCTCCTTTGGTTCAGAAGCGGCCAGTTTCCGTCGATCGACATGACGGCGGAGCGAGCTTGCGCGTTGGTCGGTCGTTCAGGCCGCAAAGCGGGAGTACAAAAATCACAAACTGCAGTATCGTCAAACCAATGTCGTCCGTTGGCCGGTCACGCCCGACAATTCCATAATTTCGACTGACAACATCCATAACTCACTATTATCCGTACGCCGCTAAGGCTTTGGACGGCTATCATTCCCTTCAAAGCACATCCTCAATCCTAATGGGCAAGTGTCTCACGCGCTTTCCGATGGCGTCGTAGATCGCATTGCCGATCGCAGCCTGGATGCCTGCGGTGCCGAGCATGCCGATCCCTTTGACGCTGCCCGGCAGATGCGGATCGTCCTCCTCGATCATCGCGATGTCGAACTCCGGCATGTCAGCGTGCACGGGGATCAAATAGTCCGCGAAGGACTGTCCGAGGATGCGCCCCGTCCACCGGTCGGTGATGGTGCGCT
>Ga0302325_10032315_pt1 | contig 10750 bp, 9 predicted proteins | sample Palsa_T0_2_FD_201948 | JGI IMG/M metagenome (GOLD analysis project Ga0302325, IMG submission 201948) | Peat permafrost microbial communities from Stordalen Mire near Abisko, Sweden - Palsa_T0_2 | ecosystem: Environmental > Terrestrial > Soil > Palsa > Peat permafrost | place: Sweden: Abisko...
CGGCCCGGTCACCGGCACTGTCCGGGGCGCACACACCCGGCAAGCAGTCAGACCAGCAGCCGGGTCAACTGCTCGGCGTTCTCTATCTCGACAGCCGCGTGATCGCCGGCCGGCTCAACACGCTCGACCACGAGCTGCTCGACACGATCTCCACCGAGGCCGCGATACTGCTGGACAACGCGCTGCTGGCCGAAAGTGAGCAGAAGGCCCGCAAAGCGGCCGAAGAGCTCGCCATCGCCGCGCGCATCCACGCCGGGCTGATGCCGGCCACGCTGCCAGGCTCGCCGTATGCCGCGCTGCAGGCGCGCACCGTTCCCTGCCGCGAGATCGGCGGCGATTTCTACGACGCCATCGTGCTGCCGGACGCGCTTGGCCTCGTCATCGCCGATGTTTCCGGCAAAGGAGTGCCAGCGTCCATCGTCGCCGCCACGCTCCAGGGCATTATTCACGCGCAGATGCTGACCTGCCAGCCACTGGACGAGATCGCGGCACTCATCAATCGTTTTCTGTGCGATCGGAACGTAGGCAAGTACGCCACCCTTGTGCTGATGAAACTACACCCCACGGGCCGCCTCGAATACATCAACTGCGGGCACATCCCGCCGCTGCGCGTTTCGCAGACCGACGCCGAGCCACTGCCGGAAACGAACCTTATCGTCGGCCTCCTTCCGCAAGCGACCTACTCGCTTGCCGAGACCCATCTCGCACCCGGGGAGCGTATCTTGCTTGCGACAGACGGAATTCCCGAAGCTGTCAATGCCGCCGACGAGGAGTTCGGCCAGGAGCGCTTCCTTGCCGCTGCCTATCTCGAACGCATCGATGCCATCCTCGACCGCGTAGCCGAGTTCCAGGGCGACCATCCCGCCCAGGACGACTGGACCCTGGTAGATCTGCGCTATCTCGGGCCGCCGAATTAGCAGGCTGTATGAGAGGTTGCAGCATCCTCATTTGCGGAAGAACCAAATTCAGGGTGGGCCATCCACCCCATGATCCTGCCGTCGAAGTAGCGCATGGTAAAGGACGTGGCTGTTGAAAAACTCATTTTCCGCACAAACGGCCTAAAATCCGGTGATAGAAAATGTCTACCCGGTTCGAGAAAATCGACTAACAAGGGACGCTACTGCCGGGGATTGAGTGCTCTAATTGCGCACCGGCACCCGAAAGGGCCGGGAACAGATAGGCCCGACCTAACCCACCGCGCCACATCTCGACACTACCGAAAATGGGTTATGTCCGAAATGACGGTGATCCAGGAGCAATGCGCCACTTTCCGAGACTGGCGGCTTCGCGACCACAACTCGAATTGCAGGTTCACATCATATCCTCGATGAGCGGCTCCCTATCAGTCGTCGGTTGAGGAGATGGCGGCGACGGGCTGCGCCTGGGGTCTGGCACCTTTGATCATGAGCCAGAGCATGATGGCGCCCTCTCCGAGGAGGGCAGGGGAAGCGATTCGGGTTACGCGATCGACAAAGTTCGGAGCGAGAAGGCCGGTGAAGGCGATGGTCACATAGGCACAGCCGTTGATCATCAGCGCGACGCCGATCAGGCGAGGAAGAAAGACCGATCGGAACACCAGGATGCCGAAGGGGAATAGCCACAGGCCTGCGAAGATTTCGTTGATTACGAAGCCATACTCGTGGATACGGAGAAACAGGGTCGCGAGCGCCGCCTGTTGCGGCTGATTGAATGCTGATAGGAAACCGTCGCCACGCGCGAGCAGCAGCGCGGCAATATCGTTCAACGAGTTGAGAAAATTGATCACAAGAGGCATGCATCCGCCGAGGAGCACCATGAGAATGCCGAGACTGCGGTCCACTCGTTTGAGCACACGGTAAAGCGCGAGCGCGACGACAAGGCAGGACAGACCGGCCAGAAGGTCGCACGCGATACCTAGCCGGAAAAGTGATTCGTGGGTGGCGATGTTGTGCGCCGTTGCGGACGCACTGTTGCGCACGATCAGCGCTCCTTCCACATAAATGGGCCGGAACACCGAGAAGCCCAGAAGCAGATACAGGAATCCGGCGATTCTGCCAGGGTTGCTACTCGAAGTCATGCTCCTCCTCACCCAGACATTAGCCCTTTTTCGAGTCTCTGTCCGGATTCCCGGTTTTACGTCCACTTTGTAGTTCCCAGCTAGCCTCTGCCCTGTCACAGAAGCCGGGAAGGTCGTGTTAAATCGTGGAAGAACGGCGTAGGACTGGAGGTCGTAGTCAGTCTGCTGGGGCGTAGTTCATCTGGTTAGAACGCCTGCCTGTCACGCAGGAGGTCGCGGGTTCGAGTCCCGTCGCTCCGCCAATGTTTTGGTAATTGCATATCTTGAATCGGTCCCAGCTACGCTCGGCTAGTTTGGGCACGACTGGGAGGCATTGAAACGGTCCCAAGCTACCCCAGCAGTCCAGCTTGACAGTAGGACAGAAGGGGAGTCTACTGAAGCGTTGGTTGTGGTGAAGGAGTTCACCCTTAACCGCTGTCCATTCCAATAGGCCGGACAGATGATAACTCCTGACAGGGAATCCTGTTGCGGAGTTATGTCCCGGCGATTTCCCTGAACGACAAATTAGGAGTTCGTATTCATGACGAACACTTGGGCTCTATGTGCGCTCTGGGTGGGTTTGGCTCTGGCGGCGACGCTGTTGGCGATCTGGTTCAAGGTCTCGACGGCGCTTTCTGAGATTGTCGTCGGAACAGTGGCGCAACTTGTCATCGGCGTTTTCCTCACCGGGGTTTTCGGCTTCGCTCAGGGAGGCCTGGCCGGGAATACGCAGTGGATCACCTTCCTGGCGGGAACCGGTGCAATCGTCCTGACGTTTCTTGCCGGCGCGGAACTCGATCCGGTCATATTCAAAACCAAGTGGCGCGAGGCGTCGATCATCGGCCTGGCGGGATTCTTCGGACCGTTTCTCGGTTGTACGGCGGTTGCGCATTACCTGCTGCATTGGGCCATCATGCCCAGCTGGCTTTGTGGAGTTGCGCTTTCGACAACTTCGGTAGCCGTTGTCTATGCGGTCATGCTGGAGCTTGGATTCAACGTGACGGAGTACGGGAAGGCAATTCTCGCCGCCTGCTTCATCAATGATCTCGGAACAGTGATTGCGCTGGGATTGATCTTTTCTCCGTTCACCATCAAGACGCTGATCTTTGTGGTGGTTTCCATTGTCGTTTTTGTAGTCCTGCCGTTTCTTACACCGCGGTTCTTCAAGAAATACGGTGGGCGGGTCTCAGAGTTGGAAGCAAAGTACCTTCTCTTCTTCCTCTTCGCCATGGGTGGATTGGCGGTCTGGGCGGGCAGCGAAGCGGTGCTGCCGGCTTACATGATCGGCATGGTGCTGGCGGGAACGGTCGGAAAAGACCATTCACTGATTCGCCGTCTGCGTACACTTACGTTCGGATTACTCACGCCGTTCTACTTCATCCGCGCCGGATCGTTTGTATCCGTGCCGGCTTTGATGGCTGCGCCCGTCACTCTTCTCGTCCTGTTTGGGGCGAAGTCGCTGTTCAAGGCGGTTGCCGTGTATCCGGCAGTGAGGATTCACAAGTATGACGGCAAAGCCGGAGCTTACTACACGCTGATGATGTCAACCGGCCTCACGTTCGGGACCATCTCGGCACTGTTTGGCCTCAATCATCAGATCATCACGCAGGCGCAGTACTCCTACATCGTGGGCACTGTCATTGCGAGCGCAGTCATACCTACCATGATTGCGAACTCGTTCTTTCTTCCCCGGCATCTTCTTCCCCACTCACAAGCAGGTAAGAAAGCAGAGCAGGAAGTCATGCGGCCAGTACCCGCAGAGGAAGGTTAGGTGATCAGTATGGGAAGCCCGGTATTTGTTGGAATTCAAAGGATATTGGTCGCATTCGACGCGTCTCCGCATGCAGAACACGCACTCGATGTTGCGCTTGCGATGGCTGGCGATATGAGAGCCAAGCTCTTCGTCATCTCGGTAATTCGGCCGCCCGAACCCGCTGAGAGCGCGGAGTTTCACGCAGTGCTTGAAGACGGGCAAGAGCGCTACGAGAAAAGTTTCGTCTCGTTGCGCGAACGCGCTAAGCAAAAGGATATTGAACTCGAAACTGACGTTGTCCTAGGCCATCCGGCCGAGCAGATCATTCATAAGGCGGACACGATCCAGGCCAGTCTTATCGTTATGGGTAAGCGCAGCCATACGATTCTCCACCGTTGGATGTTGGGTTCGAACTCGGAACGGGTTTTGAGGTATGCGCACTGTCCCGTAATGATCGTCCATTGATCGGATAGCAAAATGATGAAGATCTCGAAACACGCGATCGAAGAGGCACAGAAGAATCGTAGCTCGCGTCAATACTGTCCTCGGATGCCGCTCAATGACAAATCATCGAAGTCCTCACCAACTGACGGCCTAGCGGCCGGGAAAGCGTAATCATCATGTCTGAAGTGGTAGAACTTGAAGCGCTCGAAATTCTTGATTCCCGCGGAAATCCAACTCTCTCAGTCACGGCAACCCTTGCAAACGGGATCAAGGCGACAGCGAAGGTTCCCTCCGGCGCATCGACAGGCAAACGGGAAGCAGTCGAACTCCGCGACGGAGATAAAAAACGGTACGGGGGCAAGGGCGTACTGAACGCGAGAAATCACGTGAACGGCGAGATTCAAAAGGCTGTCCACGGATTCGATGCCAACGACCAGAAGGCATTGGACAAGAAGCTGTGCGAACTCGACGGGACACCAAACAAGGCCCGTCTGGGGGCCAATGCGATCCTGGGCGTTTCTCTCGCGGTGGCGAGGGCATCCGCTGCAGACCACGATCTGCCGCTCTATGCGATCCTGGGCGGGGAAAAGGCCAATTTGATTCCGGCACCGTGGTTTAACGTCCTGAACGGTGGGAGCCACGCGGACAGTAATGTGGACTTTCAAGAGTTCATGATTTCGCCGGTTGGAGCGCCTTCATACAGCGAAGGACTGCGCGCGGCTGCGGAAACCTTTCACGTGCTGAACGCTGTTCTGCACAAGAAGGGTTACAACACCGGCGTGGGAGATGAAGGCGGTTTCGCACCACAGTGCACATCCAATGAAGAGCCTATCGAGTTGATTCTTGAAGCCATTCAGAAGGCGGGTTACAAAGCCGGCAAGGACATCGTCCTCGTGCTCGACCCCGCCACCAGCGAGCTCTTTGAAGACGGCGTCTATGCGTTCGACAAATCGGACAAGAGCAGAAAGTCACCGGAACAGATGGTCGAATTCTGGAAAGGCGTGCTCGACCGTTACCCGGAGATCTGGGCAATTGAAGATGGAGTTGCCGAAGATGACCATGCAGGCTGGCAGCATCTGACCAAGACGCTTGGGGGCCGGATTCAGTTGATCGGCGATGACAACTTTGTCACCAACCCAACGATCTTCCGTCAGGGCATCAAAGACGGTATCGCCAATGCCATTCTCATCAAGCTCAACCAGATCGGCACGCTGACAGAGACGCTCGAATGCATTCAGATTGCAAGCGAGAATGGATACGGCGCAGTGATCTCTCACCGTTCGGGCGAGACCGATGACACAAGCATCGCCGACCTGGCCGTGGCTGCCGGTATGGGGCAGATCAAGACAGGCTCGACCAGCCGCGGCGAGCGCATCGCGAAGTACAACCGCTTTTTGGAAATCGAGCATGAGCTCGGTTCAAAAGCCCGCTATGCAGGCGCCAGTGTGTACGAGCGCTGGCACAAACTAGTGAAGGCATAGCAGGCAACTGTGGGTGTTGGAGTCCGCCTCAAAACCGCTCAACTGGGCAGATGACTCCTCGAAGCTGAAAAAAACTTGGAGGAGTCATGCCCGAACCTGGACCACAGATCGTAAGAGCACGAGAGCGAGGGGCGCTCAACGATGCTCAGCGGCGGCGACTGAGCGTCACTTGCAAGTACATCGACAAAATGCTGTCTGAAATCGAACAAGCTCTTCACTCGACAGCATCGCACTCTCCGTTCCCGCGCTACGTCGTGGACATTGCGCCTGCACAGACGCGGGTCATCGAAGACCACATTGGCCGTCTCCGCTCTCAATTGTTGCGGGCATTGGACTGGCAACACATGAAGCCCGAACCGCCGGAAATTCCAGTGACACGATCGGTGCTGACAGATCTGGCGTTTGTCGACATCGCGATTGAAGAACTCAGGCCAAGCTACATGAGCGGCTGTGGAGCGGTCCCGGACGACGCGATCGGCGAGTTGAATGGTGTGGTCCATGAGCTTCGAACCCTGGTCGGAAGCATGGAGCGCTATCTCCGGCAGGACTTGAGGACGAATCTGGAATCGCGCCTCCGGAGACTAGGAGAGACGGGATCCGATGTGGGCCTTCTGCGCTTGATTGAGGAACTCGTCGCGCGCAACGGAATGGTGGAATTTCGGCCACGCATCGATTCACTCGCATCGCGGCTGGAAGACAACAACCTAGAAGCGGCGTTGTTCGGACGCGTTAGCAGCGGCAAATCGTCGCTGCTGAATGCGCTGCTGAATACCAGTGTGCTGCCGGTCGGCGTTCTGCCCATTACTGCGGTTCCGACGAGGCTGCAATATGGGACAACTCTGCATGCAGTCGTAACGTTTGGGAGCGGGCGCTCGGAGACTGTCACTGTAGAGGAGCTTGGGAATTTGGTGTCGGAACAAGGGAATCCCGGCAACTCCCGCAATGTCGCCAGAGCGATAGTCCAGGTTCCCTCGCCGCGGCTCAAACAAGGGATAGTGCTCGTGGACACGCCTGGACTTGGCTCGCTGGCGAAACGGGGCTCCGCGGAAACGCTCGCGTATCTCCCGTCCTGCGATATCGCGATGCTGTTGATTGACGCGGGAGCTACGCTGAACGAGGAAGACATCGGAACGCTACGCCTGCTCTGCGAGGCCGCCATTCCCGCAATCGTCTTACTCAGCAAATCGGACTTGTTGGCAGATGGAGATATCCAAAGGATCACCAGTTATATCCATCAACAGCTGCAACAGGAACTGGGTCTGGAAGTGAGCGTCCATCCGGTTAGCTCACTCCCGGAGCAGTCCGGCCTGCTCGATGACTTCTTCGACCATGAGCTACTTCCCAGGTTCAACGAGGCGCGGAGTCTACGCGCCAGTTCCGCAGCCAGAAAGATCGGCGCCTTGCGTGAGGCGGTAACGGCGGCCTTTGAGACTGCCCTCGACCACAAGAACCGCTGCGGTCGTGGTCTCCCGGCCGATGCGCAAGACCTCGAAGGGCGGCTGCGCCTTGTGACTGGTGAGGTTGGAGAGCAGCGTACAGTTCTCGATCACGCCTTCTTCGCTCTTGGGGAGACGCCAGAGACAATTCTCAATCAGACAGCGGAAAGCGCGCTCTCCTGGATCGAAGCGAATTCTACCTCCCGTGTTACGGCCGCTCAACTATCGGATTGGCTGTATGCTGCCGTCCGCGAATCCGTAGCACGTGTATTGGAGACCGCCCGCAGCGCAGCCAAGCGCGCTATTGACACATTACAAGCCGTGGCACGGGAGATGAGCCGATCTGACATGCCGCAGCAAGATGAGTTGGAGGGCTTGTTGCGCGATGTGCCACGATTTGAACTTCAAGCGTCGCCACATGACGTCAATTTGACTGTCTGGATGCTTCTGGGGACAAGTGTGGCCCGCGCACGAATACGAAGCAATCTGCGGGAAAGCATTGGGGCGGAGCTGAAACAGGCGCTTCATCTTTATGGCAGTTCGCTTTCGCAATGGAGCAATCATTTCGTCAGCAGGCTGGTGCTCCTGATCAATTCTCATGCGGAAGCTTATCGGGTCCAGCTTCACAGGATAGCTGGGAATTCAACGGACCATATTGATATGTCTCAACTTGAGCACGATCTAACCACACTGAGGACCTGGACTGCGAAAGTCGGCAGTGTGGCAACCGTCCAGCATGGATAGGAGGACATAGGCTTGCAGAAGTATTTCCTTATCGCTTTTGGCGGAGCACTCGGGTCCATTGCCAGGTACTGGGTGGGCTCGACGATTGCCGGCCGTATGGGTACGAAGTTTCCTTACGGGACCTTTGTCATCAATATCACGGCCTGCGTCATTATTGGTTTCTCGCTCACCGTTCTGGCCAAGCGCGCCGACTTGAATCCTGCCTGGAGATTCTTAGTGCCAGTCGGATTCATTGGCGCGTACAGCACGTTTTCAACATATGAGTGGGAGACTCTTTCCACGATTCGAACCGGCGCTTTCTTACTCGCCGCCCTTTACGCAATCAGCAGCCTAATCCTTGGGCTTGCGGCCGTGTGGGCTGGCTCAGCGATTGCGGAGATCCTCTGATGAGAACACAAAAGCAGCTTGTCTTCTACGAATCGATTCTAGAAGTGCTTCAGGAACCCGGTTGCCCTTTTTGCCGCTTTCTGAAGGAGTACCAGGCGGCACGTCTGCAAAATCGCCCAGAGATAGAGACCCACCGTCTCTGCAGCTTTCACACCTGGGGATTGGCGGCGGTCCAGAACGCGCTGACGGCCGCTCAGGTCTTTATCAAGCTGGTCGATGAGCCGGTGCCGATCTCAAAAGAAGTTACGGCATGTGACATCTGCAATGAAATTGTTGCGGAGGAAGACCGTCGTATTCGCGAATTTGTCGGTTGTATCAATCGAACGGACGTATCGGACTGGCTCAGAGCAAACGCGATTTTCTGTATTCCACATGGGATAAAACTGCGTCGTCAAGTTCAACCCATGATTGCTGCGCGCATCGATGTGATTATCGAGAACTGCCGCCAGCAATTGACGCAAGAGCTGCAAAGCTTGCGGGATAAACCTGAGTCGGAAAGACCAGGATGGGGCGCGCTCGGCCGCGCCGCCGAGTTCCTAGTGTCGCAGCGCGGATTACATTCCTAAGGGAGGACTTATGTTGAGTGCCGGAAAGGCAGTGAAAGTTAGCGTTTACTTGAGCGAGGGTTCGACGCACCATGGGGTACCCACGTATTCGAGCATCCTCGACTTCCTTTTTTATCGCGGCGTCTCCGGAGCAACCGTGCTCAAGGGGATAGCCGGGTTCGGCGCGGATCACCACATGCACTCTGCGAGCGTAGTCGAAATCTCAGACCATCTTCCGCTAAAGATTGAATTCATCGAATCCCGCGAAAAGGTGAACGAAATTCTCGGAAAGCTCGAGGAGTTGGCCGGAAGCGGAATGATCGAGGTCCAAGAGACCACGCTCGCGAAGCCCGCCCAGGTTTCAAAGCCGAAAGAGGCGACGCCTCCTGCACATCTGAAGATGGAGGGTAAGGCAAAGATGATGCGCATCTATATTGGCGAGTCCGATCGCTGGAAAGATAAGCCTCTCTACAAAGCACTCGTCGAAGCCATGCGGGCCAACGACATTGCCGGCGTCACCGTCTACCGCGGAATCCTCGGCTATGGCGCACACCGACGGATGCACAAAGACACAGCCCTGCACTTGTCGCGCGATTGCTCGATCATGCTCTCGGCCGTCGATACAGAGGACAAGCTCCGATCCTTTCTTCCCCTCGTAGATCAGATGGTGGAAGAAGGACTAGTCGTGCTTTCAGACGTGGACATCATCAAGTATTCCTACCGCGCCCTGGACGTTGATCTGCCGGATGCACAGGTAGGAAATGTTTCTGCATGAGCGGAGGCTCAACTATGAAAGACCAATTTCAGGCGCGCATGTTGCGGATTCATTTCGGCGAGGGTGACAAATGGCAAGGCAAGCCTTTGCATGAAGCGATTGTGGCCAAGTGTATGGAACTCGGGATGGCCGGTGCGACCGTGTATCGGGGGATTGAAGGGTACGGAGCCAGCACTAGAATTCACCATGCCAGTCATTGGACGTTCTCGAAGGACGCACCGATCATGCTGACTGTCATCGACCGTGAGGAACAGATTGAAAAGCTGATTCCCCATCTCGACGGCATGGTTGAAGAGGGTCTAATCGCAATGTCCCGTGTCGAGGTGATCCGTTACACGCGCTCTGCGGAGATTAAGCAGGAGACTGCCTCGGGAAGAGCGTAATAACAGATGCAGGAATCCGCGAACAGCTTGACAGTGCATGACCACGAAGGCCTCCTGACTGAGAATCCCGTACCCATGGACGGCTCTTCCCGCCTGTTGCGACTCGGCAAACTAGCTCAAGAACTTGGAACGGAGCCTGTCGCCGAGGAAGCACGTGAGCTCGCAACGCGAGTCTCCGAAGGACGTTTCTATGTAGCCTGTGTCGGCCAGTTCAAGCGAGGCAAATCCACCCTGCTCAACGCCTTGGTCGGCTACGAAGTTGTTCCTACGGGGTTTATTCCTGTAACTGCGGTGCCTACCGTGATTCGGTTTGGCGACGAACGTCATGCGCGTGTTCGGATGCGAGACGGGATGTGGCGGGACATTGCCATGCTTGAGTTGAAGGAGTACGTTACCGAAGAACTGAACCCCGAAAACAAAAAAGCCGTGGATGGCGCGGAAGTATTTGTGCCCAGCCCCCTGTTGTCCTCCGGAATGTGTTTTGTGGATACGCCAGGCTTGGGTTCGGTCTTCACTGGAAATACGGCAACCACGCAGGCGTTCATTCCTCATATTGATGCGGCATTGGTTGTGGTCGGCGCCGATCCGCCGATTGCGGGCGAGGAATTGGCGCTGGTGGAATCAATTGGCACGCAAGTTCGGGATTTAATCCTAGTCATCAACAAAGCCGATCGCACGAGCGATCCGGAGCGCGCGGCGGCGGCTAAATTCACGCGCGAGATTCTGGAAAAGCGACTGCATCGCCCGATGGGCGAGGTCTTTGAGGT
>Ga0302325_10032318_pt1 | contig 10750 bp, 6 predicted proteins | sample Palsa_T0_2_FD_201948 | JGI IMG/M metagenome (GOLD analysis project Ga0302325, IMG submission 201948) | Peat permafrost microbial communities from Stordalen Mire near Abisko, Sweden - Palsa_T0_2 | ecosystem: Environmental > Terrestrial > Soil > Palsa > Peat permafrost | place: Sweden: Abisko...
TGGCGACAGAAACCTCTTTCCTTGAACTTCCACGCGGCTGGTCGCACGCGCTCTCACTCCCGCAAGGTAGTACTCATGGGCAGTAACCGATTGCCTCCGTTGGTCCCCAAATCGTTTGACCCATGCGAAGTATGAGCAGAATCTTTATTTGGAGTCCGCTGAGTTCATTTCGCATTTGTGATTCCCACTTACTAAGGATTCGTCCATGGATGCCACTGTTATCGAACCAAATCTGCAAGTCATTCCCACTGGAACTATTATTTCGCAGATGTTTCAGGCTGCTAGGCATGCCAGCGACCTGATTCTGTCGCCTCATCAGGCGCCTCATGCGCGGTTGAACGGCAAACTGGTGGCAGTAAAGATACCCGGACTCGAAAAACTTACCCCCGAAGACACGGCGCGGATTGCGGCGGACCTGATCGGCTCGAATGATCTGGCGCAGAGAAGGTTAAAAGAGGAAGGTTCTTGCGACCTATCCTACAGCATTCCCAAATTGGCTCGCTTCCGCGTGAATGTCTTCATGCAACGGGGAACGCATGCCATTGTGATGCGGGCAATTGCTACGAGCGTACCCGACCTTACATCGCTTAATTTGCCTCCTCAACTCGCTCAAATCGCAGACCTAAAAACTGGAGTCGTATTGGTGACGGGCGCGACTGGATCGGGGAAGTCATCCACCTTGGCGGCCTTGCTAAACCTTATCAATGAAAGGATGGCGTACCATATCGTCACCATCGAAGACCCGATCGAATTTACTCACAGCCACAAAAAATCGATCATCCACCAGCGGGAACTGTATATGGATACTCCCAGGTTCGACCTGGCGCTTCGCGCTGCTTTGAGACAGTCCCCCGATGTCATTCTTGTAGGGGAGATGCGCGATCGGGAGACAATCGAGATCGTATTGGAGGCGGCCGAGACGGGTCATTTGGTGTTCTCGACGCTGCATACGATCGACGCCTCATCGACCATAGAGCGGATCATTGGAACCTTTTCCTTAGGCGATCAGCAGGCAATCCGAAATCGATTGGCGAAATCTTTCCGTTACATTATCTCGCAGCGTCTCATTCCCCGAAAAGATAACGCCGGCCGGATTGCGCTCATCGAAATCTTGAAGTCCACGCTGCGCACCCAGCAATACATAGCAAAGGGAGACGGCGAAGGCAGGACTCTATTGGACGCCATGCGGGACGGGAGTACGGAAGGTATGCAGCATTTCGACGGAGAGATCGAGCGCCTGGTTCGAGAAGGCGTCATTGATTTTGAGGTGGGCATACACTCCGCGACAAATCCCGGGAACCTGACTCTGGAATTGGCGGACTTTCTCGACACGCCAGAACCGCCGCAGCCGGAGACAGTCGTTCAGGAAAGTGAATTAGAAATAGAACGATTTTAGTCGCCGAAGGCGTGGCGATCGGCAGTCGAAGAGCGAAATGCGCAATCCTCAAGGCTCTAGTCTGGCGTAGCATCGCCCTCTCGGGATTTCGCGTAATACAGCGCCCACAAAATCAAAGGGAGTTGCAAAGGCAACCGGAGCCATTGCACCCACGACTGGCCCAATATCCCGGCGAAGGAAACATGGGCCGCGGCCATGTAGATATTTGCGGGAAACACAGTCACGAGCAATGCCGCGAGTGCATAGGCGGCGCTGCGCCGCGTTTTGCGTAAGAGCATTCCCGCCCCTCCCATAATCTCAGCCGCGCCGCTGATCCATAGAATCGCTCTCGGCCACGGCAAGAACGGTGGAATGATTCGCAGGTATGGCGCAGGTCGAAAAAAGTGTAGGAATCCGCTGACGACAAAAATCCCCGCAAAAAGGCCGAGGCCCATAGCGAATCCTGCCCTGCTTGTTTCAGAGGTACCGCTTGCGGACATGCCGGAAATCTTATCAGGTGGCGCACGCAATGGGCGGCGTCGGGTAACCTTTGGGGGGTTGAGACGTCGTATAACAGTCGTATACTAGAGGAAGTTTCGAGGTGCCGACAATGCTGATTCGTGTACTTCCTTTATTTCTCCGGCTTGGATTCGTGGTATCACTGTTCGCGGCCGCCGCATGTGCCGCCGCGCCCCAAGTGCCCATTCCCGCCGCCAAAGTTGACGCTCCGCTTGCCGCGACCCCGGGGAAGCGCACTGTGGTTTTCGCGGGCGGATGCTTCTGGGGGACGCAAGCTGTCTTTGAGCGCGTGAAGGGTGTCACGGCAACGACGACTGGCTATTCGGGCGGCGCAGCTGGGACCGCGACTTACGATCAGGTGACCACGGAAACGACGGGACACGCTGAGTCGGTCGAAGTGGTCTACGATCCGTCGAAGATTACCTACGGGCAGCTCCTGCGAATTTTCTTTTCGGTCGCTCACGACCCCACGCAACTCAACCGGCAGGGGCCGGACGTGGGCACGTCATACCGCTCGGCGATTTTCTATTCGAATGATGAGCAGAAGAACATTGCGGCCGCCTACATCGCGCAGCTCGACGCCGCGAAAGTGTTCCCGGGAAAGATCGTGACGCAGGTCACGCCGCTGAAGGGTTTTTATCGCGCGGAGGATTATCATCAGGATTACGCGCTGCACAATCCCAATAATCCCTACATCCAGATTTGCGATCTACCCAAGATTGGGGAGCTTAAGAAGCAGTTCCCCGACTTGTTCGTCGAGTACAAAGGCAAGTAGCGAGGTGATGGCTTCGCGCGAGGCGAATGTGGCGCCGCGAGCGAGGACGATGCCGCGCTAAAGGCCCCGGCGCTACGTTTAAACCTTGAGGCTGCAGACTACTGCAGGTGAGTGTGGCGCATTAGGTGTTCGTCGATGGCTTTAGCGGCGCTGCGGCCTTCGGCAATGGCCCAAACGACGAGCGACTGGCCGCGGCGAGTATCGCCCGCGGCGAAAACTCCCGGAACCGAGCTCATATAATTTCCCTGCGTGGCTACGTTGCCGCGGGCGTCGAGTTCAACTCCAAACTGCTCGAGAATCCCGCTGCGCACTGGCCCGGTGAAGCCCATGGCCAGCAGAACCATATCGACTTCGATCACGTGGTCGCTGCCCGGCAGGGGATCGAACTTCGTCGGCGGGCCCACGCGGATGGCGTGCAATTCCTTCACGTTGCCGTGCTTGTCTCCAGAAAACTTGGTGGTGCCGATGGCCCAATCGCGGTGCCCGCCCTCTTCATGCGAACTCTCGGTGCGCAGCTGCAGCGGCCAGAGCGGCCACGGCGTGCTGGGATGGCGCTCGCCGGGCGGCGTTGGCATGATTTCGAATTGCAGCACGGATTTTGCCTTCTGCCGGTGGCAAGTGCCTAGGCAGTCCGCGCCGGTATCGCCCCCTCCGATGATGACCACGCGCTTGCCGGTGGCAAGAATCTGATCGGGGACGGAATCGCCGGCGTTGCGCTTGTTCTGCTGCGGCAGAAAGTCCATGGCGAAGTGGATGCCGTTGAGCTCTCGCCCGGGAACCTTGAGGTCGCGGGGAGCTTCGGCGCCCCCGGCAAGCAGGACGGCGTCGAATTCTTTGCGCAGATCGTCCGCGGAGACATCCTTGCCGACGTGCACTCCGGTCTGGAAGAGAACACCCTCAGCTTCCATCTGTCCGAGGCGGCGGTCGAGAATGCTCTTTTCCATCTTGAAGTCGGGAATGCCGTAGCGCAGCAAGCCGCCGATGCGGTCGGCCTTCTCAAAAACTTTCACGACGTGCCCGGCGCGATTCAGCTGTTGCGCGGCGGCAAGACCCGCGGGGCCGGAGCCGACGACGGCGATGCGCTTGCCCGTGCTGGCTTCGGGCATCTGCGGCGTGATTAATCCCTCGTCCCACGCGCGGTCGACGATGGTTTTCTCGATGACCTTGATGGTGACGGCCGGCTCGTTGATGGCTAATACGCAGGCCGCTTCGCACGGCGCAGGACAGATGCGTCCCGTAAATTCCGGAAAATTATTCGTCGAGTGAAGGACGCGAATCGCCTCTTTCCACTCGTCGTGATACACCAGGTCATTCCAATCGGGAATGATGTTATTGACCGGGCAGCCTGTGTGACAGAAGGGAATGCCGCAATCCATGCAACGGGCTGCCTGCGTGCGGACTTTCTCGTCTGCGAAGGGCTTGTAGACTTCGCGGTAGTCGTTTACGCGCTCTTCGACAGGGCGCCGCTCGGGCAACTCGCGGGCATATTCTTTGAAGCCGGTTACCTTACCCACCGAGCACCTGCCGGCTAGATTTTTTCTCCGTTTGTGCCGCGATCACGCCGGGCGCAACACGCGGAATGCCCAGCACGCGTTTGAACTCGTGCGGAAAGACCTTTACGAATTTCGGAATGCTGGATTCCCAGTTCTCGACGATCCACTTGCCCTGGGTGCTGCCGGTAAGTTCGGCGTGGGTCGAGATCAAGCGGAAGAGCGTTTCGATGTCCTTCGGATCGGTCAGCGGTTCGATATCGGTATCGCCCGGATTGCAGCGGGTGGAAAAATCTCCGTTCTGGTCGAGGACGAAAGCCGTGCCGCCGGTCATGCCCGCGGCGAAGTTGCGTCCCGTGCGCCCGAGCACGACGACGAGTCCGTTGGTCATGTATTCGCAGCCGTGGTCGCCCACGCCTTCGACCACTGCGGTGGCGCCGGAGTTGCGCACTGCGAAGCGCTCGCCGGCCATGCCGCCGAAGTAGGCGTCGCCGCTGGTGGCGCCGTAGAGGCAGACGTTGCCGAGTAAGATATTTTCCTCGGATACGAATTCCGACTTGCGCGAGTGATACAGAATCAGCCGGCCGCCGGAAAGGCCCTTGCCGACGTAATCATTGCCGTCGCCTTCGAGTTCAAGCGTGACGCCCTTGGCCAGGAACGCGCCGAAGCTCTGTCCCGCGCAGCCCGTGAAGCGCACGTGCACTGTGTCGTCGGGAAGTCCGCCTGAGCCGTAGCGCCGGGCGACTTCGCCGCTGAGCATGGTGCCCACGGTGCGGTGAATGTTCCGAATGGGCATGCTGAGCGTTACAGGTGTGCCGCGATGCAACGCCTCGTGGCTCATCTCGATCAATTTGCGGTCGAGCGCATCTTCGAGACCGTGATCCTGCGGCTGCGTGTTGCGCCGGCTGACGTGCCGCGGCACGGGAGGATCGTGCAGGATGGCGGAGAGATCGATGCCCTTGGCCTTCCAGTGGGTAATGTCGGTGCGCTGTTCCAGGCAATCGACGCGGCCGACCATTTCGTCGACGGTGCGGAAGCCCAGCTCGGCCATGATCTTTCGCAAATCTTCGGCCACAAAGAAGAAAAAGTTGACGACGTCCTCGGGATGGCCTGCAAATTTCTTGCGAAGTTCGGGATCCTGGGTGGCAATGCCGACTGGACACGTATTCAGGTGGCACTTGCGCATCATGATGCAGCCCATGGAAATGAGCGGCGCGGTCGAGAAACCAAATTCCTCGGCGCCCAGCAGTGTGGCAATGGCCACGTCGCGGCCGGTTTGCAATTTGCCGTCGACTTGCACGCGCACACGGCTGCGCAGATCGTTGAGCACGAGCACCTGCTGCGTTTCGGCGAGCCCCAGCTCCCAGGGAATGCCCGCATGGCGGATCGAGCTGATCGGCGATGCGCCCGTGCCGCCGTCGTACCCGCTGATAAGAATCACGTCGGAGTGGGCCTTGGCCACGCCAGCAGCCACGGTGCCTACTCCAACCTCGGAAACCAACTTCACGGAGATGCGCGCCTTGGGATTTGCGTTCTTCAGGTCGTGAATCAGCTGCGCGATATCCTCGATGGAGTAGATGTCGTGGTGCGGCGGCGGCGAAATCAGCCCCACGCCGGGAATCGAGTGGCGCACGCGGGCGATTACGTCGTCTACTTTATGGCCGGGCAGCTGGCCCCCCTCGCCGGGCTTCGCGCCCTGCGAGATCTTGATCTGCAAGTCATCAGCGTTGACGAGATAGTTGGCGGTGACACCAAAGCGCGCCGAGGCTACCTGCTTGATGGCGCTGCGCCGCGAATCTCCGTTCGCGTCCGGGATGTATCGAGCTTCGTCCTCGCCGCCCTCGCCGGTATTGGATTTGCCGCCGATGCGGTTCATGGCAATCGCCAGGGTCTCGTGGGCTTCCTTGCTGATGGAGCCGAAGGACATGGCGCCCGTGGCGAAGCGTTTGACGATCATGGCGGCGGACTCGACATCCTCGATGGGAATCGACGGGCCGGCGGGCTTCAGATCGAGCATCCCGCGAAGCATGAGCAGGTCGCGATTCTGCTCGTTCACCAGCTCCGCGAATTCCGTGAAGGTTTCCGGCTTGCGCTGGCGCACGGCGTGCTGGAGCTTGCTGATGGTGTCGGGGTTCAGCAGGTGACGCTCGCCGCGGACGCGGAATTGATATTCGCCGCCGATGCGGAGCTCCGTGTCCGATTCATTCGCCGGCTGCAGGGCGAACTCATGCTTCATGAGCGCTTCGCGGGCGAGAATTTCCATATCCACGCCCTCGATGCGCGAAGCCGTGCCTGTGAAGTAGCGATCGACCAGCGAGCGGCTCAAGCCGACAACCTCAAAGATCTGGGCGCCCTGGTAACTCTGCAAAGTCGAAATGCCCATCTTCGAAAAGGTCTTCAGTAGACCCTTATCGACAGCCTTCATGTAGCTTTTGAAGGCCTTGTCCCAGGTGTATTCGGGCGGCAGATGGCCGTCACGATGAAGGTCTTCGAGCGTCTCGATGGCCAGGTAGGGATTCACAGCGCTCGCGCCGTAGCCGAGCAGGAGCGCGAAGTGCATCACCTCGCGAGGCTCGCCGGACTCGACGATGAGCGCGACCTGATTGCGCGTTTTTTCCCGAATCAGATGATTGTGCACGGCCGAGAGAGCCAGCAGACTCGGAATGGGCGCGTATTCGCGGTCCACGCCGCGGTCGGAAAGAATCAGCATGGTGTAGCCGGACTTGATCGCCAGCGACGCGCGCGAGCACAGCGTTTCAATGGCGCGCTCAAGCTCTTCTTCTCCGCCATCGGCGCGGAAGAGCGCCGGCAGTGTCGTCGAGAGGAAATCGCCCCAACTCACGCGGCGCAGCTTTTCCAGGCGCCAGTTCGAAATAATGGGGTGGCGCAGCTTAAGTGTGTGGCAGTTCTTCGGCGTCTCTTCGAGGATGTTTCCTTCCGAGCCGATGTAGCTGTTGAGCGACATCACCAAGCCCTCGCGAATGGAATCGATCGCGGGATTGGTCACCTGCGCGAAGGTCTGCTTGAAATAATTGAAGAGCAGCTGCGGCTTGTCGGACAGGCACGCCAGCGGCGTGTCGATGCCCATGGAACCGACCGGCTCTTCGCCCTTGAGCGCGGAGGGCAGGAGGATGGTCTTAAGATCCTCGTCCGTGTAGCCGAAAGCACGCTGGCGCATACGAATTGTGTCGTGATTGGTCGTCTGGACGTGAGTCGGGCTGGGCAAGTGGTCCAGCGTGATCTGATTGTCCTTGAGCCACTGCGCGTATGGCTGGCGCGCCGCGAGCTGCTTCTTGATTTCGTCGTCGGAGACAAGGCGCTTCTGTTCGAGATCGACCAGCAGCATGCGTCCCGGTGCGAGGCGCCCCTTCATGCGTATGTCCTCGGGCTTGATGGGGAGCACGCCTGCCTCGGAGGCCAGCACCACCAGTCCGTCGGAAGTCACGACGTAGCGCCCAGGCCGAAGGCCGTTGCGGTCGAGCTTCGCGCCGATCACGCGGCCATCGGTGAACGCCACGGCGGCCGGGCCGTCCCACGGCTCCATGAGCGAGGCGTGATATTCATAGAAAGCCTTCACGTCGTCGGGCATCGAAGGGTCATGTTCCCAGGCTTCGGGAATGAGCATGGACATTACGTGCGGCAGGCTGCGCCCAGAGAGCGTAAGCAGTTCGACGGCGTTATCGAGCATGGCCGAATCGCTGCCGCCCGGAGTGATGATCGGCAAAAGCTTCTTGATGTCATCGCCGAAGAGCGGAGAGGCGAGCACGGACTGGCGCGCGTACATCCAGTTGACGTTGCCGCGCAGTGTGTTGATTTCGCCGTTATGGCACACGTAGCGATAAGGATGCGCGAGCTGCCAGCTCGGGAAAGTATTCGTCGAGAAGCGCTGGTGCATAAGGCAAAGCGCGCTGGTCAGCTCCGGATGGGAGAGTTCCTTGTAAAAATTGGGAATTTGCGGCGCGAGCAGCAGCCCCTTGTAGACGATGGTGCGCGACGAAAGCGATGGGATGTAGAAGAATCCCTTTTCCTTCAGGTCAGACTCCGAGATGATCGATTCCACCTGCTTGCGCAGCACGTAGAGTTTGCGCTCGAGCGCGTCCTGATCCATTCCCGGGCCGCGGCGCAGGAAAACCTGTTCGATGTAGGGCTGCGTGTTGCGTGCTAGCCGGCCGATAGTGTCGCCGTTGATCGGTGTGTCGCGCCAGCCAAGCACTGAAAGGCCCAATTCCTTGGCGGTCTTTTCCAGAATCCCTTCGCAGAGAATGCGCTCCTGCGGATCGACGGGCAGGAAGCACATTCCTACGCCATATTCCCCCGACGAGGGCAGGGTGAAGCCCAGCTCCGAACATTCGCGGTCAAAGAAGGCATGCGGAATCTGAATCAGAATGCCGGCGCCGTCGCCCGTCTGCGGATCGCAACCGCACGCCCCTCGATGAGTGAGGTTGATGAGAATCTGGATGCCCTTGAGGACGATATCGTGCGAGGCGTGCCCCTCGATATTGGCGACAAAACCGATGCCGCACCCGTCATGCTCATGCTGGGGCGAGTAAAGTCCCTGAGCCTTGGGAAGGGTGAGGAATGGGTAGTCGGATTTTAGGGAGCGCTTCTTCACTGTAGTAGCCTTAAGGCCCATGGGCATAGGCCCTGTGATCGACCCGCTGCTAGGGTCGTAGTTCTTACCCCGGAGCCGGGAACCCATGCGGATCCCCGTCTCAAATTGCAACTGCTCACAAATAATATACACGAAGTGTGCCGTTTTCGATTACGGCAAAGGCAGGACTTCCAGCGACCGCTTTTGCTTTATGTGACCCATACAGAATGTGAATGGGATGTTTCTCGGTCGGGACGCATCCTGGAATTGCAGGGCTGTAAGAATGGGCCAGATTCCGCGCCCCGTCTTCTTACTTCTTATGGCTTTTCTTTTTTGCGGCGGGTACTTAGAATGTAAGGTCTTCGTTCACGAAAATGCCTTCCAGTCCAACGGACACGTCGCGCGGGGTGCATCGCTTTGCGGTGATGACGACGGGCTGCACCGTGCTGCTCTTGATGGCGGGGGCGCTGGTGACCAGCAATGACGCCGCGGACTCCGTGCCGGACTGGCCGCTGGCCTACCATAGGTTGATTCCACCACTCGTGGGCGGCATCCGGTTTGAGTATACGCATCGTGTGCTGGCCGCTCTGGTTTCGATACTCACTCTAATTCTTGCCGTGTGGATCGCACGCACGGACCGCCGGCCGCTGGCGCCCAAGCTGGGTTGGACAGCGCTGGCGCTGGTCATTGCGCAGGCGCTTCTCGGTGGATTTCGGGTGCTCGAAGGCTACCCAGCCGCTTCGGCGACAGCGCATGCCACGCTCGCGGAAATTTTCTTTATGACCCTGGTCGGCTTGGCGCTATATCTGAGCGACTGGTGGCGCAGCGACTTGCCGCTGTTCAACGACACTGAATCGCCGCAAGTACGCCCGCTGGCGATGTGGACCACGATAGCCATTCTGGCGCAGATTGTTTTGGGCGCGGCCTTTAGGCACGGAGCGTTTGGGCCAGGTTCTCATGCTATCGACCCGCATCTTTTTGGCGCGGGAATCGTAACCGCAATGGTGATTCTGACCGGACGCGTGGCCAAGAGCCGTTTCCGCGATGTGCGCGAGATTCGCAAGAGCCTGGCGCTGCTGCATTCATTTTTCGGAGTGCAGATTCTGTTAGGCTTTGCGGCGTGGTGGGCGGTGGTGAAAGCGGTGAACGACGTGCAGCCGACATTCACCTACGTCGTGCTCACGGTCGCGCATGTCCTCGGTGGGGCGCTGACGCTCGCGGCGTCGGTGCTCTTGACGCTGACGTGCATGCGACTGATTCGCCCCTCGGCACAGGGTTCGACAGCGGCTTCAGTACATTCGACCGGAAGGGCAGGAGTCTAGATGGACCAGACGCGCACCGACCGTGCTTCCACCATGGAGAGGCCGTGGGCCTATGTGGTGCTGATGAAGCCGGACGTCACATTTCTAGTGGTGATCACCACCATGGCGGGTTTCTATCTCGGCTCGCGCGGCCCGCTCGACTGGCTGCTGATGGTGCATACAGTGTGCGCGACCATGGTCGTCGCTGGGGGCACTGCGGCGCTGAATCAATATGTCGAGCGCGAGGCAGACGCGGTGATGCGCCGCACAGCGGCGCGGCCGCTGCCCGCCGGAGTACTGCAGCCGCGCGAGGTGCTGATTTTCGGATTGGCGGCGATCGCCGTGGGCGCAATCTGGTTGGCGCTTGCAGCCAATGTTCTCGCGTGCCTTGTGGCGCTGTCGACGTCGGTGCTGTACCTGGGTTTGTACACGCCGCTAAAAACGCGCACAACGCTTTCGACGGCCGTCGGCGCCATTCCCGGCGCGTTGCCTCCGCTGATTGGCTGGGCGGCCGCGCGAGGCTCGCTTTCGTTGGGTGGATGGGTGCTCTTCGCTATTTTATTTTTCTGGCAGTTTCCGCATTTTATGGCCATCGCGTGGATCTACCGCGAAGACTATGCCCGCGCCGGGATTCGCATGTTGCCGGTAGTCGATCGCAAAGGTGACGCGACATTCCGGCAGATCGTTTGCACCTCGGCC
>Ga0302325_10032320_pt1 | contig 10750 bp, 9 predicted proteins | sample Palsa_T0_2_FD_201948 | JGI IMG/M metagenome (GOLD analysis project Ga0302325, IMG submission 201948) | Peat permafrost microbial communities from Stordalen Mire near Abisko, Sweden - Palsa_T0_2 | ecosystem: Environmental > Terrestrial > Soil > Palsa > Peat permafrost | place: Sweden: Abisko...
GCTTCCGAGCCACGACCAAGCTGGGAGAATCGAAAACCCTCGATCCCAACGCGCCGCCGCCCGCGAAGTGATGCCAGCGGAAGCGCCAAAAAAACGCGGAAGCGAAAAAAGGATTGTCAGAGTTTTTGAGGGCTGCGAAGTCGCGCTAGGAATTCGGGGATGCCGCGCAGGCCAGCAAACCGGCCAGCGAATCGAGGTAGGGAGCCCGGGCCAGGCCGCGCTCGGTGATGATCGCGGCGATCAGCCGCGCCGGAGTCACGTCAAAGGCCGGATTGGCCACGTCCACGTCGGGGGCGATGCGCACGCCGCGAATGTGCGTCACCTCCTCGGCGGCGCGCTCCTCGATGGGAATGTGCGAACCGTCGGGGATGCTCAGATCCAGCGTCGAAATCGGCGCAGCCACGTAAAACGGCACGCCATTTTCGCGCGCCAGCACGGCGATCTGGTAGGTTCCGATCTTGTTGGCGGTGTCGCCGTTGGCGGCGATGCGATCGGCGCCCACCACGATGGCGCCCACTTTCCCGGTCTTCAGAAAGTGGCCCACCATGTTGTCGGTGATCAGCGTGAGAGGAATGCCGTCTTCGTGCAACTCCCACGCCGTCAGCCGCGCGCCCTGCAGGTAGGGCCGCGTTTCGGGCACCAGTACGCGCAGCTTGCGGCCTTCCGCCACGGCCATGCGAATCACGCCCAGCGCGGTGCCGATGCCGGCGGTGGCCAGGGCCCCGGCGTTGCACTGCGTCATTACCTGCCCGTCCTGGGGCATCAGCGGGGCGCCGAAGCGGCCGATGGCTTCGTCGGTGGCGCGTTTTTCCCCGTGCACCAGCTGCGCCTCCTGCACCATCGCGGAGCGCAAGGTTTTCAGGTCGCCGGCGGCGGCCAGTTCGTCGAATCGGCGCTTCATGCGCGCGATGGCCCAGAATAAATCCACCGCGGTGGGCCGCGTTTGCGCGATGGCGTCGCAGATTGTTGGAAACTCGGCGCGCATCTCGCCGATCGAGTTTGCGGGAGAATGCAAAACTCCCAGCGCCACGCCCATGGCCGCGGCCACGCCGATGGCCGGCGCCCCGCGGATGACCATGTCGCGAATGGCGTTGGCCACCTCGCGATAGTCGGTGTAGGTGAGGCGCACCACTTCGGCGGGCAACAGCCGCTGGTCGATCATGACCACGCCTTGCGGCGTCCATTCGATGGGTTGCGCTACGCGCACGGAATTTCCTTTTCTTTTTCCTTTTTGGTTTTCTTTTTTTATCAGGAGCCGGGAAGATGACGCAAGCCGCCCGTGGCAATATAAAATCCCGCGAACAGAATGCTGTTATAGCCGAGATGCACGAAATAACTTGCCGCCACGGTGCCGGCGCGCGCACGGATATACGTAAGCGTAATGCCCACGATAATCAGCAAGCTAATCTGTCCCCACGCGCCGCCGAGCTGCTGCGCGTGCGCCAGGCCAAACAGCGTTCCGGTCGCCACCACGCCCACGGCAATTCCAAACTTCCCGGCAATGACCGGATAGATGCATCCGCGAAAAATGGTCTCCTCCACCAGCGGAGCGACGAGAATGCCCAGGGCCATGAGCAAAATCACGCTTTGGCGGCTGCGAAACATCTGCTCGACCGGCAAGGGAGACGTTCCCCCGACGTAGCGGCCCAGAATCCCCACCACCAGGGCCAGGGCGAAGCCGCCGGTAACGTAGCGGGCAATCACAGCGGCGCGCGGCGCGGCATTCTTAAAATCATGCCAGCCCACGGTGCCCCAGAAAGGAGCGGAAGTGCGCCCGCGGATGAGCACGTACAAAAAGGCCATGGTGGCGCCGGAAAGCAGACCCTGGGAGACGATCAGTACAGAGGCTTGCGTTCCGACGGATTCGCGCAGATCGGTAAGAGAAATGTGAAAAGCGAACATGGCGATGAGACTCACCATCAGGGTCAGAATAATCCCGCTTCCCAGATAGAAGAGCCCGAGATAGAGCAGGTCCGGCCATGCGAGGGGAGTGCGCGCGTCCAAACCCGCATCCGAACGCAGGCCCGAAGCCGGATGCAGGTTCGCGGCGGGCAACGGGTCCGGAGGGCTGGAGACGGACGGATCGCTCTGCTGGGACAGCCGGGTAGAGTCCGGGGTCATGGGTTCCAATTCTGGATGATCAAGAGACATGGTCGCGCATCAATCGTAACGCATCAGTCGTCGTGCATTAATCTTTGCGCAAAAACGCGGGCAGGAAGGAAACGCCGGCCGCCGGCGGATTTCGATTGTGCGGGCTGCACATGCAGCGCGCACCCGCTTGCAAGAAAACGGGTTTCTTTTTTCGCCGGAAACCGCCGCACCAATCCACCCGCTACCATGATGCGGAAAGAGCGATGCGGCGTCAAGGCGCGGATTTTTGAGGTGGAGTCCTGCTTTGCCGGCGCTCTTGAATCAGATCGAATTGTGGTCTTAGGGCTATTTCTTTTCGTAATAAGCGGCGTTCTTCTCGGTGAAGTGGGCCCACTTCTCAGGCAAGTCCTCCAAAGTGAAAATCGCCGTAACTGGGCATACCGGCACGCAGGCACCACAATCGATGCACTCCGTCGGGTTTATGTATAGCTGTTCGGCCGCGGCGAATTCCGCCTCATCCTTCCTGGGGTGGATGCAATCCACCGGGCACACATCAACGCAGGCAGTGTCTTTGGTGCCGATACAGGGTTCTGCAATAACATAGGCCATGTTATCTCCCCCTCTCACACAATTCGGAACGCAGGTATCCGGACGTTCGTCGAGCAAAAATCATCTGACATCTCCATGTCCCAGAGAACCGGATCACGAGGCGGCCTGTCCTCTGGTACAAAGGTCGCACGTGGGAGCATGTTCGGAGAAATCATTGCTCCCCGGCACGGCAAAGCAATACCTGATACCCACGTCCCTGAGGCGCATCCCGACCGACGACAACCGAGGTCGAGGGGCACAGAGATCCGACCGATGCACGGTTCCCGCCGCGATCAGAGTTTCTGACGCTGGCGCCAGCACGCTAAGATCAATGACATCGACCTCCGGCAATCTTTCGAAGAGTCTAAGGACGGCCGCTTCGGTGTCGGCCAGGGCTTGTTCGGCAAAGATTACTTCTCTTTCGTACGCAGGGAGGTAACGATCCCAAGGATGGATATCTCTGGCGCGCCAACGAATTGTTAAATGACTGGATACGGTATCCACCGCAAGTCCATCTCTCCGCACCTCCCCGCGCAAATGGAGTGCGAGCGCATCTTTAATCCTGCGGTGGTAACGCCGGTAATTCAGGTTATTACGAAACGTTTGCCAAAAACGCCACATGTGCAGCCTCCCTCGAAGATGTTCTGCAAATCCATGGAGAAACTAGAGCGCCCTACGCATCCAGAATCTGGCCGAAAACGACCCGCGATCGTCCTGGCGCCGTCTCATGTGCCACCGCCGCGATGCCACCGCGGCAAATCCAAGTGCAACTATTCCGAGCGGCCAGCGGCCAAGAACAAACTCGCTCACGGCTGCGATCGTGGAAGCGGCGGAAAACCCCAATAACGTAAGCGGCCACCAACGCTCAAGCATGTACATGGTTACCATGGCGATCAGAGCGAAGAGCGCAAGATACAAAGCACCACTCATTTTCTGCCTCCGCGGATGGATCCATTGGCATCCGTCATCCATCCGTCATCAGGGACGGTTTTCCATCGCGTCCGCTGCCGACGCGGGATCGACCGGCAAAGGTTGCGCGAACGCTCGCAGTGCCGGCAACGGGAAGAACTGCGCGATTTCCCGGATATCCGTGTTGCCCCCTTGAGCCATCGAGAGCCCCAACACCCAAGGCGTCTGCCCGGAATCAGACTTGACGAGTTCTTGGAATCCGGTTTTGGCCTCCCGGTTCCTGCCAATTGCGAGATCGAACCAGGCCATCGCCGACCAAGCATCGATCGAATGAGAATTCATTGCCAACGCCTGCTCCCAGGCGTATTTGGCTCTGTATGGGTCGTTCAATCGCCAATAGGCCCAACCGATTCCGCTTTGCATATCAGAGAACTTCGGAGCGAGTGCGAGACCTTTTCGCCATGCCTCGATTGCTTCACGAGGTTTCCCGGCCACGAGCAGGGCGCGGCCAAGGCCGTTGTACAACTCGGGACTACTCGAATCCACATTCGCGATTCCATCTTTAAAGATACGGACCGCTTTGGCCGCCGGTACTGGCGAGCGTTGATCCACGAGCTTCCAACCTGCGTTTACAATCTCGTCCAGGTTGTGCTGTTTGCGAACGTCCTCAGAGCCCACGTCCCCGTTTTCGAGCACGATGCGCGCCGCCGACGCGGCGGCACTCGACGGGCGCGTTGCGGGCGCACCCTGGAGCAACATTTGCATTTCCTCCAGCCGTTGCTCGGTCTCGCGCTGGCGGCGGTAGTTCTGAACGAGTATCGCCACCAGAGCGAAGGTACGCTTTGGCCTGAAAAATCTTCTATCCGTTTCTACTGCTCAAACTCGAAAGTTTGACCGGAACAAACGGATAGATGCCATGGATGCGAGCACGTATAAGTGGTCGCGTGCTGCTCGATGCGCCCGCGCTGCACAAATCACCACTTCGGACGGAGGTTTCTCGTGAGGAAAGTTTCCGGAAAAGTTCGCGGATCAGCCTTGAGATCGAATCTCAAATTGAGGCTCAGGATTACCGTCTGGGCCACGCTCTTACTCGCAGTGGTGACAACAGCGTTCCTATGGACGACTGCAAAAGCCGCTCCGCAGCAGAGCCCCACGCCCGCTTCCCCTCCGGCGGCTCAGTCGCCGACCGCACCACCCAGCCAACCTGCTCTTCCATCCTATTTCTCAGGGTTGAAAGCGGCAGATCCCACGGGGAACAATTACGGGGTATGGTCAACCCCTTCGGGCACGCCAAACGCCGATGGGAGTCCGGGCGGCGATGTTCCCGGCAAGTTGGGAATCGCCGATCTCTATGACCGCATTCTGCATAACCAGTACGCGATCAATATTGTGTGGACTTTGCTCTCGGGTGCACTGGTCTATTTCATGCAGCTTGGTTTTGCGTTTCTGGAAAGCGGTTTTGCGCGCGCCAAGAATGCGAACCACACCATGGCCATGACCTTGATGGTTTTCATCATCGGGACGGCAGCCTACTGGGTGTACGGGTTTGCGTTAGGTTGGGGAAACTGGTTTAACGGTCCTGCCGCTCCCGGCTGGTATCCTTCGCTCGGCCCCGGCCTATCCGTCCTATCCCATGGGTGGGGATTAGGCGCTCACGGTGACGGTACCTTTAAATACGGATTGATTGGAACCGGAGGCTTTTTCCTAACAAAGGTCTTCCACGATGTCGGACTTCTGGCACTGTTCTTTTTTGAATCGGTCTTTATGGAAACGGGCATTACCATTCCGACCGGCGCAATGTCGGAGCGTTGGAACTGGGGCAACTTCTGCCTGTATTCCGCATTCGCTCCATTTATTTATTGCGTGTTCGCGGCATGGGTTTGGGGAGGCGGCTGGCTGGCACAAGGAGGAGTGAACTGGCATTTGGGCAACGGCGCCTGCGACTTCGCCGGCTCGGGAGTGGTGCATTGTGTGGGTGGCGTGATGGCGCTCGCGGGCGCAATCGTAATGGGTCCGCGCATCGGCAAGTACGTCAATGGGAAGCCGGTCGCGATCCCAGGACACAATATTCCGTGGGTTGTGGCAGGCTCGCTGCTCCTCGGGTTCGGCTGGCTGGGATTCAACCCTGGCTCAACTCTGGCGGGCACCGACCTTCGTATCAGCTTCATCTACGTGAACACCGTGCTGGCATCGGTCATTGCGGCGATCGTTTCAATGATCGTGTACAAACTCAAGGCCAGAACGTGGGACCCTGGGATGATGTGCAACGGTTTCCTAGCGGGTCTTGTGGCCATCACGGCGCCATGCGCGTTCGTGACGCCAATAGGCGCGGCCCTTATCGGTGTGGTAGCCGGTGCCCTGGTCGTCTACAGCAGCATTATTGTCGAGAAGGCGGGCGTCGATGATGTCGCCGGCGCAATTTCGGTCCACGGGACTTGCGGCGCCTGGGGCGTCCTCTCGGTGGGACTATTCGCCTGCGGTGAATATGGAGCAGGGTACAACGGGATTCCGACTCCGGTCATCGGGCTCTTTTATGGCGGTGGGGCGGGCCAGCTCATCATGCAGTGCATCGACCTGGCGGCCCTGGTCACCTGGGCGTTCGTGGTGATGTACGTGTGGATGAAATTCAGCAACATGATCGTCCCGATTCGTCCAACCAGAGAAGAGGAATTGAAGGGGTTGGATGCGACGCAGATGGGTGTACCCGCCTATCCCGACTTTCAGCCTGCGGTGAAAGAGGAACTGGAATTCGCCGGATAGGATCGTCTTACAATTGGCCGAACGTGAAAGGAATATGAAGAATCATGGGGGCACAGGACGTTTACACAATGATCGGCGAAGAAGGTTTCGCGCGGCTCGTCGCCGCCTTCTATCGGCAGGTCCCAGAGGACGACATTCTGGGGTCCATGTACCCTGAGCAGGATCGCGAAGGCTCGGAACAACGCCTTCGCGACTTCCTGATCTATCGTTTCGGAGGCCCGCAAAGATACATTGAGCAGCGCGGGCATCCCCGCCTGCGCATGAGACATTTTCCGTTTCGGATCGACCAAGTCGCTCGCGACCGCTGGATGCAATTGATGAATAGAGCGTTCGCGGATGCCGTCTTGCCCGTCGAGGCCGAACGGGTTCTCAGGGCATTCCTCGAAGAAATGTCCACGTTTATGATTAACCAAGCCGAGCCGGGAACGGAGGACGGCGGAACACGCGCTATACAACGGTGATTCCTTTGCCGGAAAGCGTATCTGGAGCGTTGTCTTTCTGAAGGACCAATGTCCCTCTCTGGAGAGAATTCCAAACTCTGGCCTGAAAGACTCGACCTCGTAATTTCACCGGCAACTTCGACAGCAATGGATCTTCACTTTGGCAGGACAGCACCGCAGCCTTCCATTTCGCAGGCGATTTTTCCCGCTTGAAAAGCGCGCCCGGAAATTCTTCGCGCAACATATGAAGGAGGACGCCCTCGTCCTGGCCCAAGAGAACGGCGCACGCTCCCAGTTTTGTGCCGGCCACAAGGACGCCATCCAATGCCGAATCGATCATTGCGTAAGAAATATGAATTCCCTTACCGCCGCGCCGGTAGACGGCGGGAGTCATTCCCAAGCCCGTCTTGGTCTTCTCGTAGAGGGCCCGGCTTGAGCCGTAACCCACCTCATAGCAAGCTTTGCTTATGGACTGACCGATTCTGAGGTATTGCTGGAAGCGCGCGATCCGTCGTACGTCGCTGAAGGCCTTGGGCGACAAGCCCACAATTCGCTTGAAAGTCTCCTGCAAATGATTGGGGCTGTAACCGGTCACCTGCGATAGCGTAGCAAGCGTCATCGTCTGGTCGAGATGCGCCTCGATGTAATCGAGGGCGGCTTTGATGCACTCCTCGGCAGGGGTCAGGGAATTCGGATGGCATCGAAGGCAAGCGACGAATCCCTGCGTTTCGGCCTCGTCTGCGGTCACAAATGTGAGCGTATTTCGACGCCGCGGAATTCGCGCCGGGCACGAGGGACGGCAATAGATGCCAGTGGTCACGGCCGCATAAACAAATTTGCCATCATAGTGGCGATCTTTGGTCGTCACTGCCTGCCAAGCTAGGTTGCTTATCTCGCTTGGTTGTTCCGTCATCGCAACTTCACCTACCTCACGTCGTCGTTCAAATCCAGTGAGTATCATACAACCGGTGGCATAAGGAAGTTGTGAGCCTCAGGGATAATTGAAGTTCTAATTACTGCCCGGCTTTGGCGGGATGTTGGTCCCTGTGTATAGAGAAATCAAGGGAAAGTTTGGCTGGATCGGTTGGATCGGGACGGAAACGCATACCGCAGACAGAACATTCATATTCACCGGTCCATACGCGTTTGCCTTCCCGAATTGTCATTACCGCTCTAAGGCAAACTTTTGGGGTTGGCATACTGAAAGCCTACATCGATTCCAACAGCACCATGGCGTGAAACATTATTGGAAATCGGAGGTCACTTGCCGGAAACGGCCGCGGCGTTTCCGTTGAGGACGCGGGCCAGCACCTGGCCGGTGTGGGATTTTTTGGCGCGGGCGACCAGTTCCGGGTCGCCCTGAGCCACGATGCGCCCGCCGCCTTCGCCGCCTTCGGGACCCATGTCGATGATCCAGTCGGCCTGTTTGATCACGTCGAGGTGGTGCTCGATGATGAGCACGGTGTTGCCGAGGTTTACCAGACGATTCAGAACGTCGAGCAGCTTTCTCACGTCGTCGAAGTGCAATCCCGTGGTGGGCTCGTCCAGAATGTAGAGGGTGCGGCCGGTCTGGCGGCGCGACAGTTCGCGCGCCAGCTTGATGCGCTGGGCTTCGCCGCCGGAAAGCGTGGTGGAGGACTGGCCGAGCTCCAGGTAGCCGAGCCCCACTTGCACCAGGGTCTCGAGTTTCTGGCGAATCTGGGGAATGTTTTCCAGCAGGTGCAGGGCCTCTTCCACGGACAGGTTGAGCAAGTCGGAAATCGAATGGCCCTTGTAGTGGACGGAAAGGGTTTCGGCGTTGTAACGCCGCCCGCGGCAAATTTCGCAGGTGACATAAACATCGGGAAGGAAATTCATTTCGATGCGCCGCAAGCCGTCTCCCTGGCAAGCCTCGCAACGGCCGCCCTTGACGTTGAAGCTGAAACGGCCGGGGCGGTAGCCGCGTTCGCGGGATTCCGGCAGCATGGCGAACAGCTCGCGGATGGGGGCAAAGACGCCGGTGTAGGTGGCGGGATTGGAGCGCGGCGAACGTCCGATGGGCGCCTGGTCGATCTCGATGACCTTGTCGATGTTTTCGCTGCCTTCGATGGCGCGGAACTTGCCGGGCTGCTCCATGGAGCGATACAGCTTCTGGGCCAGCGCGCGATACAGAATGTCGTTGATGAGCGTGGATTTTCCGGAGCCGGAGACGCCGGTGATGACGGTGAGCAGGCCCAGGGGAAAGCGCACGTCAATATTTTTCAGATTGTTGGCTTCGCAGCCGAGAAGCGTGACGGCTTTTCCGTTGGGCGAGCGGCGCTGCGCGGGAACGGGAATGGAAAGCTCGCCGGCAAGGTAGCGGCCGGTGAGCGAGGCGGGATTGGCGGCAATTTCTTCCGGCGTGCCGACGGCGACCAGTTCCCCGCCGGCTTCTCCGGCGCCGGGGCCGAGGTCCACAACGTAATCGGCGCGGCGGATGGTTTCCTCGTCGTGCTCGACGACGAGGACAGTGTTTCCAAGGTCGCGCAACTGCTCCAGAGAAGCGAGCAGGCGGGAGTTGTCGCTCTGATGCAAGCCGATGGAGGGCTCGTCGAGGACATAGAGGACGCCGCGCAGGCGCGAGCCAATCTGCGTGGCCAGACGAATGCGCTGCGCTTCGCCTCCGGAAAGAGTGGCGGAGGAGCGATCCAGGCTGAGATAACCCAAGCCCACGGCGAGGAGAAAATCCAGGCGCTCGGAGATTTCCGTAAGGGCGCGGCCGGCTACGGCGATTTGCCGCGGCGTGAGTTCCGCGCGAATGGCATCCACGGCGGGACGCGCCTTGCTTATAGGGAAGGCGGTGAAATCGGCAATGGAGAGGCCGCCGACTTTGACGGAAAGGCTTTCGGGGCGCAGGCGCTTACCGCCGCAGACGGCGCAGGTGGTGGCGGACATATATTGCGAGAGCCATTCGCGGTACTTATCGGAGTTGGTGTCGGAAAGATTCTCTTCCAGGAAGCTGAAGACGCCGGGGAAGCGCAGGCTCTTGTCGACGCGCGCAGACCTGCGGCCCGACGGCGTTCCGCCGGGAGCGTCACCGGCGGAGCTGTGCACAGGCGGATAGCCGTAAAGGATCAGGTTTTGCGTGCGGCGCGCGAATTTTTCAAACGGCGTGGCGAGATCGAAGCCGTGCGCGTAGGCCGCAAGTTCGAGAGTGCGCTTCAAATTGGCCGAACCGGAGCCGGGCCCGAGGCCGCCTTCAAAAAGCGGGCGCGACCAGTCAACGATTACCTTGGCGGGGTCGAAATCATATTTGGAGCCCAAACCGTTGCAGGCGGGGCAAGCACCATAGGGCGAGTTGAAGCTGAAGGAGCGCGGCTCCAACTGGGGCACGGAAATGGCGCATTCGCTGCAGGCGAGTTTCTCGGAGAAGGTTTCCTCACTGCGGCCGACGACGGAAACGACGACCAGGCCCTGGGCCAGTTTGAGAGCCGTGGCGAGGGACTGCGTGAGGCGCCCGGCAATGCCGGGTTTTACCAGCAGGCGATCGACGACCACTTCGATGGTGTGATTTTTGCGGCGGTCGAGAGGCGGCGGGGCGTCCAGGGGATACAGAGTGCCGTCAATGCGGGCGCGCGTGAATCCGGCGCGGGCCAATTTCTCCAGCTCCTCGCGGTATTCGCCTTTGCGTCCGCGGACAATGGGCGCCAGGATCATGATGCGGTCGTCGGGGCCGGCCAGTTCGCCGTTTAGAACGGCCTGAACGATCTGCTCGCTGGACTGGCGGGTGATGGCGCGCCCGCAGTTGGGACAGTGCGGCGTGCCAATGGCGCTGTAGACGACGCGCAGGTAGTCGTAGATTTCGGTGATGGTGCCGACGGTGGAGCGCGGGGAGCGCGAAGTGGTCTTCTGCTCGATGGCGATGGAGGGAGAAAGCCCCTCGATGGAATCCACCTCGGGCCGCTCCATCTGATCGAGGAACTGGCGGGCATAGGCTGACAAGG
>Ga0302325_10032323_pt1 | contig 10749 bp, 9 predicted proteins | sample Palsa_T0_2_FD_201948 | JGI IMG/M metagenome (GOLD analysis project Ga0302325, IMG submission 201948) | Peat permafrost microbial communities from Stordalen Mire near Abisko, Sweden - Palsa_T0_2 | ecosystem: Environmental > Terrestrial > Soil > Palsa > Peat permafrost | place: Sweden: Abisko...
ACCGGGTGGGCTTGCGGCCGTGCCGCCCCGAGGTGCGGCTGGAAGCCGAGCCGCTCGGCGGCGGGGTGCTGTGGCACAACTACGGCCACGGCGGGGGCGGCGTCTCCCTGTCCTGGGGCTGCGCCGCTGAGATCGCCGACGCGCTCTGACGGTCCAGTTCTGCCACCAGGCGGGCGGGCGCGATCACGCGGTAGGCGTCCTGGCAGATCTCGGCGATCTCGGCCCAGTCGATGTCGCGGTCGAGCCGGACCCCGATCCAGCCGCGGCCGCCCACATAAGGAGGCCGGAAGAACCGGTCGGGCTCGGCGGCGGTCAGCTCGGCCTGCGCCCCAGGTGGCGCCGCGCACCACAGGTGCGGGAACTGATTGGCGTGGTGACCGTGCCGCCACAGCGTGACGAAGGAGCTCTTGTCCCTGACGAACCAGGTCGGCGCGCCGTGACTGGGCCGCTCGGTAACCTCGGGCAGCGCCAGGCAGATCGCGCGCAGCCGATCGGGCAGGTCAGACAGGGCAGGGTCCACCGGCATGATTGTCTCATCCGGGCCGGCCGATACGCTGCTCGCTATGAAGTTCGCGATCGCGATCCCGCAGTTCTACGCCGACGGCGAGTTCGATCCCGAGGCGTTCCGTGCCTATCTCGCCCGCGCCGAGGAGCTTGGCTTCGATAGCGCGTGGACGCAGGAGAGCATGCTCGGCGCCGGCGCGCAGCTCGGGCCGATCGAGGCGATGACCTACGCCGCCGCGTGCACCACCCGGCTGCGGCTGGGATGCGTGGTATTCGTGTCCACGCTGTACAGCCCGGTGCACCTGGCGAAGAGCGTCAGCACGCTGGACCAGCTGAGCCGCGGCCGGATCGAGGTGGGCGTCGGCACCGGCGGGAAGGGACGCCCGTTCGCCGCGTTCGGCGTGGACCCCAGGCGGTACATCTCGCGGTTCACCGAGGGCATCGAGCTGATGAAGGCGCTGTGGACGGAGCCCTTGGTCACGTTCGACGGCGAGTTCTGGCAGCTTAAGAACACGCCGATGGAGCCTAAGCCGTTCCAGAAGCCGTACCCGCCGCTGTGGTTCGGCGGGGCCAGCGAACCCGCGCTGCGGCGGGCCGTGCGGATGGGCGACGGGTTCTTCGGCGCGGGCTCATCCCCCACGGGTAAATTCGCCGAGCAGGTCCAGATAGTCCGGGCCGCGCTGGCGGAGGCCGGCCGGCCCGCCGAGAGCTTCCCCGTCGCCAAACGGGTGTACGTCGCGGTCGATGATGATGCGGAACGTGCGCGGCAGCGGGTCAACGCCGCGCTGGAAGGAATCTACGGCCAGCGGGTGCCCGCCATCGAGTCCGCGGTGATCGTGGGCACGACGGCCGGCTGCATCCGCGAGGTGAACCAGGTGGCGGCGGCCGGCGCGGAGCTCATCCTGTTCACCGCTCTGTTCGACCAGCGTGAGCAGATGGAACGCCTCGCGGCCGACGTTCTGCCCGAGCTCGCCTGACGGTCGGGAGCAGCCGGCCCGGAGCGGGACGGCGGGAAATGGGATGCCGCAGGCGGCGGCTGGCTGCTAACCTTGGGTCATGAAGCGTGCCGCCATGACGACGACGCCGGAGTACGTCCCGGTGCGCTGACAGCTGTGTGAGTCCGAAGCCCTGGGGCGAGTGCCCCGGGGCTTTTGCGTTCCCGGGGTCTCTCGCCCGTGTCCCACTGTGAGGAGACCGCGATGTTCGACCACCGCAAGCTCGGCCGCGAGCTCGAGCTATTCGACACCGATCCGCTGATCGGCGCCGGTTTGCCTTACTGGCTTCCCGCGGGCGCCGCCATCCGGCACGCGCTCGAGGAGTACGTCAGGGACCTGGAGAGGCAGGCCGGTTACCAGCACGTCTACTCCCCGGTTCTGGCCAAGCGCGAGCTGTACGAGATTTCCGGGCACTGGGCGCATTACCGGGACGGCATGTACCCGCCGATGGATATCGGCGGCGAGCAGGCGGTGCTGCGGCCGAGCCTGTGCCCGCACCACGCGCTGATCTACCGGTCCCGCGGCCGCAGCTACCGCGAGCTGCCGCTGCGGATCGCCGAGCTTGGCGGGATGTACCGGTCCGAGCTGTCCGGCGTGCTGGGCGGGCTGACCAGGGTGCGGTCGATCGCACTGAACGACGCGCACATCTTCTGCACCCCGGACCAGGTCGCCGCCGAGGCCGCGGCGGCGCTCGGCCTGATCCGGCAGGCGTACCGCGCGCTCGGCATCGAGCCGGTGCGGTACCGGCTCTCGCTGGCCGGCTCGTCGGGCAAGTACGCGGGCGAGCGCGAGCTGTGGGACCGGGCCGCCGCCATCCTCGCCGACGTGCTCGCCAGCTCCGGGATCGACTTCGACGCCGAGCCGGGCGAGGCCGCCTTCTACGGCCCCAAGATCGACGTCCAGGTGGCCGACAGCGCGGAACGGGAGACCAGCCTGTCGACCATCCAGGTGGACTTCTACCAGCCCGAGCGGTTCGGCTTGCAGTACGCGGGCCCGGACGGCGGCAAGCACCGGCCGGTGATGGTGCACCACAGCATCGTCGGCAGCGCCGAGCGGGCCGTGGCCCACCTCATCGACACCCACGGCGGGGCCTTCCCCGGCTGGCTGGCGCCCATCCAGCTGGCGGTGCTCCCGATCGGCGAAGCCGAGCTGCCGCCGGCCGAGGCGCTCGCGCGGCAGGCACGCAAGCAAGGGCTGCGGGCCGAGGTCGCGCGGCCGGAGGACGGCAGCCTCGGGGCGCGCATCCGGGCCGGCCGGCTGGTGCCGTATCAGGCGGTCATCGGGGCCAGCGAGGCGGCGGCCGGGCAGGTGGCGCTGCGGCTGCGGGACGGCAGGAAGCTGCCCGCGCTGGCCGCGGACGAAGCTCTGAACCACATCGCGGCGCTGGTCAGCGAACAGAACACCGAACTCTGGCCTGCCAGCGCAGGCTCATAAGCAGAGGCGTCGTGGGCAGGGCGGTCATGGGCAGGAGCAGCCGGCGCGTTCATGCGATGCCGGGGCCGGTGCGCGGGAGGATCATGGACTTCAGCATCTTGAGCACGGTGAGGTTACCGACCTCGTGCCAGTCGGCGGCCAGCAGGCCGTAAGGCTCCCGGTCGCCCCAGTTGTACTTGGTCTGGCCGGTCACCGGGGTGCTCCCCTGGGCGTGCGTCGGGTTGAGCGCCCACCAGCACCAGTCAATGTCGGCGCCGGTAACCCAGGCCTGGAGGTTGGTCCACCACACGCCGTTGCCGGCGTTGCCCACGTTGGACGTCGGGTCCAGGCCGAAGTTAGCCAGTGATCCGGTGTCGTTGCCGAACTCGCCGATCCACAGCGGGGCGATCTGGTCAGTCAGCACATACCCGCCCGCCTTGTTCATCTGGTCGGCGTAGGAAGCCGCGGACTGGCCGGCGGCGTGGAACCAGGAGTAGTCGTGCATGCTGTAGACGATCTTGCCCGGCCGCTCGAGCTGGACCGGATGGCCTTTCACGGCGGTCAGGTCGGAGGCGTATTTGAGGCCCTCGCAGATGATCAGCGGGTGCGGGTTGATCTCGTGGATGAGGTTCCCGACCGTCGTGTACATCGCGGCGATATCGGTGTCGCTGCCGGTCCCCCACGACGGGTTCGCGGCCATGCCCTCCAGGGTCGTCTGGCGCGGCTCGTTCTTGATGTCCATCGCCGCCACCAGACGGTTATCCGCGTACCTGGCCGCGATGTCCTGCCAGGTCGACATGAACTTACCGGCTGGCCAGGTTTCGTTGAACCACAGGCCGTTGCCGTCGGTGTCCGAGCAGCACCACCCGTAGGTGAGCAGGTGGCAGTTGGGGATGACGATGAGCCCCTCGTCGGTCAGCGCCCGCACGCAGGCGTCGTAGACACCCATCGGCGTCGAGCCGCGCAGATCGCGGTTGGCGGCCACGTACTGGTCAGGGACCGGCAGGGTCTGCTCGGTCATCCACAGGCTGAACGGGAACCGCACGCTGTTGAACCCGTGCCTGGCGATGTTCCTGGCCAGGGTGCGGCGGTGGGTGCGATCCAGCCCGGCGGGCACCCCGAAGTCCTCGCTGGCGCCGTACCAGTTCACCCCGGCGAGGCGGACCCGCCTGCCGTGCGCGTCGACGATAAAACGGCCGCTGGTCGACAGCGGCATGTCAGGCGGCATGCCAGTCACCTCACAGGACGGTTGGCCAGGGCGGTGATGTGCGGTGGCAGCGGGATGCTGGCGGGCAGGACCGGGTCGGGCTCCGGGGACTGCCAGGCCGCGGCTAGCGGCAGGACGCCAGCCCAGACGGGCAGGTCAGCATCCGGGCTGTCACCGTCGTCGGGCGGCCCGGTGCGGATCTTCACCGAGGCCTCGGCCAGCGACAGCGCCAGCAGGGTCGTCGCGGCGAGTTCCTTCTTGTTCGGCTGGCGGGCGTAGTCCCACTGGCCGGGCACGATGTGCTCGGCCAGGGCACGCAGGCCGGCCAGTTTCTCCGCCGGGTCGGTGACCAGCCGCGGCGTGCCGTAGATCATCGCGCTGCGGTAGTTCACCGCGTGCTCGAAGACCGACCTGGCCAGCACCAGGCCGTCCACGTGGGTCACGGTGACGCAGATCGTCGCCTGGGGCGCGGCGACCAGGCTGCGGCTGGCCACCGAGCCGTGCAGGTAGACCACCTGGCCGGCCACGCCGTAGGCGGTGGGAAGCACCATCGGGTCGCCGTCCACCATGACCCCGAGATGACAGATCACCCCGGACCGCAAGATGTCGTCCAGGTCCCGCCGGCTGGTGCTGCCCTGCTCGCGCAGGCGGCGGTGCGTGGTGCGCGTGGTGACGGGGAGGTCGGACCGTTCCGGCATAGCTGGAGTCTAGGTCGCGAGCATCCTGGGGGGCCATCGGGCGCCCGGACGCAAGCACGCGGCCCGTTCGGCGGAATGGTCTTTACTAAGGTAGGGGCATGAAGATCGGATTCGGCGCCCCCGTCGCGGGCGCGTGGGCCACCCCGGAGTATCTCGCCGACATTTCCCGGCAGGCCGAAGACGCCGGGTACGCGTCGCTGTGGACGTTCCAGCGGCTGCTGGTGCCTGAGGGCTCGGGCATGGACCCGGTGTACCGCAGCGTGCTCGACCCGATGGTGGCGCTGGGATACGTGGCCGCCCGGACGTCGCGGATCAGGCTCGGCGTGGCGATCCTCAACCTGCCGTTCGTCTCCCCCGCCTACCTGGCCAAGCAGGCGACGACCGTCGACGTGCTATCCGGCGGCCGCTTCGACCTGGGGCTTGGCATCGGCTGGATGCCCGAGGAGTTCACCGCGACGGGCGCGACGACGGCCAGGCGCGGCGCACGCACCGAGGAGTTCCTGGCCGTGCTGCGGACGCTGTGGGCCGATGAGGTCAGCTCGTTCAGCGGTGAGTTCTACACCATCCCCGAGGGGCGGCAGGACCCCCGGCCGGTGCAGCAGCCGGGCCCGCCGGTGCTGCTCGGCGGCATGTCCGGGCCGGCTATGGAGCGCGCCGGGCGGATCGCGGCGGGATGGATCACCTCCAGCCGCGCCGACCTGTCCAAGATCAGTGCGGCGGTGCGCACGATCTCCGAAGCGGCGTCGGCGGCGGGGCGGGATCCCTCGGCCGTCCGCATCATCTGCCGGGGCGTGGTGATCGCCGGCCAGGAGGTCAAGGACCGCGACGGCGGCCGCCGGCTGCTTTCCGGCAGCTACCAGCAGATCCGCGAGGATGCCGCCTGGCTGGGCGAGCAGGGCGTCACCGAGCTGTTCTACGACCTGAACTGGGATCCGCACGTCGGCTCCCCCGACGTCACGCCGGAAGCCGCGGTGCGGCGCGCGCAGGAGATCCTCACCGAGCTCGCGCCTGGCCAGGAAATATCCCGCTAGCCGTTTTATAGCACACCTGCTATTGTTCGTCGCAGAGACAATACAGGGGCGGTGAGGGCTCAATGTCGGTGCTCAACTTGTCAGCGGTCTTGTCGTCGCGGGCACTGTGGGCGACGGGACCCTCGCCTGACGTTCCCGCGGCGGACGTCGTGATAGACGTCCGTGACCTGCGGATGCGGTACGGGCGAACCGATGTGCTTGACGGGATCTCGTTCACCGCGCGCCGGGGTGAGGTGCTGGCCGTGCTGGGCCCCAACGGGGCGGGCAAGACGACGACGATCGAGATCCTGGAGGGATTCCGGATGCGGTCCGCCGGGCGGGTCAGCGTGCTCGGCGTGGACCCGGCGCACGGCGGCGAAGCCTGGCGGGCCCGGCTCGGCGTGGTGCTCCAGTCGTGGCGTGACCACGCCAAATGGCAGGTCCGCGAGCTGCTCGCGCACCTCGGGTCCTACTACGCGCCCTATTCAGAACCGGGCCGGCGGCGCCCGTGGGACGTAGACGAGCTCATCGCCGCGGTCGGGCTGACCGAGCACGCGCACAAGAAGGTCCGCCGCCTTTCCGGCGGCCAGCGGCGCCGCCTGGACGTGGCCATCGGCATCGTGGGCCGGCCCGAGCTGCTGTTCCTCGACGAGCCGACGGCCGGCTTCGATCCCGAGGCCAGGCGCGACTTTCACGATCTGGTGCACCGGCTGGCCGACCAGGAGGAGGCCACCATCGTGCTCACCACGCACGACCTGGATGAGGCCGAGCGGCTGGCGGACCGGATCTTGATCCTGGCGGGCGGCCGGATCATCGCGGACGGCTCGGCGGATGAGCTTTCCCACCGGATGTCGACGCAGGCCGAGGTGCGGTGGAGCCGCGACGGCCAGCGGTTCGTGCACCCGGCCGACGAGCCGACCCGGTTCGTCCGCGACCTGTTCCGGCAGTACGGCGAGTCCATCGAGGACCTGGAGGTGCGCCGGGCCAGCCTGGAGGACACCTACATGGCGCTGGTGCGGCAGGCCGAGTCTGGCGCGGACGGCGACGCGCCGGCGCGCTTGTTCTCGGTGGTGGCCAGGTGAACGCGCAACTGGCGGCCGCGCGGCTGGGCGTGCGGCGCGGCTGGATCGAGCTGCGGCAGATGTTCACCACGCCGTCGGACCTCGCCGTCATCTTGATCAGCGCGGCGGTATTCGTCGGTGTCATGCTGTTCATGCGGACCAGCCGGGTGCCGGGCACCGGCTTCTCCCTCGGGACCGCGGAGCTGGTCAGCGTGCTCGGGATGAACGTCGGCTTCACCGGGATGGCAACGCTGGCCGGGGTGCTGGCCATCGAGCGCGAGGACGGCACCCTGCTGCGCGCCAAGACGATCCCGCACGGGATGACCGGCTACCTGATCGGCAAGATGGTCACCACGTCCGGGGTGATCCTGTTCAGCGTCGTGGGCACGCTCGTCACCGGGCTGTTCCTTTTCCGCGGCCTGGCCGTGGGGCACGCCGGAGCGTGGCTGACGCTGATCTGGGTGCTGGCGCTCGGGCTGGCGGCGACGCTGCCGATCGGCGCCGTCCTCGGGTCGCTGTTCCCGAGCGCCCGCAGCGCCGGGCTGCTGCCGCTGATGGCCAGCGGGCTGGTCGCCATCTCGGGCATCTTCTACCCGATCACGCACCTGCCGCAGTGGCTGCAGTGGATCGGGCAGGCGTTCCCGCTGTACTGGCTGGGGCTCGGAATGCGTTCGGCGCTGCTGCCGCCCGGCCTGGCCTCGGTGGAAATCGGGCATTCATGGCGGCACCTGGCGACGTTCGGCGTGCTGGCAGGATGGACCGCGGTCGGGCTCATGCTCGCCCCGGTCGTGCTGCGCCGGATGGCACGGCGCGAGTCCGGATCGACGGTAGCCGCCCGCCGCGAGAGAGTCCTGCTGCGAGCCGGATGAGGGGGTACAGTCCCCTCCCGAGCCAAAGGGGCGCGGCGCCGCATGGACTGAGGAGCGAGGTACGAGCGACGAGGGAAGGCGGCGCCTTAAGGCGCCCCGGAGGCGAGGGAGGAGCAGCAGTGTCTGAGGTGATCTACAACCGGATCTCGATGCTGCGCGCGGAGCGTGGCGTCTCGCGGCGGCAGCTGGCCGAGGCGCTCGGCGTGCATTACCAGACGGTGGGCTACCTGGAACGCGGCGAGTACAGCCCCAGCCTCTACCTGGCGCTGCGCATCGCCGCCTACTTCGATGTACCGGTCGAGGTGATCTTCGCGACCGAGCCGTTCGCGCGCCTAGGCGCGGCGAAGGGCTCGGCTTCCTGACGGTCCGTTGCGGGTGACGCGGCCGGTGCGGGCGGCGGGGCTCAGCGGCCGGAGGGCTCGGTGATCAGGCCCTCGCGGTGGGCGATGGCGGCGGCTTCGGTACGGCTGGCGGCACCGAGCTTGGCCAAGATGTTGGACACGTGCACGCTGGCGGTCTTCGGCGCGATGAACAGCACCGAGGCGATCTCCCGGTTGCTGCGGCCCGCCGCGATCAGCCGGAGCACCTCGCGTTCCCGGCTGGTCAGCGAGGCCAGCACCGCACCGTCGCGGCCGTCATCGTGGACGGTGCCTATCCTGGCCCGGCGGGCCAGGTCCTCCAGCGCCGCCCGCAGTGGCCTGGCCCTGAGCTTGTCCGCGGTCTGGGCGGCCTGGCGCCACTGCTCGGTCGCCTCGTCCCGGCGGCCTTCCTCGGCGAGCGCCTCGGCCAGCCGCCAGCGGGTCCTGGCGACCTCATAGACGTAGTCGGGACCGAACGCGTCGAGCACCGCCTGCCAGGCCTGCGGGTTGTTCTCGCCGCGGGCGCGGCCGTACTCCGCCTCAGCCCGGGCGAGCCAGCCGCGTCCCTCGGGACCGAGGATGAACCTGGGCCGCCAGACGTACGCCGCGCCCTGGCGAGCCAGCTGGAGCAGTTCCGCGGCCGCGGCTAGCTCCGCGGCCGCGGCATCGTCGTCACCAGCGGCCCGGGCCTGGATCGCCCGGTCGGCGCGCGCGGCCAGGGCGACCGCGGCCGGCCTGATAGTCGACGGCGAGTAGCCCCGGGCCGGAACGATACTGGCGGCGATCGTGGCCTCGGCCTCGGCGAGGGCTTGCCCGGTATCGCCGTGCCACAGCGCGTGCTCAGCGAACAGGCCGCGTGCGGTGAACCCGTCGAAGCCGTGGGTACCCAGGAACGGCTCGATCCAGGCGCGTCGCTCGGCGACCGCCGGGTTGTCGCGGGCCACGTCGATGAACAGGGCCATCGAGGACAGGTACGCCTCGGGGACGCTGGTGACCCGGACCGTGAACCCGTCCGCGATCTGCTGGGCGTGATCCCACTTGCCATCGGCGAAGTGGCACTGGAAGTGCAGGTGCTGCACATCCAGGCCGAACGGTGCCATGTTCAGCCCGGTCTGGTTAGCCCGGTTGGTCCCCTCGTGCGCGACGGCCGCCCCGATGGCCAGGTCGCCCCGCTCCAGGTGGGCCCGGGCGAGGTGATAGGTAGCTCGCAGTTCCACCCCGAGGACCTTGGCCTCGCGGGCCTGCTTATGCGCCTCGGTGAGCAGCCTGATCGCCTCATCGTTATGGCCCTCGCGGTAGCTGAGGAAACCCAGCGTCACCAGCGCGTCGGCCTCGACCCACGGCGCGCCGGCCGCCCGGGCCGCGGCGCGGGCCCGCTCGGCCCATTCGGCCGACGCGGCGCTGTCGTCCCCGAAGAGCAGGGTATTGGCGTAGGTGGCGATGGTCCGCGCATGCTGCCACGTCGGCGGGTCCGCGGGAGTGGCGTCCACCGTGGCCCGCGCCACCTCGACGGCCTCGCTGATCGCCTTGGCGTCTTCGATCAGCATCAGGTAGGCGGCCAGGCGCTCACCGATCCGGCTGGCCAGGTTGACGTCCTGGTCGCCGCCTTCGGCCACCCGGGTAGCCAGGGCCTGGCGGAGCCGCCGGAGCAGGTGCACGGCGCGCTCGACATCGCCGCTGTCGAACGCGTTAGTGGCGGACATCAGGCCGAGCTTGCCGCGCGCCATGCCCGCCGTCTTTTCCGGTTCGGCGACGCGTTCCCACAGCGCGAGGGCCTGATCGTAGTGGCGGTGCGCCTCGGCGGGCGCGCCCAGCAGCTCCGCCTCGTCCCCCGCCCGCACCGACGCCGCGAAGGCGCCGGGGATATCGTGGCTGGCCAGACTGTGCTGGGCCAGCTCGGCGGCGGTGCCAGGCACCGCCAGCCGGTGGTCTTCTGAGAGCAGCGAGCTCATCGTGCCGTGCAGCCTGGTCCGCTCCCCCGGCAGCAGGTCCGCGTAGACGGCCTCGCGCAGCAGGGCGTGGCGGAAGACGTAGCCTTCGGAGCCATCGGGAACGAGCAGCCGGTGGGTGACCGCCTCCCGCACGGCGTCCTCGTACTCGGTGGCCTGCAGGCCCGACGCGGCGCGGACCAGCTCGTCGTCTGCCCTGCGCCCGGCCACCGCCGCGGCGCGGAGCACCCGCTGCGAGGCGTCGGACAGCTGCTCCACCCGGTTGAGCAGCAGGTCCGCCAGCCCGGCGGGCAAAGCGTTACGCTCGGCGGGATCGCCGGTGACCAAGGCGGCGAGCAATTCCTCTGCGTAGTAGGCGTTGCCCTCGGCGCGGGCCACGATGTCGTTCAGCTCGGTCGCGTCGATGCGGCCGGGCGCCGCCGCGGTCAGGTGCTCGGCCAGCGCCGAGGGATCGAGCGGCGCGAGGTCGACCGAGATGACGCCGGGCAGCCGCTGCAGCTCGGCCACCACGGCGCGGAGCGGGTGCCGGCGGTGCAGGTCGTCAGTCCGGTAAGTGTCGATCAGGGCGACGCGCTCGCGGTGCAGCACCCGGGACAAGAACGTGACCAGGTCCCGCGTGGAGGCGTCGGCCCAGTGCAGGTCCTCCAGCACGAGCAGCACCGGGGCGGCGGCCGCGAGCTCGGT
>Ga0302325_10032324_pt1 | contig 10749 bp, 10 predicted proteins | sample Palsa_T0_2_FD_201948 | JGI IMG/M metagenome (GOLD analysis project Ga0302325, IMG submission 201948) | Peat permafrost microbial communities from Stordalen Mire near Abisko, Sweden - Palsa_T0_2 | ecosystem: Environmental > Terrestrial > Soil > Palsa > Peat permafrost | place: Sweden: Abisko...
CCGCCGCAGGTTTCGCGGTGAATTGCCCTGGGTGCCATCAGCCCGTGACGGTGCCTGCGACAGATACCGTCGTGGAATCAAGCGACCTGAACGCGGCGGCTTCAGAACCGGCGATGCACGTCCACAGCGGGACCCACACGGAGTCACCGGTGGCCTTCGGGGCCGACCTGGAACAAGCGAGGGCGGAGGCGGCCCGCCAGCACGCCCTCTTCAAAAAGGCCGTCGACGAATGCGAGCGGGTGAAGGCCAACGCCACGCACGTCCAGGCGGAATTGAAAAGCTTTCAGGCCGATCGTCAGCAGCTCAAGGCCGATGTTGTCCAGGCCCGGCAGGCCGTGATGGCGGCAGAATCCCATGCGACGGAACTGGCTGTGGCCGTGGCGGCGGCCCAGCAGGAGAATGCCGACTTGCGCGGACAGATCGAGGCGGAAGTCAACGGTTTGCACGGGCGGTTTGCGGCGCAGGAGCAGGTGTTGCACGAACGCGAATCGCAACTCGGGCAGGCGATTCGCAACCTGTCCAAAGCCAGGTCCGATCTCACCGCGTCCGTCGTCGAAGCCACGGGCTTGCGCAGCGAACTGGTGGCCCACCAGCACGGGCTGCAATCGACGGGACAGCAACTGACTATGGCCAGGACCGAACTCGGCGAAACGGTTTCCCGGCTCACCGCGCTCACGGAGGAGCAGCGCGCGGCGAGCGAGCAACGAGACGAATGGAAGCAGCGCGCGGAAGGCTTCGAGCGCGACCTCAAGTCACTCGATAGCGGACGCGATCTGCTGGAACTCCGGGAGCGGTTCAACCGGCTGGAGTCGGAGTACCGCACCCTTGAAATCAAACTCGCGGAGAGCACGGACGAAGCCGAGAAAAACAACAACGCCCTCAAGGGCATCGTTGCGCGGCAGAACAACACGCTGGGCGCCTACCACGGCGAACTGCGCCGCCTGCGCCGCGCGCGCTTTGCCGTTCGCTTGGTCTACGCGATCTTCTTCCTGGGTCTGATCGCGCTCGGCTTCTTCGCCTGCAAGGTTTTCGCCCCCGAGCAGCTTGCCGGGCTGCTGCAATCAGTGAAGCATTTCAGGAGTGGCGGCTTTTAAGCGCTGATTCACGGGGAAAGAGAGTCGCCGGCGGAGTCGTTTCCCAAGCTCGCCCGGTACTTTCAAACCGCCACTCGTGCGGAGCGCTGATTTGCTTCCATGGTGGCGAACATTGGCCGGCCCGCATAGGATGCGGCTTCTTATGCGTGTCCTGGCCATCGATCCTTCTCTCCGCGGCACCGGGTTTGCCGTCCTGGAGAAGGACGGCGCGAAGGTGCGTGCCGTGACCTATGGAACGGTGAAAAACGCGCCCTCGCTTCTGCCTTCCGGCTGCCTCGTGGCCATCCACCAACGAATCGTCGATCTCATCCGCGAACACCAGCCCGAGTGCGCCGCCTTGGAGGGCGTGATTTATGTGCAGAGCCATCGAATCGCCATTACCCTCGGCGCCGCACGGGGCGCGGCTTTGCTGGCCGCGGCCAGCCACGGCTTGCCAATTTACGAATACGCCCCGCGCCGCGTGAAGCAGTCGGTGGTCGGCCGGGGTGGGGCGGAAAAGGGGCAGGTCGCATTCATGGTCCGGGCGCTGCTCGGGCTGACGGAAACGCCGGCGCCCGACGCCGCCGACGCCCTCGCCATCGGCTTGACGCACCTGCAAATGGCGTCGTCCGCGGTTCGGAGCGTGGTCCCGTTGGAGCGCATTTAACCGGCTACTCAAACCACCGGGCCAGTTGTGCGACTTCCAACTCATCCAGCTTTCGGACCGCCAGGTCGGCCGCGCTGAGCTCCTCGGGCGGGTGTGTCGTGGCCACCGCGACCACTTTCATTCCGCCAGCACGGGCCGCGGCGATACCGACGAGCGCGTCTTCAAAAACCACGCAACGTTCCGGCGGACGGTCCAGCCGCGCTGCGGCGGTGAGGAAGACCTCGGGGTCCGGCTTGCCGTGCTTCACGTCCTCCGCCGTGATGATCGCGCGGAAATAATCCGCGATGCCGATCAGTCCCAACGACAATTCGATATTGGCGCGATGGGTCGACGAACCGATGGCGCAGGGCACGCCTGCCTCGCGAAGCCGTTCCAGCCAGGTCCGCACTCCCGGTAGGGGTTCGACGCCGCGTTCCGTGACGACGACGCGATAGAGCGCTTCCTTGCGTAGGGACAGCCGGCGGATTTCCGCGGGCTCATGCGTCCAGGCGAGGATCTCCGGGATGATGAACTCGTTTTTCCGCCCAAAGCCTTTTCGAAAATGTCCAGCCGGCAGCGGCTTTCCGGTCTCGCGGGCGAGCCGTTCCCAGCTCTCTTCGTGATGCGCGGAGGAATCGATGATCACCCCATCCCAATCGAAGAGCGCCCCCCATAAGGTGCCGTCCCGGTGAGTTTCTGATTTCTGGTTTCTGGTTTCTGGTTCCATTCCCCGACAACGCGGTATTTCGAATGCAGTGAGTACTCGCTCAACGTTTTTGTTCTTCACCCGTGCCGAATCGCCCCTTCAAATACGGGGTAAACGTGGAGTGTGGTTACTCGATAGTGGTTAGCCAGAAACCTGAGCCGAGGCTTGGTCCCGCAGGCGCGGGAGGGGCAAACTTTAAACCAGAAACCCTAATCGAGTCGTTGCATCGCCGGGAGGCGGTACTTCCGCTGGAAGTCACCCTGCGCGGCGGCGACAGCGGCGGCGTCGAGGTAAATGAAGCGCGGTTCACTATCGAACTCGATCTTGTGCAGACCATCGGTTGCCTGCTCCAGCGCTTGTGGCACGTCGGCCAGCGACTGGATGGTCACGCCGTTGATCCTCGTGACGATGAGTTGGCCCAATTCCTCGTACCCGATCGTCAGGTCCGAGGGCAGCACGCGGTTGAGGAAGACGATCTTCTTCGGTCCGTTCTTGAAGAGCTCGTTTTGCTGGCGGTCGTAATAGACAAATTGTTCCGGCGCCTTTTTCTGCCAGTCCGCGCCGTATTCCTTGAGATACTGCCGCGAGAGTTCCTGGAGCACGAGCCCGCCGAGGATATAGAATTTCGGCGCGCGATCGTTGACATAAGGCTCGATGACGTAGCTCTCGACCGGGCGGTGCTTGAGGGTCACGGTCAATTCCTTCTTCGCGCCTTTGCGGAAGACGGTGAGCTTGACGCCATCGCCATCGTAGCGCTTCGTCGAGAAGAGATGGGCGATGGCGATCTTGCCATACTCTTCATCCTTGTAATTGCCGTCCGAGTCCACCGGATGGTTGTCGACCTCGAGCAGTACGTCGCCCTGTTCCACGCTGCCCTTCGCGGCCGGGCCATCGCTCAGGACTTCCGCAATATACACGCCGCCGGGCGTCTCAGCGGTGAGGCCGAGGTACCGCCGGAATTGCGGGTCCCGGGTGGGGGAGGAGACGATCCCCACCCGCGCAAATCCCTCGTAAGGGGCCTTCTTCGCATCGGTCAGGAAATGCTCAATGACCGGTGCGGGCAGCACCTCGGCATTGTTCGTCGTATTGTCATAACGCATGACCAGTCCCGCGAGCTTGCCATCCTTCACTACCGGCAGGGTGAAACTGCTGTCGCGAAACTGCAACGGCGTGGTCATCCGATAGACGAGCAGCGGAGAATCATCCGTCGGATAACGCGTGACCTCGGCGGTGGTCATCGGGCCCTTGGTCACGAGCAGCGCACCATTGCTCTCGAGTTGCCACACCGAAAGCGTATCGCCGATATTGGCGTGCGTGAGTTCCAGCGGTTTGTAGGGTTTCAGGAAATCAGGGTCGTCCGTCTTGAGCAGCGCCAGGTTCGCTTCGTAATCGACGACCTCCACACTCGCCGGCACTTTCTGCCCGCCCTCGGCGGTTTCAAATTCCACGTAGTTTGCATTGGCCACCAACTCCGCCGTCACGAGCACGCGGTTGCCCGCGAGAATGGTGCCGATGGCACGGCGGGAATAGGGCGGATGCTTGCCCCACGGATGCGCAAAATCCCACGGCTGATTGGTGACGTTCACGCGTACCACGGAGCTTGGATTCTCGGCCTTGACGTCGTCGGCCCGCAGCCCCTGGGCCGCGGTGAAGAGGAGACAGGTAAAAAGGAGGATGGTGCGGCGCATTATCGGGAGGCGGAGGTAAATTCGGTGGGTGTGAGGTTTTGCTCGGCGAGCACGTTGTAGCGGCGGCGGATGCGTTCGCGCGCCGCCTCGACCGCGCTACGTTCGAGCACCAGCGGCCGGGCGTGGCCGATAAACTTGATCACGTAAAACTCCGGCTTTTCCGCAAAGGCGTCGGCGGCGTCCTTAAGCGTGCGGATTTTCCGGTCGTTGATCTCGTCGACAATCCCTTCGCGGAACTCCGCCAGGTAGGTATTGATCGGATCGGGGAGGATGGCGCTCAGGACGACGATCTCCGGGTGTTCCTTGTAGATCTCCTTCGACACGAAGTTGTCGTAAAAGTAATTCACCCGATCGCTTTGGAATTGATAGGCGCCCAGCAGATTGCGCGAGAGCGGCTGGAAGAGCAGGCCGCCAAAGAGGACATAGGCCGGCTGCGTATCGTAGGAATTGGCCTGCATCAGGAACGGCCAGGCGCGGTCAAACTTGACCGCCACCTCCATGGGCTGTTTGGCGCGCAGAATGCCCAGCTTCACCTCGTCGCCGAGAAACTTCCGCTCGGCGACCTCACTCATGAGCACGCGTTCACCGTCAAGTTCCACCATCCCGTCGCTGGCGATGTCGTGCCCGTCGATGGACATGAGCACATCGCCAACCTTGACCTTTCCGGCGCAGACTCCGGCGCTCTGCACGCTGCTGACCATCACGCCGCGATCATCGTCCGTCAGCCCCAGGCCCTTGCGCATCGCGGGATTGAGCGTGTTCGTGATGCTGATCGAGAGGTCCATGTAGCGGTCGTAGTGGCCGTCCTCGATGTCCTTGAGGAAGTGTGCGATCACCGGCGTCGGAATCATATAGCCGACGTTCTGTGCGACGTCGCCCGAGAATCCCTGGAAGGCGATGCCCACGACTTTGCCGTCTTGCAGGACCGGGCCGCCGCTATTGCCGGGGTTGATCGCCGCGTCGATCTGGATGGTCAGATGCGAGTCCAGCACCGAGTGGGTGTAGGTGCGGAAGTCGACGCGCGACACCACCCCTTGGGTCACGCTCAAGCGCTCGCCGCCGATCGGATAACCGAAGACCGCCACGGTCGATTCCAGCTCCGGAATCCCGCCGAGCAGCAGCGGCTTGGTGTTCTTGAAAAACGCGGGATCCTGGACCTTCAGGATCGCGAGGTCGCAATCGTGCGCAATGTGCTCGACCGTCGCGATGTACTTCTTCGGATCATCCTCCTTCTCGACGGTCAGGAAGCGGGCGTTGCTCACCACGTGGGCGTTGGTGATCAGGCGGTCCGGGCCCACCACCCAGCCAGTGCCGCTGCCGGTGGCCATCGAGCCGGGCAGCCACGGCAGGCGGTAGTTCGCATCCTCCATGGTGTTGGTGATGCGGGCGACGCTTTTGCGGATTTCGTTCGGCTGGCCGAAGACGGGGGAAGCGAGAAGGCCAAGGGCGAGGGCAATTGGCCAGAAGCGATTGGTCATGAGTGCGGGGAAGATGCGCATATCGCGGGGTGCTGGCAAGTGGAGCCTTGGGGAAATCCTGGGTCGAGGCGGGAGCGACGGAGCGCGAGCGCGCAGCGGCGCTGCCACGCCGCGGGAGTTTTAAGTGTCAGGTTTGCTCCTCCCGCGGTCGCGGGACCTTGGGTCCCGCGACTGCGGGAGGGACTCGGCTTAAGGTTTAAGTGGCCGATCCTTTCGCGCGTAACGACAGAAACGCGGGCGGGCGGCGATGGCGCCGAGTTCCGCTACCCGCAGTTGGATTGGCCCGGGTGGCGCGGCCTTCCGCGCGCTCTGCCTCGCGCCGTCGCCGGGCTATCGGCAAAGCCGAAGTGCTCAATGGCTGGTGCCGAATTCCCTGGCGTGGTTTCGGCGAGTGCACCGGGAACACCGCGCCAAGGCGCGGGCGCAGCCCGGAACCCATCGAAATCGCTCCGTCTTAAGGAAACGGCTCCCAAACCTGGATTCCGGCACCGCCTCGCGCTTAAGCCGACTCCGTCCCGCAGGCGCGGAACCCAAGGTCCCGCGACCGCGGGAGGAGCAAACCTGACCCTTAAAACTCAGGACTGCGGCGGTACGGTCGGCGTGGTCGTGGCCGGCGCGACCCGGCCTGCGCCCTGGCCGCTCTGCCCCCCGTGCTCCTTCTCTTTTTCCCGGATCGCCATGAGCAGCGCCGCCAGTTCACGTGCTTCGAGCTTGCCGTCACCATTCTTGTCAAATTTCTCGATCGCCTTCTGCGCATGTTCCAGCGGGGTGTGCGCCTCATGCCCGCTACTGGCGCTCGTCAGGCTGGAGGTGCCGCCCGCCTGTTCCCGCCGTTCCTCGGCCCGGTGATGAATGGCCTCGAAAAAAGAGGCCAGCTCCGCGGCGTCGAGCGCATGGTCGCCGTTGCGGTCGTACTTCTTGATGATTTCGCGAGCACGCTCCTCGACGCCACCACCGCGATGCCGCCCGCCAGTTCCGGTGCCGCCAGCGCTGCCTGGGTCCAGCCCTGAGGCGGGGCTCAGTCCGCCGGTGGTCAATCCGCCGGTGGTGAGGCCGCCACTGTTGCCGAGGGTCTGAGCCCGTGATTGAGGCGTCAGGAGTGAAAGCGCTGCGCCAGCGCAGAATGCCGAGAGGAGGAATCGTTTCATAATCGCCATAACCCCGCGACCGCCAAAGGTTGCGCGGTATCTTCTACACGTTGAATCGAAACTCCACGACATCGCCATCCTTCACGACGTACTCCTTCCCTTCGATGCGCAGTTTTCCCGCTTCGCGGGCCTTGGCAAATGAACCCAGCGCGACCAGGTCGTCGTAGTGCACCGTCTCCGCCGCGATGAAGCCGCGCTCAAAATCGGTATGAATCACGCCGGCCGCGGCCGGCGCTTTGTCTCCCGTGCGAATGGTCCACGCCCGCGTTTCCTGTTCGCCCGTGGTCAGGTAGGTGCGCAGGCCCAGCAGGTGATACACCGCCCGAATGAGCGAATCGACCCCGCTGCTCACCACGCCGATGCCGGCCAGGTACTCCGCCGCTTCCTCCGCGGAAAGCGACGCCAGTTCGCTCTCGATCTGCGCACTAATGACCACCGCCTCCGTGCCGAAATGCGCGCGCGCATAATCCTGCACTGCCTGCACGTACCGCGCCGCGGGCGTGAGCACGACGTTTTCGCTCGGCTTCACGCCTTCCTTGTCCTTTGCGGCCGCCACGATGGCCACGACATTCGCCAGGTCGACTTCGGCCACGTTGCAGGCAAAGATGGTCGGCTTTCCGGAGAGCAGGAAGAATTCGCGCATCAGCTTCGCTTCCTCGTCGCTCAGCGCGAGCGTCGTCGCGGGTTTGGCGGCATCCAGATGCGGCACCAGCTTTTCGCACAGCGCCAGTTCAGCCTTCGCGGCCTTGTCACCGCTGCGCGCCGCTTTCGTCTGCCGGTCCGCCCGTTTCTGCACCGCGGCCAGGTCCGCCAGGATCAACTCCGTATTGATCACCTCGATATCGCGCACCGGATCGACCGACCCCGCGACATGATGGATATCCGCGTCCTCGAAACAGCGCACGACCTGCACGATGGCGTTGACCTCGCGGATGTGGCTCAGGAACTGGTTCCCGAGCCCTTCACCGGCGCTCGCGCCCTTCACCAGGCCCGCGATGTCCACGAACTCAATCGCCGCCGGCACGATCTTCTTCGAATGGGAAAGCTTGCTCAGCACGTCGAGGCGCGGGTCGGGCACGGTCACCACTCCGACGTTCGGATCAATCGTGCAGAAGGGATAATTGGCCGCCTGCGCTTTCTGTGTCCTGGTGACGGCGTTGAAAAGCGTGGATTTGCCGACGTTGGGAAGACCGACGATGCCTGCGGAGAGCATGGGATGATTGGAATGAAGGACTGCGAGAGCGCGCGAATTCAGCGCAACGCGCCCCGTGCATCAATCCAATAATCGCCTATGCCTGCTTCTTCGGCGCCAGTCCCCGGTCTTCTATCCAATAGACCTGAAGCATCACCCCGATCCAGTACAGGGGCAGGAGCAGCAGGCCCCAGCCGGCGCTCGCGGCGCCGGCCAGAAAACAGAAGGCAAACGCGAAGACGCTGCCGATGAAATACAGCGCGCCAGTGGACTTGTGGCCTTTGTAATAATGACCCAGCCCAGGCACGATGCTGAGGACCACGGCGATTCTGTCGCGCAGGCTGCCGCCCGCGTGGTACGCCGGATGACGGGGGCCGATCCAGTCGCATTTAGAGCAGGAGTCCGGATGCTCGGGATCAAGTGGCGCATGACAAAGCGGACAATGCGCGGCAGCCTGTCCTGGGCTTGTCGAAGGGGTCGTTGGAGGTTTGGCTTCGGTCGTTGGCATGTTGGTTTCTCTCAGGTATTTTCGTGGAATTGCCCTGCCATCACCCTGCGCGAAAGTTAGCTGAATTCAGCCTTCCCGGCAATCGAAAAAGTTCCGCTTATGCCAAAACTCACCGAAATCGTCGCTCATCTCGACCGCTACTTGCGCCATGCGGAGATCACCGATTATTCCGGCGCCTGGAATGGTCTCCAGGTGGAAAACTCCGGCGTCGTGCGCAAAGTCGGCGCCGCTGTCGACGCCTGCGCCTGGTCGATCGAGCGGGCGGTCGGGCAGGGGATCCAACTGCTGCTCGTCCATCACGGCCTTTTCTGGTCCGGCGTCCAGCCGGTCGTGGGTCCGGCTCGGCGCAAGATCAAGATGGCGCTCGATGGCGACCTCGCCATTTACAGCTCGCATCTGCCGCTCGACCTGCACCCGACACTGGGCAACAACGCGCTCCTGTGCCGCGCCCTCGGGTTCAAGCAATATGAGCCGTTCTTTGAGGCGAAAGGGCAGGCGATCGGCCTGAAAACCAAGGCCGCGCTCACCCGCGAGGAACTGTCCCGCCGCCTCGAGAAAGTGCTCGGCAAAAAACCGCACCTCAGTCCCGGTGGCCCCGCAAAGACCGCGTGCATCGGCGTGGTCACGGGAGGCGCCGGTGGCGAGGTGGGCCGGGCCGCGGCCGAGGGGGTGGACACCTTCATCACCGGCGAAGGTCCGCACCATTCCTACACCGCCGCCGAGGAGCTTGGCGTGAACCTCTTTTACGGCGGCCACTACGCCACCGAAACCCTCGGCGTCAAAGCCCTCGCCGCGCACGTCGCCCGCCGCTTCCGCATCCCCTGGGAATTCCTCGATCACCCGACGGGACTTTGAGACCGGGGCAGATTGATGGTTGATATTCGAGACTCTCAACCATCGACTTACCTCATGCTCCCCCGTTCCTTCTTCCAGCGCGACCCGTTGACGTGCGCCCGGGAACTCATTGGCTGCGAACTGGTCTGGAACTCTTGCGCCGGCCTCATCGTCGAGACCGAAGCCTATACCGCGCTCGGTGACGAAGCCTCCCACACCTTCACCCGTCCCTCGACCCGGGCCTTTGTCGCCCATCACCGGGCCGGCGCCGCCTACGTCTATTTCAACTACGGCATGTACTGGCTCTTCAATGTCCTCGTGAAAGGAGGCTCCGAAAATGGTTTCGTCCTCATCCGCGCTCTGCAGCCGACCCGCGGTATTCCGTCCATGCGCCGCCGCCGCTTTCCGAAATCCGGCAACCACCGCGCCGCCACGTCGCGACCACCCGAAACCCTCTGCTCGGGGCCAGGCAAACTTACCATCGCCCTGGGCATTGATGGACAGCACCACGGCATGGACCTTTGTACAAATCCGAAACAGGCCTTTCACGCGTGCCGGACCAACGGCATCGAATGCATCAGTGACCTGCGCATCGGCATCACCAAATCCGCGCATTTGCCCTGGCGTTTTCTCGCGGCTGAAAATCCTTTTGTCAGCGTTCGAGCGCGGGTGGGGCCTGTCGCGCCCCACGTCATCCGCCGAATTGCGAGATCGGCGTGACTGACTGTCCGAGGCACGGGGCAGGGTATCCGGCGGGAGCGTTTCGTCCTTCGACAATTCCAGAGTCTGTTTGGAGCGGAGGGTGGCGATTCGCCCAGAGTTGACGGTGATTTTTTCCAGGGAAGATTTCGCCGACTGGATTCGACCGCCGGGCGCGTCCCCTGGCGATCCGAAAATCGGTGCAACCGCAACGCTGGAAAGACGCGCGCGCGAGTGGAACGGCATTCGGGCCCATGGGCCGATTCGCGGCAAGACGGGTTGACGGAAAACTTGTCCGGGTGCCATCATCGGCGTGTGATGGAAATAACGCAGCATGAGCTTGAGCTTGCCGAGCGGTTCGCGTCCTCGGCGCACCAGGGGCAATTTCGACGGGATGGGACCACGCCCTATGTCGAGCATGCCCGGCGCGTCGCCGCCCGCCTCGATCAGCGCACGCTCAAAGCGGTCGCGCTCCTGCACGATGTGCTCGAAGACACCAGTGCCACCGAAGAGGAACTGGCCGCGGCGGGTATTTCGCGGGAAGTCATTGACGCCGTCAGGATCCTGACAAAGGACGGCTCCCCGTACGAGAGCTATCTGGAGCGGGTAAAGTCCCACCCCATCGCACGTCCGGTAAAGGTGGCGGATATGCTCGACAATATCAGCGATTTTCCGACCGAAGCGCAGATCGTCAAGTACGCGAAAGGGCTGCTGTTTCTGCTCACGTAACGGCCTCACTGGCGTCGGCTCTACTTTTGTTCCTGTTCCCGCCAAGCG
>Ga0302325_10032325_pt1 | contig 10749 bp, 7 predicted proteins | sample Palsa_T0_2_FD_201948 | JGI IMG/M metagenome (GOLD analysis project Ga0302325, IMG submission 201948) | Peat permafrost microbial communities from Stordalen Mire near Abisko, Sweden - Palsa_T0_2 | ecosystem: Environmental > Terrestrial > Soil > Palsa > Peat permafrost | place: Sweden: Abisko...
AAAGGTCGCGGCTGCCGAGACGCTGCGCGATCTCCACGCAGTCCAGAATGTGGCCCAGCGCTGCCTTGCGAACCTCGGGATCGGGATTGCCCAGCGATCCGAATTTATAAATCTGGTCCTGGAAAACATTGGGATTGATGGAACCGGCGCGTAGCCCGTGCTTAGCCGCCAGCGTCTGCACTTCGGCGACATCGGCCACACCGTGCGGCAGGTCCCAGAGCACGTGGAGCGCGATGGTGGGGCACACGCCCGTCCACCGGTGTACCTGCCCGGCATCGCTAAATTTTTCCTCCACGGTGGACGCCGCGGCCGGTTGCAAAAATTTACCAAAACGAGTTCCCGTATTGGCAAAGCCCCAAGAGGGTAATTCGATTTGAAACGCATTCAATGCGTCTACTACAGCGTCGCTCTTCTTGCTGGAGATCATAGGCAAATCCGCCAAACCAATTATCCATCAACTCGGCTCGCTTGTTCCCGCCGTTTTAGGCGAGTAGCATAGGAGCAATGCGCCGCGTACTCCCTTGGATCGCTCTTTCCGTGCTGTTGGCGGTAGCCGTTGCGATGTCCCCGGCGGCGCCAGCCAGTCTCGCGGACCTCCGGCTCGGCTTCCAGCATCCCCCGGACGACGCCCGCATCATGGTGCGCTGGTGGTGGTTCGGCCCGGCAGTTACCATTGCGGAGTTGGAGCGCGAGATGCGCCTCATGAAGGAAGGCGGCATCGGCGGCTTCGAGGTTCAGCCGGTCTATCCGCTCGAGCTCGACAATTCCGCCTCCGGTTTCCGCAATCTGCCGTATCTGTCGGATGAATTCCTGGAGGCGCTCCGCTTCACCGGCGCCAAAGCGCGCGAACTCGGCCTGCGTTACGATCTCACCCTCGGCAGCGGCTGGCCCTTCGGCGGTCCGCACATCCCCCTCGATCTGGCCGCGGCCCGGCTCCGCATCGTGCATGGCGCGGAACCTACCCTGGCGGAGGGAGAGAAACTGGCCGCGGCATTCCCCGATCGCGATCTGTATTTCGTGGCCAGTCACACCGGGATGAAGGTGAAACGCGCGGCTGTCGGCGCCGAGGGCTTCGTGCTCAACCCTTACGACCGCGCCGCCATTGCGAAACATCTTCAGTCGGTGGGCGACCGCCTGGCGCAGGCATTCGGCGCGAATCCGCCACACTCCATCTTCAGCGACAGCCTGGAAATTGAGCGCGCCGATTGGACCGGCGATTTCCTGGCCGAGTTCCGCCGGCGGCGCGGCTACGACCTCACGCCGTATCTCCCCGCCCTTGCCGGCGACATCGGCGAGAAGACCATGGCCATCCGCCACGATTGGGGTCGAACGCTGACCGAGCTGGCCGACGAGAATTACCTGACGCCGCTGCGCGAGTGGGCACACCAGCACGGCACGCTCTTCCGTTCGCAGACTTATGGGACTCCGCCGGTAGACCTCTCCAGCAACGCGCTGGTCGATCTACCGGAAGGCGAGGGCACGCAGTGGCGGCGTTTCTCGGCCACCCGATGGGCATCCTCCGCCAGTCACCTGTACGGCCTGCCGGTGACCTCTTCGGAGACCTGGACGTGGCTGCATTCCCCCGTCTTCCGTGCCACTCCGCTCGACATGAAGGCTGAGGCCGATATTCACTTCCTGCAAGGCATCAACCAACTCATCGGTCACGGATGGCCCTATTCGCCGCCCTCCGCGGGAGAGCCGGGCTGGAGATTTTACGCCGCCGCCGTCTTCAATCAACACAATCCCTGGTGGATCGCGATGCCCGACATTGCGCTCTACCTGCAGCGCGTCAGTTGGATGCTGCGCCAAGGTCAGCCGGCCAACGATATCGCTGTGTATGTCCCCACCGACGATGCCTGGGCAGCCTTCACCCCGGGCAATGTCTCCGTCAACAAGACTGTGGATACCTTGCTCGGCGCCAACCTCGTGCCGCAGATTCTCGACGCTGGATACAATTTCGATTTCATCGACGACGGCGCAATCGCCCACGGCGGCGTCCCTTACCCCATCCTGATTCTGCCCGCCGTGCGACGCATTCCGCTGGCCACTTACCGCAAGCTGGAGGAGTACGTCCGCAAGGGCGGAGTCCTGATCGCGACGCAGCGTGCGCCCTCGCTCGCGCCCGGATTGATGGACGCGGCCGACGTGTCCCAGGTGGCCGATCTCTCTCGCGCTCTGTTCCAGAGCCCCGGTGCTCGGGGACACCTGGTGGCTGACTTATCGACTCTCGGCGCAGTCCTGCACGCCGCGCTGGCGCCAGATGTGGCGACGGCGCCCGAGATCGGTTTCGTGCATCGCAAATTGCGATTCGCCGACGTATATTTTCTGGTCAACACCAGCAATCGGGCGGTGCACATTCCGGCCGCGTTTCGTATCCAGGGGCTGGCCGCAGCCTGGTGGGACCCGCTTACCGGAAACATCGCTCCTGCCGGAGGTTCGCGTCCGGATCTCGATCTCGCGCCCTACGAATCGCGCATCATCGTATTCTCCAAGGATCGCGAGCCCGCGCGTCCCGCCGATGGCGGACCGCCGCCCGCGCCCATCGAACTCATTGGCAAGTGGACCATCGCATTCGCCAACGATTCGCAGCCGGTACCTACGGTATCGCAGCGATCCTGGACCGACGATGGCGTCCACAAGTTTTTCTCCGGCCAGGCCACTTACGAAACCACGGTTTCCGTTCCCCAGGCCATGGCCGCCAGGCATGCGATTTACCTCAGTTTCGGAAATGGCACGCCGGTCGCCGTGGCGGAGCGCAATTCCGGCTCCGGCATGCGCGCCATGCTGGAGGGTCCGGTGCGCGAAGCCGCCGTGGTCTATATTAACGGCAAGCGCGCCGGATCGGTGTGGTGCGCTCCCTATGAAATCGCCGTGGCAGGGTTGCTGCACGCCGGCGAAAACCAGGTGCGCATCGTGGTGGCGAATCTGGCGATCAATCAGCTCGCCGGTGGTACTCTTCCCGACTACAAGGCGCTCAACGCCCGCTATGGCGAGCGCTTCCAGCCACAGGATATGGCGCATCTCGAGCCCCAGCCCTCGGGCATACTGGGCACCGTCCGCTTGGTCTCGCGGTAGCCGCCGACTCGCCGGCGGGTGTATGCTAATCCGCATGGCACGAACCACGACGTTTCTGGGCCAGGTATCGGCCGCGCTGTGCGGAGCGGCTTCCCTCACTTTCGCACAGAGCCCCTGCGATCGTCTCAAGTCGCTCTCCCTTGCAGACACTACCTTCACCGCCGTGGAGAGCGTCGCCACAGGACCGTATCTGCCGCCCGGTGGCCGCGGTCCGGTAGCGGCGGTGGCGCCCGCCCCAGCCGCGGGGCGCGGAGCACCCGCAGCGGGCCGTGGAGCGGCGCCAGCGCAGATTCTGCCCGCGCATTGCCGCGTGGCCGCGACACTCAAACCGTCGGCCGATTCGGATATCAAGATGGAACTCTGGATGCCCACCGACAACTGGAACGGCAAGTTTCAGATGGTGGGCAATGGCGGCTGGGCGGGCACTATCAGCTTTCCGGCCATGGCATCCGCACTGCGAGAGGGCTATGCCGCGGCCTCCACCGACACCGGCCATCAGGGCGCCGACGGCATGTTCGCTCTCGGCCACCCGGAGAAGATCGTCGATTTCGGTTGGCGGGCGGTGCATGAAACGGTGGTCGAATCCAAGGCGCTCATCGCGGCTTTTTACGGCGGAAATCCCAAATACTCCTACTGGAACGGCTGTTCCACGGGGGGCCGGCAGGCTCTGGTAGAGGTCACCAAATTCCCCAACGATTTCGACGGTGTGCTGGCGGGCGCTCCCGCCAATCCACATATTCACTTGCACGCGTCCAGCGTGGAGCGGTCCATCGAGCTCATGAAAAATCCGCAGGGAGTCCTGACCCAGGCGAAAGTTGAGACTTTGCACAACGCCATCCTGACGGCCTGCGATGCGCTCGATGGCGTGAAAGACGGCCTCATCGGCGATCCTCACCGCTGCCACTTCGATCCCGCGCCGCTGCTGTGCAAGGGCGCCGATTCCGATTCCTGTCTCACCGCCGCGCAGGTGGAAACCGTCAAAATCGTCTTCGGTGACGTGAAGACCAAAAAGGGTGACACCATCTGGACCGGATTCGAACCTGGCGGCGAATTGGCGTACGCCTCCCTGCTACGCATTCCCACGCAACCAGGCGGCGGCTGGGATAGCATCCGTATTCTGGGCCACCAGGACGCCAATTACGACGTTCACAATTTCGATCTCGATACCGATGTGGAACTGGCCGACAGGGCGGGCATCGATGCGCTCACCTTCGACCTGTCGGGATTCAAAAGCCACGGCGGAAAGCTGCTGCTCTATCACGGGTGGGCCGATCAATTGATTCCCCCTGGCAATACCGTGAATTTCTACTCCGCCGTGCTGCGCAAAATGGGAGCCAGGCAGGACGATTGGATGCGCCTTTTCATGGTCCCGGGGATGCAACATTGCAGTGGCGGATCGGGCACCGATCAGTTCAACAAAATGGCGGTGATCGAACGCTGGCGGGAAGGCGGCAAGGCTCCCGAACAAATCGTGGCCGCCCATGTCACCAACGCGCAGATCGATATGACCCGCCCGCTGTGCCCCTACCCGCAGGTAGCGGTGTATAAGGGCTCGGGCTCCACCAACGATGCCGGTAACTTCTCATGCAAGGTGAAGTAGCGACAATATGAAAACGCTCCCTGCGATCGGTGGATCGGAGGGAGCGTTTTGCTAACTGCCAAACGATTACTTCGCGGCGGCCCGCATCGCGAAGGCGCGATTCGAATCCTTCATCAGAGACTCCGCTTTCGGCATGCTCTGAATGGCCTGCAGCACCTCCGGATCGGTTTGCCGCGCGGCCTGATTGGCAACCTTTTTGTTGTATGCGCGGAAGAGGAATTCATAGCGGATTCGGTCGCGCACCCAATCCTGATTGGCGGCGAATTCCGCATCCGTAAACACCACCTGCTTGGACTTGATGAATTCCTTAAAGCGATTCATGGTATCGGCGTCCGGAGTCCAGGTTTCACTGGATAGGGTCGGCTTCTTGGCGCCGAAATAAGATTCCGCGAAGTGGTAGAAGGAGTCCTCGATTCCCTGGCTGGCGCAGCACAGCAGGCGGCGCTGGAAGACATTGGCGCGCGGCGCATCGTACTTCTCGTCGGGTGTGATGCCGCCCCCGCCGAAAACCTTGCGGCCACTGTCGGTAGCCTTCACATCGTCGGTCGGCGCCGGCGTATCGCCTTTGGGACGCGCGGTGTAGTATTCCAGCATGGACGAATGCGAGTAATCGCGCTGGATTAACCGTCCGCTGGGGGTGTAATAGTGAGCGATGGTTAGCAGCAGCGCGGAGCCGTCTTCGAGCCCGAACTGCGCCTGAACCAAGCCCTTGCCGAAGGTGGTCTCGCCCATTACCCAGGCGCGGTCATGATCCTGCAGAGCGCCCGAAACAATCTCCGAGGCCGACGCGGAGTTGCGATTTACCAACACCACGATGGGGTATTTCAGGGCCGGGTCATTGGGATCCTTGGCCTTGGCCTTATATACCTCGTCGGAGTCGGGCACACGGCCGTGCTGCGAAACGATGACCTGTCCGTCGCGCAGGAACCGTCCCGCGAGGAAGACCGCTTCCGGCACCAGACCGCCCAGATTCTCGCGCAGATCCAGGACCAGCGAGGTCACTTTGGACTCATCCAGCAGCTTCATCCCTCTCTGTACGTCGCTTTCGATGTTCGAGGCTTCGAAGCTGGTGACACCCAGATAGGCGACCCCGGGCTTCAGCCAATAGAGGTCCACCACGCTGGTTTCGATGGAGTCGCGGGTCACCTTGATCGTCAGCGGCTCAGCGCCCTCGCGCTTTACCGTGACGTCCACCGGCGTGCCGCGTTGTCCACGCAACATGTCAGCCACTTTGGCCGTATCCAGCCCGGTAGTATCCTTGCCATCCACTGCCGCGATCCAGTCGCCGCGACGTATGCCTGCATTCACAGCCGGCGAACCAGGGAACGGTTCAATCACGATCACCTTAGTAGGTCCATCCACGCCAATGGTCATACCAACGCCATAGTAGTGGGCGTTCTGCCGGCGCTTCATATCCTTGTATTCGGCCGCTTCAATGAAGTTGGAGTGGGGATCCAACGCATGCAGCATGCCCGGAATGGCGCCACCGTAAAAAACCCGTTCGGGGTCGACGGGCTCGGCGGCGTTTTGCTCCACCAGAGCGTAGGCAGACATCACGGCCTTTACAGCGGGACCCGGATCGTCCGAACCTGCGGGAGTTTCCGCGCGTGCCAGAATCCCAGGACCATATAGCGGAGCCAGCAGGGCTGCGCCTGCAACCACCAGGACGGCGAGGAGTGTTTTTCTCATTTTCATGTTGATGCCGGGCGGCGGCGACAAAATAAACCACCGCTGTCTTAGACTTGGACGGCCCCCCTATTGAAATGGTAGCAGATCGGAAAACCGTGGGATTTTCTTTCCCTGCATTCCCAATCATACGCGCCTACGGCCCGTATTGCCAAACACACGCTCAGGCAGAGCCGCGACCGTTAGGGAGTCGGTCGACTGAGGTGCAAACCGCCTCCCTTACGGTCGCGGCTCTGTCTGGTGTGTCTCACACTCCGAAATCAGAGCGCCCCATTCTTGAGGATCCACATCGGCCACGGACTGGGAAAAGGTCCACACGTGTCCCTCCAGGTCCTCGGCGCTATACTGCCGTTCGCCAAAAGCGCAGGTATGGGGCTCGTTGACGATGCGGGCGCCGGCCTGGCGGGCCCTCTCGCAATGCGCGTCGACGTCACCGATCGGCACAAACAGCGACGACTTATCGTGCGGGGCGGGGTCCTTGGCGGGTTGGCCGGACAGTATGATGGCGCCCGCGCCGACAGCCACCTGAGCGTGGTGTATGGCGCCGTCGGGCTCGGGCGGCGTCCGCAGACGCTCGGTAAAGCCGAACGCCGCGGCCAGCCAGTCGATTGCCTTGGCCACATCCTTATATTTCAATATCGGGACAATGGTCCCCGGCGGCGCCGAACGGTTAGTCATCGCTTGCCCTCCTGCAGCCCCCGGCCACTCACCAGGTAGACCGCGAAACTTCCCAGCCAATGGCCGCCCTCGTAATGGTCGCCCCTGATGCTATCCAGGCCCACCTGCCGCAGTTGTCCCGCGAGTGCGGTGAGAGCGGCACGGCGCGGTTCCGACGCCGGCAATACGGACAGAATTCCCCGCAGCATCCACGCCCGGCTCAGATTCAGCCCCGCCAGGTGATACAGTTTGCCGTCGGTCACATCGGCCACCCGCGTAGGCTCCAGGTCGATGCGGGGAAGAAAGGCCGCGAACCAGGAGGCGAACTCTGCTGGCGCAAGAACCCGCCGCATAGCATCGGCCTCGGCCAAACAGGGAGATAGAAAATCCTCGCCGGATGGCTCGTACGATAAGGGACACGCCTTATCTTTTCCGTAGTAATCGCGCGCGCGGGATTGCACCAGCTTGCCGAACTCCGTGTTGCCGGCCACGCGAGCGTAGTCCAGCATCAGGCCCATTCCAAACGCGGTATTGTTGTGTTCGCCAGTGCGTATGGGGTGCTCCAGTTTGGGCAGCCATCCCGAGATGCGCACGATGACCGCCTGTTCCAGTGGCCGCAGCGTCACCGACCATTGACGCGCCTGCGGATCGTCCCACTCCCGCAGTTCTGCCGCGAGTTGCAGCAGCCAGGCGAGACCGTACGGACGCTCGAATGCGCTCCGGCCGTCGGCATCGAGATATTTCACTTCTTGCGCGATATTCGCCGGGGTAAGGCTTTGCGCGACGGCGCGGCGGGCCTCAGCCGCGAATGGCGCCTGCGGAAACAGGCGCGCCAGCCGCACCAACAGCCAGTGGCCATGCACCGAGGAGTGCCAATCGAAGCAGCCATAGAAGGCCGGAGTGAGCAACCGCGGCGGCTGCACGTCGGCATCGGAGTTGAGGGAGTGCGCAATCTTATTGGGATATTCTTTATGGACGCAATCGAGTGCCAGGCGGGCGAAGCGCCCCGCTTGTGCCTGGTCGAAATCGGAATCCGCCATCAGACCTCCCGCCAGTATCATGCCCGTCAGAATCAGCCGTCGCATTTCACCCCCAACCAATCCGTGATCAACCTGTAAGTGAACCCCCAGAGCGGCACGCCGTTCAGTTCGATTCCCGGAAATTGCTTTTCGGCGGGCATGCCGGGAACGGATTGCACCGCATGTCGGGCCGGGTCCCGCAGCACGCGCACCGGAACCCAAATTGCCTCGGCCGCTTCTTCCGGATCGGCCAGCGTGGGCAACTCGTGGTCTATTGAAAAAACGAAAGGCGCCACCAGCATGCGATGTCCCAGTAACTGACCCACGGAGGTAGGAGGCAGGGTCTCTTCCATCTGCTCCCGGCTTAGCAGCACGCCGCATTCCTCCGCGAGTTCCCGCAACGCGGTCGCCAGCAGGTCGCGATCTTCCGGATCGCGCCGGCCTCCCGGCAATGACCAGTGACCCGACCAGGGATCGTTCTCGCGCTCCGTCCGGCGTATCAGCAGAATGGACTCTTCGGGGGCGCGTGCCCGCACAATCGCTACCGCAGCTTCCGGATCCGCCATCTTACTAATATGCGATGATGCCGGGGCGGAACGCAAAGCGCTAGAGTTACAGAGAGGTTGCGCGGCTTATTCCCATGATCAAAGTTCTGCTGATCTTCGGCACCCGGCCAGAGGCGATCAAGCTCTGTCCGGTGCTGCTCCACCTGCGCCAGCGGCCGGGGCAATTCGAAGTGAAATGCTGTGTGACCGCGCAGCACCGCCAAATGCTGGACCAGGTGTTGCAGGTCTTCGATGTGGTCCCGGATTACGACCTGAACCTGATGCAGCCGGGGCAAACGCTGACGCAATTGTCGGCGCGCATCCTGGCGGCGCTGGAAGGCGTGCTCACGGCGGAACGGCCGGATATCGTATTGGTGCAAGGCGACACCACCACCACCTTTTGCGGCGCGCTGGCGGCATTCTACAACCGGATTCCAGTGGGCCATGTGGAAGCCGGGCTGCGCACCGGAGACCTGACTCAGCCATTCCCCGAAGAACTGAACCGCGTTCTGACTACCCGGCTGAGCGCGCTGCATTTCCCTCCCACGTGCGGCGCCGCGGAGAATTTGCGCCGCGACAATGTGCCGGCGGACCGCATCGTGGTGACTGGCAATACGGGAATCGACGCGGTGCTGCAAGTGAATGAGAAACTCCGTAGCGGTGTCCTGCCGGGGATCGATTTGGCCGGCCTCGACGCATCGCGGCGGCTGATTGTAGTGACCGCGCATCGCCGCGAAAATCACGGGGCGCCGCTGGAATCCATTTGCGAAGCGCTGGTGCGCGTGGCGCGCCGCGGCGATGTGCAAATCGTTTACCCGGTGCATCGCAATCCGCACATCGTGGGTCCCGTTGAAAAGCTGCTTGGTGGCGAGCCCGGCATCCTGCTGTGCGAGCCGCTGGATTATGTCCCGTTTGTCGATCTGATGCGGCGTGCATATTTTCTGATCACCGATTCCGGCGGCATCCAGGAGGAAGGCCCCTCGCTGGGCAAGCCGGTGCTGGTGATGCGCGAGAAGACGGAGCGTCCTGAAGCGGTTGAGGCGGGCACGGTGAAGTTGGTGGGGACCGACGCCGCCCGCATAGTCGCGGAGACGGAGACGCTCCTCGAAAATCGCGCCGAGTTCGAGCGCATGTCGCGAGCGCACAATCCGTACGGCGATGGCCACGCCAGCGAGCGTATCGGCGCGGCGCTGGAGAAATTCTTCGGCTAGCCGGCCTTCTCCACGCTCACCAGAATTTCTTCTCCCGCCAATGTCAGCCGCGTCCCACCTTCCAAACTCGCGCGACGCTCTAGCCGTTCGGCCAGTAGCTCATTGCGGAGATACTCGGCATGCGTATCGATTGCCGCGCCGATCTTATCGGATGCCGTGTACAGAACGACGATGCGATCGGAAATCTGCAGTCCCAGGATCTTCCGCAGATCCTGCACCAGGCGATTGAAGTCGCGTGCGGCGCCCTCTTGCAGCAATTCCGGTGTCAGCGCCGTGTCCAGCGCCATAAAGGTGCCGTCGCCGGCGGTGCAGACCAGATTAGCCGCGCCTTCATACGACACCACGATCTCTTCCGGCGCCAGTGTGAACGCCTGGCCTTCGATCTCGACACTCCACGGACCGCCCTTCAGTACTACCGCCGGATCGGCCTGCTGCAGTTCGGCGCCGATGGCCTTGAGGTGCTTGCCGGCGCGCGGTCCCAGCTTCTTGGCATCGGGCTTCAGCCGGATCGTCACCAACGTTTTTTCGTCCTCCACCAGAGTCAGTTGCTTGAGGTTGGCCTCTTCCAGAATCTGCGCCGCGTAATCGCCATTCTCCAGCACTTTGCGATCGGCCGCATCGCGCGGACGCACATACAACGTACTCAGCGGCTGCCGCGTCTTCACCTTGCTCTGCGTGCGCAGGCTGAGCGCCAGATTCTTGATGCGGATCACCGCATCGATTGCGTGCTCCAACTCCTCGTCGATGAGCGCGGCATCAACCTGTGGATATGCCGTGAGGTGCACCGATTCCGGCGCGGCCGGATCCACCGAGCGCACCAGGTTCTGATAAATCTCCTCAGTGAGGAAGGGCAGCGCCGGCGCCATCAACCGCGTCACCGTGGTCAACACCTGGTACAGCGTCTGATAGGCCAGCGGATCGCTGTCCCAGAAACGGCGGCGCGAACGGCGCAGATA
>Ga0302325_10032326_pt1 | contig 10748 bp, 14 predicted proteins | sample Palsa_T0_2_FD_201948 | JGI IMG/M metagenome (GOLD analysis project Ga0302325, IMG submission 201948) | Peat permafrost microbial communities from Stordalen Mire near Abisko, Sweden - Palsa_T0_2 | ecosystem: Environmental > Terrestrial > Soil > Palsa > Peat permafrost | place: Sweden: Abisko...
GCCCGCTGGAGACGCGGCCCTCGAGCGCTACCGTGCGGACTGCTCGGAGTGGGTGTCCCGCGTGCCGGAGCCCCCCCTCTACCGACGGGCGCAGGACCCTTCGCGCGCCCGGGCGGCGGCGCTCTTGCCTGACGGCGAGGCGCTGCTCGCTCGCGGATGGGCGCTTCTGCAAGCGGGCGTGGCGTCTGCGGCAGACACCACGCTGACGCAGGCCCTCGAGGCGCACCTCGAGTCGCTGTGCCTCGTCACCGAGGGACAGCTCGAGCGTGCCGAGGTGGCCTGGGCGCGGGCCTCGGCGCTCGAGCGCAAAGCCCGTGCTGCCCGCCGCACCTTCGTCCGCGAGGAGGACGTCGAGCTCCCGGTGTGGGACGCCGGGACGGGAGCGTCGCGGTTCGACCCGAGGCCGGCCCCCTCGCTGCGCGTCCGCCTCGCCTGTCCGCAGTGGGCCTGCCGGCGAACCGAGGAGCTGCAGCTCTCGCCGAGTTACGCCATTCATCGCCGCACCTGCCCGCGCTGCGGGCAGCCCTACGTCGCCTACCTGGCCGAGGCGCGTGAGCTCAGCGTCGAGCGCACCTCGGGGGGCCGCCGCTATGGGTTTCGCGTCGAGGCTCTCGGTGGGGGCCTCTCCCGGGTGGAATTCGATGACGACGGGACGGACGTCCTGGCGGTGGTGCGCGGAGACCTCCTCGCCTTCCTCTACACCGCCGAACGAGAGCTGCGAGGCGTCACCAACCTGTCCACCGGACGGACGCTGTGGGTGACGCGCGCTGGCCCCTGTTACCTCGCCACCTACGTCTACGGTGGCTCCGCCCCCGAGCTGCTCCACTTCCGCCTCTTTCGTGACCGGGTGCTGCTGCCGTCGGCTCCAGGGCGGTGGCTCGTCCATGCCTATTACCGGCTGGGTCCGCCCCTCGTCCGCTGGCTTCCGCGGCATCCCATCGCCGACCGACTCTTGCGGAGCTGGGTGCATCTTCTGGCCCACCTTCTGAAAAGCATGGACGCCCTGGAGCGAGGCCGCTAGGTGAGCGCACCCCCCATGGATGCTCCCACCTCTGGCCCCACCGTCCCTCCGCCCACCCGGTCTGGCCGGCTGCTCGTCGCCCTCCTCTTGGGCTTGGGCATCCTCGGCCTCCTCTGGGGTGGCATCGAGGAGGCGCGGAAGCTTCGGCCCCACACCTCCGGGAAGGAGGCGCCCAACGTCGGGTTTCAGCGTTTCGGTGGCGGCACGGTTTCGGTCCAGGCTCTCCACGGCAAGGTGGTGCTGCTCGACTTCTGGGCCACCTTCTGCCCCCCGTGTGTGGAGGAGATGCCGGTGCTGGTGAAGCTCGTCCACGAGTACGAGTCACGGGGCGTTGTCTTCGTCGCACCGAGCCTCGACGACCCCGACCGCGCCTTGGTGGAGGTGGGCGCCTTCATCGACCGCCAGGTGCCGGGGTTGGCGCCCTACGCCGCCATCGGGAACGACGCCTCGGCGAATGCCTTCGGGGTGCGGGCGCTTCCCACCATGGTGGTCATCGACCGGACCGGCAAAGTCACCGCGACCTTCATCGGCTCAGCTTCGGAGCGCGTGTGGCGGGAGCGCATCGAGGCCGCGTTGCGCGGTTCCTGAAGGGCGCCGCTTACGGCGTCTTGGCCGGCGGTTCAGGGTAGGGCGCCGGCTCGGGGGGCTTGGGGAGCGCTGGCCCCTTCGCCTTTCCCGTCGGTGCGATGGGCGTGTCCTTCATTTCCTCGCCGTCCGGCCCGAGCAGCCGGAATTCGACCCGGCGATTCTTGGCCCGCCCCAGCGCGGTCTCGTTGGTGGCCACCGGGTGGTCAAACCCGTAGCCAATGGTGCGCAGGCGGCTTCGCTTGATGCCGTGCTTGACCAGGTATTCCAGGACGGACTTCGCCCGACGCTCGGAGAGGTCGAGGTTGTATTCCCTGCCTCCTCGGCTGTCGGTGTTGCCCTCGATGCGGACCGGACCGATGGACGGGTTGTCCTTCAGGACTTGCACCACCTCGTCGAGCAGCGGGTAGGACTGCGGCAGGATGGTCGCCATCCCGGTGTCGAAGAGCACGCTTCCGCGGATGCGAATCTGCTTCGTCTCCAGCTGCACCAGCGGCTCGCCCACCACCGGGCAGCCGTCGTTCTCGGCGGGTCCGGGCTCGTCGGGGCACTTGTCCTCGCGGTCCGGAATCTGGTCCCCGTCCCGGTCCGGGCAGCCATCCATCTCCTTCGAACCCGGCTCCCGTGGACAGGCGTCGAGACGGTCTGGAATGCCGTCCCCATCCGTGTCCACGTCCGGGCAGCCGTCGTTTTCCTTGGGCCCGGGCTCGTCCGGGCACTTGTCGAGCTCGTCAGGAACGCCGTCGTGGTCGCGGTCCGATACGGGCGGTGGCAGGGTGCTCTTGGGCTGGGGCTCGATGTCGACGCGGAAGGCTGCGATGAGCCGGAACGCTTCGCGTCCGTAGCCCGGCGTGTTGGTGATGCCCCGGCCAAGGTCGAGCTCGACGCCGAACATGTGGCCGATGCGCGTTCGCATGCCGGCCAGCACCTCCCAGGAGGTGGGCGTCGAGATGTTGGAGCTGAACAGCGCCTGAAGCTGGGTGTAGCTGACCGTCTCCGCCATCGCCTGAATCTCGTGAAACGGACCGAGGTCGCCGAAGCGGTAGATGAGGCCCCCGCCGAGCATGAACTGGTTCTGGACGTAGAGGTTGATGAATTGCCCGGACGCCTGGAAGACGAAGCCCGTGTTGAGGAGGAGGCGCAACGGTCCGAATGGTCGCTCGAGCGCCAGACGCGGAGCGAAGACGACGGAGTTGGCCCCCATGAAGCTCGGCGCATTGCCGATGGGAAGCCGCGTCTCCAGGGAAAGCGCCGCTCCCAGAAATGCCTTTTCCGGATTGAGCAGGAAGACGCGGGGCAGGATGCGGACGTCGTTGATGCCGCCGGACGCGATGCCGGGAATGGTGAATCCGGCCGCATCGAACTGCTGGAAGTTGTCCCCCTCGTGGAGGGTGAAGGGCAGGTCGACTGCCACCTCCAAGAAGGACAGAGGCGTCCAGGAAAACATGAGATGCAGGTCGACGCGGTACGGGACGAGGTTGGCGAACTTCTCGTCTCCGAGGCTGAGGCTGAGAATCTGCGTGTTCCAGTCGAAGAGCACCTCGCCCCGAAGTGTCCCCACCGGCGCAGCAAGGGCACCGTCCAGGGTGATGCCGCTTCGCGCAAAGGGGCTCGGCTGGTTGGGCACGAGCTCGAAGCCGCGGGTGTCGTAGTTCGTCTGCGCCCAGGCGGGCGACGCAGCAAACAGCGCGACAGCAGCGAACGCGGCGGCTTTGCCGACGTGGGTCAAGCTTCCCCTTCCGTAAGTCCCCAGGCTTACAGCGGAAAGGCCAGACCGCCAAGGAGGCCTTTCCACTTCATGTCTCCCCGGACCGTTGACCAGTCGGGAAAAACGGTTAGTTTATGCGCTGTTGAGCCGGGGGCGCCCTGGTTTCGACGGGGGCAATGACGCCCTCCGACGCGTGCCGAGTGGGCCTGTCACTCGTAAATCACAAGGGCAACAACACAAAAGCCAACGACAACGTTGAGCTCGCGCTGGCTGCTTAAACAGTCCTAGTGCGCGGTTCCCCCGGTCTCGGCCCGTGGGCCGGGGATGAACCGTCAGAATGCGGGCTGGCTGAACCTCGGCGCCTGGGCGAGGTTCGGCGAGATTTTCCAGGCTGGGGCCGCGCGAGGTTGTCCGTGTTCGGACGCGGCCCGACGCAGGCAACACGGACTACGCACGTAGGGTCGGTGGGTTGAAGGCTTCCGGACGCGGGTTCGATTCCCGCCGCCTCCACAATGAAGTCAAAGAGGTTGGCGCGTTTTTCGGGCCGCACGTGCAATGCGCGTGCAATCGGCCCGACGAAACGAAACGTCGCGGACTTGCGCGGGACTGCGAGGGCGTCGCTTGAACGGGCGCGCAGGTAGGAGGTGGCTGCCGTGATGACGGCCAGCACGCGCCGCAGACCTCCAAGCCGAGACCACGCGCCGGCCGCTTAACCCCACAGCGACCAGGGAAACGCGCCGAATCGATACAATCCCCCCCATACAATAAGACTCAAGAGAAAGAAGCCCCCGACAAGCCCCACCAGCCAACTTCGCGGAGAGAGAAAGCGCTCTCGGAGCGCAATGTAGCTGAGGTAGCCGTAAACGGGCACGTAGAGAAACACGGCGGTGAAGTAGCCCGGCGAATATGCGTCGAAGTGATTCTCCGCGTAGACGTGTAGGGCGGCGTCCCAGAAAAACTGGCCACTGGCCCAAAAGAAGAGCAACCCGACTGCCGTACTCGTCTTTCGGCGGACCGCGAGCCGCGTCAGCGCAAGCAGCACCAGCATGAACCAAGCATTGGCCAGGTAAAAGAATAGAACCGAGAATCGTCCGCGTAGTACGTTGTCCACCCATTCGGCGAAGCCGTGCGACTCCTCGACGACGTGAAGAGCGTAAGCCAGCGGGAACAACCAGAGTAGGCGACCGTAGAAGTGGAGCCGCTCCCACCGCGTGATGCTCTCTCCTGTTGGTTCGGCATCCATGGTTACGCAGTGTACCGATGCCACCGTACAAGGAACTCTACCCAGTCGGTACGAAGGTCCGCGTCGCAGGCCGAGCGAAGCTCGACGACTTCCTGCGCACCTGGAAATTCCACCATCCCCTTCCTCCCGAGCAACTTCTCGATGCTGACCGCATAGCTGAGGTCGTTAGCGTCGCCTTCTACCATGGCGGCGACGTGCTCTACGGACTGCGGGACGTACCAGGTACGTGGCACGAGGAGTGGTTCTGCCAGAGTGGCTCGAGCACTTCCGCACCGAAGATGCCACCTTCCGTAGGCTCGAGCCGACTGAGACAGAGTTGGTCGGAGGATGGGTCTCCGTTGGGAAGCGACTGATGGGCGACGCCGTCGAAGGACGAATCGAGTGGTTGGCGTTCCATCGGCCAGAGGTCGTCCTTCGGGCTCCGTCGGAAGCGGCCCCACACTTGGCGCGCCTGCGTGCTCGGGATTGACGCCAGGCCCTGAAATCCAAGCGTGCGATGAGGGCTCGACCTCGGGCACTAGACCCTAATTTGGGTCCATCAGAGAGGGCCGGCCGCCCATGTGCGCGTCATGTGCCAGAGTTCGTGTTCGGAACCGGCTCACTCCTCGAGGACCTTTGGATTTTCAGTCATGGAGCGCACATCTCGGCATGCGCGCGACGGTGGGCCAGGTCCTCTAGCGTTCGGCAACGCGCCGCTCACTGATAGGCGCACCGGCCGGCGATGGTTGTTTGCCGGGAGGAGTGCAAGCAGCGTGACTCCAATCACCCCAAAGATCACAATGTCCTGGGGGCTATCCTTCCTGTGCATCCCGTGCGCCACGGCTTGCGCCGACATGATTGTCATCGTGAACCCATGGGCCAGGCTTGACCACGCCCCATAGGCGATCATCAAGCGATGCTTGGCCGGCTGATTAACGGCCACCAACAGACAGACCCCAAGCGCGGTGTTCAGGCTCAGGAACATCGGCATGACGTCACTATGCCCGCTAAGCCACCTCGAGTGCCACAGATCGTCGAACAGGAGATACCCCCAAAAGCAATAAAACAAGCCCACCAACACCAACACTACCTGTAAGGCGCGCTCACGCTTCATACCGTCCTCCGTTTTACTTCAGATTGTGCGATTGTCAGCTGTGATGCGTCCGATACTGGAAGTCTGCGAGCATCCGCAGTGTGAGCAGAATGCTTCTCCCCCTCGAATAGGCTTGCCACAGGAACTGCAAGGCCCAAGAAGAGGCCCTCGGAACACAAAATAAAGGATAAATCCAATCAAATTGGGTATGAGTAAAGCGGCAATCACCCAGGCCCAAGCAGGCATTTGACGCCTTTTGGCGTCCCCATAAATATATCCGAGGGCAAGGAAAAAGGCCGCGGTGAAGACGCCAAACGTCAGGCCAAACCAAAGCGCTTCCGCCATGGTGCTGAGAAATCCCTGGGAAGCAAGCAGGGAACGGCCCTGGCTGGAAGCGAAATAGACTACCCAGATCGGGATCGCCAGCGCTGCGATGGCCATTGCAGACCTGGGAATAATATTACGTGTTGCCGTTCCCAATAAAGCAGCCGCAAATACAAGTCCGCCCAAGAACGGTACCAAAAGCAACGCCGATTGCTGTGTCATGCAATGCCTCTATTCTCACGAGGAGCCGCGAGCAGACATAAGGCCGAGCAAAAAGATGGCAGCAGCCAAAAGACGAGCACGCCGGCTTGGACTTGAGCAGTGTCAAAGTGCATTGGGACCGCCAGGCGCTTGGTCACCTGGTACACGAGTGCCGATCCGACAAATGACATCGAGAGTGCTACAGCAGATGCAACCCAGATCTTGAATTGCACGTTGGGCTGGCGCACTGCCTCGGTATGATGCGCAAGCATCTCACGGACCTGGGCATTCGAAGCTGGTTCGCTCGTAAAGGTGAATTCCCGCAACCCCCGAATCGTACGCGCAGTCAGCTCGAGATAGCGCCTGCAGCCATCACAGTCGCGGATGTGGTCATGGATGAGCTGTCTTTCGCCCTCTGAAACCTCTTCTACGAAAGACCTGTCGATAAGCTCGCGAAATCCTTTGTCACCCTCCATGCGAATCGCCCTCCTCAAATGCGGATCTCAGTTCTGCAAGACCACGATAGATTCTGGACGTCACCGTTGTAGGAGGGGCGCCCAGGACCTGAGCCATCTCCGCAAGAGACATTTCTTCTTGGAACCTCAGCAGCAAAGCCTCGCGATAGAGCGGTGGCAGAATCTGCAGCCGACCGGCCAGACGCATTGCGTCTTCGCTTCGGGCTGCGGCTTCGAATGGGGAAGGCTCGGAAGAGGGTAACAGCAGCATTGCGTCGCGGTCATTTGGCAAGGATAGTGTTGCCACCGCTTTTCTCTTGTTCCGGAGGTAATCTATTGCCAAATTTCGGGCGATCGCGAATAGCCATGGATCAAACCGCTGCCGCCCGTTGTACTGGCTGCCCCGTTGCAGCACGCGAAGCCAGGTCTCCTGCGCAAGGTCCTCCGCATACTCTCGCCTCCCGGTGAGGTAGAGCAGGTAGCGCACCAGTCGATGCTGAGAGCGCTCCACCAAGTCTGCAAGAAGCTCCACATCCCTCTCACGTAAGCCTCGCGCAATCTTTGCCGTTTCGCTTTCGGCTGTCGTATTCAATGTCATGGGGAAGAACCGACACCTGTATTACGATCGAACCCCGGCGGATTACTCAGCTTGTGACCGAAAAATCACGCTAAGAGCTGCCTCGGACCGCCGGCCACCGCGGCCACGGGACACCGGAGCGATGATGAGGTGCCTAGACCCCACGGGCCCCCGGCCGCGCGGTAATAGGCTTGGTCGTCATGCAGAGCAGTTTCCCCAGGACGGCGTTATTCATTGCCGTCGTCGGCTTCGTCGCCGTCGTAGTACACTGGCGATTGGCTCCTACTCCGCTGACATCGGCGTGGCGTCAGTACCGGCTGCGTCGGACTCTCTACCTTGTCGCTTCGGCGGCCGGTGGCCTGAGCTTCGTGACCCTCGGAGCCATCGCTAACAGGCTCATCAGTCCAGCACGGGGTTGGTGTCTAGCAATCGCCCTGGTCCCTATTCCTCTCGCGGGCTGGTCGGGCGGCCGGACCGCTGCTCGAAGTCAGTCGCTTTCCAGAAACAACGGAGCGCTGTTGGTGCAGCTTGGCGGGTAGTCGCCTGCGTGGAGTTGCCCCGCGAAGCCGGACACGTCAGAGGTGGAGATAGCAGGGCGGAAGAGTCCCGGAGTCAGTTGGTTACGATCATCTGCCTCGTACACAAGGCTAAAAAGGAGAATATCAAGTGAAATCCAACGTTGTGTTGACCATCGCGTCTCTGCTCTCGATCCTCTTTATGACGTTTCACCTGACGGACGACGTCGTCCGCGAAATGGAGCCGGGAGGGATCTCAAACATGGTGGGGGTGCTCGTTCTGGCCGTCTGGCTCTACGGAACGCTGGCGCTCGCCGAACGGCGATCCGGGTACGTCATCATCCTCCTCGCGTCGCTCCTTGGATCGGTTGTTCCCGTAATCCACATGAGGGGGGCGGGAGTCGGCGAGATCGCCAAATCGAGCGGAGGATTCTTCTTCGTCTGGACACTCATCGCGCTCGGCGTCACCGCGATCTTCTCCGTCATGCTCTCTGCGCGCGGACTGTGGAGCCTGCTCCGAGGTCAGCCTCTTGCGCGCGTCGCCGAGAAAGCGAAGAAGCCCTGAGAGCAGCTCTGGTTTGTTCGTCGTGATACCTGACGACCTTAGTCAGCGTTCGGGTCGCGAAAATTAGTAACTGCGCTCGCCAAGCCGGCTACCGGATGCCTGCCGACCCCTGGGAGCCGAATCGCGACCTCTAGGCGCCGCTCTCTATAGGACGCGAGTGCCTCGCCGCACGGTCACCGGTGAGCCGTCGGCGACAAAGGCCACCACCGGAATCCCGGAGAGTGGGGCAACGAAATCCGTGCCGTACACGGCGGCCACGTTGCAGTGGAGGGCGGCCGACGATGCCAGCCAGAGGTTCCAGGGGGGATGCTCCACCCCGTACTCGTTTGAGCCGCCCCGGCTGCGTGCGGTGTATCCCCAGTGGTGCTCGACGAGAAAGGCTTCGAGACTTCCGTCCGAAGGCAACTGGGCCTCGACGCCGAAGCGCGCATCAATGGCGCTCCACTGTCCCTCGTGACGCCATTCATATCGGACATGGCCCTTCTCCGGCTTAACGGTGTGGCGCATGGGTACGGCCTTGTAGGGTTCTCCGTAGGCAAGTCGGGCTACTGCTGCGAGCGCAGCCCGGGGGACAAATTCACGGACGAAGACAACGCCCCGACGCCAACCCTCTGGTCCCTTCCGACGGACGTAGAAGCGCAGATTCACTTCGTCGAAGTCCCGGTGAAATGGGACCGCCACCCCCAACACCCGCGTTTGGAGAAAGCGGAAGCCGACGACGCTGACGAAGTTGCGGCCATTCCACGTGTCCAGCTCGGTACCGGCTGGGAGGCGGCCCCGTAGCACGCCCGGGTCCACCTCGTAGTTGAGCATCGCGAGCCAGCGCCAGTCGGCGGTGAGGAATACGGCGGGAGCGGTGAGCGTCCGCATGGTCATCCTGGGTTATCCCCCCGCGAAAGACTTCTCCGAGAAAGCTCGCCGAAGAAGTCCAGGAGCTAACCGACCTTCGGTCCCAGCTTCACGGGCTATCGGACGAATACTTGGGAGTTGCTGATGCCGTTGACACCATCGCTTCTCAACTCTCAGCTCCAGGTTTGGTCGCGATGAAGATGGGTTGGTAGAAGCCTGAGACTTCAGGCTCGCTCCAATGAAGGTCACTGAATCCTACCGAAGCGGCGGCCTCGGAGAGGTCGCGACGTAGGAGCGCCCGGTAATGTCCCCGGGTCGTTCGGGCCTCCCATCCACGCTCGCCATCCCGCACAAGAATGATGTGCTGAAGCTGGTAGCCTCGGCCGTCCTGGTCCCAGTCCCAAAGCTGTAGCACGACCCGCTCCTTGCCCCCTGACCCCAAGCGTCGCGGCGCGTCGCAGGATGGTCTCTTGCGCATGAGGTCATCGTAATCGCGGACAGAGGCGAAAAGCCGTCCGCCCGGCCGTAGGGCATCATGCCCAGCCTTCAATGCTGCAAGAAGGTCGGCGTCGGTCTCCAGGTGCGGGAGCGCGTTGTCGAACGCGATGACCGCATCGAAGGCTGCCACGTCGCCTGGGACTGCGAGGCGCATGTCACCCACCGAGATATCCAGCGCCGTGCCCAGTCGCTGGGCCTCTACTTTCGCGCGCTTGACGAGGGCAGGGCTAAGGTCGCGGGCGACAACAGTATGTCCCAGGAGTGTAAGGCCGATGGCCTGCGTGCCCATACCGCAGGCCATATCGAGAACGCGCTGTGATTCATTTCCCAAGAGAGCGTGGATGACCGCGCCCTGGCGAAGGAGGGAAGCGTCCCAGTCGTCGAAGATGAGGTGGTAGTCAGGGGCGAGCGCATCGTAGAAATCTCGCGGGTCGCGTTTCATGAACTACTTGGCGCCCGCATCCGACAGCATCACCTTGAAGCACTGCTGCTGCGAGTTGGCGCCCAAGTTCAACGCGGGGGGCGTCGTGCAGACGAAGGTATCCGTGTGGCCGCAGCCCTCACCGCGATAGGTCTCGCCGGTGATGTTGGTCACTTTCACTGAGTCTGCCGCGCACCCGTACTCAGCAGACATCTGCAACGGAATGGCTTGGGGCGTGGAACCGACTGCAAGTCCCACCAAACTGAACAAGCTCCAACCGGCCATCCTCGGCGCCACGTCCGGCCCCTCTTTCGCTTTAAGCCTCTGAACAAGAGTTAAACACAGGTGGGGCGGCCGCGGTTGGGCCGTGTTGGTCCTGTCGACGAGGCCTGAGTGGTGAGCATCGGGATGGGGTCCCTCGGCCGTCGCAACAGCTAGGCTTTTGAATCTGTTTTCGTCTCTCGGCGTGACTCTTACCGAGTCGACGTAGGCCTGGCGCGAATACCGTCCGGCCCAACTCCGCGTTTCGGCTTGGCGGCGACTGGCACTGGTTGAGTCGAGGAATGCAGGGCGTCGGCTTGAATCTCGAGTAACCGGAGGAGAGTTTCGTCAAGGTCCGATAGACAACAATGGGGAGTCTTCCGAAGAGCTCCACGTCCGATGAGCTCCGACTTGCGCACGATGGAGTCCGTGACCACCTTGGCTCGCAACGAT
>Ga0302325_10032328_pt1 | contig 10748 bp, 9 predicted proteins | sample Palsa_T0_2_FD_201948 | JGI IMG/M metagenome (GOLD analysis project Ga0302325, IMG submission 201948) | Peat permafrost microbial communities from Stordalen Mire near Abisko, Sweden - Palsa_T0_2 | ecosystem: Environmental > Terrestrial > Soil > Palsa > Peat permafrost | place: Sweden: Abisko...
GCGGGCCGTGCCTCGCGCTACTTGCACGACGTCCTTCGCGAGGGAGACACGGTGAAAGTCTCGGCGCCTGCCGGTCGCTTCGTGTTCACCGGGATCGAGTCGGACGGCGTCGTGCTCATCGCCGGAGGAGTCGGCATCACGCCCCTCATGGCCATCGTCCGCTACCTCACGGATTCGTCGTGGAGCGGGCGCGTCAACTTGATTTACGTGGCGCGAAGGAGAGACGACGTGATCTTCTCCGAGGAGCTGGCGCGCCTCCAGCGCCGTTTCTCGAATCTGCAGGTCTTCGTGACGCTGACCGGCGAAGAGGATGCCTCGTGGGCGGGTCATCGCGGTCGCCTCACGACGGAGCTCCTGAGGACTCTGCTCCCGGAGGTGGCGCGTCGTCCCGTCTTCCTGTGTGGTCCCGACGGCATGATGGCGGAGACGCGCACCCTTCTCCTCGGCCTGGGCGTGCCCGAGGTTCAGATCCGGACGGAGGCCTTCGTGTCGGCAGCGACGGCCGTCGACCCGGCGAGCAGTCCCGGCGAGCCCATCGAGGATGGTGCCGTGGCGGGAACGGCGCCCGACCTGGCCGTCGGCAGGCTCCCCACCGTTCAGTTTCAGCGCTCCGGGAAGACCGCCGACCTGCCCCCCGAGACCACCATCCTCGAAGCGGCCGAGGAGATCGGCGTCGATATCCCCTTCGAGTGTCGGTCCGGGATCTGCGGCCAGTGCAAGACCCGCCTTCTGACCGGCGGCGTGACGATGGACGTGGAGGACGCGCTCAGCGCCACGGACCGCTCCAGGGGTCTCATCCTGGCCTGCCAGGCCCGCTCCGTCCGCAACGTCTCCGTCGACGCCTGAGCTAGGAGACCGTCGGGCAAAGCCCCGACGGACTCCGTCGTGACGTTCCAGGACGGGGACGGCATTCGCCGCCCCGTGGCGAGCGGCGCGCGGTTCGCCTACGCAGCGACGCCCATGTCCACCCCTTCGCCTGCCACCGCGCCGGACGCGCTACTGCGGCAGCCCGCCTTCGCGGCCTTCTGGCGCTGTTCGCGCTCGGCGCGTTCGACATGGTGAGCGTGGTGATCCGCGGGGCGCTGGTGCAGCTGGAGACCCCGGACGCGATGCGCGGCCGGGTGAGCGCGGTGAACGCCATCTTCATCGACACGTCGAGCCAGCTCGGGGAATTCGAGTCGGGGATGCTGGCCGCATGGCTGGGGGCCATGCACGCCACGCTGGTCGGCGGCATCGGCACGCTGCTGGTGGTGGGGTTGTGGATGGTGATGTTTCCCACCCTGCGCAGGCGCCAGACGCTGGAGGGAAGCTCGAGGGACGACGAAGGTCCCGTGGACTCCGGCGCGTGATCCCTGGCGTGCCCCTTCGAGCTTCGTCGAAGAAGGTCCCTCGCCTGAAGACCGCGCACCCTTCGCATGAAGACCGCGCACCCTTGGCATGAAGACCGCGCACCCCTCGCCTGAAGACCGCGCACCCTTCGCATGAAGACCGCGCACCCCTCGCATGAAGACCGCGCACCCTTCGCATGAAGACCGCGCACCCCTCGCATGAAGACCGCGCACCCCTCGCATGAAGACCGCGCACCCCTCGCATGAAGACCGCGCACCCCTCGCATGAAGACCGCGCACCCCTCGCATGAAGACCGCGCACCCCTGGCCTGAAGACCACGCACCCATCGCCTGAAGACCGCACACCCATCGTCTCGGGAGCGCCTGACGACGGGAACCGCGAATCCATACCCGGCCATCCCGGCGCGTCACGTCTCGGTGTCCGTCTCCCACGGCACGGCGATGAGGTGGCTCACCTCCTGTTCCGTCCCCGCCACCACCAGACCCTGGAGCTGCTTCTGGACCTCGCCCTCTTCCACCGTGGCGCGTTCGTGCTGGCGCAGGTGGTCGCCCCAGAGCTCCACGTAGTAGACTTCGAGGAAGGCATCGGGGGTCGCGGGATCCCGGAAGAGCTCCCACTGGTAGGCGCCCCCGCGACGGCGCAGTCGCTCGAGGTTCCGGGTCGCCTCCACGAAGGCCGCGACGTTCTCGGGCGCCACCCGGTACGAGACGGTGATCAGCACGGGGCCGGCGTCCGTCGGCGGATCGCACACCAGCGCGGGCTTCGGCCACGCCGCCGGGGAGAAGTCTGGCGAGCGCCCGCCCAGCGGGAACCACACGCGCGCGGCCAGGCTGGCCAGCAAGGTGACGCCCCCGGCCAGGAGGGAGGTCCGCAGGGTGGTCTTGGTGGCGAGCGCTCCCCAGACGACGCTCCCCAGCGCGATGGCGCCCTGGAACACCAGCATGAACGCGGCCAGCACCCGCGCGCGCACCCAGGCCGGCGTCGCCATCTGCACGGCCACGTTCAGGCTCGACATGATGGCCATCCAGGCAAAGCCGGCCAAGACCATCACCGCGCAGGCCAGCCACGGCGCGTGCGCCAGGGACACCGCGCACACGGCGGCGGCGAAGGCCACCGTCCCGGAAGAGAGGGCGCCCTCGGCAGAGAGTCTCAGCTTGGGAAGGAGCAGGGCGGACAGGACCGCGCCGATCCCCATGCAGCCGAGAAGGACACCGAAGCCCAGCGAGCCGAGCGCCAGCGCCCGGCGGGCGAAGAGGGGGAGCAGCGCCACCAGGCAGATGGCGCCGAAGACCGTGGCGCCGGCGCGCACGAAGGCGGCGACCAGCTCCGGCGAGTGCCTCACGTAGCGGAGGCCGCCGCGCATGGCGCCGATCCAGCGCTCCGCGGGGAGTCCCGCCCGGGGAGCGACGCGATGCCAGCGTAGCAGCACCACCAGGACGTAGGCGAACGTCGCCGCGTTGAGCAGGAAGACGGCGAAGGGACCCGACGCGGCGATGACCAGGCCGCCGAGCGCCGGGGCGAAGGCGCGCGCAAGGTTCAGCGAGAGGCCGCCGAGGGTCACCGCTTGCGGGAGTTCACGGCGGGGCACCACCTCCGGGACGATGGCTTGCCAGAGCGGCCCGTCGATCGAGGCGCCGATGCCCATGACGAAGGTGAGCCCGATGAGCAGACCGGGGGTCATGCGATGGGCGAGCGTCAGCACGCCGAGGAGGGCGGCCGTGACCAGCAGCCAGACCTGCGTGAGGATGGCCAGCCGACGGCGATCCACCACGTCGGCCAGCGCGCCGGCCGGGATGGCCAGGAGAAAGATGGCCAGGCTGTCGGCCGATTCGAGGAGCGCGACGTGCAGCGGCGTCGGGCTGAGCGACGTCATGAGCCAGCCCTCGCCCACCTCGTGCGTCCACGCGCCGAAGTCCGACGCGAGCCCGGCGATCCAGAGGGCACGGAAGGTCGGGTGCCGCAGAGGGCTCCAGACCGAGGGTGCGGGCGGGTCGGCCGGCGCGGGACCGAGGCTCGCGGCTTCGCGCGCGATTCTACGCTCCCGCGGCCGCCTTCTTCTCCTTCTTCTTCTTCTGCTTCTCCTTGGTGGAGAGCTTCGGCTTGTTGTCCTTCTTGCCCTTCTCGATTCCCTTGGCCATCAGAGCCTCCTCGCGGCCAAGACTACTCAACCCCGCGCAAAAGAGGAAAGTGCGTTGTGCCGCGGCCATGGAGAGCGCTACGCGCAGAGGCGCAGGAGCGCGAAGACCAGCACCCCGGTCACCGACACATAGAGCCAGATGGGGAAGGTGTAGCGCGCGATCTTCTTGTGGCGGGGGAAACGCCCCGACAGCGAGAAGAAGAGGCTCATGAAGACCAGCGGCAAGGCCACGGCGGAGAGGGTGACGTGGGTGATGAGGATGAAGAAGTAGACGGGGCGCATGAGGCCGTGCCCCCCGAAGGGCGTGTCGCCGTGCACCGCGTGATAGACGATGTACGAAACGAGAAAGAGCGCCGAGGCGCCCAGGGAGGTCAAGACGCGTCGCGAGTGGGTCACCACGTCGCGACGGCGGATGGCGCGGTAGGCGAGGACGAGGAAGAGCGCGCTGGTCCCGTTGAGCAGCGCGTTGACGGCGGGGAGGCAGGAGACCCAGGCGGGGACCTCGGCGGCGCGGCCGTGACCGTAGATGACGCCGACCAGGACGAGGAGCGCGACGGCGCTGACGGCGAGCACCAGCCAGGTGGCCTTCTGCGGGCTCGTCGCCCGGAGCGCCGCCATCTGGAGGGGAGAGCGTGCCGCCATGCCGGCGCTATAGCATCGAAACCCATCGGAGCTAACCTCCGGGCCATGACCCAACACGCCGACGACCAGGTCGACCTCGGGGCCCCTTGCGAGCATGCCCCTCAGGCGAAGATTCACTCCGTGCATCGCCCGGGGAAGGCCTGCGTCGACTGCCTGCGCATCGGGGGCCAGTGGGTGCACCTCCGCGAGTGCCTGACCTGCGGACACGTGGCCTGCTGCGACTCGTCCCCGAACCGCCACGCCACGGCGCACTTTCACGCCAGCAAGCACCCTATCGTCACCTCGCTCGAGCCGGGCGAGCACTGGACCTGGTGCTACATCGACGAGGTCACGCTGAGCGCCGAGGAGGAATGAGCCGACCGTCGGGAGGCTGTGGCGCGCGCGTGGCTCAGCCGAACTGGATGGCCGACACGGCGACGCCCATGACCTCGTCGTGGAACACCCGCTTGCCGCGATCGTCGCCTGCCGCACCTGCCGTGACCATGAGCGGGAGCAGGTGCTCCTCGCGCGGGTGGCTCTGACGGGCCGACGGCGCGCGTGTCCACGCGGCCAGGGCGGCGTCGCGCTGGGGGCGGTTCTGCGACGCGACCTCACCGAGCCAGGCGTCGAACTGCACCGAGGGCGCATGCGCGGCGGCGGTGTTGAAGCCGCGCATGTTGTGATAGCTCATCCCGCTGCCGAGAAGGAGGACCCCCTCGTCCCGCAGAGGGGCCAGCGCGCGGCCCATGGCCAGGTGCTCGGCGGCATCGAGTCCGGTGCGCAGGGACAGCTGGACGGTGGGGATCTGCGCCTCGGGATAGGCCACCTTGAGCGGAACGAAGACCCCATGGTCGAAGCCCCGGCTCGCGTCCTCGCCCGACTCGAAGCCCGCGCCGGAGAGGAGATGGCGCACCCGCGACGCCAGCTCGGGCGCACCGGGCGCGGGCCACGTCAGGCGGTAGGTATTGGCGGGAAAGCCGTAGTAGTCGTAGAGGAGCGGCGGCGCGGCGGAAGAGGTCACCGTCGGCACCGGCGCCTCCCAGTGGGCCGAGACCACCAGAAGGGCGCGCGGCTTTTCGGGGAGCGAGGCATCGACGCTGCGCAGCCATGCGGCCATCCGGTCCCAGGTGTCGGGGGGGCCCATCGTCCACTCCATGAAGAAGCAGGGGCCACCGCCGTGCGGCAGGTAGAGCGTCGGAAGCTTCATCGCAGGGAAATGTTTAAGGCGCCACCCGCCGACCGCAAGATGGCCGAGAGCTGTAGCCTCTGAATCCCCACGGAGACACCGAGCACGATGGATTCGCTACCCAGCTACGCCGGCGCCGACCTCACCAGTGAGGAGGTGGGCATCCCGCTGGCGCTGCTCCTTCTTCTCCTGGTCGGCCTACTTCTTCCCCCCGGCGAGCGACGACGGGCGCGAACCGGCGTGGTGCTGCTGGGGCTCTCCATGGTCTGCGGCGTGGCGCGCTTCTTCTTCCGGGCGGAGGCTTCGGTGCGGCGCCCGCTGCTCTTCGCCGCCACCTTTTTTCTGCTGGCCTCCATCGGGAGAAGCCTGGTGCTCCTTCTGGTCGACGTGCTGCTGGGGCGGCGCACGGCGCGCTCGGCGCCCAAGATCTTCCGCGATCTCTCCACCGGGATCGTCTACCTGGTCGTGGCGCTGGTGGCGCTGCGGGCCGTCGGCGTGGAGCCGGGCTCCATCCTCACCACCTCGGCGCTGCTGACCGCGGTCATCGGTCTCTCGCTGCAGGACACGCTGGGCAACCTGGTCTCCGGGCTGGCGCTACAGATGCAGCGGCCCTTCGACGTGGGCGACTGGATCGAGGTGGACACCCAGGCCGGGCAGGTGACGGAGGTGACCTGGCGCGCGACCAGCATCATGACCCTGGACCGGATCGAGGTGATCCTGCCCAATGCCAGCGTGGCCAAGGCCGCCATTCGCAACTACTCGCGTCCCTCCAAGGTCTCGCGCCGCAAGCTGGTCATCGGCATCACCTACGCCGCCATCCCCAGCGAGGTCCACGCCGTCCTCGGCGCCGCAGCCGCCGATGCGCCGGGCGTCCTGCCCTCACCCGCCGCGCGCGCTCGCACCAAGTCCTTCGGCGAGAGCTCCATCCTCTACGAGGTGCTCTTCTTCGTGGACGACTTCGCGCGCTCGCTCGACGTGGACGGCGCGGTGGCGGACCGCATCTACCACGCGCTCGAGCGGCACGGGATCGCCGTCCCCTTCCCCACGCGCGCCGTGCTGCTGGCTCCCCCGACGCCGACCGGCGAGAAGAAGCGCGACGACGAGCGCGCGCGCATCGCACGGGTGATGGGGGCGCTCGAGCTGATGCAGCGCCTGCCGGAGGACTCGCGGGGGGTGCTCATCGAGCGGGCGGCGCTGCGCCGGCATGGCCCGGGAGAGACGGTGGTTCGCAAGGGGGATCCCAGCCGGGAGATGTTCATCGTCGAGAGGGGGGCGCTGGCGGTGGAGGTGCCGCGCGATCCGGAGGGGGTCTCGGAGGTGGCGCAGCTGGTCGCCGGCGAATACTTCGGCGAGATGGGCCTGCTCACCGGCGAGGTGCGGTCCGCCACCGTGCGCGCCAAGACCGTCTGCGACCTCGTGGTCATCGATCAGGACGCCTTCCACCAGGTGCTCGCCGCGCATCCCGAGGTGATCGAACACATGGGGGGTCTGCTCGCATCGCGGCAGGCCGGCCTGGAGGCGGCGGCGGCCTCCGACGAACGCAGACCTCCTGCCGAGGAACGCCAGCGCCACTTCATCAGCCAGATTCGCAGCTTCTTCAAGCTGGTGTAGTCCACCAGCCGCTCTCGCGCCGGGTTCACTGGTAAAAGCCGACGGCCGCGTGGCTGACGATGGAGCCGTCCTCCGCGTCGACGGTCTGCTCGTAGTGCAAGACCCGTCCGTGCGCTCCACCCGACACGCTTCGCAACAGCGACCAGATGGGCGCCAGGCCGCAGACCCGGCGGGCGTCGAGATCGCGCGACACGTGCTCCCAGAAGGCCGCGCTGTCCACCGCGATGGCTTGCTCCAGCGACTCCCGGTCCGCGCTCTCCAGCGCCGCGCGCTGCTCGGCGTCGCAGGGGCGCTCGTCGCCGAAGCGGGGACCCACGTGCGCCAGGTCGGCCCCGGCGACCACCACGACGCGCCCCGGGCGCGACTCGACCAGGGCCCGCGCGCCCTCGATGAAGCTCGCCACGCGCGCATCGTCCGCCGGATCCTCCCCGCTCGCCTGCTGCGCTCCCAGACCGGCCAGGACCGGCACGATGCGAAAGGGCCGCGTCCCCAGCAGGTGCTTCAGAAAGACCACCTGGAATTCCAGGGAGTGCTCGCGCTTGTGGTTGAACTGATCGGCGTAGGGATCGAACCCGTCGGCGTGCATGGCCAGCGCGTCGATGCTCTCCGTATCGGGATCGACGTTCCCCAGCGGGGTGGCGAAGGCCTTGCGGCACAGGGCGAAGGGGGCGCCCATCGGCGCATGCGACGTGCCGAAGAGGACGAAGGTGTCGACCTCCGGAGGGAGGGCCGCCGCCAGCGCGCCGTACGCATGCCCGTAGCCCAGCGCCCCGCGCCAGGGATCGATGTGCGGCGCGACCAGCCCCACCATCGTCCCCTCCCCGGCCGCCGCCACCGCCGCGCCCCTTCCCGCCTGGCTCGCCGCCTCCAGGCAGGACTGGTCGATGTACCGCCGCAGCTTCGCCGCCTCCCGGTGGTAGGCCCCTCCGGCGTGGGTGGCCGGTCGCACGCTGGCCTCGGCGAAATCGCGCTCCACCCGGGCGCGTGCCTGACGGAACACCGCGCCATCGAGAAAGAGCCCTCGCTCGAGTTCGGCCGCCAGCCGCACCACCACCTCCACCCCCAGCTCCGCGCCGAGCTCCCTCGACGCCTCGCGCGCGATCTCCTCGCAGGTGCGCCGCCCGGTGAAGCGCGAGACCACCGGGACGAGCATGGGCGGGATGACGGCGTTGGCGTCGGTCACCCCTTGGGTGTCGCGGAGGACCAGCACCTTGCCGTGCTCGCGGTCAGGAACGACGATCGACTCGACGGGGCGAAGCGCGGGCAGAGAGTAGCGGTCCATCGGGTCCATTCTAGGTACCATCCCACCCTTGGCCCGCGCCTCGCCTTTCGTCCGGTCGCTCGCGTTTCCGCCGCTGGTGGGTGGGGTGTACATGCTCGCCCTCGCCACGTGGGCCGCGCAGAGCCCCACCGTGGACGAGCGGTCGGGCGGAGCGCAGGCGCGGCAGATCGAAGCGCTGGTCCACGGGACGTTCGGGGAGGAGATCGCGCGCGTCGGGGTGGCCATCGTGGCCACCGCCCTGGTCGTCGGCGCCCTCCTCGGGTGGGCGGCGCGAGGGCTGGCGGAGCTCCGCGACCGACTCGACGGTGCCGCTCCTTCGCGCTCGGCGCTGCGCGAGGGGGCGCTCCTCCTCGCCCTGGTGGCGGGCCTGCACGGAGCGCTGGAGCTCTGGGGAATGGCGCACGATCCACCCCTCTACGCCGACGCCTGGTACGCGCGCGGAGGGCTGCGCCGCACCGTGCAAGTCGTGGCCACCGACGTCCTCGGCCCACGGGGGATCGCGTCGCTCGCGCTGCTCCTGCTGGCCCTCTTCCTGGCGGGGCCGCCCTCGCGCTGGGCGTCCTGGCCGCGTCGCCTGGTGCGCGTGAAGCGCCGTCTCGCCGAGGCGGGGGCGCTCGCGGGGGGCGTGGCGGTGCTGGCGCTCCTCGTCGGCACGGTGCCCGCGGCCCGCGCCGGTGCAGGCGCCGGTGAGGCTCGCCCCAACGTGGTCATCCTCGCCGCCGACTCGCTGCGCGCGGACCGCCTCGACCCGCGCACCGCGCCGCATCTCTCGGCCCTCGCCGGCCGGGGGACTCGCTTCGACCGGGCCTACGTCTCGCTGCCGCGCACCTTCCCCTCCTGGGTCACGCTGCTCACCGGCCGGCACCCCCATCACCACGGCATCCGCTCCATGTTCCCGCGCTGGGAGGAGCGCGCGCGGGACTTCGATGCGCTGCCCGAGCGGCTGGCGCGGGCGGGCTACGCCACGGGGGTGGTCAGCGACTACGCGGGCGACGTCTTCTCGCGCATCGATCTGGGCTTCGGCCGGGTGGACGTGCCGGAGTTCGACTTCCGCCAGCTGGTGCGGCAGCGGGCGCTCGAGCGCGAGACGCCGCTCATGCCGGTGCTCCACTCGGCTCTCGGACGCGCGGCCTTCCCGGTGATGCGGGAGATGAACGACGCCGCCGATCCCGGCATGCTGGCGCGCGACGCGGTCCGCGCCATGCGCACCCTGGAGGCGCGTGGCCCGTTCTTCCTGGTGGTCTTCTTCTCCACGGCGCACTTTCCCTACGCCGCACCCGCTCCCTACTACCGGCGCTTCGCCGCTGACGACTACCGCGGGCGCTACAAGTACGACAAGCCGGTGGGCCTGGGGCACCAGGCGCCGCCCGACGCCCGCGACGAGGTGCAGGTGCGCGCGCTCTACGACGGCGCGGTCGCGGCCATCGACGACGCGGCGCAGTCCTTCCTCGACGCCATGGCCAGCGACGGGATCGCCGGGCGCACCGTGGTGGTGGTCACAGCCGATCACGGCGAGACGCTGTACGACCACGGGCACGGGGCCGGACACGGCGACCACCTCTTCGGCGACGAGGGGACGCACGTGCCGCTGGTGGTGGTGGACCCCCGCCAGAGAACGCCGCGCCGCGAGACCGGCATCGTGCGCGACGTCGATCTCGCGCCGACGGTCTACGCGCTGACCGGGGTGCCGCCGCCGGGGGACCTGGATGGGCAGTCCCTGGTTCCGGCCCTGAGCGGTGAGCCGCTCCCACCCCGGCGCGCGTACGCCGAGACCGGACTCTGGTTCACCGAGGACATCCCCGGGCTGCCGGCGGAGCTGCGCCTTCCCTACCCCGGCATCGCACGCCTGTCGGAGGTGGACACGCAGCACGGCGACGAGCTGGTCCTGCAGAAGGCCATGCGTCCGCTCACCCTCGTCGCCAAGCACCGCATGGTGCGCGACGAGCGCTGGAAGCTCCTTTACGTGCCGACGCGGAAGGGGGTGCGCTGGATGCTCTACGACACGGTGGCCGACCCCGGCGAGACGCAGGAGGTCGCCGCGCTCCACGCCGACGTCCTGGCACGGCTCGAAAGTGAGCTGTGGAGCTGGATGCGCCTCGATCCCGACATGATCGAACGCGGCGGGTACCTCGTGCCGCGCGATGCACGCGTGCGCAGCGCGGGCGACGGCGACGTGAGCCTGGTGCGGCTCGAGGGAGGGGGCCAAGACCCGCCCCCGGCGCAGGCCACGCCTTGAAGCCTCTCGTACCGCCGGGGGTGGCCCGCTGGCTTCCGCGCGTCGCGGTGGCGCTGGGGGTGGTCCTCTCGGCCATCCTGGTCTGGCGCGACGGGGGCGGAGCGGACGCGCGCCTGCCGCCGCCGAGGGCCGACGCGGCCCCCGAGGGGACGCGCGTGTCGAATACGGGGCATGGCGCGGAGGCCTACGAGGTGGTCGCGCGGCTGGTCGAGAAGCTGCCCGAGGCGCGCATCGACGTCCCCACGCTGGGTGCCGCGGAGAGCACCCTCCAGCCCTACTGGCGAAAGATGCGGGTCCCCTGGACGCACCTGCCGGGGGTCCCCGG
>Ga0302325_10032330_pt1 | contig 10748 bp, 10 predicted proteins | sample Palsa_T0_2_FD_201948 | JGI IMG/M metagenome (GOLD analysis project Ga0302325, IMG submission 201948) | Peat permafrost microbial communities from Stordalen Mire near Abisko, Sweden - Palsa_T0_2 | ecosystem: Environmental > Terrestrial > Soil > Palsa > Peat permafrost | place: Sweden: Abisko...
TCAGCAGGCGCGACATCCGCCGGTCTGCCAGCACCTTGCCGCCGGTCTGGCAGGTCGGGCAGTACTGAAACGACTTGTCGGCGAACGACACTTCGCGAACCGTGTCGCCGCATACCGGGCACGGCAAGCCGGTGCGGGCGTGAACCCGCATGCCGGATCGCTTCTCACCCTTGAGTGTGGCGGCCTGCTGGCCCACCGATCTCGACACGGCGTCGGACAGCACCGACACCATCGCGTCGTGCAGCGCGGCGAGCTGCGCCTCCGAGAGTTTGCCGGCGGTGGCGAACGGCGACAGCTTGGCGACGTGCAGGATCTCGTCGCTGTAGGCGTTGCCGATGCCCGCGATGACTTTCTGGTCGGTGATCACGGACTTGATCCGTCCGGTGTTGCCGGCCAGCAGCCCGGCCAGGTCGTCGGCGGACAGCTGCAGCGCGTCCGGCCCTAGCGCGGCGATGCCTGGGACCTTTTTCGGGTCGTCGACGAGCCAGACCGCCAGCCGCTTCTGGGTGCCCGCCTCGGTGAAGTCGAAGCCCGGCCCCTCGCCGGGAGTGCCGAGATGGACGCGCAACGCGATCGGGCCTTTGCCGGGCTTCAGCGGCGCCGCGGCCAGCTTGTCCGACCAGCGCAGCCAGCCCGCTCGCGACAGGTGGGTGATCAGGATCAGCTCGCCGGCGCGCATGCCGAGGTATTTGCCCCAGCGGTCGGCGCCGGTAACGGTCACTCCGTGCAGCGCGTTGATCGGCGGGTCGAAGGTCTTGAGCACTGAGAGCGCGGCGACGTCGATACGCCCGATGGTCTTGCCGACGGCGTGGCGACGCAGGTGGTCGGCCAGTGCCTCGACTTCGGGCAGTTCGGGCATCTATCCAGTGTGCCGGTCAGTGCCGCGCGGTGCGGACCACCAGCGACAGCACCCAGCCGACGATCGACAAGACGATCGCGGCCCAGATCGCGGTCCACCAGAAGTGGTCGATGGCCAAGCCCCAGTGGGTGGTGTTCTCGGTGATCCACGCGGTGATCCACAGCATGAGCGCGTTGACGACGATGTGGAACAGCCCCAGCGTCAGGATGTAGAGCGGAATCGACAGGATTTGGACAACGGGTTTGATGAAGGCGTTGACCAGACCGAAGATCACCGCCACCACGAAGATGATGCCGACCCGCTGCAGGCGGGTGTCGCCGCCGACGAAGCTGAGCCCATGGACGACGTGGGCGACCACCCACAGAGCGAATCCGGTGACCGCGGCGCGAATGACGAATGCTCCCATCCGGGTGAACCTACTCTGTCGGCCGCGATTGACACGCCTGGTCGGTCCGTGCCGTCCCGGTACATCCTGCGCATATCCATCTTGCCGATCCTTTGCCCCAAAGTCGGCTACGAGTGGTCAGACGGCAGCGTCCGGCGGCGGCCCGCTCCGGGGATTCGATCGACGAAGCGGCCGAGACGCACAACGGTGTTGTCCAACGGATCGACGATCTCGGTGAGTCGCTGCAAGGTGGGCAGGATCGCGACGAGTTGGTCGATGCCGCGTGCGAGCTTCTCCGCGTGAGTGTCGATGCCCTGCGCCGCCGTACTGAGACCGGATATCTCCTCCGCGATCTTGCCGGCGTTTCGGTCGATGCCTGCGGCACTGGCGCCCAGTTCGGACAGATTGGCGGCGATGATCTCGGCAGCGCGCCGCAGTTCGGCCACGTCGTCCAACGTGGATCCCACCCGGTCGATCAACGACGCCAACGCGACGGCGCGGCGCGCGGACTGCCGCATGGTGGCCTCGGTCCAACTGAGCACCCCGCCGAGCCCGGGCACGGCGCCGACCGTCCGCCGAGAAGCTGAATAGCCGATTAGCTGCATGGAATGGATTGTGCCGTGCGATGCCTCACTTCGAGGCAGCCTCCCTGATATCGGCGTCGAATGTCGTTGATGCTCGTACGTCGAAGGCGTAGTCGTCTAGCTTGAACCTGCGGCTGCGAATCGCGGTTTCCAGTGTCGTGGTGGGTCGCAGCGGCACGTCACCGTTCTTGTCGAAGTAATAGCTATTCGCGCTGGCGCAACTGCTTTGCCAGAAAATCTGGTTGCCCTGACGCGAAAGCATTTCGGCGAAGAAGCGGTCGTTGGCTTCCTGCGTCACTTCGACGTAGTCGGCGGCCCGCGCCCTGGCGTGGCGGAGCACCCGCAGGATGTGCGCGGTCTGCGCCTCGATGAGCGCGAAATAGGATGAACCGTTGTAGCCGTAAGGCCCGAAGATCGTGAAGTGGTTGGGGAAGCCGGGTACCGAGATGCCCTCGTAGGCCTGGAGTCGCCGCCCTTCCCACCAGTCGGTGAGATCGACCCCGCCGACTCCGCGCAGCGTGTAGGTCGGCATGTTGTCGGGGTCCATCACCTTGAAGCCGGTGGCGAGGATGAGCACGTCGAGGTCGTGCGCCGGGCCGCCGGAGGTGTGCACCGCGTCGCCGGTGATGTGTGAGATCGGTGTCGCCTCAAGGAACACGTCGGGCCGATTAAAGGTGGACAGATAGCTGTTGTGAAAGCTCGGACGTTTGCAGCCCAGTCCGTAACGGGGCGAAAGCTTTTTGCGAGTGTGAGGGTCGTTGACCTGAGACTTGAGGTAGGCCAGTGCGGCGCGCTGGGCCAGTCGCCGCACGTGGAGCCGCCCCTCGTAGTGCGCGGGTACCGGAAAGGTCGCCTCGACGAACACTTGACTGGCCAGCCGTAACGCCGACTTGGACCCCGGAAGGTGTTGCAGCGTCCACTGAACCGGGGACGCGAGCTTGACGTCGGGCTTGGGTAGACACCAGATCGGGGTGCGCTGGAAGACCGTCAGATGCTCGACCTGGTCCGCGATCGCTGGGATGATCTGCACCGCCGACGCCCCGGTGCCGATGATGCCGACCTTTTTGCCGCGCAGGTCGTGTTGGTGATCCCAGCGCGACGAGTGCATGGTGAGCCCGGCGAAGTCTTCGACTCCTGGGATGTCGGGCATGTTGGGCCGGGTGAGCACACCGCATGCGTTGATCACGAACCGCGCGGTGAGTTCGTCGCCCTCGGCCAACGTGACCCGCCACTGGTTCGCGTCGTCGTCCCAGTCGGCGGCCGTCACGGTGTAGCCGAAGCAAAGGTGCGGCATCAGCCCGTATTTGTGCACGCAATCCTCGGCGTAGGCCTTTAGCTCCGCGCCCTTGGCGTAGCTGCGGGACCAGTCCGGTCGCTGCTCGAAGGAGAACTGGTAGCTAAACGATGGAATGTCTACGGCGATACCGGGATAGGTGTTCCAGTGCCAGGTCCCGCCGGGGCCGTCAGCTTCGTCAAGGATGACGAAGTCGGTAAAGCCGGCCTGCTTGAGTTTGATCGCGAAGCCGATGCCGGCGAAGCCTGCGCCGATGACGACGATTTCGAAGTGTGTTTTGGACGGGGTCACAGGTCTTCCTCCTGGAGGACGTGGCCATTGCGCGCGTTGTGCGCTGAGCCACGGTGGACGTCGGCGATGAGGTCGGCCACGAGGTCTGGCCTGTCGTATTGCGGGCAGTGCCCGCTGCCCTCAAGCACCCTGGTGACGACCTCCGGGTGCGAGAGGCGCAGTTCGGCTGCTCCGCGGGCAGGGCTGATCCAGTCCCGTGCGCCCCACACCACCGTCACCGGGACGTGGAAAGGTCTGGCGTCAAGCACGGTCGGGTCGATGAGTTCAGCGATCGTCGGCCCGCCGAGCAGTAGCTGTCGACGTAGATCGCCTGGACCCCAGTGTGAGGCGTATTGGGCCTTGGCGTCGGCGGACATGTGACCGCCCGCGACCGCTCGCGCAAAGCCCGCGCTGATCAATGCAGGGGCTGTATTGGTGCCCCGCAGCACAGTTCGGCCGCCCAGCCCTAGCAGCCAACGACAAGCCGGAGTGGCACGATGAGCGAGCTTCATCCACACCGGAGTAACGAGTCCGGCCGGGCCGATCGCGAGCACGGCCGCCAAGGGCAGCCCGGCCCGCTGTGCGACGCGCAGTGCGGACGTACCACCGACTGAGTTCCCCACCAGCATCACGTCGGCTCCGGCTCCATACTTTACGACCGCCGCCGCGATGAAGTCATCGATGACCGCGAAGAACGATGTGCCACTCGGGCGCTCGGCGCGTCCGTGATGCGGCAGGTCGACGGCGACGGCGCGGTGCCCTGCTTCTGCGACCCGGTCCATGACCGCCCGCCAACCGTCTGCGGAGTCGGAGTAGCCGTGGATGAGCAGGACGGTCGATCCCCCGCCGTCGGACTCGAGCACTCGGGTGCGTATCCCGCCGATCGTGGCGACCGGCGCGGTGCGGGACTTGGGTCGCGTAGGCGTTCGCCCGGTCACACTCGCGCTACCAATCCGTTGAGGGCGGGCAGCAACCGCAGCGCGTGGTATCCGAACTGGGTCTCAAAGCCTACCGACGCCATCGCATGATTCTTGGTCGAACACCGCGCGACGGCCTTCGCGACGGCATCGGGCGAATGGCTGATCCGGAATGCCCTTGCCAGCCGGTCTTTCTCGTTGACGACGCTGCCGCGCAGGCGGGTGTGTTGCAGGATCGGCGTGTTGATCACACCAGGGCACACAACGCAGACGCCGACGTTATGGCGCGCCAAATCGGCCCGCAGGCACCGCGAGAACATCACCACGGCCGCTTTGGTGGCGCAGTACGTGGCCATCCGGCGGTTGGGCAAATAGCCTGCGCCTGAGGCGATGTTGGCGATCTGACCGTGCCCCTGCGCGACCATGGCGGCTCCGAACGTCCGGCAGCCATGAATTACACCGTCGAGGTTGATCGATCGCAGCCATGTCCAGTCATCCTCTGTGGTATCCAGGAACGCACCGCCCACGCCGACGCCTGCGTTGTTCACCAGAATGTCGACCTGCCCGACCTCTGCCTTGAGGCTTTTGACCGCCTCGGGGTCGGCCACGTCGCAGACATATGAATGTGCCTTGACACCAATGGCCTTGCAATCCTCGGCGGTCGACTTCGCGGCGACCTCGTCGATGTCGGTAGCTATCACGGTCGCGCCGAGTCCGGCGTATCGCAACGCGGTGGCGCGGCCGATTCCACTACCCGCGCCGGTGACTACGACGACTGCCCCGCTGGGATCGATTCCACTCACGCGGACATCTCCCGCGCGCGGACGAACATCTTCAGCCCATGACGAGGACGCAGCGTGAGCGTGGCCTCCGGTTCCACGGGATGGCCTGGCACCAAATCGAATACGTAACGCTGGCTGAGCATGGCCGTGATGAGGACCGACTCCATGGTGGCAAAGCCCTGGCCGATGCAACTGCGCTTGCCGCCGCCGAACGGCAGGTAAGCGGATCGTGGACGGCCCTTGCCGGCACCGGGCAGGAAACGGCTGGGATCGAACTGCTCGGGGTTGGGCCACCAACGCGGGTCGTGGTGTACCAGGTGCGCTGGGATGATCACCGTGGTGCCCTTTGGGATTGGCTGATCGCCGACGACGTCGTCGTGAATCGCGACCCGCGGGATTGCCCAGGCCGGCGAGAAGTACCGCATCGCTTCGAGAAATACCGCGGTGGTCCATGGCAGATTGGACAGGTCGTCGGCCGTCGGCGCCCGGCCGCCCAGTACGGTGTCGACCTCGTCGAGCATCCGCGTGCGAGCGTCGGGGTTGAGTGCCAACAGATACCACATCCACGACAGTGCGTTCGCGGTGGTCTCGTGACCGGCGAGCATGAGCGTGATCGCCTCATCGCGAACACGTTTCATCGGCATGGCACCTCGCTCGTCGGAGGCGTTGAGCAGGTGATTGAGTAGATCAGGAGTGTCGACGGGGTGCTCGCGGCGCTCGTTGATGAGCTGCCACACCGCGTCATCGATGTGCCGGACGATGCGCTGGATGCTCCCGAGCGGTGGCGGCAGCGGCAGCGGCGTGAATGCGACCCGGGACAGCCCACGCCATACCTTTGCAGGCGGTGCGCTGACCAGGAACAACCGCAGCATGCGCTCACCAAACCGAAGGCCGCCCGTCACCTTCGATGACATGCGAGCCGCCACCGGCCCGAAACCCTGGCTGAACAAAGAGTTTCCGACGACGTTCAACGTGAGCTCGACCATCTCGTTGACCATGTCCAGCTCGAACAATGCCCCGCGCTGACCATAGTCGGCGAGCAGGGCGTCGATGGGTTCGATCATCAGGTCAACCAGGCCGTTGAGGTGTCGCTTGGCGAACATCGGAGACAGCATCGTCCGATAGCGCTGCCAGGACTCTTCTTCGTCGGTGAACAGGCTGACTCCGAGGATCGCCCGCAGCAGTTCGTACTCGTAGGACTTGTAGTAGTTGAGCCGCCCGGCATGCAGTACGTGGTCGATGTCCTCGGGGTGACACAGTGCTACGAAATGCCTAGTTGCCGTGCTGAATCGAGCGACGTCGTGACCCTCGATGTGGCTGACCCAGCCGTTCTTGGGGCTCAACCCGACGGTCATCGCGTCGCGCGACATGGTGAACCTGTTCAGCACGATCGTCGGCCGCCGAACGGTGTCCGACGTCGCCATCGCGTCGATTGGTGATGTGTCGGTCGAAGCGGTGACTGGGCAACTCATCGAAACTCCGATCCGACGACGCGGGCCCCGTCAAAGCGGCTAACTGGTGGCACCTGACCTAAGTGGTGTCGCATGCCACCACTTTGATCTCCGACGGCGTGGGTGTCAAGATGTCGGCGTGAGCAGGTCTGGGGTATGGGGCGGTCGCACCACCGAAGAACGCCAGGTTGAACGGCGCACCCGGATGATTGCCGCCGCCGTCAAGATCTGGAGCGACGAGGGCTGGGCAGCCGTCAGCATGCGGCGCATCTGTGCCCAGACGTCGGTGAATGACCGGTACTTCTACGAAGAGTTCGGCGACAAGGATGGATTGCTCGCCGCGACGTGGGGGACGGTTCGCGACGACGCCTTGGCAACGCTCACCCGGGCCTACGACGTGTGGGCCGTGCACCCCTCCTGGGAAGAGATGACCCGACAGGTCGCGACAGCGCTGCTCGATTGGATGACGGTCCACCCCACCTACGCCCGCATCCTGCTGAGCCGCGACGAGAGCAGTCCCAGGTTAAAGGAATTGCACCGCAACGCCTTTCAGAGCGCCGTCGACCTGGTCATCGGAGTCGCCCGGCCGCGACTCCGGCCCGGGTCCGACGAGGAAGGCCTGAAAATGGACGCCGTGGCCGGTATCGGTGGGTTCATCGAACTGCTCCGCGCATGGCAATCCGGTTATCTAAAGGTCGACGCCCGTCGCATCGTCGAGCACACCAGCAGTTCGGCCGCGCGGTACAGAGGCCGACATCAGAGCACCGACTGACCAGTGAGGTTGCGTGCTGTTCGCGTCAACCCCTCCCCACCCCGCTCATCAGCTGGGACCGCAAGTATCCGGTACCGATGGTATTGACATCTTCGTGCGCGCTCCCTACCGTCGGACATAACACCGATGAAGGGGACGTCAGCCATGACGTGCGCCGGCGACGATGCAGCGCGAAGCGGTGAGAAGGAGCGGCGCCATGACAACTGCGGTGCAACCAGCCGAACGCGGTCGTGAGGATTTCTCCGAACGCCTGCTCAAAGGATCGGTCAAGAAGTCCTACGCGCCGGTCGTCGACATCGATTGGGACGCACCCCTGGATCCGGACAAGTTCTATCTCCCACCCAGGACGGTGTCGCTGTACGGCACGCCGATGTGGGAGCAGATGACCCGTGCTCAGCGCATCGAGCTGTCCCGGCAGGAGCTGGTGAACACGCTGTCGGCCGGCATTTGGTTCGAGAACATCCTGAATCAGGCGCTGCTGCGCAAGATCATGCACACCGACCCCACCAGCCGGTCCACCCATTACGCGCTGACTGAGCTTGGCGACGAGACCCGCCACATGGTGATGTTCGGCAAGGCCATCGAGCGAGTCGGCGCAAGGCCAGTGCGCCCGCGGCTCTACCACCGGATGATCATCAACACCCTGCCGTTCTTCTTCCGCGGCTCGGTGCTCTGGGTTGCCGCGCTGATCGGTGAGGAGATCTTCGACTCGCTGCAGCGGCAGATGATGGACGACCCGGAACTGCAGCCAATCATTCAGCGGCTCATGCGAATTCACGTCACCGAAGAGGCCCGTCACATCCAGTTCGCTCGGGACGGCCTGCGCAAGCGCTCGCCGCATATGCGCCGGCCGGAGCGATGGTTCGTCGGAAACGTCAACGGACTGGGCGGCTGGTTCTTCCGCTACTTGTTCTCCAACAAAGTCCAATACGCGCGAGCAGGTCTGAACGCGCGAGAGGCCCGCAGGCTCGCGCGCAGCAGCGCGCACCGCCACGAAGTCCAGGTGGCTGGGTTCGCGCCGCTCGCCGCATTCCTGTCCGAGGTCGGGTTGATGGGCCCGCTCGCGCGCCGCGGCTGGACGCGCACCAAGTTTCTGTGACCGAACGCGTTCACGACGTCATCCTCGTCGGCGACGGCAACGCTGCCACCGAGCTGCTCGCGGCTGGCGTCAACGACTTCGTGATCTTCGATCGCGAGGTGACCAGCGCGGTGTTCGACGACGCCACCGATACCTGGGCGGTGACCGCCGACGACGGCGAATTCTGTCGCGGCCGCGTCGTGGTCACCTGCGAGTCGCCGTTCGTTCCGTGGATCCCGGATCTTTTCGGCCGCAGGGACTTTCGCGGCCCCGCTGTCCACGCTTCGATGCCAGAGACCGATTTCGACCCGGCCGGCCGGCGCGTTGCCGTCATCGGCCCCGATTCCAGCGCCGGTGAACTGATCGATCTGATGGCCCGTTCGGCAGCGACGGTCAAGGTCTTCCCGCTGGCCCCGCGCCGCAGCGTCCCGCGGTTGCGACGCGCTGCCCGCTTCACTCGTCGGCGCCGCGTTCAGGTGATCACGTCGCCGATCGAGGAGGTGACCGCTGTGGGCGTGCGGACCGCCGACGGTGTGCATCACGATGCCGACGCCGTCGTCTACGGCACCGGCTTCGCCGTGCGCGCCCGACTCCCCCACGACACCCTGGTCGGCGCCCGCGGCGTGAGCCTCCACCAGGCCTGGGTCGACGGCGCCGAGCCCTACCTCGGCGTGGCGCTGCACGGCTTCCCGAACTACTTCACGGCCACCGGGCCGGACGTCGGGGCAGCGATGCGCTATATCGTCGAATGTCTGCAACTCATGGGACGGCACAGTCGTATCGAGGTGCGGCGCAGCGCGCAACGCGTTTTCAACGAGCGGGTTCACCTGCGCCAACCCTCGCGGCACCTGGACTCCTCGGCGTTCGACATCTCGTCGTTCGGCGGTACCGACGAGGAGACGTACGAAGGTCCTGCAACCCTGACCGCCGCCGATACCTGCGCGCAGGTGCGGGTGCTGCTGGCCGGTCATATCGAACCCATCGACGGTCAATACCACTGGCAAGGAACGGTTTTCGATCGCTTGCCGACGGAGCTGGTGCGCGCCCGAACCGTGACTCTAACGGTAGGCGAACACAGCGCGCCGGCGCGCATCACCGAAGAAACACCGCAGAGTACGCACTCGATCGCCGGGATCGGCGCGCCGCCCTTTCCGCTGCAGAACTTCCAGCTCACCTAGCCGACGCAACGTCCGATTCGACGCTCCCGTCGTTCGCCCGTCCTAGTATTTGGTCGGTATTGGAAGCCACCCGACGACAGGAGACGGCGTGCGGTTCAGCTATGCGGAGGCAATGACCGATCCAACGTTCTACATTCCGCTGGCGAAAGCCGCGGAAGCCGCTGGCTATGCCAGCATGACGATTCCGGACAGCGTCGCCTACCCGTTCGAATCGGACTCGAAATATCCCTATACCCCGGATGGCAACCGCGAGTTCCTGGACGGCAAGGCGTTCATCGAGACATTCGTGCTGACCGCGGCCCTGGGTGCAGTGACGTCGACGCTGCGGTTCAACTTCTTCGTCCTCAAACTGCCGATCCGTCCGCCGGCACTGGTGGCCAAGCAGGCCGGTTCGCTCGCGGCACTGATCGGCAACCGCGTCGGGCTCGGGGTCGGCACCAGCCCGTGGCCCGAGGACTACGAGCTGATGGGTGTTCCATTCGCCAAGCGCGGCAAGCGGATCGACGAGTGCATCGAGATCATTCGCGGCCTGACCACGGGCGATTACTTCGAATTCCACGGCGAGTTTTACGACATACCCAAGACGAAGATGACTCCCGCTCCGACACAACCGATTCCGATCCTGATCGGCGGCCACGCCGACGCGGCGTTACGTCGCGCGGCCCGCGCCGACGGCTGGATGCACGGCGGCGGCGATCCCGAAGAACTCGACCGCCTCATCGGGCGGGTCAAGCAGCTTCGCGAGGAGGAAGGCAAGACCGGACCGTTCGAGATTCACGTGATCTCGGTGGAGGGCTTCACCCTCGACGGTGTCAAGCGTCTGGAAGACAAGGGCGTCACTGACGTCATTGTGGGGTTCCGGATTCCTTACATCATGGGAACCGACACCGAGCCGCTGGACACCAAGATCCGCAACCTGGAAATGTTCGCCGAGAATGTGATCGCGAAAGCCTAACGGCTACAGCGAATCCCACACCGGTGGGCGCTTCTCCTGATGCGCCTTGGCAGCCTCCAGCGGGTTGTTGGTGAACCCGGTCAGAATCTGGGTGCGGTTCTCGATCTCGATGGCGTGCCGCAGGCTTGGCGCATCCAGCGCGGTGTTGAGCCCGATCTTGGTCTGCCACACGCCAAAGGCGTTGTTCTCGACGATCGAGCGGGCCATCTTGAGCGCCGCGGTC